>Ga0118677_10001814_pt1 | contig 44329 bp, 40 predicted proteins | sample AliMusrvi5mmetaG_FD_86154 | JGI IMG/M metagenome (GOLD analysis project Ga0118677, IMG submission 86154)
CGAGAAGGATGAGAAAGTCTACCGGCATGCCACCCGGCTGGCCGTGAGACAGTTGTAAAAGGAAGATTTTTTGATTTTTAAGGTCTTCTGCGTGCCCAAATCGCTTTATTGAAAGCTACCTGAGCTTTTGGGTTTGTCCGAAAACACCCAAAAAGACCCTCCAAACTTGCTAAAATAATTAATAATGGTTTAGATACCTTTTTATTAAAGGAATTTCCACTCAGGAAGGGTTCAGCGAGTGGGCCGCCAAAGGCGGCGGAACGAGCGACGATGAAATGGGAAACCTGGGTTTCCCTTGTGGGGTGGACTGAACCGCAGTTTTGCGTTGCTCATGGACACAATTCAGTAGAGCAGGCACCGGGCGTCAACCATATAGAGCCCGGCGTTGTTCGCCCCGATCGCTGTGCAGTGCGAGCGGGGTGCGACAAAGAGGAGAACAACAATGGCAGATTTAATGGAAGACCCTATCAGCGGCGCCCTCGCCCAGCCGACCGGGAAAAAAGAGCATCCGAAAAGGGTGCGGATCGTCCCGGAGTCCCTTAAGAAATTCCGCAATAACATCGCGCTGGCGGCGGCCGGCGGACCTCCGGAAAAGATAGAGGCGCAGAAAAAGAAGGGCAAGCTCACCGCCCGCGAGCGCATAAACTACCTGGTTGACGAAGGCTCCTTCCAGGAGATCGGCCTGCTGATGGAGTCGCGCTGCACGGACTTCGGCATCAAGGACAAGCATATCAAAGGCGACGGCGTGGTGACCGGGTTCGCCCGCGTAAACGGACGCCCGATAGCGCTGTTCTCTGAAGATTTTACGCAGTTGGGCGGGTCCCTCGGCCGGACGCACGCGGATAAGATAGCCCACATCATGGACATGGCCCACGAGTCCAGAATGCCGGTCATCGGCATCCTGGACTCCGGCGGCGCCCGCATCCAGGAAGGCGTGGACAGCCTCGACGGCTACGGCGAGATCTTCTACCGCAACACCAAATCCTCGGGCGTCATTCCCCAGATCTCGGTGATAGTAGGGCCGTGCGCCGGCGGCGCGGTTTACTCGCCCGCGCTCACCGACTTCGTCTTTATGGTAAAAGGCATAAGCCACATGTTCGTCACCGGCCCCGAAGTGGTGAAGGCCGCGACCGGCGAAGAAGTGGATTTTGAGACCCTCGGCGGCTCCATGACCCACGCCACAAAATCCGGCGTCTGCCATTTTACGGCCAATTCCGAGCCGGACTGCTTCCGCCAGTTAAAAGACCTCCTCAGCTTCCTGCCCGCGAACCGCTATGAGGCGCCGCCCGCGCACGAGACCAAAGACCCCGACGACCGCAAGATCCCGCTGCTCGAGAAACTTTGCGAAGTGGACCCGCGCAAGCCTTACCGCGTTCATCACATCGTCTGGTGGCTTTCCGACGACCACAGGTTCCTCGAAGTGCACCACGACTTCGCCAAGAACATCGTAGTAGGTTTTATGAGGCTGGGGGGACAGGTCGTGGGCGTGGTGGCCAACAATCCCGCGCACATGGCCGGCGCCCTGGACATCAACGCCAGCGACAAGGCCGCCCGCTTTATAAGGTTCTTAAATAACTTTAACATACCGATATTGACGCTGGTGGACGTGCCCGGTTATTGGCCGGGAGTGGCCCAGGAGCACGGCGGGATCATCCGCCACGGCGCGAAGCTGCTTTATGCCTATTCCGAGGCGACCGTCCCCAAAGTGACGCTGGTCCTCAGAAAAGCCTACGGCGGCGCGTATATCGCCATGAGCTCCAAGCTGATGAAAGGCGACCTTAATTTCTCCCTGCCGTCGGCCGAAATAGCCGTCATGGGCCCCAGGGGCGCGGTGGAGATCCTCTACTCGAAGCAGATAAAGGAAGCCAAAGAGGAGGACCGGGAAGCACTGAGGGCGAAGCTCGCCAAAGAATATTCCGACAAGTTCGCTTCGCCTTACCAGACCGCCTCGACCGGCTCGCTGGACGAGGTTATCGAACCCGCCACCGCGCGGCAGCGCCTGATAACCGCGTTCCGCACGCTGGCCGGCAAGCGCAGGCCCGGCGAGCACGAACACACGGGGAACATACCGCTGTAAGCAAAAGGAGCGAACGCTCCTTTTGCTGTCACATGTCACAAGATACAAGTCACATGTGGGGCCAAACGAATTCCACATAGGTTGCATCTTGTGCCCTCTGTTATCCTGCTTGTGCCCCCCGTGACTTCTGTCTGGCGTGTGACCTGTGACCTGCAACCTGTGACTTCTGTTGGGCTTGTGACCTGTGACTTGCAACTTGTGACTTCTTTTTGGCGTGTGACCTGTGAACTGCAACCTGTGACTAACGATTGGCTTCACCATGGACATCATTATAAGGTTTGCTAATAGAATTTATTAGATATATTTTTAAGGAGGGCGTTTCTGTTTTTTGTATAATCAAATATATGGATCTCGTTACAATATTAAAAACCGTAGTCGCAGCGCCGGTAATAGGCTGTTTTTTCATTCCTATAGCCGCTAAAATATCTGTCAGCGCCCGCAACGCTTACGCCGTCGCGCTAGGCCTTCTGACATTCGCCGCAGCCGCCATAATGCTTCCTTTTATGATAAACGGCGTCACCGCGACCTACTCCGTAAGCTTTCCGATGGGCTTCGACTTCGTGCTCAGCGCGGACCTGCTTTCGGTCTTCATGGCCTCCATCTCGTCCTTCGTCAGCGCCGTGATCCTTATCTACTCCGTAGATTATATTTCGCATTACGAGAACCAGACCGAATATTATGTGATGGTGGTCCTGTTCCTCGGCTCCATGATGGGCCTGGTCTTCTCGGCCAATCTGCTGTGGATGTACGTGTTCTGGGAAATGACCGGCTTCGCCAGCTGGCGGCTGGTGGGATTCTTCCGCTCAGACAGGGACGTCGCCAAAGCCAACAAGACGATCCTGGTGACCATTTTCGGCGCGCTGTGCATGCTCGTCGGCATTCTGATCATCTATTTTGACAGGGGCACGATGGACCTGCGGCTCCTGCACGGCGAGCCGATAGGAATGGCGGCCGCCTCCCTCATTCTGATAGGCATCCTGGCGAAATCGGCCACCCTGCCGTTCTCTACCTGGCTGCCGGACGCCGGCGTCGCTCCGTCCACCGTGACCTCGCTGCTGCACGCCGCCGTGCTGGTCAAGATCGGCGTCTACGCCTACGCCCGGATCTTCGGCGCGACTTTCATCGTCGATCCCGTTTTCTCGCAGGCAGTGCTGCTCATAGCCGGCGCCAGCGCCCTGGTCGCGGCCGGAGCCGCCCTTATAGAAAAAGATATCAAGCGGATCATCGCCTACTCCACGGTGAGCCAGATCGGCTTTATCTTCCTGGGCCTGGCCTCGGGCAATAAGACCGCTTTCGCGGGAGCGCTTCTTTATATCCTTATGCACAGCATCGCCAAGGGCGGCCTGTTCCTGTGCGCGGGCATCATTGAGCAGAACACGCACACCAAGGACATCACCAAGATGGGCGGCCTCGCGAAGACGATGCCTCTGACCGCTCTTTCCTTCGCCCTGTGCTCTCTGTCCGTGATGGGCATACCTCCGTTCGGCGGCTTCTTCAGCAAGTTCCTGGTCTTTAAAGGCGCGGCCCAGAACGGCAGCGTGCTGGTGCTGATGATGTTCCTGGCCGGAGCGATGATGACGCTTTTATATCTCGTGCGCCTTTTCTACATGGTGTTCCTCGGAGAGGATAAAGCGACCAACCCCAGGGAAGGTTCCGTCGTCATGGTCGCGAGCGTCATGGCGCTGGCCCTTATCGGCCTGGCCCTTGGCGCGTTCATCTATTATCCTTCCTCTTACGTTAACATGCTGACCGCGCAATTAAGCGTGGGACTGAGCAACACAATTCAATGAACCGGCGCGATGAACTAACGCTATATATAAGAAGGTTGACTTCTAAATGAATCCAATACTAATTCCGATCGTTCTGCCCCTGGCTTCGGCCCTCCTGGTCCTGCTAATCTCGGAAAAGACCAGATACATAAAAGAACTGCTGGCAATAGCCGTGACCGGCGCGGGCCTTATCAGCGCCGTTACGATCAGCTCACAGGCGCTTTTCGGGGCTTTGCCCGCGTTCACTTCCGACTGGGTCGGGTACGGCCTCTCCTTCACGCTGAAGGCTGATCACCTCAGCTCCTTCCTGCTGCTGGGGCTCTCGCTCTTCGCCTTCGTCATCGCCATCTACTCGTACAGCTACGAGCGCAAAGGCCCGGCCAAGTGGTTCTATTTCAATCTGCTGGTGACCCAGGCTTTCTCCGCCGGCGCCGTGCTGTCGGACAGCCTGGTGTCCATGCTCTTCTTCTGGGAAGGCCTGCTGATCTTCCTGTACGCCTTCATAGCTCTTTCGCAGGCCGGCCAGCCCGCCAAGAGAACGGCGATGAAAGCTTTCCTTATCAACGGCGCGACGGACCTCTGCCTGCTGACGGGCATCTGCATAACCGGCTATATCGCCGGCTCCATGAGCATGACCGATATCGCCGCCAACAAACTGACGCTCGACGGCTGGGCCGGGCTCGGCTATCTGCTGATGCTGATCGGCGCGCTGTCGAAGGCCGGGGCCATCCCGTTCCACACCTGGATCCCGGACGCCGCCGTAGATTCCAGCGCGCCCTTCATGGCCTACGTGCCGGCGGCCGTGGACAAGCTTCTGGGCATATATTTTCTGACGCGCATCAGCGTTTACCTGTTCACCCTCAACGGTTTCGCGCAGCTCGGGCTGATGACGCTCGGCGCGCTGACCATCCTTATCGCGGTAATGATGGCCTTCGTCCAGAAAGACTACAAGCGCCTGCTCTCCTATCACGCCGTAAGCCAGACCGGCTACATGATCCTCGGCATCGGCACCCTGACGCCTATCGGCATCGCCGGCGGCCTGTTCCACATGATAAACCACGCCACCTATAAATCCTGCCTGTTCATGACGGCGGGCTCGGTGGAGCGCCAGACGGGCTCCAACGATCTCTCGAAGCTGGGCGGCCTTTTCGGCGCGATGCCGGTCACCGCGATCTGCTTCGTGATCGCCGCCGCGGCCATCTCGGGCATAGCCCCGCTGAACGGCTTCTTCTCGAAAGAACTGATCTACGCGGGAACCCTGGACACCGGCTACAAGATCTTCTTCTTCGCCGCAGAACTGGGCTCCGTGCTGACCCTGGCCTCTTTCCTGAAGCTGGGGCACTCGGTCTTCTTCGGCAAACGGCACGCGGAGCACAAAGACACGAAGGAAGCGCCGTTCACCACCCTGCTGCCGATGCTGATCCTCGCGGCGATCTGCGTGGCGTTCGGTTTCGGCGCCAGGCTCCCGCTGGAGACGCTGATAGAACCGTCCCTCCAGACCCTGAGCCTGCAGCACAGCGAAGTGCTGTCCGGCTTCCATATGAACGGGCTCTTCTGGGCGTCCATAGTGGTCATCCTGATCGCGGTGATAAACCACATAGCGGGCCTCTCGGCGGCGTCGGGCGTCCCGAGCAAATCCTCCGACCATATCCATTACGCGCCGGGCCTGAAAGAGATCTACGCCATGGCCGAACAGCGGGTGTTCGATCCCTACGAACAGCTGATGAACCGCCTCCCTTCCGCCGCCAACGTCCTATATAAGATAGACAGGTTCTTCGACTATCTGATAGACGATCTGCCGTCCTTCGCGGCCAACGCATTCTCAAAGACCTCTCAGCGCTTTCACACCGGTTCCTATCCGCTCTATATGGCACTGACCATAGCGGGGGTCGCCGTCTACATACTGCTTACCGCAACTTACGGAGGAATTAAATGACCACCAGCCTCCTGGCTTATCAGCTTATCCCTCTTTTGACGGCCGTCCTCATACCGTTCATCGCCCGGACAAGGCACAAGTGGGCCGACATCCTGGCCAACGTCACTCTGCTTGCCGGCCTGATAAATCTGGGCGCCATACTGTTCAACCCGGCCAACATCCCCAACTCGTTCGCGAACATCACCCACGACGGCTTCGCGCTGCTGATGGTCTTCGTCATCTACCTGGTGGCGCTGTGCGTGACCTTCTTCTCGGCTCACTTCATCGGGGACGACTCGAAGGTCAACCGTGTCCCGTATTACTCGCTGATCCTAATCTCGGTCTCGGCGATGTGCGGCATCGTCACCACGGGCGACTTTTTCACGCTGTATATCTTCGTGGAAGTCCTCGCGGTGACCTCCTTCGCGCTGATCTCCTCGGACGAAAGCAAGGGCGGCCTCGAAGGCGCGATCAAGTATTTCCTGCTGACCTTCCCGGCTTCGCTGTTCATCCTGTTCGGCATCGCCTTCCTGATGCTGACCACGGGCACGTTCTCGTTCGAGAACATCAAGATCATCATCGCCTCCGGCATGCCGGTGGGCCCGGTGATCTTCGCGGTGTCGCTCATCCTGCTGGGCTTCCTCATTAAATCCGGCGTGGTCCCGTTCCACGCCTGGACGCCCGACGCCTACGAAGGTTCTTACGCGCCGGTGTCCGCGTTCCTCGCCGGCATCGTGACCAAGATCTCCGGCGTTTACGCCGTGATACGTATCTCCATAATGCTAAGGCTTTTCGAGATAAAGGCCTACCACACCGCAGAGCTGCTGATGTTCCTCGGAATTCTATCGATAGCGGTAGGCGCGCTAGCCGCGCTGCGCCAGAAAGAGTTCAAGAGGATGCTGGCTTTTTCCAGCATCAGCCAGATCGGCTATATAATTCTGGCGGCGGGCATGGGAACGCCTCTGGCCATCATCGGCGCCATCTTCCATCTTGTAAATCACGCCACCTTCAAGACCGTGCTGTTCCTGAACAGCGCGAGCCTCGAGAAAAGCGCGGGCACCAGCGACATGAGCAAGCTGGGAGGCATGGAACACGCGATGCCCTGGACTTCCTGGACGTCCATCGTGGCGCTGCTCTCCACGGCCGGCGTGCCCCCGCTCTCCGGCTTCTGGAGCAAGCTGCTGATCATCATAGCGCTCTGGGACGGGGGGGCTAAGGTATACGCGGTGCTGGCGCTCCTCTTCAGCGTGGTCACCCTGGCGTATTTCCTGATCATGCAGAAAAAGGTTTTCTTCGGCAAGCCCACCGAAGCTTCCAAGAACGCCCGCGAGGTCAGGCCGGCCATGCTGGCGCCGGTGGTGGTCATGAGCCTGATAATAATATCGCTGGGCGTTTTCTTCCCTTATATCTATTCCTATCTGGTCGAGACCATCGCAGCGAGGATCATACTATGACCTATCACACACTGCTCTTCATCCTGGTCGCAGCGTTCGCCATGGCGGCCGTCATGTCGCGGAGCCTGCTGCTGAGCGCCATTATGCTGGCCCTGGTCAGCGTCGGGGCCTCGCTCGCGCTCTTCGATTTCCAAGCGCCCTGGGCCGCGGTCTTCGAACTCTCGGTCTGCGCCGGCCTCATCACCGTGCTGTTCATCAGCGCGGTAAGCCTCGTCCGGCACGAAGACATCGATCAAAAAGACAGGCGCGCCCGCTTTTATGTCATGCCGCTCGTTATGGGCATAGCGGCAATAGCGGCCTGGTTCTACGCCATACCTTTCTTCGAAGCGCTCGGAAACTGGGCGCGCTTAGGCGGCCGCGCCAATTCGCTGGGCGCGATCCTTTGGGACGTGCGCCGCTTAGACCTTCTGGGCCAGGTTTCCATGCTGGCGGCCGGAGTCTTCGTCATCAATTCCATCTTCCCAAGGAGAAAAAAACAATAATGACAAATTCTTTCGCGCTGGACTGGTATTTTATAACGCTGATATTCACAGCGGGACTGTACTGCATGCTCGTCTCACGGAATCTGCTCAGGCAGTTCATCGGCCTTGAGATCATGTCCAAATCCTGTCTGCTGGGCGTCATCTCCGTCGGTTCGCTTACCGGGAACCTGGCGCTGGCCCAGGCGCTTATTATCACGATGATAGTGATCGAAGTGGTGGTCGTGGCCGCGGGGCTGTCGCTGCTGGTCAAGAACTACCGTCTTACGAACTCCATAGACATCTGGTCGCTGAATAACCTGAGAGGATAACTTTATATGGACTTTTTCTCCGCGCTAATGTTCCCGCCGGTCGCCTTCATCATCGCGCTGCTGTTCGTGATGTGCCTGTCCGAGTACTTTTCCGGCTGGGCCCCGTCCCCTAAGACCGCGCCCGGCTCGGGCAAGAACAAGCCCTACGCCTGCGGCGAGGAAGTTTCCTCCGAGAAAGCGATACCTGACTACCAGGAATTTTTTCCGTTCGCCATCTTCTTCACCCTGCTTCACGTGGCCGGCCTGATGCTGGCCACCTGGAGCCTGAATACGATGTCCTCTGGGATAGAGATGGTTGTCGGTTACGTGGTTTCAGTAGCGGTCATCTTGGCGATACTATTCGTGGGGTAGCAGCAGGCTATTATAGACAGTAGGCTGTTAGACTATCAGGTAATAATCTGAGTTGGCTAACAGGCTAATAGTCTACAGTCTATCTACTTAACAAAGAGCAATCTTATGAAAATCAAAGATAAAATCATCCTGTGGTCAAGGCTCAAATCCCCCTGGATACTTCATTTTAACACGGGCGCGTGCAACGGCTGCGACATCGAGATCGTCGACGCGCTGACGCCCAAATACGACCTTGAGCGCTTCGGCGTGGTGCTAAAACCTACGCCCAGACACGCGGACGTCATGGTTGTAAGCGGACCGCTGACCCGCCAGCAGGTCAAGCGCATAAAAAGGATCTACGAGCAGATGCCCGAGCCCAAGTTCGTGATGGCCGTGGGGACCTGCGCCTGCTCCGGCGGCGTCTTCGACGGCTGCTACAGCGTGGTTTCCGGAATAGACAAGGTGATCCCGGTCTCCATCTACATCCCGGGCTGCCCGGTCAGGCCCGAGGCCGTCATTGACGGGGCGGTAAAGCTTCTGGGAGCCCTGGAAGCGAGTTCGAAGTAAGTTGTAAGGATTAAGGAGTAAGCGGTAAAAATCAGGTATTTTCTGAAACTTAATCCTTAGTACTTAATCCTTAATCCTTCAGTACTTGATAACGAGGCACAATATGAGCGAATTTGAAAAAGAAGAAAAGATCAAGGCGCAGCTGGAAGCCAAATTCGGAGCGGCTATAACCGAGATGACGATCCAGCGCAAGAACCGCGTCTGGTTCGAGATCACCGCGAACCTGCTCCCCGAACTGATGAAATTCATGAAAACCGAGATGGACCACACGCACCTCGCCACCATTACAGGTTTCGACGGGGGGGAAACGCTGGGCGCCAATTACCACCTTACCGACACACACGGCATGGTCACCGCACGGGCGAGAACGCCGCGCGCCGCCCCGCACCTGCCCACCGTAACGGGCGTCTTCCCCGGCGCGGTTCCCTACGAGCGCGAACTGGAAGACCTTTTCGGTATAAAAATAGACGGCCTCGCTCCGGGACGGCGCTATCCCCTGCCCGACGATTTCCCGACCGATCAGCATCCCCTGAGGAAAGACTGGAAAACGGCCGACGCTTACCCCGACGAAGTAAAACAGGTATAGGTAAAGGTGCAGGTAAAGTAACAATTAAAATGTTTTGCGCTCCGCGCATCGATAAAATTAAGGAGAGACTTGCGGGTAAAGTTAAAACTAAAAATAGCGTAAATTGAGATTTTCTCACTCTACCTATACCTTTACCTGCCGTTAAAAAATATGTCTAAAATGACCATCCCCCTGGGCCCGCAGCACCCCGCCCTAAAAGAGCCCGTCAACTTCACGCTGGTGCTGGAAGGCGAACAGATCACCGGCTCCACGGTCAATCTGGGCTATAACCACCGCGGCGTGGAAAAAGCCGCCGAGAGCAGGACTTTCCTTCAGGACCTCTATCTTATAGAGCGCGTCTGCGGCATCTGCTCCCACTCCCACACCACCTGCTACATTACCTGCGTCGAAGAAATTGCCAAGGCCGAGATCCCCGAGCGCGCCAAGGCGATAAGGACGCTGGTGGCGGAGCTGGAAAGGGTGCACAGCCACCTGCTGTGGCTGGGCATAGCCGGCTACGAGATGGGCTTTGAAACGCTTTTCATGTACTCCTGGCGCGACCGCGAGCAGGTGCTGGATTGCCTGGAGCTGGTATCCGGCAACCGCGTCCACTACGGCATCAACACCATAGGCGGCGTGCGCCGCGACGTCACCCCCGAGCAGAAGCGGACCATTCTGGAGAAGATCTCATACCTTGAAGAGCGCACGAAATACTACGTCAAACTGGGCACCGAGGAACCGACCGTCCTCGCCCGCACGCAGAAAGTAGGGATGCTCCCGCACGACGTGGCCCTGGAGCGCGGCGCGGTGGGCCCCACGGCCCGCGCCAGCACCGTAAAGCGCGACGTGCGCAAAGACGAGCCTTACCTTATTTACGACAAGCTCGATTTCAACCTTATCACCCACGATACCAACGACGTCTTCGGACGCCTGGTAGTGCGGGTGCTGGAACTGGTGGAATCCTACAAGCTGATCCGTCAGATACTGAACTATCTGCCAGAAGGCCCCATAGCCGTGAAAGTCCCGGCAAAACTGGGACCGGGAGAGGCGCTCAGCAGATACGAGGCGCCCAGGGGAGAAGATTTCCATTACGTGAAGGCCAACGGCACCGATAAACCCGAGCGCGTAAAAGTGCGCGCCCCGACCATGGCCAACTATCAGTCGGTCGCCTATATGCTGGACGGCGGTTATCTGGCCGATGTCCCGCTGGTCATCGCGGCCATCGACCCCTGCATGTCCTGCACGGACAGGGCGATGGTTTACGATAAGAACACCGAAAAAGTCAAGGTCTACGGCTGGGACGACCTTCGCAAGCTCGGGATAGAGCAATACAAGAAAAGAGGCGTTGATTTCTCGAAGATGTAGGAACAGCCGGGCTATTAGGATATAGGCTGTTAGACTATCAGGTGACAACGGATTTATCCGACTAACTGGCTAACAGCCTACAGCCTAAACTACCTGATTAGATAGTTATTCAAGGACAGATACATGACCATTGACCCCATACTGCGCGCTTTAGTTTACATCCTTATCTTTCCCGGATTCGTCTTTCTGGCGGCTTACGGACTCTTCCTGCAATGGATGGACAGACGGCTGGGCGCCGTCATGCAGAACAGAGTGGGCCCGCCCTGGTACCAGCCGGCGGCGGACCTTGTAAAATTGCTGTCGAAAGAAGTAATCATTCCCGACGCCTGCGACACGGTGATGTTCAAGACCCTGCCGTATTTCGCGCTGGCGGCCGTGATGACCGCCATGCTGCTGATCCCGGTCTGGTCCGACGCGGTGTATTCCTTCCAGGGCGACCTGGTGGTAATAATATACCTGCTGACCATCCCGACGGTCACCTTCTTTCTGGCCGGCTGGAGTTCCACCAGCCCCTACGCCTCCATCGGCTCCATGCGCGTGCTGACCCAGCTCTTCGCCTACGAAGTGCCCATGATGCTTTCTATCATCGGCCCCGCGATACTCGCCGGCACCTGGAATATCAGCGAGATAGCCGTTTTTTTCACCGCGCACAAACTCTATATGCTGGCGCAGATACCAGCCTTCTTCGTCGCGCTGATGGCTCTGCAGGGCAAGCTTGAGCGCCTGCCTTTCGACATACCGCACGGCAAGACCGAGATAGTCGGCGGGCAGTTCACCGAATATTCCGGACGCCTTCTGGGCTTCTTCTATCTGGCCGTGGATATGGAAATGGTGGTGGGCGCCGCGCTGCTCAACGCCGTGTTCATGGGCGGTACGCTGGGCGCCTATGGTCCGCTGGGTCTGGCGGTCTTCCTGGTGAAGACATTGGCCGCGGTATTCCTGCTGACCCTGACCAGGGTGCTGATGGCGCGCGTGCGCATAGACCAGATGATAAGGTTCTGCTGGCAGATTTTGGCGCCTATCTGCATGGCGCAGATACTTATAGATATCTTCCTTAAATTAAGGCTAGGATAATCGTTATGAAAAAACCCGCTAGAGCTTTGGGAGAAGTACTCGGTCACCTTTTTAAGAAAAAAGCCACCTGCAATTATCCTTTCGAAAAGGCCGTCGTGGACGCCCGCTTCCGCGGACGCATAGCCTTTGAATCCGACAAGTGCATCGGCTGCAAGATGTGCGTGCGCGTCTGCCCCGCCAAGGCGATAGAGATAATCCTGTCGGCGGAACAGCCTGCGCCCGCGCCCGCCGCCGAAGGGGCCGCTCCGGTCCCCGCGAAGAAAAAATTCGACTGCATTATGAGCCTGGACCGCTGTATTTTCTGCTCGCAATGCGTAGATATCTGTCCGAAAAAGGCGCTTATCTCCACCCAGGATTTCGAACTGGCGCACACCGACAGAAAGACCCTGATACGCCATTATAAATAAACGGAAGCGTAAAATTCAGAGCAGTTACGTTTCTTTATATAAAAAGGCCGGCTTCATGAAAGCCGGCCTTTTTTATATAATAGTAGGCATATGAACATGAGCACCGATATCGCCATAGCTTTAAATACGGAATTATTCAGGAATCCAGTCTCAAGTTACCTTTACGCGGCCCTCATCTTCTCGGCGGCCCTCGCCGTCATCTATTTTCTCAGGCATATACTCTTTGTTAAGCTCAAAGAACTGGCCGAAAAGACCGAAACCGATCTGGACGATCTGGCTATAGAACTGATCAATATGATCGGCCTGCCGGAATACGGGATCATAGCCCTTTATCTGGCCATAAGGCACCTCAACCGCGCCGCTCTTCTGGACAAAACTTTTAAAGTCGTAATACTGATCGTCTTCACCTATCGGGGCATCACGCTGAGCCAGCGCCTTCTCAACTACTGGATAAACAAGATAGTAGCACAGCGGGGACTCTCCGAATCCGCAAAAAAATCGGTCGTGCACAGCACTCAGGTGATCCTGCGCGCGCTGATCTGGGCGGGCGCCGCCCTTTTCGTGCTGGACAATCTAGGAGTCAACGTATCGGCCGTCCTTACGGGGCTCGGCATCGGCGGCGTGGCCGTCGCCCTCGCCGCCCAGGCCATATTGGGCGACCTCTTCAACTTCTTCGTCATCCTGCTCGACAAACCTTTTAATATAGGCGATTTCGTATCGTCGGACGCCGTATCCGGCACGATCGAACACATCGGTCTGAAATCCACCCGAATACGCAGCATCTCCGGCGAAATGGTGGTCGTCTCGAACTCCAATCTGCTGTCCTCCAGGATAAGGAATTACAAGGACCTGGACAAGCGCCGCGTCCTATTCAAGACCGGCTTGGTATACCAGACGGGCCCGGAAAAGCTCCGCAAGGTCCCGGCGCTGATAAAAGCGGCCATCCTCGGCAGGGCCGGCACCGAATTCGAGCGGTCCAACCTTTACAATACCGGCGATTATTCGATAGATTTCGAGACGGTATACTACATAGCTAGCGGAGACTACAAGCTCTATATGGACACGCAGGAACAGGTCCTGCTTGCCATTTTAGAAAGCTTTGCCGAAGAGGGAATAGCTTTCGCCTATCCGACAAAGACGCTGTTCGTTAATAAATGAGCGGACAAGACGGTCTGCCGGGGTTTAGGTCGTTAGTCATGGCCGCTTCTTATCCGGCAACAAAGACCCAGGCGGCCTTGAAGTAATTACAAGGAGAAAAAATGAAAAGAACACTTATGATCGCGGCCCTGTTGGGCCTTACCTCCGGCCTCGTTCACGCCGGAGAACGCACTATAGCCACTATCAACGGCGCCAAGATCACTTCCGCCGACCTCACGAAGAAGCTCTGGTGGCAATACTCCGCCCAAGGCCTCTCCGACCTGATCGACGAAAAGCTCCTTTTGGACGAGGGAGCCAGCCTTAAGATAACCTATGACGCCAAAGAAGCCGACAAACGTTTTGAGACCCTCGCCGCCGGGTTCAAGGACAAGAGCGAGTTCGAGAACAATCTTAAATCTGTGGGCTGGACCGCAGAGGACGTTAAGGGACTGATAAAACGCCAGTTACTGATCAAGAACACCGTCATCGCCGCCAAGAACATTGCGGTCACGGACGAGAACGTCGCGGCCTTTTTCGAGCAGAACAAGGAAAAGATCGGCAAACCCGACACCATGAAACTGCTCCAGATCTTTGTGGGGACCAAAGCCGAGGCCGACGAAGCCGGCCAGGCGCTCTCGGCGGGAGCCGATTTCGGCAAGCTTTCAGCCCTGAAATCCACCGACGAGAACCTCCAGAAAAAGAACGGGGACATCGGCACCGTAGTAAAAGGACAGCTGCAGCCAGCGATAGAAAAGGAGATCTTAACGCTAACCCCGGGGCAGTATACCAAACCTCTGCAAACCGGCAACGGCTACAGTATTTTTAAACTGGAATCATTAACTCCCGGCGAGGCCGCCGTGCTGAACGACGCCCTCAAAGCCGATCTTAGAACGGCCATCATCAACCAGCTGGTAACGCAGAAACTGCCCGAACTGGTCTCGGAACTGCGCCAGAAAGCGAAGATAGAAGTGATAAAATAAGCGGTCAGTGGATAGTAATAAGTGGTCAGTTACCGAAAAACCACTGCTTGATAAACAAGAAAGGCGTCCAACCGGGCGCCTTTCTTATTTATACAAACCAAAGGAAAATCGCACATAGATATACAAGATGGACAGGATTTAGGATTATTATTTTTCCAGAATAACCACAAAGGTCACAAAGCATCCCACAGAAAGAACACAAAGTTTTTTGCATTATTGACCTACGCATAAATAATAGAATTGTTGGAGGCTTGGATTTGAGATGAATGCGAGGCGCGACGAACGAGCATACCGGTTGGTCTGTGAGCGAGGAGCAACGAAGCAGTCGCTCAAAGGCAAGCCTCCCTTTCCCTTCGGGAAAGGGCCGGGCGCTTTTGGGCTGCAACTTCGTCACAAATCGCTTACATAGCCCAGCTATGCCGCGCTCTTTGTTCCTTGTTTCGCTCCAAAATCTCCCGGCCAGCATTTCTATTACTTATGCGTAGGTCAATAACTTGGTGAACTTTCTGTTATTAACTTTATGCGCTTCGTGTTTAATTTCAGGCCTCTTCTTGATCCTGTATATCCTGTCCATCCATGGTAATATGAAAAGGGTGGCTTCCTTCCGAGAGGCCCAGTAGCGCTTAACGCGCAGGACCTTTTTGGATATCAAGATATCGTTAGATATCATGTATCAATAAGGAACTCGGGAAGGAGGCCACCATGAATAAGTATATCGGAATGGACGCACATTCGTCAAATTGTGTTTTCAATGTAGTCGACAAGGATGGAACAGAAGTCGATCAAGCAGAAATCGCTACGAACGGACTGCTGCTGAAAGACTATATTCGCTCGATTAAAGGAGTAAAGAAGTTGGTGTTTGAGGAATGTGAACTGAGCGCCTGGCTCTTTGAAACATTACACGGCGAGGTGGATGAACTTATCGTCTGCAACCCGACACGGAACCAGCAGTATAAAAAGGCGAAGACCGATAAATTAGATGCGAAGAATCTCGCGCGTCTGTTACGAGGAGGTTTCCTTACCCCGGTTTATCATGACGGGTCAAAGACAGAACACCTGCGCGCGCTTATGAGCGGATATCAGGATATCGTGGATACCGGCGTATCCGTTAAGAACCGATATAAATCATTGTTCCGTAAAGCGGGTTTACCCGCGCGCGGCGCCAAGTTATACGACGATAGTTCTTTGCTTGAGGATCTGCCAAGGCCGGATCAACGGTTTGTGGGGCGCAGTTTCTACCGATTATTGGAAACGCTTGAAAAAGAGCGCGAACAGTATGTCGCCGCGATAAAGGGATTAAGCCGCTCTTTCCCGGAGATAAAACTGCTGAAAACTATCCCCGGCATAGGAGATATTCAAGCGTCTAAAATAGTCTCGCAGGTAATATCGGCGGAGCGATTTAAAGATAAGCATAAATTTTGGAGCTATTGCGGTCTGGTAAGGTATCGGATGGAAAGCGGCGGCCGCCTTTATGGAAGCAGTCGAGGCTGGGGTAATCGTATACTAAAGTGTGTTTTTAAGATGGCAGCAAAGAGTGTCTTAACTGGGGAGAATGAGCTTAGGGCGTATTATGACGAATTGCGGGCGAAAGGAACCAGCGATAGATCAGCGAGAAATGCGGTTTCGCGCAAACTGGCGGCGATAAGCCTGAGCGTTCTTAAGACTAAGCGTCCATACGACGAGACACGCATTTTACAGGGAGCGGAACAGGCAAGATAACGATAGTGTGCGCAAAAGTTTTCGTGACGGGAAGCATGACGTTTTCACATTGACCTTAAAGGTCCACATCCATGGTTGTCAGCTTCCCCGTTTAAATCGCAAATTACGCTGCTCCACGAGAGCCAAAATAGATGACTGAAAACGAAAATCATATAAACGAGTAATGAAACGGAAACATTAAAATGCGCGGCGCGATCGAAGAATCTGCTTGTAATAGCGGTGAGGGTGGAAGGAAGCAAGTCAGAGGCGGTACAAAAAATACCGCCAGGGGAAGTGCAGCCTCTTGACTTCCCTTTTCATAGATGTGAATAGTTTTTTAAAATGCTGGAAGCAGGAAATAATAAAAAAGGCGTCCGGTGGGACGCCTTTTTTATTTTAATCTGTCCACTCGTCACTAATCACTCGCCACTTTCTTAGTGGGCGGCTTCGGGTTCTTTTTTGCCTTTGTTCATCAGGCCATGGACCGCGAAATATACTATCATGCCCGCCAGGATGAACTGAGTGGCATACAGATATTTGGAGGCCGAGAAGGAGTACAGGTCGTCAAAACGGCCGTAGAGCAGCGAGAAGCGGGCCATGACGGTATTTCCGAAGGCCGCCCCGAAGTAGACCATCAGAAAATAAATCCCGATATTGGAAACTTTCTTGAAATGGCCTTTATGCTCTACCGAGAAGAAGAAGTAGAACAGCACGCAGATCACGCCGAACGCCACCAGCAGCGAGTTGAAGATCGCCCAGGGGGTCATGGAAGCCATCATCGAGAGCGGCTTAATGGTTCCGCCGATCTGGTTGATGAAGTCGGTGGAGAGGCCCGCCGGGATGGCCAGACCTGAGCCGTAACCCATCAGGAACGTGAAGCCGTAGCGCGAGATCCAGGATATTTTGGGGATGAACTGCGTGACCAGCGAAAGCCCCAGAATAGCAGGGATCAGGACCATCCAATCGTGATTGACGAGCGGAGTCCAGACCTTAGGCCCGAGAATATTATAAATATATACCTGAAACCACCAGCCCATGCCGGCGCCAAGGTACAGATGTTCGGCTATCTTAAAGAACGGGTTATCCTTATAAAGAAAGCTGAAGAGAAATATAGTGAGGCCCGCCGCGATCCATGCGCCCGCGATCATCCAAGTTTCTGACATATTCACCTCGTATGTAATTCAGGGTATTATAAATATTTTATAATCAACAGTATAATATTCGACGTCAAGATAAGCGCCAGCACCAGGAGATGGGCGAGGTTCAGGGAATCTATCCCGGAAGTGCCCTTGCCCGGCACCTTGATGAGCGACTCGTACTCGGCAGCGCCTTTCATGCCGCCGATAAGGCCTTTGAGCTGGCCGGTCTGCAGATAAGGCCCGTAACCCGGCTGGCTGATGGCAGTAACGCCTCCGACCACGGGCACGTTGAATTTGTCGCCGACGAAGGCCACCCAGGAATCCAGCATGCCCGTTCCGGTGATGCAGACTATCATGGCCATATTCCTGTAGTTCTTTATTCCCTGCATCACGGGCAGGGTCTTGGCGTCCTTGCCGTCCTGGTCCTTGTCGTAGATGCCGTACAGATCGGAGGACATTTGGGTCATCGCGGCCAGGGGATTGGCCATATACGGAAAGATCACGTAATCCTTACCGTTGACCTTGTGGTATTCCGCGGGGACCTTCTCGAAGATCTGCCCGATAAGGCCGGTTGAGCCGGCGATGAAGGTGACAACGCCGACGCGCAGGTTATTTCTGAAAGCGTGCCGGATCATGGCCACGGCCTGGGGATGCAGCTCGGGCCTGGTGGAAGGGTCGTAGTCCAGAGAGAACAGCACGAAGGACCCGGCCGGGAGCTTGTCCATGAAATCATAGGTGTGCTGTACGTCGCGGGAAATGGTCTTATTGGGCAGGCCTATGGGCTTTATGATGGGCGCGAAGAGCACGATAGTCAGCACCAAAAAGATCCAGCGCCTGTCTATTTTAAAGAATTTTTCAAGTTTTTCCTTGAGCATAGTGGTCAATCCTTACCCATGTATTGTCTTTCGATGCCGAAGATGATCTTGAACGAGGTCACGATGGCGCCGATGGCGATACCTATCATGATGCCGCGTTTTCCGGCCACAGCGGGAGCGCTCATGACCCATTCTATCACCCGGTCAATACCTACCCCTGTCCAGCCGAGCACCGAATCCCAGATTATCTGGCCGAGCGGCACCTTACCGAGGATCAGCAGGAAAGCCGCCAGGAACAGCACAAAGGCCTGCAGCGACTTGATCCTGAACGAACGGTAGGCGGTGGAAACGATATAAAAAGCCAGCACCGCGAACATCGTGGCGCTCAGCGGGTTGTATATGAAGTTAAAAGACCAACCCAGCGCGGTCTGACCGGCGTCGCCCATTAGGCTGCCGTGGCAGAGGATGGCGGGGACGACCATGGCCAGGAAACCTATGTAGACGAACAGGCTATAGCCCCAGCCGTCGCCTCTCCTGGAGATCTTGTGATAATGCGAATAGAAGAGGCTTATGAGCCCCAGGAAGAACGCGAAGGCGGACACGATGTTCTCCCACTTGTTCATCATCTCCATGAAATCGACGGAGACTTTGTGGGGAACATAGTAGGAGGCCAGCGTCAGCACGCCGAAGACGAACACGATCGCCAGAGGTATTTGTTTTTTTATCAGTTTCATGGTTAATATGCCTTGAATAGATTAAGAATGACCTGTACGAACGGGTCCCAGTGCAGTTTGGCCCCGATGGCCACGAGGATTATGCCGAACAGGACCGACACCATGACCACCAGCTTGCCGAAGTCCTGAACTTTGAGGGCGCTCAGCAGCATGGGCTCCTTGGACAGATACGCGCCGGCGGCATAAAGTTCCTCGCCGATAAGGGTATAGTCGCAGGCCGTGAAGAAGAACGGCAGCTGGCTTTCGGAGTCGGTGCCGGCTATCTGTATGGCGCCGGTGGTGGCGCCGACCTCGGCCATCAGCAGCGATTCGGCCATAAAATAACCCATAAAGAACACCGCGGCCGGCTTCTCGCGCGAGATCATGCCGTCGACGGAGGCCGCGTAGGAGAACTGGTCCTGGCTGATGAACTGGTTTATATCATCCCTGTAGGAGTCCGGCCGGCCGGCTTCCAGGTACGCCTGCTTCACGACTTCCTTGCAGACGGTCATAACGATAGGGTCGTAATGCGGGACCTTTATCTGGCTGTCGTACTGCGCCACTTTCTGGGAAACCTCGCCCAGAATGAACGCTGAAGCGATAGTGGAGATAGAACTCATGCCGCCGATGCCGGGCACGTAGTAGATAGGTTTGCCCATCTCCGTGGCGCGGCCGATGGCTTCGTCTATAGCGTCGAGGCCGGCGATGCGGCGTATGAATAGCCCCTTGCGCTTGGCGTGGGAAACGGCCCAGAAGAAGATGATGATGATCACGATAAGCAGCACCAGGTTGTTAACCCTGTCCAGTCGGAACCAGTTGCTGACGGTCTTACCGGAAACGATACCGCTTTCGGAACTCTGCTTGTCCTTGACCGCCACTACTTTATAATAAAAAGTGAAGCCCGTGGTCTGCGCCTCTCCGTATAAATTGTTAAGCTCCACTTTTACCGCATGCTCTTTGTCCGAGCCGGTCCAGGCCCAGAAAGGAAGATCTATTTCCTTGCCGGTCCGGGTGTTCGCGGGAAACTCGTCCGCCTTTATCCAGCCTCCGGTCTCCATGGACGAGACGTAGACCTGGTAAAGAACATCGGGCGTGTCAGCGGGGCGGACATCCCATTTAAGCAAAGCCGTCCCGCCGACATCATACGGCATGTCTATGACCGTCAGGCCTGTGAGAGGGGGGATCCCGGCAGGCGTCTGTTTCTTATCTGCCTGGCCGGGCTTTGCGGAAAACACGTTCGTGGAGGTGAATAACGCTAAAATCAAGGCGAAACCAAGTTTGTTTTTTATCATACTATTGTTTAATATATATATTTTCCGGCCTCCAGCACAAGCGAAAACGCGGTAATTGAGGTATAATAATAAATCGTGCCGCTGCGCTCCGCGGCAGCCTTCTCCGCATGAAGGGCGCAGATGGCGGAAATATATATGCTGATACAATTCATACACGAGAGATTCATACGCAACCTCGAACCGGGCTTCAGGCAAAGGCCGGGCTGGTTCTTTTTCGCCGTCGCCCGCGGGCTTATCCTGCTGGTTTCCGATCCGCTGGTAGAAACCGACGTCTTCGGAACGCAGCTGGCCGTCCCTTTGTCCCACGCCCTGCCCAGATACCTTAAGGTTTTTCCGTATTACGCCTCCAACCTCGGACGCCTGGCGGCCCTGATAAAAGAGAAGTATCCCGGGCTTGTAGTCATAGACATAGGGGCGAACATAGGAGACTCCGTCGCGGCGATAAGGCGGGGCTCCGGAGCGCCGGTGTTATGCGTGGAAGGTAATCCGGTTTTTTTAAAGGTCCTGAAGCTTAACGCCGCGCGCTTTGAGCGGGTGCGGATCGCGGAGGCCTACGTCGGTGACGTAAACGCCTCTTTGTTAGCCGAAGACAAGGCAGCCGAAGGGAGCAGCCATATCACGGAGGGCGGAGGCCGCGAAATAAAAATACGGCTCTTGAGCGCCATTCTCGACGAGCATCCCGATTTCAAGACCGCCAAACTGGTTAAAATAGACACCGACGGCTTTGATTGCAAGATCATACGCGGCAGCGCGGACTTCCTCGCGGCGGCGCGCCCGGTCATATTTTTTGAATACGACCCGCTGCTTTTGTTCCGTCAGGACGACGGCGGACTTTCGGTATTCGACACTCTGCGAGGCCTGGGCTATGATTCAGCGGTCGTATACGACAACCTCGGCCATTATCTGCTTTCTTTACAACTTTCAGATTCTAAACTCCTGAAGGAGCTTCACGCTCATTTTTTCAGCTACCAAGGGGAGCGTTTCGGGGACTTTTGCGTTTTCCATTCGGACGACGGGGACTTATACGAAACCGCGGCAAAGCGCGAAACCGAATATTTTAAAAAAACGGCGGCGCAAAAAGCGGGCAATTTAAAATGAACGGCACAGGTCACGCCTTTTTTTACTCCACGCGTTATTCCGCGGCTCAGCGGATGCCTTTGCGATACGCCATGGAACCGGCCGGAAATTCAATAAACTTGAAGACGTTCGCCCTGCGGTCATTTGAGTTTTTAGATCAGTTTAAGGCAGGATCGTAATGCTTTACACCTTCTGGATCGTTATTTCCTGCTGGATGGTGTGCACGGGATGGATCTTATCCTGCTTCAAAGAGCTGAATTTCTTCGGGTATCTTGCATCGCTGGCCCTGTTTTTTTTAACTTCGGCGGCGGCGATCCGCCTCAATAAGACTTTCAGGAATACCGGTCATTTTGATCTAATAAAACGTCTAAAGAGATTCAGCAAACCTATACCATTTATTTTCCTCCTCTATCTTCTGGCCGCCGTCATCGGAGGGGCGCTCTACGCCCCGAACAATTATGACGCGATATGTTACCGCCTCCCCAGAATTCTGCATTGGCTGAGCGCGGGGCAATGGCATTGGATCGGCACTTTTAACTCCCGTATGGATTTCAGCGCCACCGGATACGAGTGGCTGATGCTTCCTTTTTTAGTTCTCTTCAAGACCGACCGCCCGCTCTTTCTGATCAATATCGTTTCCTATGCGTTATTGCCCGGCCTGCTTTATTCCGTTTTCTCCGGGCTTGGCATCTCGCGGCGGGTCGCCTGGTATTGGATGTGGCTGTTGCCGGCGGGCTACTGTTTTGTTTTGCAGGCCGGAAGCGTCGGGAATGATTGTTTCGCGGCCGTTTATTTCCTGAGCGCGGCCGCTTTCGCGCTTAGGGCGGTAAAACGTTCGAGCGTGATCGACGCCTATGCAGCCCTTCTTTCCGCGGCCCTTCTGACCGGCGCCAAAGCCTCAAATCTTCCGCTCCTGCTGCCGCTGACCTTTCTATTCTTACCGCTGCGCAGGATGTTGTTCAGCCGCCCTTTAAGTTCCCTCGGAGTTTTGCTGGCCGCAATGCTGGTTTCGGCCGCGCCCATAGCGATCGGCAACACTTTTCATACCGGCGACTGGAGCGGGGATCCGTTCAATTCGTACAAAGTTAAATCGACCAGCCCGATCGCGGGCATCGCGGGCAATACCCTCCAGCTCTCTATCGGCGCCCTCACACCGCCCGTCTTTCCGCCGGCAGCGGCCTGGGCTTCAAGATCGGCGGAACTGCTGGCTCATGAGCCTTTCAGCCCACTCAAAGCCCGATTCCCCAAACTTGATCTTGGGATCGCCGAGCTTCCTCAGGAAGAGTCCGCCGGTCTCGGGTTAGGAATAACGCTTCTCCTGGCGCTTTCCCTCTGCGCCTCGTTGCTGCCGCCGTGGAGGGGAATTGCTTCCCGCACCGCGATGAGCTTTGGACTTCTTTGTTGGGCGGCGGCACTTGCCTATATGGTTAAAATCAACTCGGAATGCACCGCCCGGCTGCTTTCGCCGTACTATCCGGGACTTATTCTGCCCATACTCGCGCTAGGACCGCAGGCCCGACTGGTCAGAAAGCGCCTGTGGAAAACCGCGGCCATTGCCTGCCAGTTATGTATTCTACCGGCGCTGCTGCTGGATCCGGCGCGGCCTTTGCTTCCCATACGGTTCCTGATCCAGCTGGCGGAGCGGGAACAGCTGCTTCCGGCGCTAACGCAGCGGGCCAAGAACGCTTATTCCGTTTATAGCGGCCGCAATGACGATCTGGCCGAGGTCCGGGAACATATCAGCGCGCAGGCAAAGACTATCGGGTTCGCCGGGACCGGCAATGACCCCGAGTACTCTCTATGGAGACCCCTCGGAATGCGCCGGGTGAAAGATCTGGCGCCGGTTTCGGGGACGCTTCCCGACCTGAAAGGCGTGGATAATATCGTGGGTTCGGAACAGGGATTTAAAGACCGCTATCAGTTGACCGCCCTGGAAGTTGTCGACAGGACAGGCGGGAAAATAGCGTGGGAAGGGAAGGTCGCGATATTTGCGGCGGGAGAGCCTGTTACCTGGTACGTTATAGCGCCGGGGGCAAAGGGGCGCTTTACGCGATAGGCCTTTAAAAACCGGCTTAGTAATTAGTCCAGTTTACCGTTTCATACTTGCCTGAAATAGAACTGATCTTATCGGGCCAAAGCAGGACCCGGACAGTGCCTTGTATCGGAAAATACGGGCCTGTCGCAGATCCAAAACCCTTTATCCTGGAATAGAACCAGGTTCCGGAAGAATCCATTTCCTGCCCATTATTAAAAGCATCGAAAAATTCCGATCTCCCCGCTCTCAACTCCAGAACGGACTTTTTGACGGCCTTTATATCCTCCCATGAAACCGTTCTATCGGGAAAGAGATATTGACTTAACGATTCGGAAGTCAGCAGAACTGCTCGGGGAAGCATGGCTAAATGTATTATTAAGACGGCCAGCAGCGCCAGACCGGCCGAACGCTGAGACCGGAGATCCGCAAGCGCCCTTATGACTAGCACGGCAAGGACCGCGGCGGCCGGATAGCTATAGTGGATATAGTCTCCGGAGCCAAAAGGGATGATCACAAAAGTGATCAGTAAAAGCAGGGCGATCCAAAAAATATAGAAGTAACAGTTTTCGTCGTCCAGCAGCTCCCTGACGAGGCCGTCAAAACGTTTGCGGGCCGGCGCTTCAGGGAACACTAGATAGCGTCCTCTCTTCCATGCCCCGGCCGCGATAATGCCGGACACGACCGAACCGATAATTATTCTTACCGCGCCGTAGCCGGAAGGCGCGCCGAGCACCAGGACTTCCGCGCGCCAGAATAACCCCTTTACGGCCGCGCCCCAAGCCGACGCATGCGAAACGTCCAGTGCATTTCTATGGGAGAAAAAACGAAAACCATGGGCCCCGATGTCGAAAATCACCGCCGAGATGCCATAGAAGACGAACAGCGCGGCAAGCGAAGCGGCAAAGCCTGAAAGGCAAGCCCTCAGCACGCGCGGCGCGGTGGAACGCCCGGGTTCGGGGTCCTTATCATGATATAGAACAAAACGCATAACGGCTAAAGTTATTACGATCATTGCCGCAAATAAGCCGATCTCATCCGAATACGCGGCCGCGGCCAGCCACACCGCTTTCATTCCCCTGCTTTTGACTAAAAAGAAAGCCAGTACGAACGCCACCCATAAGTATTTCGCATAAAGTATAAGCAGGATCACCGGACTGATCACGAACGAATTGGTCAGCAGCACCACCCATCCCAAACAGAACAAAGTCAGGCGGGCGGGGCTGTCCGGCACGACTCTCGCGGAAACCCAGGCGATAAGCGCGGAATTTAAGATCAAGAGAACGGCCATCCAGATATTAAGCATCGGAGAGGGCAACAGCCCTCTTGTCAGCCCGTCGGCTCCGTACAGGACATATTGAATAAAGCGCCCTCTGTTCCAATCATAACCCACGGAAGATTTAAAAGAAAAGAAAACCGCTTTGACCGCGTTCTTTACTCCGCCGCCTTCTCTTTGAAATTGATCGGCATTGAGCTGCCAAAAACGCATAAAACACGTCGAGTCCGGCGAGACGGTCGTCGCGGGGGAATGCCGTAAAACAAAAGTAAAGAACAAGGAAATTAGCAGTATCGCCCCTGCGACCTTTCCTAAACCCGTTATTATCGCCTTTTTATTCATAGCTCTTTTATCATTCCGGCCGCCCGCGTTTCCTTAAGATAATTGAAGCATTTCCGAACGGCTTGGGAGCCTCGAAGCTCCCGGGGACGGATTCAAGAAGGCGGAAACCGGCGCGAAAATGTATCAGCATGTATCTCAGCGAGTTAAGCCAGCCGTAACCCGTGTTCTGTCTTAAAGCGGAAACCATCCTGTCGTAATCCCCGTCCGCTCTCTCCCAGTATATAGCTTTTGAAACAACTTCGACATCCTCCAGCGAAGCCAACAGCGCGCTCAGCTCTTCTTTTCCAAAACGGTACTGGAAAAAGAAGCCCTTTTCGGTTTTCTTCTGGTCCGGATACACCGGGTATGGCAGCCATTCCTCGCTGTTCGAGGCGGAAACGGGAAAAGTAAGGTATACATATCCGCCCTTTTTAGTGACCCGGATCATTTCCCGGACCGCGTCCGCGTACCTTTGGTAAATATGCTCGATCACGCTTATGGAATATGTCAGATCGAAAGTTTCATCCGGGAAGGAAAGCGCCAGCCCATCCTCGCGGGAAAATCTAAGGCGGCGGCCCGCGCGGATGAACCGCCGCTCGTTCTCATCTATATTGGTTTTAACTACCGTATTTCTGCGCGACAAGAGGTAGGCGAGCGCGTGCGGCGAGGAAACGTCCAGTATATTAAGGTTATTCAGCTTGCCGCCGAAGTAATGTAAAAGATACGCGAATTCGACATACCTGGTGCAATCGATCGGATTGGCCAGATTAGCCATAGCTCTCTGAACGCCCGGCATGCGCAGCGTCTCGCGCCAGACGGAAAACAAGAGGCTTATTTTTTTTCTTAAATTGATCGTCATCGGTCCTTTGCGGATTCCGCCGCGGCAAGCCCTTCTATAACTTTCGAACATACCGACGTCCATGAATGGCGCTTGAGAAGCCCGTCGCGCCACGCGGCAAGCTCGCCGGGGCCGGCTTCGAGCGCCCGGTCCAGCGCCGCTATAAATGAGTCGGCGCTGCCGTTAGAGAATGGATAACCCGCGCCGGCCATGACCTCGCGCGCGACGGGAATATCGGAATAGACAGGCGCCGCCCCGGCCAAGAGCGCCTCTATCGGAGTCATACCGAAGCCCTCGTAATCGCTGAAGCAGACGAGAGCCCGCGCGCCGCTAAGCAGCCGCCCGTATTCCTCGAAGGAAAGGCGCGGAAGGAACGACCAGTTCGACAGCGGCGGAAGAGCGGCTCCTTCCGGAAGCGTTCCTACCCAGCTTACCGTCCCCTTGTATCCGGTCCTCTCCTGCCACGCCCGCATATAGGACAGCGCCAGGTCCGTCCGCTTGTGCGGCCAGCGGCTCGCCGGCACGATGATATTATCCTCGCGCACCCCGCGCATCCGTAGCTGCGACATCAAAAAGTCCTCTTCGGAGAAACCGATACCCATCGTGATCACCGGCGGGGGGGTAAGTCCGTGCTTCCGGGCGATCCGCAGGACTTCGGAGGCGGTAAAATCGCTATTGGTAAAGATGACGTCCGCATTCCGGACCGTCGCCCTGAACGCGTTTAAAAAGTAGACCATCTCGGTACGGGGGAACCCCCCCGGATAATGCTCACCGTAGTAATCGTGCATTCCGTCATGGAGCACGCACGCAAGAAGATTATCCGGCTTGCGGATAAAAGAGGAGAACCCTTTAGGTAAAAAAAGCCAGCGATTGCCGGATTCGCGGCCGGCGCTGTAGACCCGCCACTGGTCCCAGACCAACCGGTGCAGGCTGCTTTTTAAAACCTCATCGTGGTCCAGCCAGGAGACCCGTCCGCTGCCGGAGAACTCCTCCCGGTCGAACGAAGAGTTTCCCAGCACCGTGACGCGCCCTATCTCAGGGCGCAGGGCGAGATGGCGCAGAAGATTCAGTGAAACGTTAAGGATCCCCAGCGATCTTCCGTGCAGGAAGCTCTGGTCCGCTATAGAGTAGGTAAGATCGATTTGCATCATTCTTAGTCCCGCCGCATTTTCATCAGCCAGCCGACTACGACCGCTAAAGCGACGCAGCTCTGAGCGGCCAGCCAGGCGATGCCGGCGCCCGCGATACCCGCGTACGGGAGAAGTATATAAGACAGGATAATGGCTGCCGCGCCGGAAAAGACCGTCATGCCGATCATGACCCCAAGCTTCTTCTGCACCCTTTTTATGTTGAAATATACGGCGTTTACCGCGCCGGGAATCGAAGACGCGATCGTTAAGCGCAGCAGAGTGGCTGCGTTCCTGGAGTAGAGGCCGCCGAAAAGGAGCAGGAGCCTGTCTGTCAGCGCCAGCATAGTGATGACGGCTGGTATCAGCAGAAAAAATATCATTTTAAGGCTGCGCAGCGTGTTATGGCTTAATCCCTCCTCTTTATGCGAACCCTCGGCGAACAGGGAGGTCGTGATGGCGGCGGGGATCATGCTGAGCATGCCGCCGATGGACCAGGCGATATAATAATAGGCGTTGCTCTCGGCGCCGAGGATGTTCAACACCAGAATGGGGAGAATATAGACCGGCGCGGCGCCTAAGATATCCGCCAGGTAGTTCATAAAAGAAAAATGCAGGATATCGGTCAAAGCCCTGCGGTCGAAGGCAAACGCCGGACTATAGTCCGATCGCGCCCTGGGCAGGAACACGAGAACACCGGCAAGTAGCGCCAGGAATGTAGCCAGGCCCCAGGAAGCGAAAATGCCGAAAGCATGAAAGGATACCGCTAACGCGATGAGCAGAGCGGGCCTCGAAACGTTGAAGATAAGGTTCCGGGCTAAGACGAAGCCGGCCCTGCGGCCGGCCACAAAGACCTGATCCGTTAATCCGGAAATAGTTACAGCGGGAATGATTAGGACGAAGAGCGCAAAAAGGCCGGCGCGCTCCCTTATAAAAACGAGCTTAGGGGACCAGAGGCCGAGACCGAGGAGGAACACGAGCGCCGCCGCGACCGAAATTACTCCCGCGGTAGTGAAGCCGGAATTGATCAGCTCGCAGGGTTCGGCGCTGGACTTCAGGAATCTTATCATCCCATAGCCGAACCCCATGCTCGACAGACCCGACAGCAGAGTGGCGGCGGAGATGACGGCCGTCGCCACTCCGACGTCGCCGGCGGAATAGAATCTGGCCGCGATGATCCAGAATATAAATCCGGCCAGCGCATTAGCGATACTGCACAGCATCAGGTAAAGGGCGTTGGAATAAAGCGGATCGCGCAGAAGGGCTTTCAATCCGCCGCCCGACGGACCTGCCGCGGCCGAGTCTCCCTCCAGGCCCATAAGGCGCAAGATGAGGCGCTTCATTTGCGCTTATCCACGCTTATATTTTCCAGGGCGGCGTCCGCTATCAGCGAGGCGGTCTTCTCCAAGGTGTATTTTTTTACAGTGTTTAAGCCGCCTTTCGCTATTTTGCCGGTTAATTCCGGACTATCCAGAAGCCGTATTATTTTATCCGCCAGATCCGAAGGGGAATCCGGCTGGAAGAAAATTACGTCCCGACCGTCTTCCGCCACTTCTTCTATTCCGTCAAGCCTGGAAGCCACCGCCGCTATCCCCGCAGCCCAATATTCATATAGTTTGAGGGTCGTGACTATGTGATTAGGCAGGGTACCGTGCCTGGGTATTATACCGATCCCGGATTTTTTCAGGTAGCTGGCGGTCTCGCCGGGAGGAAAAAAATCGGTGAACGTGCATCTGTCGTAGATCCCGAGCTTTTTCGCGAGCCCGATCACGTTCGGGAGCTCCCGGCCACCGCCGGCTATCAGGAACTTCGCCTCGGGATGCGCCGCCGCGACGCGGGGAACTGCCGAGATCAGGACCTTCACGCCGTGCTGCCTGTCCACCGAGCCCAGGTGGATCACGGTGCTCCCGCTGCCAGGCTCTTTCTCGCTGGTTATCTTCTCGGCCTCGGGCGCATCGTATACCACCTTGATCCTTGAAGCCTGGACGCCCTTTTTTATCAGCAGCTCTTTCATCGCGCCGGTGACCACTGTGACGCTGTCGGCGCGGCCGATGATCCAATACTCGAACCACTTGATCAGCGGCGTAAGAAGCCTTTCCATTACGCTGCGCTGCGCGGCCGCCAGGTATTCCGAGTGGATATCGTCGAGGTCCAGAACGAACTTGAATTCGTAAAAATATTGGAGAAAGGGGATGGAGGCCGCGGCTAGGGCGTTGCGAACGAAGAAAAGATCGGTAGTACCGGCGACCGAAAGAAATTTACGGAACAGCCGGATATTGAACTTTATGGCCGAAAGTATCTGCGATCTCTGCTTGCGCGGCTCATGCAGCCAGTAGACACGCATCCCTCTCACTTCGCCGGCGCCGTCGGTGGGCGCGATGATGTCCACCTGATGCCCGCGTTTTATAAATTCTTCCGCGCACTTTATGGTCCGAAGGCCGCCTCCGCCCATTATAGGACTCAAAGAATTATGGGTGGAGACGATGATCTTCATTTGCCCGCTCCGGCCGCAGCGGCGGGGCCGGCCATAAGCGATTTAATGGTGGCTATCTGCCGGCTAAGATCGTTGCCGTACCCGGCGAACAGCTCATACTCCTCCAGGCAGCTCGCCCACATCTTGTTCTTGTCGAAGATCTTCAGCAGGCTGTCTCCGGCCCAATTATTATTTTCCAGCTCCTCCAGGATATTGGGCGTGCCGCCCGCTCCGACATCCGGCAGGACGCGGTAGACGTAGACCCCCTGCTTGAAATATTCCAGTTTCACGTGCTTCTTCCAGAAACCGTCAAAAATATCCCTTTCTCTCTTCGTCCAGTCGAAATCCCTGAACTCAGGATTGTTTCTTAAGGCCTCCCTGTAATTGATAAGCAGATGAGTGAATTTTTCCGTGCTCAGCATCGCGTAGAAATCATCCGGGGTCTTCGCTCTCCGCAGGTAGACCATGAGCGGCTGCAAATTGAACTCCGCCGAATACGAAATAAAATCGCGCTTAATATAAAACGGGCGGCTTTCGGCGATGAAAAACACTTTTGCCTCCTGGGGCAGATTCTTATTGATCCAGTCTATGGCGGCATACGGAGGATTCGCGGAAGATTCCCGGGGAAGGGACAGGTAGTCGTATTTTGATACCCCCTTGGCGAAGTAATCATTGAGGCCGAGTTTTATCGCCAGCACGAACACCGCCAGCAGATTGGCGGTAATTATAACCGCGATCACCAGTTTGAACGCTTTGAATCGCTCAGAAATGAAATATACCGCCCAGCCAAGGCAGACCGAAAGCGCCGGAAAAAGCGGCAGCAGGTATCTGTAGTCATGGATATTATTGAACCAGAACACATAACCCGCGCAAAACGCCAGAAGAGAATATTTGATAAGCCTGTCCATTTTCCTGAAAAATAAAAGGCAGGGGAAAAGCATCAGGAAAACAGGACCGATATGGGTAAGCGACTGCTTGCCGGAGAGCGTTAGACTCCAAGGGGATAACAACAAACCCGCGATCCTGACGCTGAACAGGTACCGCATTGTGCTGACAACACCCCACGTGGCGACCCCTCCAAGCCTTACGTTTTCGGCGTTAAATATCGGCTGAAAGGGGTTATGCGTAAAAATATAATTTTTAATCAGCCACGGCAAAACCAGCAATAGAACTATCCCGAAATACAGGGCAAGCTTTTTTATGGCCTGGAGGAGACCGGAAACGCGCCAGGACCGGACCGCCAGAGAACAGGCAAGGCCCGTCACCGAAAAAACCGCGGTATACTTCAATCCCATCGAGATCCCGGCGAAGACCGAGAACAGGGCGAATTGCCCGGCGCCGCCGGTTTCCAGCCAACCGAGATATCCCGTATATGCCAAGGTGAAAAAAAACGTCAGGCCGACGTCGTTGCCGCAAGTCCAGGAATTCATCGCGAAGAGCGGCATTGAGCAGAAGATCACGGCTGAAAAGATCGCTGCTTTCGCATTGCACAGCCTTTTGATCGTGAAATATATCAGCGGTATGGTCAGTACGCTCATCAGGCTGTGGATCATTTTCGCCAGTATCTCATTATTCAGCGAAAGGGCCAGCATATAGATCATGGACTGGTTGAGCGGGAAATTAGAGTGGGTAAGGAATCTCATGGGCAGGATCCGGTGCTCCAGCAGATAATAACCGGGAGCCGCGAGATGGTAAACCAGTGCATCGTAAAATGTTTCAGGAACGAACGCCATGACAATATTCAGCAGGGAAAATAGCGCCCCCAGAATAACCAGCGCCGTCCACGCCGGGCCGAGCTTTAAGATCTCACGGATCTCGCTCCTTAACGCGCCGGCTCTGAACTCCCAGATCCTGGTCTTGTACGCGGATACGGCGGTCCCTATAAGAAAGAGCGTAAGGATGACGCTTTTGTAAAGCGCCCCCAGGGAGCCCAGCAGAAGCATCAGGTAGGCGATAGCGCCGAAACCGAGCCCGACGGCGATAATAAAGCGCTCAGCGGCTGAAACAACGATATTAAAAAGAGACAGGAGACCGAGGCCCATGCCGTAAGCCAGGATAACGATCAGCGACAGGAACAGTAAATTCAGGGCGTTGGACGGCAGGACCCTGAAAAAGTCTGAGAATGCGGCGGTAAAGCTAAAATAAGAATATTTCCCTGCAAACAGGTTAACGATCTCGTAATGTCCGGGAAGATAATTCTTATATACGAAATAGAACCATACATGCAGGACCGTAATAAATAACCAGAACGGGAGCCAGAAAACACCGGCGGCGGAAGCGTTCAGCCCGGAACCGGCGTTATTCTTAAGGTCCCGCGCTTCCTTTTTTCTGGATTCATTTTTTTTTGACATATAGGTGGTTGCTATGGCGACGCGGTCAGTTTTTCAGGTTTCTGAGATACAGGTCGTTGAAATAATTGAACACCGGCTGCGAAGCCGCCGGCCTCGGAGCGGAAGCTATCTTATAAACGAACAGCCAGCGGAACTCGCTCGGCTCCGGATGAACATCGCTCCAGGCAAGCTCGACATAGCGGTCCCACCAGGCGTTAAACAGGCGGATACTGGCCTCGTCCCATTGGAACAGGCGGTAATTTTTATCCAGACGCGCCGCTTCTCCGAGGTTCAGAAAGATGTGGGTGATCCCGGCGGCGGTTATTTTAGCCTGCAGCTCCTCCGGCGTGGAGGAGGACCGGGCGAACAGCACCAGCGGATGGACATCGTTCACCGAAGGCGCGATAAATCTCCTCTTGAAGTAGAACGCGCGGGTCTCGCCGGCAAAAAGGATCTTGCTTTCCTGAGGCAGTTCGGCGTTGATATATTCAGCGGCCGGGTAGTACGGGGAAGGATAAGTGGGATGCTGATGAGTAAGGTAAGCCTCTTTATCCTGCAGCCCGAAGACGACCCTCCATCCGTCCTGAGCGTATTCTATCGAGTTAAGCCACTGCAGGCAATAGCAGGAAACTATGATCAGCAAGATCCTGAAAAGCCATTTCAGGGCCTTATTCCCCGCCGTTATCAGCGCCGCCAGGAACACGCTGAAAACGGTCAGCCCCTGCAGGAAAAAGCGCGGCATGCTAGTGGAAACGCTCCACAGCAGCCACATCGCGGCGATGAACACCGCCATATGGCGCAGCGCCGGCTTCTTCACGCGGAAGAAAACGACGAGCGGAAGACAGAGAAGGATGAAGGGCCCGGTAAAATCCGCGTTGCCCATGCCGCTGAAGGTCAGATACCAGGGATGGAAGAGGAATTGCCGCAGCTCGTTCCAGCCGGAGAAGGTGGCTTTCATGGAGCGGGAGAATCCGTCGCCCAGAAGGATGTTCCATTTGACGGGATCGACCTGCTGGCCGCCGAATATTTTCCCGAAAAAGGGATATAGCGGGTTTCCGTGGAAGAAGATGTTCTTGAGCGGCCAGGGCAGGAAAACCAGACCGGCGATCGCACCGTAAAAGAGCGCCTGGCCGGCCGCCATTTTCGTATCTCCGCGCTCCGCGGCCGTAAAATGCGCATAGACCAGCACCCCGAAACCGCTTATGACGGTGAACAGCGCCTGATATTTGGTCCCGCAGGCCAGCCCGGCGAAGAGGCCGGCCAGCAGCAGCGTCCTGTCGAACAGACGCGGTTCGACCCGCTCTTCCCTCGCGGAGAATAAGAGCAGCGCGTACGCGGCGAGCAGCGTGAACCAGCAGGAGGCCACGTCCATCCCCGTGGTGGCCAGATTCATCACCACCATCGGCATGCTTAGGAAAACGACGCACGACAACAGCCCGGCCGTCGCCGAAATATAGCGCCTGCCGACGGTGAACAGCGTGCCAGCAAGGAACAGGCCGATGGAGAAATGGATCAGCTTGGCCAGCACATCGTCCGAGATGATAATGCCGGCGGTATAAAGCATCTGCACGAGAAGAGGGAACCCCGAGCAGATATTGGAGGTCATAGCCGCGATGCGCCCTTCCTGCAAATAATAATTAGGCACGCCGAGGTGATAGACCAGGGAATCGAAAAAGATCTCCGGGGACAGCGCCCAGATAAAAGCCGTCGCCGCGTAGAAAAAAAGGATCAGCAGCAAAAACCTGTCGAACGCCGTGAACCTGAGCCTGCGCAGTTCCTCCTGCGACTGTTGGATCCGGCCGTGGAAATCCAGCTGAAATCTTATCGCGCCGGCCAGGATACCAAGCCCCAGCAGAGAGAATATGGAGTACTTGTTGTACAATCCAAGGAAGCCCAGCCCGAGCGTGAGCATGGCGAGCGCGCCGAACCCCAGCCCCAAAGAAAAAAAGAACCAGTCCAGGGCGCCGACGTCCTTATTATCCGCGCCGGCGACACCGTTCATCAGTATGCCGCCGGCCGCGAGCGCGAACAGCGCGAACAGCGCCGCAAAGGCTAATTGGGGGAGATACACGGCTATATGCACGGCCTTGGCTATATAGGCCAGCCATATCGGAACCCCGAAGGGATTCAGGGAAAAATAACCGATTTTTATCTGATAATTATACAGGACGGCAAGCGCCCAGACGGCGCATACGGGGAATATTATCCGGTAGGAAAATCTCGGCTCCATATCCCGTAAATATTTAACCGCGTTCTTATAGGACGCTTTCTTTGCCATATCGCATCAGAAGTTTGCAGGCTGGGACAGGTTTTTCACTGCTTACCGGCCCTGTCCCGCTCGCTAATTGAAGACCCTCCCGATCACATCACGCAGAGTATGGATATCCTTCAACGTGGCCATGTCGTAAATTTTTTTAAAGATTTTCCCCGGTCTGAAATAAAACGCCCGGAAGGCCTCTTTATATTTAAGCTTCAGTTTTTCGACCGTGATCGTGGGCAGGGCCATGACCGGCTCGCTCAGATCGTAATCGTCCCAATTTTCGCTGAGCAGATAGCCGGCTTCTTTGGCCCATCGGAACATTTCCGTGCCCGGATAGGGCGTCGTGATATTATATAAAGCTATGTCCGGGTCCAATTCAAGCGAATATTTTATGGTCTCGTCGATAGTCCGCTCCGTCTCGCCGGGGTTTCCGAACATGAACGTGCAGCGCACGGTTATCCCGGCTTCTTTGGCCATTTTCACGGCCTTGAGGTTCTTTTCCAGCTCGATATTCTTGCGGATATTTCTAAGTATTTCCGGGCTCGCGCTTTCGATCCCGAACATCACCTGGTGGCAGCCGGCGGCCTTCATCTTAATAAGGAGCTGCGGCGTAACAGTGTCCACCCTGGCGAAGCAGCTCCAGGTGAGGTCCGTTCCGTTGGTGATGAGCAGCTCGCACAGGCGGTTGATATTATCGTGAAAGACAGTGAAGGTATCGTCGTAAAAAGAGATCTCCTTTATGCCGTACTTTTCGGAAAGCATTTTCATTTCTTCGTAGATGTTCGCGGCCGAGCGCCGGCGCAGGGGGACATTGGCGGAATTGCAGAAGGTGCATCTGCCGGGGCAGCCCCTGGTGGTCATCATATTGATGGCCGGCAGCCGCCGGTACGAGTTCAGCGCGGGCCGATAGGCCTTAAGATCCACCTTATGGAAAGCCGGGGAGGGTATGGCGTCAAGATCGGGCATCACGCCGATGCCGCCGGTGTGGATAGTTCTTCCGCCGCTTTTGTATGAAAGCCCCGCTATCGAATCCGGCGCGGCGCCTTTCGCAAGCTCCAGAAGAGCCTGCTCGCCCTCGCCTCTAATCACATAATCGACCGCATCTTTACCCAGCGCCTCGTCAGGAAGAGCCGTGACATGCACGCCGCCCATGACGACTTTGGCGCCGGGATGAAAGGTTTTTATCAACCCGGCTATCCTGTATGAATTGCTGATGATCGAAGTGGTTCCGGTGATCCCGTAAAGGTCGTAGCTCTTGCCGCGCAGCTCGCCTTCTATCTCATCCCAGGAGCGCAGACCGGTCTGACAATCGACGATATCGGCCGTAATGCCCTCTCTCTCCAGGAAAGCGGCCAGATAGAGAAGCCCCAGCGGGGGGAGCGTGCCTCGTATCTTGGTCCAAATATTGTTGGATCTGGTGACCCACGGAGGGTTGATCAGACATACTTTCATTTCATGGTCCCCGTTCGTCTAGCGTAAAAGTTAAAGTATATCAAAATGCGAAGATAGACAAAAGCGGCGAATGAAAGATATAATAACCATAAGTTGCGTCAGGGAAATCGTTACCGAAAATTATGGCGGAACAGGATACTAATAACGTAGATCTTCTCGGTTACGAAGCCTTGAGGACATTCGCGCTCTCCCACAATTATAACAAGTGGATCTATGACCTATTCAAGGATTATACCGCCGGCAAGACCGTTCTGGAGATCGGCTGCGGTATAGGGAATTTAACGCAATACTTCCTCGGTTCGGCCGCTAAAGTCATCGGGATCGACACCTCCTCGTTCTTTATTAAGCACCTGCGGATAGACTGTCCCGAGGTAGAGATCCACAATTTCGACGTCACGGATGAGAAGGTCCTGTCTTTGTCCGATAAGAAGATAGACGCCGTGGTTTCGGTCAATGTCCTGGAACATGTCCAGGACGATGAGAAAGCCCTGCGTAATATTAACGCCCTGCTGCAGCCAGGCGGCTACCTGCTGCTCTTCGTGCCGGCGCTGAACTGGCTTTTCGGCACGCTCGACGAGAACGTCGGCCACTACCGAAGGTACGGCAAGAAAGACCTGCGCGATAAAGTGGAGCGGAGCGGTTTCGCCGTCGAAAAAGTTTTTTTCAGCAATTTTCCGGGGATCTTCGGCTGGTTCGTTAACGGCAGAATATTAAAGCGAAAACATTTTCCCATCCTGCAGCCCATACTCTTCGACAAGCTGGTGCCTCTGATCTCCAGGATAGAAGCCCGCCGGCGCCCGCCGTTCGGGATGAACCTGATAGTCATCGCCAAAAAAAATTGATTCCGCCTCCGCGGCGGAATCAATTTCCGGCTATAAAACCCGCCTCTTTGCCGACAGCAGGGCGGGTTTTATTTTTCCAGAACTTCTATGTTGGCCCGCGGTATCACCAGCGTTTCACCGCCCGGCAGGTCCACTTCCAGCACGCGCACGTGCGATTCGCTGCCCACTTTGGTAAGTTCGGGCGGCAGCGATTTGACCGTGCCTATCACGCCGAAATGGGGCTCGCGTATGATCCGCACCGGATCTCCGGGCTCTATCCAGCCGCGGCCCTGTTCTTTCTTGCAGGTGGTCACGTTCTTAGGAAAACCGGGGACCAGGATCTCGGGCCGCATGACCCCGGCGCGGATCTGGGTGGCTCCGGAAACCGAGGCCTTTTCTCCGTTCCGAGAGGAGAGGAGCTTAAAAGTGTATTCCGCCATAGGGATCATGCCGAAACCCTCCGTGACGATGATCGTGACGCCGATCTGCTCGGTGCCGGTGACAGCCACGCCGATATCGTAGCCCAGCAGCTGGCGCAGGTCGCGGTCGTGGATGCCGCCGACGACGATGGCGTGCACGCCCAGTTCCACCGCCCGCTTTATGGTAGCCAGGCTCGCGTGCTTTCCGCCTATGACTATCTTGCCTTTGTGCGTTTCGTTCAGGTCTTCCGGGGTCAGATCTTCATCCGGGCTTGACACCGCCACTGAGATCGCGCCGTTGGTCTCTCCGCCTATGCCGAAAATACCCTGTATGAACGTACCCTCGGATTCCACGGTCACACCGAAATTGGGAATTACTTCCACAACTTTACCCTTAACATATGCCTTGATGGGGAGGATCTTCGGCGGTTCGCGCAGCAGGACCTGTCCCGTCACCATCGAAATGGTCTCGATGGTGCCGGTCACGGGCGATTCAACCGTGGTCTTGAACCATTTCAGCATGGGTTTATTCTCGGCCAGGATCTCTCCTTTCTTGATCTCATCGCCTTCCTTCTTGATCATAAAGGCCTGTATTTCCGACGGACCGACCGCCAGCCTGTTGGCCACGTTCACGGAAAAGACCTTGCCGGGCAGCTGGGTCTGTGCCACCACGTCGAGGGCATCCACTTCTTTGCCCATCTCCGCCAGCACCTGGCCGGGAATTGGAAGAAGCCTTTTCTTCCTGAGCACCGTGCACGGGATGACTTTCAAACCGGGTGTGTAAGCGTGCGCCATAAATTTCCTCCTAGAATGCAAATCTATCAGGTATAGGTAAAGGTAGAGGTAGAGAAAAGAATAAGATTTATCCGCGTCTGCCTATACCTATACCTGTTCCTAATTCCTCTACCTTTCTTATACTGGGTACATATCCATGGCTTTGTACCACTTGTTAAGGTCGGCGATGCGCTTGGCCGGGACCTTAGCAAGATCGAACGGCCTGCCGCGGCCGTCAAGAACAACGCCTACGACCCCGCCTTCGATGTTCACTTCAAGTTTATTGCCCGGCCCCGCGCCCATGTCGAAGCCCTTGGCCGGCTTCACTATCGCGCGCCCTTTGGGTGATTCAAAAGGAACGTGCTGGATATCACCGAAGCGCAGTTCGCCGCTCTGGCGCTTGCCGCTCTCTTCGATAATCTCCCATTCCATGATCACCTGGCCGTCCTTGCCCATACCCTTCGGGGCCAGGCAGGTGCCCAGGCGCACCAGACAATCGTTATAGAAAACGTCCAGCGCCGCTTTCTCGCTGATCTGCGCGAGAACGCCAAGGTGAGGCATCATGAAGATAGAGTCGACGGCTATCATGGTCACGCCTTCCGGCTGGTAGGCGTCTATCATCATCAGCATGGACTGCGTCCTGCGGGGAGAATGCGCCAGGATCCCGCCGGAGCCGATTATATAGTTCAGGTTCATCAGGTTGATCAGGCTCTGGCCGCTCGCGGTCTGGTTGAACGCGTCGGAGATGGAGCGCTCCTGCTGCACGCCCTTGAGACCCACGGCCAGCGCCTTATGCTGGTCGAAGGCCAGCCGCAGGGCTTCGCGCGCCACAGCGTGCTCCACTTGGAGGTCCTCGACGGTCGCCGGGATGGTGGTGGGGCGTATCATCTTGTTCTTAAGGCGGTTCCTGAGGTCCTGCTCGTCCAGGTCGAAAGGCAGCCAGCGGAGAATGTTGGGCAGCCCGGCTTCGGCCATCACGTTGGAGATCGAGTAGCTCATACCGAGATTGGCGCTGACGGTGCGGTTAAAAACTTCGGAGAAGACCGAGAACACATCGGTGGTGGCGCCGCCGATATCTACGGCCAGCACGTTAAAATTATTGGCCTTGGCGAACTTCTCGGTCATGACGCCTACGGCCGCAGGCGTAGGCATGATGGGGGCGCCTACCATTTTCATCAGTTTCGGGTAGCCGGGAGCCTGCTGCATCACGTGCTCAAGAAAGATGTCGTGGATCTTGTGGCGGGCAGGCATCAGGTTCTCCTGCTCGAGCGAAGGCCGCAGGTTCTCGGTGATGATAAGGGCCGTGCTGGAGTCCAGGATCTCCTTCACCTGGGCCTGCGCTTTATTGTTGCCGGCGTAGATCACCGGAAGCTTATAGGACGCGCCCAGGCGGGGCTTGGGGTCGGCGGCTTTCAGGAACTGCGCAAGTTCCACCACGTGCGTCACGGAACCGCCGTCGGTCCCGCCCGAGAGCAGCATCATATCGGGCCTGAGCTGGCGGATGCGCTCTATCTTCTCGTGGTCGGCGCGGCCGTCGTTCGAGGCCAGCACATCCATCACGATGGCGCCCGCGCCGAGGGCGCAGCGCTGCGCGGATTCGCCGGTCATGGCTTTCACCGCTCCGGCGACCATCATCTGCAGACCGCCGCCGGCCGAGGAGGTGGAGACGTAAATGTCGGCGCCGATATTCCCGTTATTGGGAGTGATGATATGTTCGCCGTCCAGGATCTTGCGCCCGGAAAGCTCTTCCACCTCGGTGATGGCGTTAAGCACGCCTTTTGTCACGTCCTCGAAAGGCGCTTCGACGGTGGTGGGGGCCTCGCCGCGGAAGGTCTGGCGGTAGATGTCGCCCTTTTTTTCTATCAGGATGGCTTTAGTGGTGGTACTGCCGCAGTCCGTAGCTATTATCACTTCAAGGTCTTTTTTTGACATCGCAGCTCTCCTGTTCGCTTTGTGAAATTACTTTGTCTCTTCGCCGCCGGACTTAGGGTCTCCGGCATTGATCGCTTCTATAAAAAAATCCATCGCCTTCGGATTTTCCAGCAGCTTCACGTACTTTTCGGTCTCTTCTTTGCTGAAAACGGCGCTTATCATCGGGGTAAGGAAAATAAGCGCCTGGGAACCGAGGTTATGCAGCGGACGCGTGCTTTCAATAGCCAAAACGACCACCGTGCCCATGGACCGCTTATTTATTTTAAGGGCCACACTATTCAGGAGCTTTTTCTCCTCTTCGGTCACAGCCCTGTGCCCGGGCAATTTAAAAGCGTTACCCCATATTCCCATTTAAATCTTTCCGCCGGCAGGCATAATTCTACTTTTTTTTGCGGCGGGGGGAAAACTTATCTTCAGACCGGTCCCCGGTTTTATCCCGTGCTTCCTCGCCGTTCCACCGGCCAATTCCAGCACATGCGTCGCCGTCGCTCCGACCGTGGCGACCTCGCTGTCATCCTCGCCCGGCGTGGACGGGGTAACGCGATGGAAGACCTTCACGGTCTTAAGATCCTTATCCAGAAAAACAATGTCAAGTTCCACGAACGTATTCTTCATCCAGAATTTTTTCTCGCCGTCATCGTTAAAGATGAACAGCATCCCGCGGTCACCGGCCAGTTCCTTGCGGAACATCAAACCCTTCTCCTGAGCCTCCGACGTCAGCGCCAGTTCTACTTTAACTTTAAACCCGTCCGGCAGCGCCAGCGCCGCCTCGGTAGAGCCTTTAGGTATTTCAAAAGCGACGGCCGGGGCAACGCTCATTAACAGAATAAGCAGAAATTTGGACATGGTTGATTAAATTAAAACCTTTCCGACGTACTTTTAAGAATTAGCCACAATAAGGCACAAAGGGCACAGAAAGATTCCTCACACAAAGTCCACGAATATCACAAAGCTATTACCATTTGGCCGTTTGATGGATATAAGCCTTGATACGGCACTGGCCCCGCAACTTTGGCCCGCTTCAAAAAAAGTGCGGGGCTGGCATAGCCTTGTGCTTTATGTGCCTTTTTTGTGGCTAAGCCCGCTACAGCGATGTCGTCACCAAAGTTTCGGTGGACAGGACGCCGGGTATGGAACGGATCTCCTGAACGACGAAGTTAGAAAGGGAGGGCAGATCGTCGGTTTCCATATCCAGCACCAGGTCCCAGCGGCCGAACACGGCGGACATATGCACGACGCTCTTTAAAGTCCTGAGTTTGGCCAGGGTCTGTTTTTCCTTGCCGGGCATTAGTTTGACCAACACGAGTCCGGTAACCATAAATATATTCTCCTTATAAAAGGCCGGGATGAACGACGGCCCGTACCTTATTGAAATAATTATACTAGAAAAACCGGTTTTCAGGGATTAAAATTAATTATAATGGACTTATGCGGGCACTGATACAAAGAGTTAAAAAAGCCTCGGTTGAAATAGCCGGCGCGATCCACAGCCGCATAGGCCCCGGCTACGCAGTGCTTCTGGGAGTCGGAGAAGGCGACACTGAAAAGGACGCCGAATTTTTAGCGGATAAAACTGCCAATCTGCGCGTCTTCTCCAACTCCGAAGGCAAATTCGACCATTCGCTGCTGGACGTCAAAGGCGAGGCCCTGGTAGTCTCACAGTTTACGCTCTACGGCGACGCCGCAAAAGGCCGCCGCCCCGATTTCACCAAAGCCGCCAAGCCCCCGGAAGCCGACAGGCTTTACGAACATTTCGTCGCTATTTTGAGCGCAAAAGGCGTGCCGGTAAAAACAGGCGTCTTCGCAGCCGACATGACGGTGGAGATAATCAACGACGGCCCGGTGACCATCTGGCTGGACAGCCGCCAGAAATAGCGGCCGCTTATAATTTTATTTAGCTTTCCAGAAGCCGCAGGCGATGGTCTTATGGATCACATCGTCGGGCATTTTATGGCCGTAACATTTGCCGTCAGCGTCGAGGTTGCGGCACTCGTCGCATTTGACCCGGGTCTTACCGGTCAGAAAGCCAAGAATAACACAAATGTATCTCATATATCCGTAGTATACAAAAAAATAATATCGACGATTTACAGTTGAAATGGCTTATGTCACCGATCGAAGGAAAACTTAAAAAAGCGGACGCGGACACGATAGCTGAACTGCTCAGGATCTACAAGCTCGAGCCGCATCCTGAGGGCGGTTGTTTCAGTGAAAGCTACCGCTCCGCCGGCACCATACCAGCGGCCGCGCTGGGCGACGCGTTCGGTGGCGCGCGCAATTACTCAACGGCCATATATTTTCTTCTTCCCGAGAGGAGCAAGTCCAACCTTCACCGGATAAAATCCGACGAGGTCTGGCATTTTTATCTGGGCGGGCCGCTGAGCATAGCGCAGATCTTCCCTGACGGCCGTATGGAGAAAGTGACGCTGGGACGGGATCTAAAGGCCGGGCACAAATTCCAGCATGTGGTGCCGGCGGGCTGCTGGTTCGGCGCCTACCCGGAGGCGGGGGGCGGTTTTTCCTTCGTAGGATGCACGGTAGCCCCCGGTTTCGATTTCGCCGATTTCGTCCTCGCCGACCGCAAGAAGCTCCTGGCCCAATACCCGAACTGCGCCGCAATAATTAACAAATTAACAAACGGCTGATGTACTTTGGGTTAGTGAACCGCGAGATGCCCAGTCGTGGCCGGCAAGGGCATGGGCTGCGTCGGGCACGCTATCGACCACACCGTGGTCGCGCTCCCGCTCGGGCTTCGCGCTTACGTAAGCTCAGCCCTGCGCGAGGGCCCGCCGAACCCATGTCCTTGCCAGCCCCTCCACCAAAACTTACGCGAATAATCTTCCCTCGGCTTTACCGCCTAAAATATAACATCTTGACCCTCGCCCCGCACTTTGGAAGATCGTGGTGCTACGAAGCGTTGCACCCAAAGTGCGGGGCCAGCCCATTCATGATACAGCCGAATAACCCTCCCGTTCAATAACAGCCAGGTATTATTTTTATAGGCATTTGCTAGAATATTTGAGCGGGGGATATCCATGGCAAAACATTCACTATCTGCAAAATTTACGGCGACGGGGATTTTTAATGGGCTGAAATGTTTTAATGAACTTGAGGCCAGGATCGCGGCTTTGCCATTGGAAAAAGAGCGGGGTGATGCTTTTGAGGTTTTCGCTGAGGCTTATCTTGCAACGCAACCAATATGCCAGGCGAAGGAAGTCTGGCCTCAGACAAGCGCTCCCAGCGACTTACTAAAAAACCTTGGGCTGCCGATTTCACGCGATATGGGAACGGATGGGCTTGTCGAGCTAAAAGACGGACGCGTTGCCTCGTACCAGGCTAAATTTTATACCGGGCGCCCCAGCCTTAATTGGAGTTTGCTTTCGACATTCTTCGCCATCTCCGACCGGGTTTCACATACCATAATTTTCACAAATTCCGATAGCCTTGCATCCACCATTGAACAACGACAGAATTTTATCGCTATCCGTGGGGTCGATCTCGACCGGCTTACGCCCACGGATTTATCGATCATTGAAGAATGGTTGAGAGGAGAGACGGTAATCAGAGTAATACCAAAGCCGCGTCCTCATCAAGAAAAAGCGTTGGGCGACTTGCTGCCGGCGCTGGAGCATTCTGACAGGGCCACCGTAATAATGGCCTGCGGCACGGGTAAAACCCTTTTATCGCTATGGGCGGCGGAGCGGCTGAAGGCGAAAAATATTTTAGTGCTGGTGCCGTCGCTCGCACTTATACAGCAAACCCTGCATCGCTGGCTTGTCGCAACGAGTTGGAATAACCTGGCTTACCTTTGTGTCTGCTCCGACCCTACCGTAACCACCGGCGTTGATGAACTGGTGGTTAAAAAGTCCGACCTTGATTTTGAAGTAACCACCGCACCCGCTGATGTCAAGCGCTTCCTTGAAACAGAGTTTACCGGCGTTAAAGTTGTTTTTTCAACCTATATGTCCGCCGGTGTGGTCGGACAAGCGCTTGAGGGGCGGGATATTTTTGATCTGGGAATATTTGACGAAGCGCATAAAACCGCAGGCAGAGAAGGGAAAACATACGCCTTTGCCCTCCTGGATAAAAACCTCCCGTTAAAAAAGCGCGTCTTCATGACCGCCACACCCCGGCATTACAATGTTTTAAAACGGGACAAAGAAGGCGACGCAAAACTGGTTTACTCAATGGACGTCCCGGAATCTTATGGTTCCGTAGTCCATAAGCTCCCTTTTGCCGAAGCCGCCCGTGCTGAAATTATATGCCGCTACAAAGTGATAATTTCCGTAGTTACCTCCGAAATGGTCGGGCAGGAACTTTTACGTCAGGGCAAAGTCCTCGTAGCGGGTGATGAAATCCACGCCCAGCAGGTAGCCAACCAGCTCGCCCTAGCCGCCGCCGTAGAAAAGCACGGAGTCGGCAAAATAATAACCTTCCACAAAAACATAAAATCCGCGCAATCCTTCACCGCCCCCGGCCCCGAAGGCATATCCAACCATCTCAAAGACTTCTCCGTCTTCCACGTAAACGGCTCCATGCCCTCCGCCGAGCGCGAAAAGCTGATGGCGGAATTTAAAACCTCCAAACATGGCCTAGTCTCAAACGCCAAATGCCTGACAGAAGGTGTAGACGTCCCCGCCGTAGACATGGTTGCCTTCCTAACTCCCAAGCGCAGCACCGTAGACATAGTCCAAGCCACCGGCCGCGCCATGCGCAAAGCAGGCACCGAAAAAAAATTCGGATACATCCTAGTCCCACTTTATCTCGAAGTTAAAAAAGGTGAAACCATAGAAGAAGCCGTCCATCGAGGCAACTTCGAAGAAGTATGGGATGTCCTCTCCGCCCTCCAGGAACAGGACGAAGTCCTAGCCGATATAATCCGCCAAATGCGCCAGGAAAAAGGCCAAACCAAAGGCTACAACGACGCGCGATTTAATGAACAAGTAGAAATACTTGGGTCATGCATTTCCTTAGAAGAGTTTAAAAGAGTGGGTCTTCTCCGTTTTGAGTGGGTAAATCATAGGGTGTAGCGCAGTTCTTCACTTCGCAGGCATGGCTGTTTGGCTCTTTGAAAATCTGGCATAATCTTGGGATGCGTAAAAAGCTCAAG
>Ga0118677_10001815_pt1 | contig 44318 bp, 42 predicted proteins | sample AliMusrvi5mmetaG_FD_86154 | JGI IMG/M metagenome (GOLD analysis project Ga0118677, IMG submission 86154)
CATTTGATTTTCCTTTTATAAAGGAATAGAATTCAGATATGTCTTTCATTGGTTTGGGTTTTGAACAAAGTTAAGGGAGTAGAAATGAATATAAAAGAAAGAAAACTTGCACAAATCCTGCACATTCCAAAAAGAAACCCCTGTAATATCCAGTATTACAGGGGTTTAACGAAATTATGAGTGACTCCGAAGGGACTCGAACCCCCAACCAACAGAACCGGAATCTGCCATTCTATCCAATTGAACTACGGAGCCGTTCAGCCGGCAAAGATAACTATTTTTCGGGTGTAAAAAAGCCGGTTTGTGCGATTTTGGCTACCTTTGCATCCTGAAACGATAAAAATACTGAAGTTATGCCAGAAAAAATCAGAGATAAAGTTGCACCCGGTGTTGCAACGGGCGAGGCCGTGCAGGAGATCTTCCGCATCGCGAAAGCCAACAGGTTTGCGTTGCCTGCAGTGAATGCGATTGGTACCGACTCGGTGAATGCCGTGATGGAGGCCGCCAAAGCGGTAAATTCCCCGGTGATCATCCAGTTTTCCAACGGCGGCGGCATCTTTTACGCCGGCAAGTCGCTGAAGAACGACCAGGAGCGCATCGCCATCAAAGGCAGCATCTCGGGCGCGCTGCACATCCATGAAATCGCCGAACTGTACGGCATCCCCGTGATCATCCATACCGACCATGCGGCAAAGAAACTGCTGCCCTGGATTGACGGACTGCTCGACGCCGGCGAGAAATATTTCGCCAGCCACGGCAAGCCACTCTTCAGCTCGCACATGCTCGACCTGTCGGAACAATCGCTCGAAGAGAACATCGAGATCAGCAAACGCTACCTCGAACGCATGAGCAAAATGGGGATGACCCTCGAAATCGAACTCGGGGTGACCGGCGGGGAAGAAGACGGTGTCGACAATACCGGCATCGACAGTTCGCGCCTCTACACCCAGCCCGAACATGTGGCCCAGGCCTATGAAGCCCTGCTCGCTGTGAGCCCCAACTTCACAATCGCCGCCTCCTTCGGCAACGTGCACGGTGTGTACAAACCCGGCAACGTAAAGCTCGAGCCGGTGATCCTGCACAATTCACAGGTCTATATCCGGCAGAAGTTTAATACCGTCGAAAACCCGGTCAACTTCGTATTCCACGGCGGATCGGGTTCCGAACCCGAAAAGATCGCCGAAGCCCTCGGTTACGGCGTGGTGAAGATGAATATCGACACCGACACGCAGTGGGCCTTCTGGGAAGGTGTGCTGAACTTCTACAAGAAAAACGAAGGATACCTCCAGGGCCAGATCGGCAACCCCGAAGGCGAGGACAAACCCAACAAGAAATTTTATGATCCGCGCGCCTGGCTCCGCGAAGGAGAAAAATCGGTCGTCGAACGCCTCAAAACCGCCTTTACCGACCTCAACTGCATCGACCGCTACTAAAGGAAACTTAGGTGAAACCCTGAATGACCGCTAGTCATTCGTCACTGGTCACAGGTCACTCCAAATCGTAAATCGTAAATCGTAAATCAAAACCCCTGTCCCGTCGCCTGCGTATCCTTCGGGTGTATGCTGAGCACGGGGATGGGGGAGTGGTTTACGATCTGGTGCGCGTAAGGGCCCAGGAAAATGTTGGCGGTGGTGGTCTCCTGTTCGGTCATCACTGAAATGAGGTTTGCGTCGACCGTCCTGGCATATTCGATGGTGGCATCCGAGATATTCTCGCATTCCATGAAACCGACCTGGAATTTAATCTTCTCCTCCTCGAAGTGGCGCGTGACCTGCAGGGCGTAGAGGTCGACATGATGCCGCATCGCCTTGATCTTGGAAGTGTATAATTTCAGCACGAAAATCTCGGCCTGGTGCCTTTTGGCGATGAACCCGGTGAAAGAGGCTTTCTGCCGTGTCTCCTCGGCGCTGTCGATCGGCAGCACGATCCGGGTCAGCGGCCGCGCGATGTTGATTCCCCCGCGGATGGTGAGCACCGGGCAGGTGCTTGCCGTGACGATCTTGTTTGCATTGCTGCCAATCCAGAACTCTTCGAATCCTGAAGCCCCGTGGGTGCCTGTGACGATCATCATCGCCTTCTGGAGCCTTGCTTCTTCTGTAACCTCCTTGTAGATCTTGCCCTTACGGATTTTCCATGAAATTTTCACGCCGGGATGAGCGGGCTGGTATTTCGCGATCAGATATTCAAAGGCGGTTTGAACGTCCTTCACTGAATCGCCGGACTGGGCCACATATTTTTCTTTCTCCCCGTTTGCCTTTTCGACCCAGAGCAGGATCAGTTCACCATCGCAGTGTTCGGCAATGGTAAAGGCATGCAGAAAAGCATTGATGGAGCATTCCGAAAAATCGATGGCAACAATTATCTTATTCATATCCAGGCAATTTAGTTGTTGGTTTTTGGTAAGTTGATCTGGTCGGTTATGATAAAGGCATTGGAATATTCTGCTGAAATTTCGATAAGAAAACGTTGCGCATCCAGTTTGGTGCGGAAATCTCCTGCCCTTACCTGGTAGTTGGGGGATTTGAAGGTTAGGTAGACCCCGGTGGCCGGGAACTTTGCATGAAATTCATCAAGCGCAGCCTGCGCCTTGTTTTTTGAATTGTTACCCGAATCCGAAAACAACTGGATCCTGTACCCGTCCATCGTTTTATCCGCCTGGTTGATCTGGATGTGCTTGTTCACCAGCTGGTCCACCCTTGGATCCTGGATTATCCCAGTTTTAACGGTTGTTGTATCGGAATGTTGCGCACGGGTGTATCCTGGCAGCATGAAAAGCAGCAGCAGGCAGAGTCCGGTAAAAACAAGGCGTTTCATATGGCTGCAAGCGTGAATTTTTCCTGCGGATGAATGCTTAATACCGGGATCGGCGACTGGTTGATGAGCTGCTGTGCCTGGGCCCCGAGCATAATATTGACCGGGGTTTCCTGTTCGGTCATGATCGCGATGAGGTCGACCTGCAGGTTTTTGGCGTAGTCGATGACCGATTTGGTCAGATCGTTGGAAATGATGCTGTCTTCGATCACCGCCACATGCTGCTCCCTGATGAATCCGAGCGCCGTCTGCGCAAGTTTCTCGGTGATCCGCTGGATCGATTTCAGGTGGCTGTTGTGGGTGGTCACGAGGTGGATTTCCGAGTTGAAGAGTTTGGCGAGATTCACGACAAAGGGAATTTTATGGATGGTTTCATTGGAGCCATCCATGGGAACGAGGATCCTGGCCAGGGTGTCGGTAATCCCGAAATCATGTCGTACGGTGATCACCGGCGTGGCAGTATAGGAGACTATTTTGTAGGCATTGCTGCCGATCCAGTACTCTTCGTATCCCGAAATGCCGTGTGCCCCGGTGACGATCAGCCCTGCCCCGGCCTGCCTGGCGAGGTTGTCGACTTCCCGGTGAATCCTTCCCTTTTTCAGCTTGCATTCCATCGTGAGTCCCTTGTTCAGCATCGGGCGGTAATGGGCGATGAGCTCCTCGAACCGCTTTTTCGCTTCATTCCTGTTTTCGTTGGAGGTGTCGGGATAGACCGACTCCTGCGGATTGAGTTTGTCGACCCATACCAGGAAGATATCCGACTTCATCCTGTTTGCCATCGGGATAGCATATTCTACAGCATGGATCGAGGTGTTCGAGAAGTCAACGGCTACAATGATGGGTTCCATGATGAGGCAGGTTTATGAAAGATAACGTAAAAATAGCAAAATTTATTTACAAATTAAATTTATGAAAATAATTTACTTTTGCATATATGAACGAAAACCTCGATCCCACCGGGAAACTGCTGAATCCTGCGGATAAAGAGATTGAAAAGGCGTTGCGTCCCGGAGTGTTCGTGGACTTCTCCGGACAGGAGGCCATTGTTGAAAACCTGAAGGTCTTCGTGCAGGCCGCCAGGCTGCGCGGCGAAGCCCTCGACCATGTGCTGCTGCACGGTCCGCCGGGGCTTGGCAAAACCACCCTGGCGCACATCATCGCCAACGAGCTGAATGTAAACATGCGGGTCACCTCGGGTCCCGTGCTCGACAAACCGGGCGACCTGGCAGGTCTGCTCACGGGGCTTGAGCCGAACGATGTGCTCTTCATCGACGAGATCCACCGGCTCTCCCCGGTGGTGGAGGAGTATCTCTATTCGGCCATGGAGGATTACAAGATCGACATCATGCTCGAAACCGGGCCGAATGCCCGCAGCATCCAGATAAAGCTAAACCCCTTCACCCTGGTGGGGGCCACCACGAGGTCGGGATTGCTCACCGCGCCGCTGCGCTCGCGTTTCGGCATCAATTCACGGCTGAACTATTACCAGGCAGGCACCCTCGACAAGATCATCAAACGTTCGGCCGAACTGCTCGATGTGCCCATCGACCAGGCCGCCACGGCGGAAATTGCGCGCAGGAGCCGCGGCACGCCCCGCATCGCCAACATGCTGCTGCGCAGGGTGCGCGACTTTGCCCAGATCAAGGGCGACGGGAAAATTGACCTGAAGATCAGCCAGTATGCCCTGGCGGCGCTGAATGTCGACAAGAACGGCCTCGACGAGATGGACAACAAGATCCTGCTCACGATCATCGACAAGTTCAAAGGCGGACCGGTGGGCCTCGGCACCATCGCGACGGCGGTATCGGAGGATTCGGGAACCATCGAGGAGGTGTATGAACCCTTCCTGATCCAGGAGGGATACCTCATGCGCACGCCCCGCGGCCGCGAAGCCACCGAACAGGCCTACAGGCACCTTGGCAAGTACAAGCCGGGGACGCAGGAGCAACTCTTTTGAATATCGAATATTGATCAACGAAGTTCGAAGTTTGAACTGTAAGGACAGCCAACGTTAAGGTTTGAACAACACATGCCGGTTAAACCCAATCATGCTGATTTCAAACTTCGTTGATCAATATTCGTTATTCATTCAAAGGTTTACCAGGTGATAAAGTCCTCCATCATTCAGAAAGCTTCCGAACTCGGCTTCAGCCTGTGCGGTTTTGCGCGTTGCACGCCGCTGGAGGAATTGCGTCCCTTTTACGACACGTTTGTTACGGAAAAGCGGTTCGCATCGATGCAGTACCTTGAACGGTATGCCGCACAGCGGCTCGATCCGGGCCGGTTGCTGCCCGGCGCACAAACCGTGATCAGCCTTGCGTTGAACTACTATCCCCCGGAACAGATCCCAACGGAGGATAATTTCATCATCTCGCGGTATGCATACGGGCAGGACTATCATGTGCTGATCAGAGAGCGGATGGAGCAACTTGTCAGCCACATGCGTATGCTTGCAGGCGATTTGCACGCAAGGGCCTTCGTGGATTCCGGGCCGGTGCTTGAGAAGGCTTGGGCCCAGCGGTGCGGCATCGGCTGGCAGGGAAAGAACACCCTGCTGATCAACCGGTCGGCGGGATCCTTTCTTTTCCTTGGCATCATCCTGACCGACCTTGAGATGGAACCCGACCTCTCTGAAACGGATCACTGCGGCGATTGCGACAAATGCATCCATGCCTGCCCGGCGGGTGCGCTCGATACAGCTTACCAGCTGGATATACCCCGCTGCATTGCTTACCGGACCATAGAAAATAAGACAGGGGCATCCGATGACTTGCCTTCAAACACGGCCGGACGCATCTATGGATGCGACCTGTGCCAGGATGCCTGTCCCTGGAACCGCTTTGCCGCTGCCCACAAAACGCCCGCGTTCCTCCCTTCGGCCCGGTTGTCGGAGATGCGTAAAAGCGACTGGACCGCGCTCACAGAGACGGAATTCAACGTGCTTTTTGAAGGTTCACCGGTGAAAAGGCTGGGATATGCGCGGTTTATGCAAAACATACGCAATAATGCGGACTGAGGAGCAGGTTGCACATATTTACGATTTACGATTTACGATTTATAGGAAGCAGGCTTGTTACCCGTTATCAATTCCTTATTGCCTATTGCCAGTCTTCCATTGCCTTTGGCAATGACTTCGAACTTCAAAAATCGTTGATCGTCTTTTCGACTGTTCACCCTCCCCACCGGTAGCTTTCCAGCTCAATTCCCGCCAGCGCCAGCACCCGGTCGGTCACAGTCATGACGAGCGCTTCGATGGTGGCGGGCCTGCTGTAAAAAGAAGGGGAGGCGGGGCAAACGATGGCGCCAGCTTCGGTGAGCAGGGTCATGTTGCGCAGGTGGATCAGGCTGTAAGGGGCTTCCCGGGGGACCAGGATGAGTTTTTTCCGCTCCTTCAGCATGACATCGGCCGCCCGCGTGATCAGGTCGGAAGAGACGCCCGAAGCGATCCTGCCCATCGTACCCATGGTACAGGGGCATATGATCATGGCATCGTAACCCGATGAACCGGATGCCATGGGGGCGAAAAAATCGCCGGCGGCATAGAGCGTCATCCGGTCGCCGCCGGAGGCCGCAGGGAGGTCGGGTTCCATTCCCAGCTCATACCGCCACACTGCGCGGGCATTGTCGGAAAAGATCACGCCGCAGGCCTGTATCTGGTCGCCGAGACCGGCGAGACGCTCCAGCAGCAGTTTGCCGTAAATGGCGCCGCTTGCCCCGGTTATCGCGATGATCAGCCTGTGTTTTTTCATCAGTGGTCCCTCGGTTTGAAATACCAGCTCAGTGCCAGCGAAAGCACATTGTTGTACTGTCCTGCCTCAAATAATATTTTTCGTTGCCCGTATACATACCCTGCTGACCGGATGGAGAGCAGCGAATAATTGGCGCGAAGCCCTGCTTTCAGATGATCGGTGATAAAACAGGAAAACCCTGCGATTCCGCTTAGGGTGACAGGACGGTATGGCACGGTGATATAGGGCGGTTCAATACCATTTATTTCCACGTGCGTGCCGAGCAGAACATCAACGGCGGGACCCACTTCAACCTGCAGCCGGTTTGCAAAGGTATACTGGTAAAGCAGCGGGATTTCCAGGTAATGCAGGCGTGTCAGGTAGGTATTGCCCGTATTGGTGATGGAATCGGCGTTCACCCGCGCCCCTTTCTGGATGTATTCCATCTCAAGCATGAAGGATGAATGCGGAGAGACCTTCAGGCTGACAAATCCCCCGCCCAGGAAGCCGTACTTGTTGTAACCTCCGTAATTGTCCCCGTCAACCTGGCTCACCACCCCGCCGGCCAGCATCCCGCCGTTGAACCGTTGCGCGAAAACAGCCAGAGGCAGACAGAAAAGCATGATGATGATGGTTATTTTCATCCACAAATTTTTCATAAAAGTATAAAACAACCCGTTATGTTTGCCATAAGATCTTATCAAACATGAAAGTTCTGATAAAATTGTGAAGTTTATTACCTTTACGAAGGAAAACCGAATGACCAGTGACGAGTGACCAGTGACCAGTGGCGCATGACAGGTTTAAATCAAGGTACACATTTATAAGTAATCAGTATTTATTAATTAGTAATTTTACTCGTCACTCGACACTCGTCATTCGTAACTTTAACTGGTTTTTATGGAAAACAACGAAATAACGATCCTCCTGGTCGACGATGAGGCGGACATTCTGGAATTTCTCGGGTATAACCTGGAAAAGGAGGGATACCGCGTGCTGAAGGCAAAAAACGGCCAGAAGGCGCTGAAACTTGCCCGGGAAGGCAAGCCTCAACTGGTGATCCTCGATGTGATGATGCCCGGGATGGACGGGATGGAAACCTGCACCAAACTTAGGGAGATCCCTGAGCTGGCCGGCACGGTAATTGCCTTCCTTTCGGCCAGGGGAGAGGATTATTCGCAGATCGCCGGTTTTGATGCCGGTGCCGACGACTATATCGCCAAGCCCATCAAACCGAAGCTGTTCCTCAGCCGGGTCCAGGCCCTGCTGCGCAGGTACAAGGAGGCTCCCGACAACGGCAGCATCATCACCCTCAAGGGGTTTACCATCGACAGGGACCGGTACGTGGTCATCGTCGGGGAATCGGAATACACACTGGTGCGCAAGGAGTTCGAACTGCTGCAATTCCTTGTGTCGCGGCCCGACAAGGTGGTCACCCGCGAGGAGATCTTCGCGAATGTCTGGGGCGAGAATGTCGTGGTGGGCGACCGTACCATCGATGTTCACATCCGCCGCATCCGTGAAAAGCTGGGCATCGACAGCATCAAAACCATCAAGGGGGTCGGCTATAAATTCGATGAATCATGAAACTCTACGAACCCCGCAACCTGGCGTTCCTGAACGCGGCTGTCATCACCGTCTCCTACATCCTGCTGTTTGTATTGTCGGTCACGGTCATCTTTTCCGATGCCTTTACCCATTATTATACTTTCCTGGCCCTGTTGGTCAGTGCGATGGTCATCTTCCTGGTAGCCTACTTCAACTTCCGCTACACGCTTGAAAAGTTCATCTACGACAAAATCAGGCTGATCTACAAATCGATCCACTCGGTGAAGGTTGGGAAGAAGGGCAAGGCCCAGATCCGCCCCGACGGCAACCTCATCGACAAGGTGCAGGCAGAGGTCGAAAACTGGGAGAAGGAGAAGGAACTGGAGATCGAACAGCTGAAACGGCTGGAAGTCTACCGCCGCGAATTCATCGGCAACGTGTCGCACGAACTGAAAACACCCCTGTTCAACATCCAGGGCTACGTGTCGACCCTGCTCGACGGAGGGCTCGAAGATCCCACCATCAACCGCGAATACCTGAAGCGTACCGAGAAGAGCATCGAACGTCTGGTCAAGATCATCGGCGACCTCGATGAGATTTCGCAGCTTGAATCGGGACAGTTGCGGCTGAACATAATCCGGTTTGACCTTGTTGCCCTGACACGCGAGGTGGTTGAATTCCTGGAGATGAAGGCGCAGAAGCATGAAATCTACATCCTTTTAATCGATCCCGAAAAACCGGTCATGGTAGAGGGCGACAAGGACCGAATCAGGCAGGTACTGACCAACATCATCGACAATTCGATCCGGTATGGCAATCCCGACGGCGGGAAGACCAAGATCAGCTTTTTCGACTTGGACGAGCACATTCTCACCGAGATTACGGACAACGGTATCGGGATCGATCCCGGCGACCTGCTGCGGGTCTTCGAACGATTTTACCGCACCGAACGCGGCAGGGTGGCCACGCGCAAGGGGAAGGGGCTGGGACTTGCCATCGTCAAACACATCATCGAAGCCCACATGCAGACCGTCAATGTCCGCAGCACGATCGGGGTGGGCACTACCTTCGGTTTCACCCTTAAAAAAGCATAGGGCAGGCGGGTCAGGTATTCCGCTCGGTGGTGAAGAGTACCAGCTGTTCGAGCGAGGTACGGTAACTGTTCGCGGGGAAGGTTTCCAGGATCTCGAGCGCTTTGCCTCTGTATTGAAGCATCTGTTCATTTGCGTAATCGATCCCGCCGCGTTCGACGACCTTTCCGATCAGTTTCGACACCTGCGCTGCATCGTCATGGTGATTTTTTACCGTGTTGATGATCCAGCGCTTTTCCATGTAATCGGAATGGTTCAGCAGGTAGATCAGGGGAAGGGTCATCTTCTGGTCGCGGATATCGGTGCCGTTCGGTTTGCCGGTGGCATTGCTGCGCTGGTAGTCGAAAAGGTCGTCCTTGATCTGGAAGGCGATGCCGACATGCTCGCCAAAGGCCCACATCGAATCGATCATTTCCCTTGAAACACCCACCGAGGAGGCCCCGCAGGCACAGCAGGAGGCGATGAGGGTGGCGGTCTTCTTGCGGATGATCTCGAAATAGACATTTTCCTGGATGTCGAGTTTCCTTGCCTTTTCAATCTGCAGCAATTCGCCTTCGCTCATTTCGCGAACTGCGTTCGACACGATCTTCAGGAGTTGGAACTCATCCTGTTCAAGCGCCAGCAGCAATCCCCTCGACAGCAGGTAATCGCCAACAAGGACAGCGATTTTATTCTTCCAGAGCGCATTCAGTGAAAAAAAACCGCGCCGCAGGTTGGAGTCGTCCACCACGTCGTCGTGCACCAGTGTGGCGGTATGAAGCAGCTCGATCAGCGATGAGGCCCTGAAGGTGCTCTCGTTCACCACGCCGCAAAGTCCCGCCGAAAGGAAGACGAACATCGGCCTCATCTGCTTTCCCTTACGCTTGATGATGTAATGGGTGATGGTATCGAGCAGGGGCACGGAACTTTTCATGGAAGCCCTGAATTTGTCTTCAAAAGCTTCGATGTGTTCCCTGATGGGGGCCTTTATTTCGTCGAGTGATATCACCGGGTGGATCATATAACCCGTAAAAGTAAGTATTTTTAACGTGACTAATTTAGGTTTTGCCCGCGAAAATGCGGAATTTTGCACCTTAATTGGAAAATATGGCCGGATTTCTTTTTCATGAAGTTGTGTTTGGCCCGGTGCGCAGCCGGAGGCTTGGATTGTCGCTGGGGATCAACCTGCTGCCCCTGAACAGGAAGTATTGTTCCTTCAACTGTATCTACTGCGAATGTGGCTGGACGCCGCCGCATACGCCCGGCCCGCCTGATTACCCCTCCCGCGCGGAGGTAAGCGGGTTCCTTGAACAACGGCTGCAGGAACTGGTTGCCGAAGATTATCTTCCCGACGCTCTTACCTATGCAGGGAATGGTGAGCCTACGCTGCACCCTGAATTTGCCGCCATCGTCGACGATACCATTCTCCTTCGTGACCGGTATCTCCCCGGGGCAAAAGTAACGGTTCTTTCAAACGCGAGCCGTCTTGGCGATCCGGGGGTATTCGAAGCACTTCTGAAACTGGATAACAACATCCAGAAACTGGATGCAGGGGCTGAAAAGATGTTCGGACTGATCAATAATCCGGAAGAGAACCTCTCCTTCGCGGAGGTGATCGGCGGGCTGAAAAGGTTCAACGGCAGGGTGATCATCCAGAGCATGTTCCTGCGGGGCACATGGAAGGGTGAAGTCATCGACAATACCACCGAAGCGGAGGTTCAGCAGTGGCTTCGGCAATTGCTTGAGATCGGCCCCTCGCTGGTCATGATTTACCCGATCGCCCGTGCAACGCCTGTGCAGAACCTCGAAAAGATCGGCCTGGCCGAACTGAATGCCATCGCGGTCAAAATCCGCCATGCCGGCCTCAACGTCCAGGTCTACGAATAATTCGTCATTCGTAAATCGTCATTCGTAAATCGTAAATCGTCAATCGAAATGTTGTACTATCCCCCCAAAATCTGGCTGGCCTTCGGAGAGGCGGTAATCGGCAACACGGAGATCGTGGAGTGGCTGATGAAGAATGGCTATCCCGAGGTGGCTGCCCTGGCCCATGCCATCAGGGGAAGCGAAGAGGCAACGGTGTGGCTGTTCCGCAATAAGTTTTTTCACCTGGCGGCATTCGATGCGGCCATTGATGAAAATGCACAGGCCTGCCGGTGGCTACAGGTGAACAAGCACCCCTTCCTGGTGGTTTTTGCCGATGCATGCCGGGGCAAACAGACGGCCATCGACTGGCTGCACGGGAACAACCTGCAGGCCTTCGTCCTGATTGCAAGACGGATCAAGGATCTGCGCGACAACACCACCTTTGACTATCACAAGAAACAGTTCTGAAGGCTATCCGCATTTGGAATAGCCGCAGCTTTTGCATACCAGGCAACCTTCCTGGTATATCAGGCCGTTGGGATCGCTGCATTTCGGGCAGGCGTGTTCGGCGGCCTTGGTGCCGTCGGGGATGAATTTCTTGAGGGCGCGCTCCACGCCGTTCTTCCAGGTGTTGATGGAATCCACCTCGAAATGAAGTTTGGAGATGATGTTGACCACGAAGATCAGCGGCATCCCGTGACGCAGGATCCCCGAGATCAGTTTGGCATAGTTCCAGTACTCCTTGTTGAACGAACGCGATAGGGCTTCGATGGTGATCTTGTAACCCTGGCGGTCTTCGAACTGGAAATCGTACCGCGAACCGTTGTTGTCGGTGCGGGTTTTGATGATCCACCCCTTCTGCACCCAGGTGGGAACCCAGAAGTCTTCGGCAACGCCGGTGAAGATCTCGTATGGCCTTCCGTTGAGGATACCCACCACGGCCACCCATTTTTCGTGGTCGTTCTGGAAACGGACGATCTCTGCCTCCAGCCGGTCGGGGCGATGGGGCGCTTTCGTCTCAACGAACTCATCCCCTTCTGCTTTTTCCTTCTTGTCGTTCACGTTGTTGTTCACCAGCACGCCGTCGCGTGAACCGTCGCGGTAAACGGTCATCCCCTTGCAGCCAACCTTCCAGGCTGTTTCGTAGATCGAACTGATCATCTCCTCTTTCGTGTCGTTCGGTACATTCACCGTGACACTGATGGAATGGTCCACCCATTTTTGTACGGCTCCCTGCATGGTCACCTTGGCCACCCAGTCGACATCGTTGGCGGTCGCCTTGTAGTATGGCGATTGCTGGATGATGGGTTTCAGCTCTTCGTCGTCCATATGGGCCACCTCGTCGACATTGTATCCGTTGACGGTAAGCCAGGTGACGAAATTGTGGTGAAAAACGTTGTACTCTTCCCACGTATCGCCCACCTTGTCGGTAAAGGTGATCTTGACATTCTTGTCGTTGGGGTTTACCTTCCTCCTGCGTTTGTACGAAACGGCAAAGACCGGTTCGAGCCCCGAGGTGGTCTGGGTGAGGATGCTCACCGAGCCGGTTGGCGCGATGGTCAGCATGGCGATGTTCCGGCGGCCGTATTTGGCCATGTCCTCATAAACGTCGGGGGCGGCTTCGCGGATACGATTGATAAAAGGATTGTTTTCCTCCCGCCTGGTATCGTAAACCGGGAAGGCTCCTCGTTCGCGTGCCATGGTGACTGACGAGCGATAGGCTTCAATGGTGAGGATCTTGTGCACTTCAACAGAAAAATCGGTGGCCGTGTCGGAGCCATAGCGGGTACCGAGTGCGGCGAGCATGTCGCCTTCGGCGGTGATCCCGAAGCCGGTCCTGCGACCCTGCAGTGCTTTTTTCTTGATATTCAGCCACATGTTGCGTTCGCGGGCCTTGATCTCTTCCCCTTCGGGATCCTGGTCGATCTTTGCCAGGATGCGGTCGATCTTCTCGAGCTCGAGGTCGATGATATCGTCCATGATGCGCTGGGCCTTGTGAACGTGTGAAATAAACAATTCAGAATCAAAGCTGGCATCGGCGGTGAAGGGCTTGTCGACGTAATTGTACAGGTTGATGGCCAGGAGGCGGCAGCTGTCGTAAGTGCAAAGGGGGATTTCGCCGCAGGGGTTGGTCGATACCGTCCGGAAGCCAAGGTCGGCATAACAGTCGGGGATCGATTCGCGGATGATGGTATCCCAGAAAAGGATGCCGGGTTCGGCCGATTTCCAGGCATTGTGCACGATCTTGCTCCAGAGTTCACGCGCCCTGATCGGTTTTGTGACCATGGGATTGTCGGAATCCACGGGGAATTTCTGGATAAATTCGGTATCGTTTATAACTGCATCCATGAACTCGTCGGTGATCTTCACGGAGATGTTTGCACCTGTGACCTTTTCGGCTTCAAGCTTGGCATCAATGAAGTTCCCGGAATCGGGGTGAACAACCGAAATGCTGAGCATCAGGGCGCCCCGCCTGCCCTCCTGGGCCACTTCGCGGGTCGAGTTCGAGTACCGTTCCATGAAGGGTACGATGCCGGTGGAGGTCAGCGCGCTGTTCTTCACCCTGCTGTCCTTGGGCCTGATATGCGACAGGTCGTGGCCAACGCCGCCCCTGCGTTTCATCAGCTGAACCTGCTCTTCATCGATTTTCATGATGGCCCCGTAGGAATCGGAGGCGCCTTCGTTCCCGATGACAAAGCAATTCGACAGGGAGCCGATCTGGTAATCATTGCCGATACCGGCCATCGGACTTCCCTGCGGAACGATGTATTTAAAATTGCGCATGAGTTCGAACAACTCATCCTCGCTCATCGGGTTGGGATATTTTATTTCAACCCGGGCAATCTCCCGGGCGATGCGACGATGCATGTCATCGGGGGTCAGTTCGAACAACTGGCCTTCCGAATTTTTCAGGGCATACTTGTTGGCCCAGACATTCGCGGCCAGGCTGTCCCCCTTAAAATACGCTGTTGATTTTTCAACCACCTCGGCAAACGAGTAAATCTGCCTGGCAGGTTCCTGTGATTTTTTTTCGCTCATTTCAAATTCTTCAATCGTCATTTTCGGCCGGATTCTTTTTGCCAGTACTTCATTGTAATAGTCGGATTTATGATCCTTTTCCGTATTTACCACCATGTTATTTTCCATGCATGAACAGGATTATCTGTTATGTACCAGTTTTGTCAATTAACTATTCTTTCGAACGTTACAATAAATTTTTGGGAAATATTTTGATGAGGCAATATACAACGAAGAACCGGGACGGGTAAATTTAGTTATTAACAGGGGTGGTGCGTAACTCAGGTAAATACCTGACTTCAAAAAACATAGACTTTGATAATTCAGCAGATGCCCGCCGGGCCTTTAATTACGGGTATCTGCGGCAGACCAGAGCAGTTTTTTGCCAAAACCGAGCTGGTTGTCGGTCATCTTAATAAAGTCAGGTTCAACAAACCACAGGTGTAATGCCGGCATCAGCCGGGCGATGGGAAATCTTCTGAGGTAGGCCGATTTTGCCGTTTTCAGGTCATCCCCTTCCGGGGTTGTCAACAATCCAGAGAACTGGATCCCCCTGATTTTTCCGACGAGCTTCGTCTCAAGGGCGATGGTCCCGGCCACGCGGTAGTTCCCGCTTTCGGTCACCTCCCGGATATGCCGTGTGTCATGATCGGAGGTGATGACAAACCGGTTCAGGTCCTTCAGGTAGGCATAATAGCAGGTGGCGCACCAGGGAAGGTCATTCCTGGAAATGGCGAGGTTAAGGATATGGTGTTCGGCGATAAAATCGGTGATGTGTGTTTCAGGAAGGCTCATGATCAGAAGTCGAGGCTGAGAGAAAAGTAAAATATCGGTTTCCCGACATGGCCGTCTTCGACCCCCCAGGCAAGGTCACCCCTGAGAAAGTAGCCGAACAACCGGGTACGGGCGCCGAAACCGAACCCCTCGACGATCGGGTCCTTCTGTATCTCGACTTTGATGAACAGGGGGTCGTTGCTGATATAACTGGTGAAGAGCTGGTTGGTGGACGACCAGGGGGAGACGCCGGTCCAGGCTGTTCCCAGGTCGCCGAAGGCGATGATCTGGAAGTTGTTGATCACATCCGAGCGGATGGGCCGGTTGAACAGGTAACGGAAAACCGGCCAGCGCAGTTCGGAGTTGAAAACAAAGAAACTGTTCCCGTTTCTGATGTTCTGGTTGAAACCCCGCATGTTGGTGGCAAGGGTCTGGAAAGCGTAGTTCTGGTCGTCGGCTGCAAGCGGGAAAACGTTGTATTTCGGGAACATCCAGTTGTCGACCCCTCCCATATAATAAAGGAGTTTGTTGCTGCCGAGCGATGTGCTGGCGGCAAAACGGTTCGCCCAGATCAGGGTGCGGTGCAGTTTCTGGTAATTGCGGATGTCCATCCCCAAAACCACCATGTTGTTTCCGTGGGTGTTCACCAGCTGGTAATATTCGCCGAAAAGCTTGTACCGGGTTCCCTGGTATAGGTTCAGTCCCAGTCCCCGGGTGTTGTCGTAGGTAAGTTCCCCCTTCACGCTGCCCCACACCTTGTCCAGGTCGGGCTGTGCAAGGTTCGGCTGGTCGGTCGAAAGATAGACCGCCCGGTCATAGCGGATTGACGCGGTTCCCTTGATGTTCAGAACAGGTGTAAACGGGTAGGTTGCCACGTAATACAGTTCGTGTATCTTGTGCCTGACGATCGAAAAGACCCCGGCCTCCTCCACCACCTTCCGGTGAAAGACGATCTGGTGGTCGAGGCGGTGGCGGTAATTCCCGAAACTGAACAGGTATTCGTTGTTGACCAGGCTGACATTCAGCCGCACCCCGCCGCTAATGCGGTAATCTTCCATCAGGTCGGTCACCCCGACCATGAAAAGGGCGTTCATGCCGGGATTGATGAACTGGGGTGTCGAGCCCCTGCCGGTATAGGGCTGGTAGGCAAAATTGAGATAGGTGAAGTCGATCTGGGTGACCATCTGGTCGATGTAATACTCAACATTGTAATTCAGCTGCTTGGCGGTTTTATACTTGTTCGTGGTGTCCTTCACGGACGGGGCGCTGAAAAGCTCTCTCTTCTGCATCGCCCGGTAGAGCGAAAGGAGGCTGTTTGACGCGGTATCCGCGACGGGAACTGTTTTACCGTTGCCGGCGACCTTATAGCCGCGCACGGTGTCGATCCTCGCCAGGATCTGGCTGTACACCTCGCTTTGCCTGACAACGCTGAAATGCTTCCGGGTCTGCACAGCAAAGGGTTCGTCCGGGTGGATGACGGTGTCGGGTTTTGCGGCTTGCTGCGGTTTTTTCGTTGCGGTCGCGGCCATTGCCTTAAAAGCTGAAACGGGGATTTCGGCCCGCTGAACATATTTGGGCCTGACCAGGTCGCTGGTATACATTTTATAATTGCCATCCCTGAAGATGATCTCGCCGATCTTCGCCGCCCTGGGCGAAATGTCCTGTTCCACGATGCTGCGCGAATAGCTGGTGACCGGGTATGTGGTGGTAAAATAACGGTAATGGGTCACCGTGTCGATGTACGAAATGGCACTGTCGTACCTTGCCAGGTAACGGTTGACAATTCCTCCCTGGTCGCTCAGGTAACTGAAAAAGTTGTCGCCATACGGCTGCGGCTGTGTTTCACTGGCATCGGAGGTTTTGGTGATACGCTGCAGCACGTTGCTTTTTGCCGAATAATGATAAATGAATATATCGTTGTTGTCGTGCAGGTTCCCGATCTTCACCGGGTCGTCGAAACGGATGGTATCGTTGGCGCGGTTTGAGGAGAAGATAATGTCGCGCGAACCATGGATGAACCTGGGGTTCATGTCGTCGTATATGTCCCGCGTGATCTGCTCGTGCGAACCTGAGGCGATGTTGTACACAAAAATATCCGACTGCCCCTTCTGAACTGCCGAGAGTACCAGGAGGCTCCCGTCGTCGGAGTATGACATGTCGAGCACTTTCTGGAAGTTGACAAGTTTCTGGTGTTCCAGCGACCGGTCATCCAGGTTGTAGAAATAGAGCCAGATCTCTCCCTTGCGTTCAGCCAGGAAGGCGAGGACCCGCCCGCTCGGATGCCAGGCGATGAGCGGGTAAGTATAATCGGGACGGTCGGCAAGCCGGTAGCCCCCCCGGAATACCAGCTTTTTTTTGCCCTTTTCGGTGTCCTGGATAAATACCTTGTAGATGCCGAGATAATGCGTGGCATATGCGACCTTCCCGCCTTCAGGGTCGATTTTCAGGGAATGGTAAACACGGTCGGGCCGGTTTCGCCTGTTGATCAGGTCGCCCTGCGGAAGCCCCAGGCTGTTTTCCTGGGCACGGTAGATATCCTTGTAAAATGCAAGCCAGTCCAGGATCACCGATTTGAAATTTCCCCCGACCACATACTGGAAACCCTTTTCGACATTCCTGCTGAGCCGGGCCATGTAAACGATGTTGGGGATCGACGAGGCCCCGTATTTCAGGGCGATGTAGTTCCAGAGCGAATGGCCGGCATAGGTCGCCTCCTCACCGGTAAGACCGTTGAATTTGTCATACTTCCCATGGAGGATCGCATCCCTTACCTGGTTCTCGATCTCGGCGTCCCATTTGCGCGAAATGAAGGATACGAGGCCGTTGGTGTACCATTCGGGAACCGAAAACAGCGCGTTGTTCTTGATCTGGGCGCCGATGCCGGTACCGTACATCATGTTGTTGAGGATGACCTGCGTGATCCCGGCGCGGATCTGCCGGTTAAAATGTTCGTAATTGCCGTCGAAAAACAGGAGCACCCTCCCCCCGATGATCTTGGTGACACCGCCGGTGTTGTAATAGTCCCAGTCGCCGTAAAGGCCGATGTTGCTTTGCTTGAGGTCGGAAAGGGTGTTGAATATGATGAACTGTACCTTTTCTTCGAGGTTCGACTGCAGGTCAAGTTCGATCTCCTTAATGTGCTTGTCGGCATATTCGGCAGTGTATAACGCCAGTTCGCGGCCGTTGAGATAATAATAGGTGTCGAACTTCTCAAAACGGAAATAGAGCCACAGAAAATTGCTGTACTGCACCCTGTTTTTTCCGAAGGTCATCTGTGATCCATTGTAAAACTGGGCATGGCCGCCATATGAACAAAGGATGACAAAAAAGAGGATAAACAACGCTACCGTCCAGCTTTTTAAACCTCCGATCACGTTTGCATCCTTCGCCATATCAAGTTATACAAGGGAATTCAATTGGAACTGCTAAAGTACGATTATTTTCAATGTGCCGGCCATTCAGCCGCATTTTCATATCTTTGCAATACCTCAGAAATAACGCGAAAAGAATGATAAAAATTTCAAAGTTTGTCTTTAACGCCTTCATGGTCAACACCTATTTGCTGTACGATGAAACTGGCGATTGTGTCATCATCGATCCCGCCTGTTACGAAACAGGGGAGAAGGCCCAGCTGCAGGATTTTATCACGGAGAACAACCTCAGGGTGGTCCGTAACCTCAACACCCATTGCCATATCGACCATGTGCTGGGAAATGAATTTGTCTCCCTCACTTATGGAATCAGGCCGGAATACCATAAAAATTCGGTGCCGTTCTTTCAGACAGTCCAGGAAATCGGGGCTTCGTTCGGCTACACGGTCGGCAGGATGCCCGAACCGAAAAAATTCCTGGTGCCCGGGGAGGTCGTGTCGTGGGGGAATTCGGAGCTGACGGTCCTTTTTACACCCGGCCATGCCGAGGGGAGCGTTTGTTTTTACAACGAAGCCCAGGATTTCGTGGTTACCGGCGATGTGTTGTTCAGGGATACCATCGGCCGTACCGACCTGCCCACGGGTGATTTTGACCAGCTGATGGCCAGCATCCGGAACCGGCTTTTCACCCTGCCCGATGCAACCATCGTATACCCGGGCCACGGGCCCGAGACCACCATCGGGTATGAGAAGGAGAATAACCCCTTTATCCGGTAAAAGGCCATCCCGGGAGGATAATGTAAATATTTTTTGACTTTGTAAGATGCTCAGGCCACTCACTAAGGTTCTTGTAATCCGTTTCAGTTCGATCGGCGATATTGTACTGACCAGCGCGGTGGTCAGGTGCCTCCGGCAGCAACTGCGCGGCGCCGAGATCCATTTCCTGACCAAAAGCCAGTTCGAACCCTTGCTCCGGGGCAACCCGCACATCACCAAAATATGGGAGTACGATCACAACTTCGACGACCTGATCCCGCAGCTCAAATCGCAGGGATTTACCTTCGTCGTCGACCTGCACAAAAACTACCGTTCGGTGTTTGTCGTGAACCAGCTCGGCGTCAGGTCGGCCTCCTTTCCCAAACTGAATTTCCGCAAATGGCTCATGGTTCGCTTCAAAATCAACCAGCTGCCCGATGTACACATTGTCGACCGCTATTTCAGGGCATGTGAAAAACTTGGGATCCGTTACGACGGCAGGGGACTCGATTATTTCATTCCCCCCGCCGACGAAGTTGACCCGGCTACGCTTCCCGTGGGCCACCGGGGCGGTTATGTTGCCGTTGTGATCGGGGGAAAACACACCACAAAGATCTTCCCTGCCGACAAAGTTTCGGAGGTATGCCGGGAACTTTCGCACCCGGTCATCCTGCTTGGCGCGAAGGAAGACCACGGGCGCGGGGAGCTGATTGCCGGTATGACCGGCCCCGGCGTTTACAATGGCTGCGGACGATACAACCTGAACCAGTCCGCCTCCCTCGTCAGGCAGGCGCTGGCGGTGATGACGAACGATACCGGGCTGATGCATGTGGCGGCGGCCTTCAGGAAACCCATCGTTTCGGTGTGGGGCAATACCATCCCCGGCTTCGGGATGTTTCCCTTCATGACGGAAGAGACCCAATCTCTTTCATTCATCGCAGAAGTTAACGGGCTCTCCTGCAGGCCCTGCAGCAAGCTTGGATTCAGGGAATGCCCAAAAAAACACTTCAAATGCATGAACAACATCAACCCGGCTCCCATTGTTTCCTTCCTCAACCATCACCCCTAATTCGTCACTTGTCACTCGTCACTCGTCACTTTTCAATCGTAAATCGTAAATCGTAAATCGTAAATCGTAAATCCTCAATGCACTTCACCGACACCCACACCCACCTCTACGCCGACGAATTCTCCGGCGATCTCGCCGAAGTGATCCTCCGGGCCGGGGAGCAGGGGGTGACGAAGCTCCTCCTGCCCGCCATCGATTCGGAGTACCATGAGCGGATGCTGGCGCTGGCTGACGCTTACCCGCGGGTCTGCCGCCCGATGATGGGGCTGCACCCCACCTCGGTGAAGGAGCATTTCCGGGATGAGCTGGCTATTGTATCGGCTTACCTGGCAAACCCGGCAATGAAGTTCTGCGCGATTGGGGAGGTGGGCATCGATCTTTACTGGGACAAGACCTTCGCGGCCGAACAGCAGGAGGCGTTTGGCTTCCAGCTTCAGCTCGCCTTGCAATACAACCTGCCGGTGGTGATCCACACCCGCAACTCCATGGAGCTGGCGCTCGGCACCATCGCCGGCCTTCAGCAGCCCGCCCTGCGCGGCGTTTTCCATTGTTTCAGCGGGAACATCGCTCAGGCAAAACGGGCTGTCGGACTGGGGTTCATGCTGGGGATCGGCGGGGTGGTCACCTATAAGAATTCGGGACTGCAGGCGGTGGTCGAAAACACCGGAACCGAACATCTCCTGCTCGAAACCGACGCTCCCTGGCTTACCCCGGTTCCCCACCGCGGAAAAAGAAACGAGCCCTCCTACATCCCGCTCATCGCCCAAAAGATTGCCGATATCAAGGGGATCACTCTTGCGGAGGTGGCCGAAACGACTACCGCCAATGCCACCCGGCTGTTCGGCCCTGCTTAAACCATCCCGGTAATTTGACCCTGACGCTTTTTAATCGTACTTTTGAGTTTTGAACTTTGAACGTTGCATTATGATCAACCAGACCAGCATCCTTGTCATTTATACCGGTGGTACCATCGGCATGGTCCAGGACCCGAAGACCATGACCCTGAGCCCGCTTACCTTCGACATCCTGTACAAATACCTCCCGGTACTTGAAAATTTCAACTGCAGGATCGACTTTTACACCTTCGAGCCGTTGCTCGACTCCTCCAACATGAATCCCTCCTTCTGGATCCACCTGGCCACGGTGATCGAGGAGAAATACGAGGATTACGACGGGTTCGTGGTGCTCCACGGCTCCGATACCATGGCCTACACTGCCTCGGCCCTGAGTTTCATGCTCGAAAACCTGAACAAGCCGGTCATCTTCACCGGTTCGCAGCTTCCCATCGGGATGGTCCGCACCGACGGACGTGAAAATTTCATCAACTCCATCGAGATCGCTGCGGCAAAGGATGTGGATACCCCGGTTGTGCCCGAAGTGGCCATCTGTTTTGAAAACAAGCTGTACCGCGGAAACCGCACCAGCAAGCTAAACGCCGAGAATTTCAAGGCCTTTGTTTCGGGCAATTACCCGCTGCTCGGCGAGGTGGGGGTTCACATCAGGTATTATCACAACATGATCATGAAGCCCAACTTCAAAAAGCTGCGGGTGCTGAAGGACCTGGACGAAAACATTGCCATCCTGAAGCTTTTCCCGGGGATCTCGCCGAACGCGGTGGAGGCGATCCTCAACACCCGCGGGCTGAAGGCGGTGATCCTCGAAACCTTCGGTGCCGGCAACGCCCCCACCATCCCCTGGTTCCTCGACGAGCTGCAGGGTGCCGTGGCGCGCGGGATCGTGGTTTTCAACGTCACGCAGTGCAAGGGCGGGGCGGTCGACATGGGAAAATACGAAACCAGCGCAGGGTTAAGCAAGATCGGCGTGGTGGGCGGCTACGACATCACCACCGAATCGGCTGTGACCAAGCTGATGTACCTGCTGGGCTGTGGTTATTCGGCCGAAAGTGTAAAACAACTGCTGCAAACCTCGCTTCGTGGCGAAATGACTGTTTGAAATCTCAATAATCTTACTACCTTTGCAACCCGAAATTCCGGTTAGCGTCCCGAAACAAGAATTTTTTTATTTCGCTACCTCGCTACCTCGCTATTTCGCTTTTTAAAAGGGAGAGGTGTCCGAGTGGTCGAAGGAGCACGCCTGGAAAGTGTGTGTACGCCAAAAGTGTACCCTGGGTTCGAATCCCAGTCTCTCCGCTTCCAACTTCCAAAACAGGCCGCAAACATTTTGTTTGCGGCCTGTTTTATTTTTATTACATCCGGAGTTACATCCACTTTTTAGGTGGATATGAAAGCTTATGATCCTTAGCAATGATCTTACTGGATAAAGGCCAGCCTGCTAGCACCGCCAGCATTGTCAGCAGATGGATCATTAACGGCCGGCTCGTTTGTCCTGTTTAATGTATTTAATATCCAGTTTCCCAATCTTTAGTATTTGTTTGGTCCTTGACTTTTCTTCATTGATCCTGCCTGTTTCCAGTTGTTTTCCATAACTTTCTTCCCATTCTTTTTTGGACATGGGTTTTAAATTTTCCCTCCCGAAAACACTGATCAGGCCGTCAAAGTTTTCCTTAAAATCAGGATCTTCCCAGTCCTTTGGAATGAAGCCAGCACAATGGTTCGAAAAACAGAGTTTTCCCACGGCATAGTCTCCGCTCATTTTTATCTCTTTTTCATCATCGTGCTGACCTGGTTCAAAATTGTAAAACGATTCAATCACATCATATTTTAATTCTTTCCCCTTTTTTTGCCACTTAGTCATTGGGATTACCCGGAACCAGAATCCTTTGTACACTCCTTCAAAGAATAAATCCTGGTGAAGGATGAAATGATGGTCATCCAGGAATGAATATTTCACTGAGTTTAATTCCCGGATTCTTTTCTTTCTCTTATAGTATTCCTCGCTTGTAAACCCGATACCAATAAACAGGATAAAAATTGCAATCCAGGCGAACAATCCGTGTAACAACGAGGTAATGATACTGTTGTTAATCAAAGCGGCAAGAAAAACCATGATCCCGATAACCATACCACCACCAAATCCGTTTGAGCAGTAGTCCTTTATGCTTCCTTTTCTTATAATTGGGACTGTATTCATGAGTCCGTATTATTCGTAGTTTGTGCCCTTCGTAAGTTTGCCGCTAGCGGTTTATCCTGGGTTGAAGTTTTTCTCCCAGCCGGAATTGCACCAGTGAAAAAATAATGGAATTCATTACCATGATATAGACAATAAACCCGCAGTTGGCAAAGGTAAAGGCCGGTATGGCAAGCAGCGTTAAAATGATCCCGAAAATGGTTGCGAGCCACGGCCAGGAAATTTCAGTATCCGGGAATCTATAGGCTTTCACGATGGTTGGAACAGCAGCAAGACCATCGGCAACGATGTTGAAAAAGATCGCCACATTCCCCACTTTTGTGACCATCCATAAAAGCAGTCCCGCCAGGGAAAGCACGCCGCATACCAGGTCAAACCGGGTAACTTTCCATACCGATCGCCTGTTTGCAAAGGATGCAATGAATACCGTCAAGGGCAGGAAACCGGTGCTGAAGGTCATTAAAGCTTCAAGTCCCACCCCCTGGTTGATTTGCGCAAAAAATGCGATCAGCGGGATGATGGACCACAATAAAAAGGTAACCCGGTTGGGCTTGACCCTTCCCCTGACGGTTTCAACAAGGTAGGCGGCAGAACCCGCAGCGCCTGCCAGCGTTCCGATGATTATGAAATATCCGGGGAGCATAAGACGATCATAAATGTATTTGAGGTCAGATTAATGATAAACCACGCAGGAGGGTCCGTTTACCGGTCGTTCAACCCCTTCCCGCCGAGGATCTGCTGCATGCATTTCTCAACCCTCGACACCCGGGTTTCAGGTGTTTTGGGTTCGGAAAAATAGAGGTTGTAGGCACGTTGCCGGCCCGGCGTCAGGGCTTCGAAAGCGGTTTTCAGGGCAGGGTTTTCATCCAGTATTTTTTGAAATTCCTGAGGGAAGATGAGTTCCGTATTCTTTTTAAAATCCACCTTCAGCCCTGCTTTTTCCACATCAATGGCTTCCCGGATATAGTCTTTCAGAACGGGCTCCAGTTCAACGATTTCCCTGGCATTTGTGAACCGCACCTGGCGCCCCGCCTGTACATTCTCCGTTTGCTGCACAAGAATGCCGTAGTCATCCTTCAGCAGGGCCCCCTTGATAAAAAGGATCGCGCAGTATTCCTTGAACCCGTGGATTAAAGCAATATTGCTTTTCTCAAACGTATAACAGGGAACGCCCCACTTCAACTCCTCGGTCAGATGGCAGTCGAGGAGGATCATTCTCAGTTTCTCAAATTCTTCGTGCCACTTTTTGGCTTTGCTTATAAACAGGTCAACTTTTGGATTCATATCATTAAGGTTTGGAGGTTTCTATAAACGATGAATTTATCTGGCAATTGTTCATCCATCATTGCGAATGATGGATAACAATGTTTGTGTTTCCACTCACCAGCCGGATGTGACAACCATCCTGTGTGATTACGTAATGCTCTACCACAACGACTGCAGAACCTTTTTTCCCGATAAAATTTACATCAGTTTCTACGTTTTCGGCAATTATGTCTTTCTGAGAATCGGTGATCAACAGGTATATCCCCTTTGTTTTCTCCAGGCTGTCTGCCGGTTCAATTATTTTTTTCTTTGAATTGACAATCTCTGTATAATTCGAATCAAGTACTACTGCTTTCCCAGCACTGTCGGAAACTGTAACATATACCATGCGATATTCCATTGTACACAATTTGTTCCTTTTACATGATGACGTCAGGATTATAAGGAGCAAAAATACCGCAAGAAAGCCTTTTCTCATGTCAGGTGATTTATTCTGCAAAACTGTTTAATTATAGCGCTTATTGGTCCATTGTGCCGCGCTCCGGGTTGTATATCCATGGAACGTTTGCGCTGTCTTCTCCCGGCTGTTCAGCCGTTACCCGGGCAGGTTGGCGGTCAGCGAACCAAAAAGGAGCAGCCGGAGGTAACGTTGCTTCAGAAATGGAATCTCAGCCATAAAATTAAGCGGTTTTACCGGGCCCCGCCTGAAATTTCTTTTGCATTCCTGAAAATATATGGAAAATTGTATCTTTGAATGGAAATGAAACTTTTAAATCCTGGAAAATGAATTTCAAAACCATACATGCCGATACGATCAAAGGATTTCACCAGAAATATGCCGTCGCCACCGGGGATGGTTTCCGCCCCAATGTCGCCATGATTTTCGCATCGGTCGATCTTGCCCTGCAGGAGATCATTTCACCGCTCGCTGAAAACGGGGTTGAGGTTTTCGGGTGCAGTTCGTGCGGCGAATTCGTGTATGACGCCAAAAACCAGGTTATCTCCGAAGGTGCCCTGGTGTGCCTGCTGATGGATCTTGCCCCGGGTACATTCGGTACCAGGCTGTTCAACAGGGAGGCATACAATTCTTTCGAGCTTGGTTCGGCCATCGGGAAGTGGTCGGCTTCCGCCTTTGACTCCCCCGGGCTCTTTGTCCTTGCAAGTGGTCTCGACACCGACGGCGAGCAGATGGTGCGCGGCATCCAGCATGCTGCAGGCGAGCAGGTCTCCATGTTCGGCGGGCTGGCGGGCGACGACGCCCGGTTCACCGAAACATTTGTCTTTTCGAACAACAAACTCGATAACAACGGGGCTGTCGTCATGGTGCTGGACCTCGGCCGTTACCGGATGGATGGCATCGCATCGAGCGGCTGGGTCGGGATAGGCGCCGACAAGATCGTTACCCGTTCGGAGGGAAACGTGGTTTATACCATCGACGGGATGCCCGCCCTCGACGTCTACAAGGATTACCTGAATGTGCGCGACGAGGATCTGCCTGAAATCGGGATCGAATACCCTTTGATGATCAAAAAGGCGGGGAAACAGGATGTTTTGCGGGCCGTGCTCAACGTCGACCGCGAAACCCGCTCCCTGATCTTCGCGGGGTCGGTCCCCAACGGTTCCGTGGTCTCCTTTTCCAGTTCCCCCGGGTTCGAGGTCATCGAGTTTACCCGGCAGAAGGTGGATGAATTCTACCGGAGAAACCCCGCCGCGGATGTACTGATCCTATTCTCCTGCATGGCCCGCCACAGTGCGCTTGGCCCGGCCATTTCGGAGGAGATCGACGATGCATGGGCCAAATGGAAAGTGCCGCTCATCGGTTTCTTCACATACGGGGAGATCGGGAACAATTACTCGTCTGCGTGCGACTTTTATAACCAGACCTTCACCCTTGTTGCGCTAAAGGAAAAATAGCATGATCCAGAAAATTGAATTCCTGTCTGAACTGATCCGGAATTTAAAAACGGATGCTGACCTGGCGCGCGACCGTGAAATGATTTTGGATGAACTGGAAAAAGTAAACGGTGAAATTGCAAAGCTCAATTTCAAGGTCCAGCGCTCCACCAAGGAAAAAAACATCCTCTCCTCGCTGCTGACCCGTACCACTTTCGACCTTAAACAGATATCGAACAGCCTGAGCGTTAGGGCGGAGGAGTTGTCGACCCTGCTCACCACCATCCCGGCCTTCGTTTTTTTCAAGGACATTCATCTCAACTACCTGCTCGTCAACCAGGCCTTTGCCGACCTGGTAGGGGCTTCGGCGCGGGAGGTCACTGGGAAAAATTCCTCTGCGTTTTTCGGCATCCAGCACCATAGCGATTACGTTGAAAAGGAAAACCAGGTGATCCGTTACGGGATCGCATTTTACGATATCGAAGAGCATGTTACCGGCCGCGACCGGGAGTTCTGGGTCAACACGAACATCGCGCCGATCAGGAATGCCGAAAACGAGATCGTAGGGTTGATCGGCATTTCATGGGACATCACCGAACGGAAGCAGCATGAAGAGGAGCTCCGCATGGCCAAGGAACTGGCCGAAGCGGGCACCATGGCCAAGAATGAATTCATCGCCAGTGTTTCGCACGAATTCCGAACCCCCATGAACGGCATCCTGGGGCTGTCGGAGATCCTTAAAAATACCAGTCTCAGCAACGAACAGCTCGACCTGCTGAAAGGAATCGTTTCATCGGCCGAAAATCTGCTGGTGCTGCTCAACGATGTGCTTGATTTATCGGCCATGGAGGCCGGGAAGATGAAACTCGACTTCCAGCCCTTCATGCTCGACCGCGTGCTCGAGGATATCTCCCTGGTGATGGCCATGAAGGCAAAGGAAAAGCTGCTTGGCTTCACCATCACCGTCAAAAAGGAGGTTCCCAATGCTGTCATCGGTGATGCCCAGCGGGTACGGCAAATCCTGCTGAACCTCGCAAATAATGCCGTGAAATTTACCGAGATGGGAAGTGTGGACATTGAGGTAGGCCTGGTCGAAAAAACAGACCGTAAAGCCGTTTTAAAATTCGAGGTGGCCGACACGGGCATCGGCATCCCCGCGGAGGCGATGGAATCGCTGTTCAAGGTGTTCTCCAGACTGAAACAGGATAAATCGAAACTCATCGCGGGCACCGGGCTTGGACTTTCTATCTGCCGCAAGCTGACCGAAATGATGGATGGGGAGATCGGGGTTGAAAGCGCCCCAGGCGAGGGTTCGCGGTTCTGGTTCACGCTTCCGTTCACCCTTTCGACCACTGCATCAAAGAAAGCCGGCAACCTCGCAGCCGCCCGGTCGCAGCCCTACGCCGGGTTGCGTGTGCTGGTAGCCGAAGACAACCCCATTAACCTGCGCATCGTCGATTTCCAGCTGCGAAAAATGGGGTTCGAAGTCGTTCCCGTTGTGAACGGGCAGGAGGCACTGGATAAATACCTCGGGGGGAAATTCGACCTGGTCATTCTTGATATCCAGATGCCGATCCTCGACGGGTACCAGGTTGCAAAACAGATCAGGGAAACCGAATCGGCCGCTGGGGGGCATATTCCCATCATCGCGCTCACTGCCAATGCCATGAAGGGTGACCGGGAGCAGTACCTGGGCGCCGGCATGGATGAATACGTGAGCAAACCCTTCACGCATGAAACGCTGCTGAAGGCGATTGGCAATCTTTTAACTTAGGCAACAGGCAATAGGCAATAGCCACCTGCTACCAGTTGCCGATCTGGCGTCGGCGCATGGAGCGGATGCTGACCAGTTCGGCTGTTTTTTCGTCAAACAAACGCAGGGCCAGGGTTCTGAAACTCTGCCTGACGGTGAGGGGCCGTATGTTGCGGAACAGGTCGTTCTCGCGGTGGCACCGTGCCAGGTTGTAATTGGGGATCATCGGGCTGAGGTGATGGATGTGGTGGAACCCGATGTTCCCTGAGAAATATTGAAGAATCCGCGGGAGTTTGTAATAGGAGCTTCCCTCCAGCGCAACCTTTCGGTATTCCCAGTTTTCGCTCCGCGCCCAGTAGGTCGGGTTGAACTGGTGCTGCACGTAGAACAGCCAGAAACCGAAGATCCCGGCGAAGGAGATGACCGGAAGCTGGATCATGACGACGGCCTTTACCCCGATCACGAGGCTTAACAGTCCGAAGACGACCAGCAGGCCTGCGTTGGTCAGATAGACGCTCAGCCGGCTCTTCACACCCATCCCCTTTTTGGTGAACCGGTTCCCGATGATAAAAACGAAAGGCGCCCCCACGCAGAACATGGTGACGGGGTTACGGTAAAAACGGTAGACGATCTTCTGCCAGCGCGTGCTTGCCTGGTATTCGGCAACCGTCATCGTCCATACGTCGCCGATGCCTCGTTTATCAAGGTTCCCGGCGGTGTCGTGGTGGATTTCATGGTTTTTCGACCAGTGAAAATAGGGGGTAAAGGTCAGGATGCCAATGAAAAGACCGACGATGTTGCTCACCTTTTCCGACCTGAAATAGGAGCCGTGGCTGCAGTCGTGGTAGATGATGAACAGCCGCACCAGCATCCCGGCCGAGGGGATCGATAATCCGAGGGTGATCCAGTAAGAATATTTCAGGCTTACGATCATCAGGATCCAGGAGGTGATGTAAAAAAGGAGGTTCAGGGATAACTGTCCCCAGCTTTTTAACAGGTCGGGGTGGTTGTATTGCCTGACGATCTTCACCCAGGAGGTGTCAGGGGGCGTATTGTGTGATATCGGGGAGTTCATGTTGTACCTTGTAATTTATTGCAAAGGTACGACATATCGGGGGGCACGGGATAAAAATCACGCAGGATGGTTTGAAAAGCAGGTTATTGGGCCATTGGGAGCACCACGATTTCCCAGGTCACCTCCATGGCTTTCTGGTATACGTAAGATACGCCACAGTATCGTTCCTGTGAAAGCTGCACCGCTTTTTCCAGTTTGGCCATATCGGGGTTTTCACCCGTGAATTCATAGACCACATGCATTTTGTCATAATGTTTCGGGTGCTCTTCCGTCACATTCGCCGACACGCGGATGTTGAGCCCGGTAAAGGGCACCTGCATCTTCTTCAGGATGGAAACTACGTCCATCCCCGAACAGCCCGCCAAAGAAGCCAGCATCAGCTCCTTCGGGCGCGATCCCTTGTCTTCTCCTCCAACTGCCGGGTGTGCATCCATGATGACATGATGGCCGCTTACATTCGCGTCGAACATCATATTTCCTTTCCAGGAAGTCTCTACAGTATGTTGCATGATCAGGTTGGTTTAGTCATATGACAAAAATACGATATTCCGGGGAGAAACACCAAGCGTGGCGGTGAAATATAAGTGCCGGAAGGATGCGTGGTGTTATTCTTTTACAGCCGTCAGTAGAAAAACCGGGTATTCCCGGGTGCCGGCCGCAGCCTCTTTACGGATCACGAAACAGGTTGAACACTGTATGCCCGTAAACCCGGTTTCTTCAAGCAGTGACGACAGGGCGGCAGGGTCGAAACCATGGTGTACATCGGTGCTGCCATCATGAAAAGAACCGTCTTCGGCATGGAGGTCGGCTATGGCGATCACCCCGCCCGGGGCGGTCATCTCATAGAATTTTCCCACGATGGCCGGTACATCTTTCATGTGGTGCATTACCATCTGGGTGAAAATGATGTCGAAAGGATCGCCGGCATAGTCCTCCTTCTCGAGGTCGAATAGCAGGGTATTGATCTTCCCCTGGTCGTCGCTTGCAAGCTTTTCCCGGGCTATTCCGAGCATGCCGGCAGAAGTGTCCATCAACGTGATCCGGTCAAACCGGTCTTTGAGGATGAAACTCAGCAGCCCCGTACCGGCACCGAATTCCAGGGCACGCATTCCCGGGGTAAACCGGAGCCGTTGCACCATTTCACCGGCCACAGCGGCAGTACGGTCGAGGTTCGACGGGTTCTTGTCCCACTGCCCGGCCTTCTGATCGAAATCGTTCATAAACATTCTTTATTTGCAAAAGAACGGAAAAAAACCGGGCGATTGTTTACCTTCTAAAAGAAAAAGGCTGTACCGCATTGGCACAGCCTCTTTTCAGGTCCGTGATCGCACCCCCGGTAACGTTTTGTTTGTTAAACCGTCGCCGGCGACAGATCCATGTAATTATTCAATTACCAGTTTCCCTGATACCGTTTCCCCTGCGGTCACGATACAGATAAGGTAAAGCCCTTTCGGGGAACCGGTCATGCCGATCATTTCGGGGGTACCCGGGATGACGGTCCACGAATGGCGGAGGACGATCCTGCCCGCCATGCTGGTGATCACCATCGAGGCCTCTCCGGCAATGACTTTACCCAGGGTGACGGTAAAAATCCCGGTGGAGGGATTCGGTGAAACCACCAGGCAATTTTCGTTTTGCAGGTTTGCAATACCCGATGGACCGTCGAAATGGATGTGACGGGCGCTGACTGCCGGGGTCGCGCAGGGCGACTCGGGCGAGGCGGTGAGGGTGAGGGTGACGTTACCACCTGTTTTGTCGGCAGTGCTGGGGTAATAGAATCCCGTGAGAGAAGCAGCGGCGCTGAAGGTCCCCGTACCGGAGGTGGTCCAGAGGACGGTCGTGTAATGTGCCGCACTGCCGTTGAGGGGTACCTGGGTGGTGACGAACGCGCAGGTGGTGTCATTGCCGGCAGCGGCGGTGGCTGGTTCGTTGACCGCAACATTGGTGCTGGCATCAGCGGTAAGGGTCCCGTCGATGACATGAACAATGTATTGGGTTGCCACCACAGGTGAAACGACCGGGTTTTGCTGGGCCGAAGTAAAGCCCGCCGGTACCGAGGTCCACGAATAGGTGTAGCTCCCTGTTCCTCCTGCCGGGAAAGCATTGAGCTGTGAGGTCTGGCCTGCGCAGATCACCGAGGGGATGGCCGAGGCCGTAACGGATAACGGCAGCATCGTTACCGTGACCGTGACTGAATCTTTCTTGGTTTGCGATCCGTCGTTGACATTCACAAGGTACTTGGTGGTGACCGTAGGTTGAACGGTCGGGTTTTGCGAGGTCGATGTAAAACCTGCGGGCTGGGAGGTCCAGTTGTAGGTGTAGGATCCTGTACCGCCCGTGGCAATGGCATTGAGTTGTGACGACTGGCCGCTGTTGATTGCAGATGGGGTTGCGGTTGCAACCACGGCCAGCGGGGCCGGGATGTTGACGGTAACGGTCACATTGCCCTGGGCTGTTCCGCCGCCGTCGTTTACTGTAACATTGTATTGCGTGGTAACCGAAGGCGTCACCATCGGGTTCTGCTGGGTTGAGGTGAAACCGGCAGGTACCGAGGTCCACGAATAGGTGTAGGTGCCCGATCCGCCCGAAGGGGTGGCGCTCAGTTGCGACGATCCGCCCAGTATAATGGTGGAGGGGTTGGCCGAGGTAACCACCGCCAGCGGAACCAGTGCATTTTCGGCGATGACAATGTTTTCAAGTTTGGTGTTGGGTTCGCCTACGGTGATGGCGGCATAGAGGGTTACATTACCCGTGCCGGCAGCGGGGGCCGTCCAGGTGAAAGACCATGTTCCGGTGCTGCCCGAGGCAACCGCCGAGCTGTGGGTCACATATTTTGTCCCGCCGACGAGCTTGCTGCCCGATCCTGCGGCCAGAACGCCCAGCTGGGTGCCCGAGGCGTTTTGCGGCGACAGTTCAAACCCCTTTTTGCCGGTGCCCGTGGCGGTCACCGTGATGGTGTATGAATTTCCACCAATATAGCCCGAGGGCGGGATGTTGGATGTGATCCAGCCGCTGACCGTGACGGCGGAACCGCCGTGGCAGCTCGTGCAGTTATGGCCGTCGCCGGGTGATCCGGTATAACCTGAGGGTGCCCCGCTCGAATGCGCATAAAGGGGGGATCCTGTTGTGACGGACAGGAAAAAGGTCACGATCACGAAGGTGATAAGTTGTAAAAATTCTTTCTTCATAAAAATCCGGGGTTGGTTAATCTTTTGGTTGATTTGATTGTGAATTTAATCACAAAATTATCAGAATGTTTTTAATAAACAACACCTACCCGGGTATCAATCATGCAAATATATAATACATATGTTGTACATGTCATATTTCATATGCCTTCCCCGATGTTGCCTGGAATGTATCTAAATATTGGCTGCGGCAGGATTCCCCGGTTTGGCCCCGCTAAAATTGACCAATGGAAAGTTGACCTGTTATAAATTGAACAGGAAAATCAGCTTCGGTTGGGGCAAAAAAAAGGCTGTCGCCCCATCGGGGCAACAGCCTTGGAAAGGGAGTTGAGAAGGGGTTATTCGATCACCAGTTTATGTACGCATGATCCCGCATCTGTTGTGGCATTCAGGAGGTAAAGTCCTTTCGGGAATGCCGACAGGTCAATTTTTTCAGGTTGCAGGAGGGATGGGAAATAATTTTGTCTGAACACCATCCTTCCCTGCAGGTCACTGATGACCAGGTGAACCTCTTTGCTCCCGGCTCCGTTGATCCGGAGCGAGAAGATGCCCTTGGAAGGATTTGGTGAAATCATCACGTTTGGTCCGTTTTGCTGATCCGCAATGCCGGTGGGGCCGTCAAAATGGATATGACGGAGACTGGTTGCCGGGGATGCGCAGGGCGATTGCGGCGTGGCGGTGAGCGTGAGGGTGACGTTACCCCCTGTTTTGTCGGCGATGCTGGGGTAGTAGAATCCTGTAAGCGATCCGGCGGCGCTGAAGGTCCCGGTACCCGAAGTGGTCCAGGTTACCGCAGTATAGTGTGAAGCGGAACCGTTCAGGGGGACCTGGGTGGTGACGAACGCGCAGGTGGTGTCATTGCCGGCAGCGGCGGTGGCCGGCTCGTTGACCGCGACATTGGTGCTGGCATCGGCGGTAAGGGTGCCGTCGGTAACATGCACATTGTATTGGGTTGCCACCACAGGTGAAACAACCGGATTCTGCTGCGTGGATGTGAAACCGGCAGGAACCGAGGTCCATGAATAGGTGTAGCTGCCTGTTCCTCCGGCCGGGAAGGCGTTGAGCTGTGAGGTCTGGCCTGCACAGATCACCGATGGGATGGCCGAGGCTGTAACTGAAAGCGGCAGCATCGTTACCGTTACCGTGACCGAATCTTTCTTGGTTTGCGACCCGTCGTTGACATTCACCAGGTACTTGGTGGTGACCGTGGGTTGAACGGTCGGGTTTTGCGAGGTCGATGTAAAACCTGCGGGCTGGGAGGTCCAGTTGTAGGTGTATGATCCGGAGCCACCCGTAGCGATTGCATTGAGCTGCGACGACTGGCCGCTGTTGATTGCAGATGGGGTTGCGGTGGCAACCACGGCCAGGGGGGCCGGGATGTTGACGGTAACGGTCACGTTGGCCTGCGCGGTTCCTCCTCCGTCACTGACCGTGACAAAGTATTGCGTGGTGACCGTAGGTGAAACCACCGGGCTTTTCTGGGTTGAGGTGAAACCTGCCGGGATGGAGGTCCAGGAATAGGTGTAAGTGCCCGACCCGCCGGTCGGTGATGCATTCAGCTGGGATGAGGCTCCAAGCAAGATGGTCGGGGGTGTGGCGGTGGCCACCACTGCCAGGGGCAGCACCAGGTTTTCATTGATCACATCAACCTCCAGCTTGGTGTTGGGTTCGCCAACCACGATCGCCGAATAGAGGTTGACAGGTCCGGTGCCGGCCACTGGCGCCGTCCATGTGATTACCCATGTCCCCGTGCTTCCTGAGGCAACGGCGGAACTGTGGGTCACGTATTTCGTGCCTCCTACTAATTTACTGCCTGAACCGGCAGCTAAAACGCCCAGTTGAGTCCCGGTTACGCTCTGGGGGGAGACTTCAAACCCCTTTTTACCGGTGCCGGTGGCGGTAACCGTGATGGTATAGGAATTACCGCCGACATAGCCTGTGGGCGGGATGTTGGTTATTACCCAGCCACTCACCGTGACGGCGGAACCTCCATGGCAACTCGTGCAATTGTGGCCGTCGCCGGGGGAGCCGGTATAGCCTGCGGGTGCCCCGCTCGAGTGGGCATATACATGCGATGAAAAGGAAACGGAAATCAGCAATGCCAGTGCAAAAAGGGCAAAAAATGGGAAAAATGCTTTTTTCATGGGATCAAGGTTAAGTTTGACTTTTATTTGACGTGCCGGTTTGGGAATCGCAAAAATATGTGAATTTAGGACATATGTTATGTTATTAAATTAACAATCAGCAAAATACACATGAAATATGCTGCAGGTTACATATCTGTACTGCGAATGGCGATGTTTCGTAGATTATTTCTAAATTTTAGCAACGGTAATTTCGTGGCAAAGGCGGGTCTGCATGAGGTGGTGTTTTATGGGGCAGGACAGCTACAGCGCCTGTTATAAAAGGTGTTGCTGCCATATGAGGGAGTGCGGAAGCCTATTGTGAAAGTTGAAACAGGTTCCCTTATCAATTAAAAATTATAAACTAAAAATTACTTTTTGATTGTGAGCCGGCCTGCTAACACGCTATTGCCTGCTGCCTAATGCCTCTTGCCTCTCTTTCATTGCCTTAGGCAAACCTTCAACCTTCACATTTCGTTGATCGAATGTTCGATTGTTCAAAAAAAAGGTTGTCTCATTTTTTGAGACAACCTTTTTCACAGGTCCTTCCAGGTGACTATTCGATCACCAGTTTCCGGGTGGCTGATACATTCCCGGTAAGGATGTGGAGGATATACATGCCTTTGGGATAGCCTGACAGGTCAAGCTTTTCGGTCTGTGCAGACAGGGGAGTCCAGCTGTGCTGAATCACATTTTTGCCCTGCATGTCGCTAACGGTTATCGTGGCATCCCCGGTTATGGAGGAGTTCACGCCGATTGCAAAAAGCCCTGTGGAGGGATTCGGCGAAATGGATATATCAAGGGGCCGGATTGCTTCGATCCCCGAGGGACCATCAAAATGGACATGGCGAACGCTGATGGCGGCGGTGGCGCAGGGAGACTGCGGAGTAACCGTCAGGGTGAGTGTGATGTTGCCGCTGGTTTTATCAGCCGTGCTCGGGTAGTAGAGTCCTGCCAGTGAGGTTGCAGCGCTGAAGGTTCCCGTGCCGGAAGTTGTCCACAGCACCGAGGCGTAATTGGTGGCCGAGCCGTGTAACGGAACCTGGGTGGTTGCATAGGGACAGGTGGTGTCGTTCCCGGCGGCCGATGTGGCGGGCTGGTTGACAGTCACATTGGTGGATGCATCAAAGGAACCTGAACCATCGGAGACATGGGCGATGTACTGGGTGGCAACCGTCGGCGAAACTACCGGGTTTTGCTGGGTCGAGGTAAACCCGGCCGGCAAGGAGGTCCACGAATAGGTATAGGTGCCGCTTCCTCCAACTGGTATGACATTCAGCTGGGAGGTCTGGCCCAGGCATATCAACGAGGGATTGGCCGAGGCCGTTGCGGTAAGCGGAACCGCGGTAACGGTTACGGTAACTGAATCTTTTTTGGTCTGGGAACCGTCGTTGACATTCACCAGGTATTTGGTGGTGACGTTGGGCTGAACCACCGGGCTTTGTGAAGCGGAGGTAAACCCTGCCGGTACCGAGGTCCATGCATAGGTGTAGGTGCCCGATCCCCCGGAGGCTGCTGCATTCAGCTGCGATGAACCGCCCTGGATGATGGTCGGGGGAGTTGCCGTGGCCACCACGGCCAGTGGCACCAGTACATATTCGCCGACGGTTGTTGTGGTTATTTTGACATTGGGCTGTCCAACCACCATCGCGCCATAAAGAGTGACAGAACCGGTACCTGCGGCCGGGGCGGTCCAGGTGAAATTCCAGATGGCAGTCCCTGAATAACTTCCCGGTGAGGTATGCGTAACGTATTTTGTTCCGCCGACCAGTTTGCTGCCAGTTCCGGCAGCTAAAACGCCCAACTGGGTGCCGGTTGCATTCTGTGGTGATACTTCAAACCCTTTATTCCCGGTACCGGTTACAGTTACGGTGATCGTGTAGGAGTTACCAGCCGTGTAACCCTGTGCAGGTATATTGGTGGTGATCCACCCGGTAACGGGTACAGCGGTACCCCCGTGGCAACTGGTGCAGTTGTGCCCGTCGCCCGGTGACCCGGTATACCCTGCCGGGGCCCCGTTGGAATGCGCTGAAACATGCATGGAAAAAACAAATGCCAGGAAAAATGACACGACCATCATTGAAATAAGGCGAAAAAAGTTTCTCTTCATGGTTTGATGAGGGTTAGATGAATAATTAAACAATTAAAGTACTGTTATGTCAGATTGCAAAAGTAATGGAAACGTTGCCTCCGGCGGATGTTATTTGGTTAACAATCAATAAAATACGACTCATAGACTTCCGGAAAAGCCTGTCGGTCAGGGTTTCTGATAGGATATTTAGATCATTTCTAAATTTTAAGCCCGGGAAAAAAAATGCGTTGGAAGCGGTAATTTTGCAAGTTGTCACACCCGGGAGTATCAAGTTTTCGCTGTGAATGTCCTGGTAAATTTCGATTGGTATATGATAAAAAAGAGTCTGGTTGTTTTAGTGGCCATGTTTATGGTGCTGTCGGCTGCCCGGGCCATCCCGGTGCCGAAAGTCGCGATCTATTTCTTCCACAGGGGACCCCTCTCCAAGACGGGGGCCGATGTGGAAAAGGTCACCCGGAATGCCATGTTGACCCTTTACCCTTTGAATGTCAAGCGGGGGGAGATCTTTTTCCAGTGCCTCGACCTCAATGAAAAAGAGGGTGCCGCCATTGCCGCCAAATACCATATCAGCGGGCAGAAGTTGGTGGTGATCTTCAGGGAAAACCGGGCCGACCTCACAAAAAAAGCCTTTAAATATGCCACGGATCATCCTGAAAAACTCTCGGAAGAACTCAAAAAAGCCGTTGAAAATGTTGGGAAATAGGGGGTCCAGCAGCGACAGGATTGAAAAAAGTGTAACTTTGTAATTCATCAACCCGCTTCTGGATGGACGATCTCGACACCTTGCGCAATCTGGTGCTTGCACCTTATATTTTAAAGGCAACCGCCCTGATCGGCGTAAAGCGGAAAGTCGGCGGCAATCAGTTCAGGCATGTTTTTGCCACCCTTGGGATCCTGCTCGACTACAAATACTTTTATGATGCGGTCCTGCTGAAGGCCTCGCTGATGCATGACTTCCTGGAAGACATGCCGGCGGCCCAGGTCGAAGAGATCCGCTGCATCGACCACGACGGGCAAAAAGTAGTGGACCTTGTTCTGGAAGTGACCCAGCGCAGCGGCGAATCCAAGCCCGATTACCTGAAACGCGTCCTTGAAACAGGGTCGGTCAGTGCCAAGATACTCAAATGTGCCGACCGGATCAGCAACCTCACCGATCTTCATCTTGATACGCATACCAGCGGCAAGATCTCAGAATACCTCGACCAGACGGAAAAATACCTGCTCCCCATGGCCATGGAGGTTGACCGGAACATGGTCATTGAACTCTCCGACCTTGTCGTTAAACGCAGGGTTTTGTGCAGCGCCTGAGCCCTGCAACCAACCACAGATTCCCGTCTTCATTGGAAACATTCGCAGAAAAGATCATCAGGTTCAACGAAAACCTTGAATTCCACGGTGCCCTGCCCGATGGCATCAGCATCATGAACCCTTTCAGGGAAAATCCCGACATCCTCCCCATTTCATCAGCTTTTTACAGGAAGTATTACAGCGATAACAACGCGCGCCACCTGATCCTTGGGATCAACCCGGGCCGCTTCGGCGCTGGGCTTACAGGAATACCCTTCACCGATCCCAAGCGACTGACCGAAAAGTGCGGTTTGCCTTTCCTCGGCGACATGAAACATGAACCCTCTTCGGTATTCGTTTATGAAATGATCGATGCTTTCGGAGGCGCGGTGGCGTTTTACAACAGGTTTTACATCAATTCGGTCTGCCCGCTGGGGTTTACAGCCGTGGGGAAAACCGGGAGGGAGGTCAACTATAACTATTACGACAGCCATGCGCTCGCGCAAATGGTCACACCCTATATCGTGGAAAATATCCAAAAGCAGATCACCCTGGGGGTGGAAACGGATACCTGCTTCTGCTTTGGTACCGGGAAAAACGAAAAATTCCTGAACCGGCTGAACGCAGAACATGGTTTCTTCGGTAAAATAACGGCACTGGAACATCCCCGTTTCATCATGCAGTACAAGGCCCGTTCAAAGCAGGGTTACATCGGCAAGTACCTTGCAGCCTTCGCACAGGTCGTCTGACACCCGCCGGGATTTCCTGCAATCCTTTCTCTATAGTAATGGTAACTGGTCAACGGCGGGTTCGAGGATTTCCGGCCCGTCATTCTTTGGTGAATTGACCCGTGATGATACCGGGTATGCCTCCATTTCCGAGGCAGGGTAGGGCTGCAGCAGGGCTGAAAGAGAAGGGCCGGGTCCCCGTGCGATCCAGCGTTGTTCCTCCTCCCTGCGGAGGATTACCGGCATGCGGTCGTGGATTTCTGCCATCAGTTCATTCGGCGAGGTGGTGATGATGGTAAAGGTACGGATGATCTCCCCGTCGCCGCTGGTCCACTGATCCCACAAACCTGCGAAACAAAAAGGATCACCGCTTTTTAACCTGATGTTGTATGGGGTTTTGTGCGCGTTCCGCTTCCATTCGAAAAAACCGGTGGCAGGCACCAGGCAACGGCGCGAACGGAATGCATTTTTAAAGGAGGGTTTCTCCGCGATGGTTTCAGCCCGGGCATTGATGAGTTTGCTCCCGATGGCCGGATCTTTTGCCCAGGATGGAATGAGTCCCCAACGCATTAACCGGAATTCGCCGGGCGTTTCGCATGAAATCACCGCGAGGTCCTGCGCAGGGGCGCAGTTATAGCGCGCCTTGTAAATGGCGGTGTGCACCCGCAGCCCGAACCGTTCGAGGATCAGCGCATCTTCAACCACAAAAGAATACCTTCCGCACATAATTCGTCATTCGTCATTTTTCATTCGTCCCTCGTCATTTCCCCATGGCTCCCGCCACCACGATCACGATCTCCCCCTTCACCGTTTTGGCACCGAAATGGGCGGCAAGCTCCTTTAAGGAACCCCTGGCATTTTCCTCGAACAACTTGCTGAGTTCCCGTGAAACGCTCGCGTACCGTTCCTCTCCGAAATACTCTGCAAACTGTGACAGTGTTTTGACCAGCCGGTGCGGGGATTCATAAAAAACCATGGTTTTTTCTTCGGTCGAAAGGAGTGTAAGACGGGTATGCCTCCCTTTTTTATGGGGCAGGAATCCTTCGAAGATAAAATGGTCGGAGGCGATTCCCGAATTAACGAGGGCGGGAACAAAGGCGGTCGGACCCGGAAGGCACTCCACTGTGATGCCGGCCTGGATGCAGGCCCGCACCAGCAGGTACCCCGGGTCGGAGATGGCGGGAGTACCGGCATCGCTCACCAGCGCGCAAACGGCGCCCTCTTTCAGCCGGTCGACAATGCCTTCGATGGTTTTGTGTTCGTTGAAGAGGTGGTGCGGAACCAGTTTATTTTCAATGCCGTAATGCTTGAGCAGGTTCCCCGAGGTGCGGGTGTCCTCGGCAAGGATGAAGTCGACCTCCTTCAGCACCCGCAGGGCACGGAGGGTGATGTCCTCGAGATTCCCGATCGGGGTTGGAACGACATACAACTGTGTTGGAGGCCTCATACCGGAATACCTTTTTATAAGTTCATCACAAGCTTGAAACCCACGCCGTGCACGTTGAGCAACTCCACGCGCGGATCATCCTTCAGGTATTTGCGCAGCTTCACAATGTACACATCCATGCTGCGGGCGTTGAAGTAACTGTCGTCGTTCCAGATCTCGTTGAGCGCCGTGGGGCGGTCGAGCACCTCGTTGGCGTGGGTGCATAAAAGCCGCAGGAGCCCCGCCTCCTTGGAGGTCAGTTTCTGTTCCTTGCTTTTGCTGATCAGGGTCTGGCGGTGGTAATCGAAGGTGTAGCTACCGATGGTGTATATGTTTTCGGTGCCGGGCGCTTTGGTGTTTTCGTCGGTGCGGCGAAGGATGGCATGCATCCTCAGCAGGAGCTCTTCCATGCTGAAGGGCTTGGTGATGTAATCGTCGGCACCGATCTCGAACCCCCGGAGCTTGTCATCCTGCAGTGTTTTTGCCGTGAGGAAGAGGATGGGTATCTTTTTGTTGACGGCCCTGATCTCGGTGGCTACGGCAAACCCGTCCTTCACGGGCATCATGATATCAAGGATACAGAAATCAAATTCCTTCCGTGCAAAAGTGTCTGTCGCCTCCTGTCCATTGACACACAGCGTTGTGGCATATCCTTTGGCTTCCAGGTAGTTCTTCAGGATGCTTCCCAGGTTGCGGTCATCTTCTGCCAGGAGCAAACGGGTTGGTTGTTTGTCCATCTGTTTTTCTTTAAATAACGGGAAAGGTAGTGATTTATTCTTTGATCACAAAAGGCAAAAACACCCTGAATTTCGTTCCGCGGTTCACTTCGCTTTCAAGGCTGATCCTGCCGTGATGTTCCTCCACGATGGCCTTTACATAACTCAGTCCCAGGCCGAAACCCCGCACTTCATGAATATTCCCGGTAGGCACGCGGTATAATTTGTCGAAGATCTTCTTCTGTTCGTTCTTCCCGATGCCGATGCCGCGATCTTCAATGATCATCACGATCCCGGTGCCGGCGTTCTCGGTGCTGATCCTGATCTGCGGCTTGCGCGGCGAATACTTGTTGGCATTGTCGAGCAGGTTGTATACGAGATTGGTCACATGCACTTTGTCACCTTCGATCTGCGACCGCGTGGCACGGAACTTCCGGATGATCTCCCCGTCCTTGATTTCCACCTGTATCCGGAGGTTCTTGATCACATCGGTGATGATCTCGTGCAGGTCGATCTTTTCCTTGTTCATTTTTAGCTGTCCCTTGTCGATCACCGCGGTTTGCAGGATTTTTTCGGCCATTCCCGCCAGCCGCTTGTTCTCCTCCTGGATCATCGAAAGGTAGCTGTCGAGGATGTCGCCCGACGCCCGCAGGTCATGGTCGCTCAGCGCCTCGCAGGCCAGCGAGATGGTGGATATCGGGGTTTTAAACTCGTGGGTCATGTTGTTGATAAAGTCGTTCTTCATCTCCGAAAGGCGCTTCTGCCGGAAGATCGTGGTGATGGTGTAAGTAAATGAATAGACGATGACGATGATCAGGATGATCGAGATGAGCAGCATGCCCCACAGTTCGGTGAGCAGGAACTGTTTCTCATGCGGGAAGTAGATGAGCAGGTATTCGGGGCTTGTGTAGATATCAGCCTGGAACAGGATGAAGGCGGTTCCCTTTTCGATCAGCTCCTTGCGGTAGTTTGACGACCGTTCCATCAGGAACTCCTGCCGTTCGGGCTTGTAGATGCAGAATTCAAAACGGGTGTCCACGCCGCGCATGTTCAGCTGGAGGGCGATCAGCGAATCCATCTCCTCCTTGGTGATAAAACTTTCGTAAGGAAGGTGGCGGTTGAAGTTCAGCATGCTTTCGTATTGGTTCGAAACCATGGCCCTGTTTTTTTCCAGCCGTTCGACCTTCTGGATCACCTTCACCATCGATTCGTTGACACTTCGCCTGAAATTGGCCTCCTTTATGGCCGATGCGCTCTGGATCCAATAAATCTGGATGCCCAGCAGCCCGATGAGCGCGATGGTCATGGCAATGATCGTTAATATGATGATGCGCCGGTTCATAATTGCAAAGGTATTTAAATTGAGACGGATTGTTTTAACAATTTTTAACGTATATTAATATTCCTTAACAGTTAGCGCGCAAGGATTGCCGTACATTTGCAATGCAAGTTCATCGTAAAAACATTTGATGGCTTTTGTTTTCAGAAGACAACCATCGCCATCTTTCAAGGTCTGACATTGTTTATTGATTTTAAAGTGTGTTCCCGGCAAGTGAGCACACTTTTTTTTTAGCTATTCCGTTCTTTTGGAAAACCGTTATTATCATCTTACCGACTTACGCATGAAGCAACTTACGATTGACATCAGCAAACTGGCGCCCTTTACCGATGCTGCAGCCATGACCGACATACAGGAAGAACTTACGAACAGCCACCGGATGCTGACCGGCCGCACGGGCCGCGGCAATGATTTCCTGGGCTGGATGGACCTTCCCGTCACGACAGACGAAGCAATCCTCACCCGCATCATTGCCGATGCCGCCCGCATCAGGGAGATGGCGGAGGTTTTCGTGGTGATCGGCATCGGGGGATCCTACCTGGGCTCCAGGGCCGTTATCGAGGCACTGACCAACCCGTTCCAGTCGCTGTTGCCGGAACCGGGCAACCCGCAGGTTGTATTTGCCGGTGAAAATCTGAGCGAGGATTATCATGCACGGTTGCTGGAAATGCTTGGTAAAAGAGAGTATGCCGTGGCCGTCATCTCAAAATCGGGCACCACCACTGAGCCGGCTGTCGCTTTCAGACTCATACGGCAGCATATCGAGAATAAATACGGGAAGGAAGAGGCACGCAGGCGCATCATCGCCATCACCGATGCCTCCCGCGGGGCCCTCAAGACACTCGCCGATGCCGAAGGTTATTCCACCTATGTCATTCCCGATGATGTCGGCGGGCGGTTCTCCGTTCTGACACCTGTTGCCCTGCTTCCCATTGCGGTGGCTGGTTTTGACATCCGGGCGCTGATGACCGGTGCGGCGCAGATGCGCGAAACGGCGCTCCGTTCGTCCATGCTCGCTCAAAACCCCTGTGCAATGTATGCAGCGGTGCGCAACATCCTTTACCGGCAGGGCCGGTCAACGGAAATTCTGGTCGCGTTTGAGCCGGTGCTGCTCTATACCATCGAATGGTGGAAACAGCTTTACGGCGAGAGCGAGGGTAAGGAACACAAGGGCATCTTCCCGGCCGGGGTGACCTTCACGAGCGACCTCCATTCGATGGGACAATACATCCAGGAGGGACGGCGGAACCTGTTTGAAACGGTCATTTCCATTGAAAAACCTTCGCAGGAGCTGGAGGTACCGGCCGACTCTCACAATCTTGACGGGCTGAATTTCGTGGCCGGTAAACGGCTGACGGAGATCAACAGGCAGGCCGAGCTGGGAACCATGCTTGCCCATATCGACGGGGATGTTCCGAACATCAGGATCGTTCTGCCCGCACTCAGCGAATACTATGCCGGGCAGCTGCTCTATTTCTTTGAATTTGCCTGTGCCCTGAGCGGCTATACCCTGGGGGTGAACCCCTTCGACCAGCCCGGCGTGGAGGCTTACAAGAAAAACATGTTCGCACTGCTCGGAAAGCCCGGGTTTGAAAAAGAAACCGCCGAACTCCGTAAAAGGCTGGCGTAATCAAAACCCGTCACTCGTCATTCGTCACTCGTCACTATTTTCTCCACCACCTCCGCAAAATACCTGTACTCCAGCTGGTGTATCTTTTCCGCCAGTGTTTCGGGGGTGTCGGCCGGCGAAACCGGGCACCGGGCCTGGAAAATGATCTTCCCTTCATCGTAGCATTCATCGACATGATGGATGGTGATCCCCGATTCAGGCTCGCCTGCTGCGATCACCGCTTCGTGGACCCGCATGCCGTACATCCCCTTACCCCCGTATTTGGGCAGCAGGGCGGGGTGGATGTTGATGATCCTGCCGGGGAAGGCCGCGAGGATACCGGGCGGGATGAGCCATAGAAATCCTGCCAGGATGATGAAATCGATCCCGTTTTCCCTGAGCAGGGCGGGTATGCGACCGGTATCATAAAAGGTGTTCCTGCTGAAAACCTCCGATGGGATGCCGAGGGCGGCGGCCCGTTTCAAAACGAAGGCGGCGGGGTTGTTGCTGAGGATCAGCCGGATTGAAACGGAAGGATGACCTTCGAAATACTCGGCAATGCGTTGCGCGTTGGAGCCGTTCCCGGAGGCAAAAATGGCAAGTCGGGGCATGAATTTATGGCTGGTGGGAGACAAAGGTACAAAACCGGCCGGAAATGGATTCAACCTAACCGGGAAAAGCACTGATTTGCTGGTTGAAAAGAAATCTTTCCAGTATTATGTTAAACTTCCGCCATAACAGATTTTATATGTATCACAATATCAG
>Ga0118677_10001816_pt1 | contig 44316 bp, 46 predicted proteins | sample AliMusrvi5mmetaG_FD_86154 | JGI IMG/M metagenome (GOLD analysis project Ga0118677, IMG submission 86154)
CATTACCCAGATTGGCGTCCGGGAACATGGCTGACGCTTTAATGCCCGGAGAAAAAGATCATTTTTGAGCATGCAATGCAATAATTTGATGGGTTAACAAAACAAGATCCCCCTCAGAACATCCGGAAGACTCCCGGCTGAGAGCAAAGTAAAAGTGCAAAGTTACTTTTTTTTAGCCTTTTATGAAAACTTTCCGGCAGATCAGCAAACAATGCGAAACTCCATCCGGTTCAGCAGACTATATGGCGTTTAATGCCAAGCTGCTTCGCCGTATAACCAAGGGCAAGACCGACCATTTCTGAAATATGAAAAACGGGAATTGAGCTATCGATATGAGCCTGTTTGAGAGCCTTGGACTGATAACCATCAAGCACGGTATGGCAGAGAGGACAGGGGGTTACAATAAAATCGGCTTTTGCATTGATGGCTTCTTCAAGCGCTTCTGCTGCAACATTGAGAGATTCTTCCTCAGCAACCAGAAGGGTATGAAAGCCGCAACAGCGGTTTTTATGATCAAACGGAATAGTTTGTCCTCCCAGCGCCTCAATCAACTCATCAAGCGAACTTGGAGCAAGAGGATTGTCCCTTCCGAGAACTTTGGACGGCCTGAGAATATGACATCCATAAAAAGGCGCTATCCGGTAATTTTTCAATGGAACTGTTACTTTTGCCTTGATTGTGTCCAGACCGACATCATCAACCAGTACCCACAACAGATGCCGAACCTCCGAAGTACCGCGATATTCAAGCCCTTCCTTTTTCAGGATGTCATTAACCTCTTTTTTCAGTGCAGGTGTTTCATCAAGCTTTTTCTTGGCAGTGCGGATAGTCATCAGGCAGGTATTGCAGGAAACGATAAGATCAAGGCCCATCTTTTCAGCAAGCGCAATATTGCGCGCATTAACGAGCGCAAAATGTTTTGGACTGACGTAATCAAGGTTACTTCCTCCGCAACAGGTGCCTTCATGGAGCTTGACAAACTCAAGTCCAAGGTCTTTCTGCCAAAAATCTATCGAACGGTCCACCTCTTTCGTCATGGACTCATTGATGCAGCTCATATAATATGCATATCGCTTCATCCAGCAGTTCTCCCTTATTATTTTTTATGAGATTTCAGATGATCCTGCTTAACATGTTCGGTCATTTCTCTGAACATCGCCCTGAATATCTTTATTCCCTTAGCCGACTTTACCAGCGGCGGCGGCGGTGGTGTTCTTCGTTTGACAATCATTTTCATCGCCATCGGCAATAGATTTCTCAGCGTCCATACAACTCCATTGGTTCGGATGGGAAGAGTGGCTTCAACCAGCTTGCCTTTCTTTTCAATATCCTCCATAAAGGCTTCTGCATGCTTTGCGCCGCTGGTATCTCTCGGCCCTCTCTTCTCGAGAGCATCTTCACGAATTGCATGAATGGCTTCCATAATCGGAATGCTTTTCACGCAAGATTCCTGACAACGATAGCAGTGCGTACAGTCCCAAACTCCATGATCCTTGACAAGTTCGGCAAGTCGCAGATCATGAATGCCATCTCTGCTGTCGACATTCATCCTGTAGGATTTCAAAAGAACAGCAGGAGATACATACTCTTTGTTTGCCCTTAATATGCTGCACTCCGAAACACATGAAGCGCAGAGAATACAGTCTGTTGCCTTATCATACTGCTGAAACTCCTCTTCGGAAATCAGAAACTCCTTCTTGCCCATTTCGTCAAGCGGCATTGTAGAATCAACCCAGTTTGAATAGCGCGTCATTTTGTCAACAAGCGGATCCATATCGACAATAAGATCCTTGATCATCGGCAGACTGCGCAAAGGCTCAACGCGGATTATCCCCGGCTCTCGGCATTTATCGAGCTCGTCCCAGACCTGACTTGTACAGGCAAGTTTGGATATTCCATTGACACGCATACCGCATGAACCGCATATGCCTGCCTGGCAGAAGGCTCTGAAGCTGAGTGTTGCATCAACATGCTCTTTGATATAATTCAACGATCTGAGTACCGTAATACCTCTTTCAGCTGAAATGGTATAATCATCAAAGTAGGGCTTGCTGTCAACCTGTGGATTAAAGCGAAAAACCCGGAAGGTTACATCTCTTTTCCCTTCCTGATGCTGATCTATTATTTCCGTCATAAGAGAGAATGATTAATAAGTTCGTTCCTGGAGTTCATACCGTCCCATCGTTACCGGTTTTTCACCTGGAGTGGCTTTTCCGTCAACAAGGGTTGCCAGTGTATGCTTGTGCCACTTTTCGTCATCCCTGACAGGAAAATCTATACGGGTATGGGAACCTCGGCTTTCTTCCCGGGCCAAAGCGCCAACCGCAACAGTTTCAGCAAGGTCAAGCATATTCTGCAGTTCAAGCACCTGCTGAAGGTTGGTGTTGAAAACATCACTGGAATCAAAAACACGGACTTTTTTGAACCGGTCTTTAAGCTCTCCAATATCGTGTATTCCTTTATGCAGCAAGGAAGACTCTCTGAAAATACCGACATTCAGTGCCAGAGTCTGGCCAAGTTCCTCGCGCAAGGCACCATACCGCTCATAGTGACCGGAAGGCTGCATTCTGGATCTGATATCATCAACACTCTCCCTGAGCTCCTCCTCTGAAATGGAGCCGGGCTCAAATTTTCCAGCCTCTTCTGCCGCTGTATGTCCTGCAATACGGCCAAACACGAGAATATCGAGCAGAGAATTTCCTCCAAGGCGGTTTGCTCCATGCACCGAAACACAGGCGCATTCGCCAGCAGCATAAACCCCGTCCATTACCGTGCGTCCGAAGTTATCAGTATCGATTCCCCCCATAGAGTAATGGGCCGTCGGCCTTATAGGAATAGGCTCTTCGATAGGATCAACACCCTCAAAATTCAATGACATTTCCCGTATCTGCGGCAGCCGGGATTTGATGAGATCAGCTCCCAGATGACGGAGATCAAGATGGATATATTTACCTGCAGGGCTGTCAAACCCTCTTCCTTCAAGAATTTCCGTTTCTATTGAGCGTGAAACAAGGTCTCTCGGACCTAACTCCATCTTTTCTTTCGCATATCTCGCCATGAAGCGCTCACCATCCTTATTGATAAGGTAGCCGCCTTCACCTCGGGCTCCCTCGGTAACAAGAAGGCCACTCTTTCTCAGACCTGTAGGATGGAACTGAACAAACTCCATATCTTTCATCGGTATGCCTGCACGATAAGCTATGGCTTGACCGTCACCGGTATTACCTGCTGCATTGCTTGAACGGTTCCAGTACATCTTGGCATAACCACCTGTAGCAAAAATCACCGTTTTTGCCGGGAAAGCCTCAACCTTGCCGGACTTCATATTCATGGCAATCAAACCTCGCGAACGACTTCCATGAACAGAAAGATTCAGTGCGAAATATTCATTAAAGAAAAGCACCCCTTTTCTCAAACACTGTTCATACAATGTCTGCAGAATAGTATGGCCTGTTTTATCTGCACAGTAGCAACACCGGGGGCGACCAGCTCCGCCGAACGGCCTCTGTGCAATGGTGTTATCTTCCATTCTTGACCAGGGCGTCCCTATATTTTCAAGTTCACGGATTATTTTAGGCGCTTCAGAGCAGAGAACCTCGACGGCATCCTGATCAGCAAGGTAATCGCTTCCCTTGATGGTATCGAAAATGTGCATTTCGACAGTATCATCCTTTGCCTTATTGGCAAGTGCTGCATTGGCTCCACCTTGAGCAGCTGAGGTATGCGATCGGTTTGGATAGACCTTGGACAGAACGGCGATATTCAGTGCAGGATTGGTTTTCATTGCCTCCATTGCGGCATAAAGACCGGCACCCCCGCCCCCGACAATAACAATATCAAATGGTTTCATACGCTCATATCTCTTTATGAAGCTGTTAAGAACGCCTCACTGATTAAACAGAAGAGCACTGCTGCGGCAGTGCTCCGCTCGTTGAAATTGTCTAAATGGTAAAACAGAGGAAGGCAGTAAAAGAGAACCTTACTGCCGGTATTTTACACCCGATGCGGGTTTCAGAAGTACGCTGGAGAGCAAATCCTCTTCTCTGTACAAAAAACCAAACACAACGAAGCGTTAGAAACCAGGCCTTACATTGCTACATGGTCATCATGAACAGGAAGCTCCTCAACAGCATGAAGCACATCAGTCATATTGAGGACACCAAGAACCTTATTGTTTTCCATAACAGTAAGACGCCTGATATTGGTCCTCTTCATAAGGCGAAGAGCATACTTTATCCGGAGGCCTGGATTGACACTGATGACAGGCTTACTCATAATCTGAAAAACCGGAGTATTCCAGGGGTCACGATGCACGTCTTCGCCGGGATCGATAACTTTTTCAAGGATATCTTTCTCAGTTACAATACCATAGCAATCATCCTCATTCCGAGGTTCGACAACAAGTCCGCTCTCGTTGGTCTTTTTCATAATCTGAAGCGCCTCTGCAACAGTACAGCTTCCTTTAATAATATGAAAATCCTTCTGCATGAGTGCAGATACCGGTAGCGTCCGTAATGTTATAAGCTGATCCATAATCGTCAGGTTGCTTAAATATTAAAAAAACACAGAAGGTCTCTATTGATGCGATAAAAAAAACAAAAATAGAGCGCCGATATTATCTCTGACAGCAGGATAAGGCGGGATCCGTAAGCCAGCGTACGAAAAACTGGCGCGAGGGATTAATTTATAAAAAAAAAATAACATTATCGCAAGAGCGGTCTCATTCAAAACGGGAATTATGCAATCCCATGAGTTTTTTTGTACGCCGCCCAGTTCTGTTTCAACAGGAGAAAAGCATTGAAATCCTTCTGGAGAAGAAAGGGATTGTGTAAGCGCTCATGACCTATGGATGAGACTGGCGAAAGCCCGTAATCGTGCCCGGGATAGACTTTAGTGGTGTCGGCGAGCAGCATGATTTTATCCTGCAGTGACTGGTATTCCATGAAAGCCTGTTCTTCCGTGCCTGTTCCACCGACCTTCCCGGTAAAAAGGATATCACCGGTAAAGAGAGCATCGCCGATACAAATAGAGATAGAATCCTTGGTATGCCCCGGTGTATGGAGAATTCTGGCCTCAAGTGCGCCAAGCAGAAACAGTGCGCCATCCTCGACTCTGACTCCATTACGCAAACAGGTATCACCGTAGAGAAGAGGAGTGATACCCGTCATATGCCTGATAGCATCGTTTCCGTTTGTGTGATCGTCATGACCATGGGTCGAAAAAATATACCGGATGTCAAAACCGTGTTCAGCGGCGAACCGGACAATCATTTCAGGATTGAAGGAGGCATCTATGACCATAGCCTCGCCGGAAGCCTCATCGGCAACAAGATAACCGAAATTCCTGTCGCCGCCGGTCCGAAACTGTTCAACAATCATAAAAAGCCCCCTTATCAGGCAGTTTTTTCGACATTCATGAGAAACGCACGGGCAGGAAAATCCTTGTCCACGGCTATAGGGTTCTTCTCAAGTTCGTTCATGATAGCGTCTGCCTTATCATCAGCAAGAATGGCAAAACAAAGCGATGAATAGGTGCCGATCATCTCATCAGTGGGCCACCAAGACTCAGGATGTACTCCAGTAGTTTCACAGTTGCACCCCCTGATATCCATACTGCTGATCATTGACACATGATGCTCCTGAAAGAGACGCCGCACTTTCGGACGGGTTTCTTCGTGTCCCATTATGGCCAGAAATTTCATAATCTTGCTTTTAGTATACGGTTATTTAGATTTTTTTTCAGCCATGTAATAAACAATCGGCACAACCACAAGCGTTAAGATGGTTGAAAGAATACCGCCCCATATCAGCGATATGGCAAGTCCCTGAAAAATCGGATCAAAAAGCATGACAATTGAACCAATAACAACCGCACCTGATGTCAGAATAATCGGACGTGTACGTACAGCAGCAGACTCAATGACTGCCTGCTTAAGCTCAATTCCTTCCGCCCTGCGGATCTGGATAAAATCAATGAGCAGCACGGAATTCCTTACCATAATGCCCGCAAGAGCAATCATACCGATCATGCTCGTAGCAGTGAAAAATGCTCCGTGCAGCATGTGCCCGGGAATAATGCCAACAAGGCTTAATGGAATGGCAATCATCATGATTAGCGGTGTCTTGAAAGACTGGAACCAGCCGATAATCAAAAGGTAAATAATGACAAGAACGACAGCAAACGCAGTTCCAAGATCACGGAATACCTCAAACGTAATCTGCCACTCCCCATCCCACTTCATCGAAAGCTTATCCTCTGATGTTGGAGCTGCAGTATAGAGTGGATTAATCGAATACCCGGCAGGCAGCTTTATCTTCTGGATTTTTTTATCCATGTCGAGCATGGCATACACTGGGCTCTCTGTTGCACCGGCAACATCCGCAGTCACATACACCACCCTGCGAAGGTCCTTATGAAAAATGCTCTTGTCCTGAACTTTTTCCTCAACCTTGACCAGCTCCGACAGCGGAATCATTTCACCGGCACGCAGACGTGTTGTAAGACTGCCCATACCTTGTGACTGCACAAAAATTCCGGTAAGGTCATGCAGTGTTGTTCTGTCAGACTTTGGCAACCGAATCTGAATCGTCACCGGATCAAAATCATTTCCGGTATGAATCAGTCCCACATCCATGCCTGCAAGCGACATGCGCAGTGTCTGGGCAATCTGCTCGGCACTGACACCCCTGAACGCCGCCCGTTCTTTGTCGACTACCAGATTGTACACCTTCTGGTCAGCTTCAACCACCCAGTCAACATCAACCACTCCGGGAGTCTCTTTAAAAACTTTTTTCACCTGGGCAGCAAGAGCAATCTGCTCACTCTGTGTTGGTCCGTAAATTTCAGCTACAAGCGTTGACATAACAGGTGGCCCAGGCGGAATCTCAACAATCTTGGCATTCCCATGGTAACGCAGCGCAATCTGCTGCACTCCAGCCCTGACACGTTTGGCAATGTCGTGGCTCTGCGCCTTACGTTCGCCTTTATGAACAAGATTTACCTGGATATCTGCCATGTTCGCCTTCTGGCGGAGATAGTAGTGACGAACAAGACCATTGAAATTGATCGGTGCATTGGTACCGACATAGTACTGGTAGCTACTCACCTCTGGAATTGTTTTCAGATAAGCAGCAATCTCCTTTGCAACTCCTGCCGTCTGCTCAAGCGAAGTCCCTTCCGGCATATCCAGAATAACCTGAAACTCGTTCTTGTTGTCGAACGGCAGCATTTTCATCTGCACAGCCTTGAGCGGCACCAGCGCAATTGCGCCAAGCAGCATTAAACCAACGACACCGAATGCCATCCACCTTTTAACCGGGCTTTCAATGAATGGAGAGAGTATCATGTTGAAAAACTTGTAATAGCCTGTTTTGGTAACATCGTACTCTTCGTGATGGCCACTCTCGGTTTTAAGAAGACGGAAAGAAAGCCAGGGGGTTGCAATCAGGGCAACAAGAAGAGAGAATATCATGGCAAGCGAAGCCCCAATAGGCATTGGGCTCATATAAGGGCCCATCAGACCGGACACAAAAACCATCGGCAGCACAGCGGCAATAACCGTAAACGTAGCCAGAATGGTAGGATTGCCCACCTCATTAATTGCGGTGATAGCAGCCTGCAGTTTTGGCTGCCGCTTCATAGCAAAGTGCCGATGGATGTTTTCAGCAATGATAATGGAATCGTCAACCACAATACCGGTAACAAATATCAGCGCAAAGAGCGTCACCCTGTTAAGCGAATAATCCAGCAGATAATAGATCAGCAGAGTCAGGGCAAAGGTGATGGGCACCGAAGCGAGTACAACAAGTGACCCTCTCCAGCCAAGGAAAAATCCGACAACAATAGTTACGGCTACGACGGCCATCAGCAAGTGTTCAAGAAGGGTCATGACCTTCTCAGATGCAGTTGCCCCGTAGTTCCTTGTCTCAGTCACCGTGATATCGGTTGGAATAACCGTCTGTCTCAGACCAGCGACCCGTTCGATAACCTTGTCGGCAAGCATAGAGGCATCGCCACCTTTACGTTTGGCTATAGTCAGGGTTACCGCCGGGTACTCTCCTGAAACCGAACCTTTTGGAGCAGCTGCCGCCCAACCGAAAAAGTTATAGTTATTGACCTCTTCAGGCTCGTCAACCACACTTGCGACATCATGCAGGTAAACCGGTGACGCGCCGGAGATACCAACGACTATATTGCCAACATCGCCGGCACTCTCAAGAAACTTTCCTGAGCGGACTATAATTTCCTGGCTCGCCTGCTTCAAATCACCGGATGTCATCTGGCTGTTTGCCATCTGCACCTGACGGGTGATCTGCAGCGGACTCACGTTATACTTCAAAAGTTTTTGTCTGTCAAGAACAATCTTTATCTGACGTTTCAAGCCACCCTTAATTTCAACATCACCGATATTTTTTACTTTTTTCAGTTCATCGGCAACCGTACCAGCTATTTTTCGTATCTGATACGAATCTTTGCTCTTGCTCCAGAATGTTAGATTAAGCACAGGAACGTCGTCAATCGAAACCTTTTTCATCAAAGGAAACTGAACGCCCTGAGGCATCTTGTCCATATTTTTCATGAGGGTCGACCAGAGCTTGACCATGCTTTTCTCAGCGTCTTCGCCTACTTTATAGCGAACTGTCACCAAGGCAACATCAGGCATAGATGTTGAATAGACATAATCAACGCCGGGAATTTCAGTCAGTGTCCTCTCAATCGGCTTGGCAACACGTGCCTCAATCTCGGCAGGTGGAGCACCAGGAAAGGGGATAAACAGATCAACCATCGGCACGACAATCTGGGGCTCTTCCTCTCTTGGGGTCATAAATGTCGCCATAATTCCCACAAGGAGAGAAGCCACCATCAAGAGCGGCGTAATCTTCGAATTGATAAACTGTTTTGCAAGTTTACCGGCAATACCTTCATTCATTTGCTCTGAATCTCCTCAGTCACACACGGACTTTTTAACGGTTATTACTTTATTAAATCCCTTCAGTTACCCTGATAGTATGCAAGCTCACTTTTTGCCACACAGAAATCATACTTCGCCTGATTCAGCCTCATTTTCGCATAGGTATGCGCCTGCTCCCTCATCAAAAGCTCAAAGGTCATGGCCATGCCAGTTTTGTATTGTGAGCCGATATAATCAAGGCTGACTTTACTCTCTTCTATTGATTTCTGGGCAACGGTGATTCTGGCTTTGGCCGTTCTCATCGAACGGAATGATTTGTCCACTTCTGCAATGCTGCTGCTCCTGGCGTTTTCAAGGTTGTACATTGCCTCGCGTTCCTGGGCTTTGGCCTCCTGAATACGACCGACCGAAGACAATCCATCGAAAATATTCCACTGCACATTCATGCCTAATGCCCAACTCGAGCCACCACTGAAAATATTGTCACTGTGCAGGTTTGTCTGGAGAAAAGCGTTCACTCTTGGCAGTCTTGAAGCACGGGCCATATCAGCCTGATAACCGGCAATTTGCCTGCTGGTTTCGAGAGCTTTGAGATCAGCACGGTTTTCCGGCACGACATTGTTTTCGCTACCGGCCACGACACCATCAACCAAAAGATCTCCGGTCGGAACAATAACGACGCTGGAGTCGAGATGCAGCATCACTTTGAGGGCGTCTGTAGCATCTTTTATCGCATCACGCAGCATAAGCTTCTGTTCCTGAAGCTCTGAAAGCCTGACCTCTGTGGAAAGCTTGTCGGATTTTGTCATCAAGCCCGCACTAAATGCTTTAGCAGCTTCGTTGCTGTGTCCCTGCATAGTTTTTATGGACTGTTCGACAGCCTCAATATTTTTTCTTGCAAGAATAAGTCCGTAGTAGACTTTGCTGACCTGAAACCTGATGGTATCCTCAGTCCTGACAGCCATATGCTCTTCGGCTTTTTTTGCAGTAGTCGCAATTGTACTGCCTATTGCGGCATCTGCATTGAAAACGGGCTGCATGACCTGCAGAGAGGTGTTAAAATCATTGATGACATTGGGATTCGTCATCTTAGGAGCATCAAAATCAGAATTCAGTAAACTTTTCTGCTGCAGCTTAAAAACCAGCGCAGCGCCAGGATCGTTTGTCACCATAAAAGTCTCCGACAGGGTGACTTTCGGCAACGAAACCTGACGGGTCTGAACAACCCTTGCTTCAGCCTGATCGATCCGGCTGCGGGAGGCCTTAATGGAAGAGTTATTCTGACGAGCCATGGTAATGGCATCGGAAAGAGAGAGCTTTATAGTGGTTTCACCGGCTTTAGCCTTAAGCGGAGAGACAAAAGAACCTGCCACACAAAAAACGATCAGTGCTTTATATACCTTCATGGTGCGCTACTGTTTTGTAATGAGTTTTAAAATCTTTTCTACACTTTTAGAGTCGTCATGATTCACGCACTCCTTGAGGTTCCGCTGGAGAACTAACGAAAATGTATTGTCAAGAGCAGCTTTTGCTGCCTGGAACTGGGTGATTATCTGGGAACACTCATCGTCCCTTTCAATCATCCTTGTCAATCCCTCAATCTGACCAGCCACCCGTTTCAGCCTGAGAATCACATCCTTCATAGAATCACCGATTGTTACCATAATCGCATTAATAAAAAATCAGGCGAAATACCAATACCCCGTATAGGTATAATAAAATCAAAAAAAAGATGAACAACAAACAGTTTTTTTCTGTTCGGATCATTGCATGCCAAACATTGGCATAGAATTATGTGACTTTAGTGCCGGGTAATAAGTTTTAGAATCTTTTCTACACTTTTAGAGTCGTCATGACTCATGCACTCCTTGAGGTTTCGCTGGAGAATAAGCGAAAAGGTATTGTCAAGGGCTGCTTTCGCCGCTTGAAATTGTGTAATAATCTGGACACACTCCTCTTCCCTCTCAATCATCCGTATCAATCCCTCTACCTGACCACCAACCCTTTTAAGCCTGAGAATCACGTCTTTCATTGAACTGCTGCTACTATCCATCATCGTAGTGATAAAAGTGAATCCCTCATATATACTCCCCAGGTGCAAAGTATAACCCTGATACATTTACGTCGATTGAAAGAAATAGGGTATTATTTTCCACCGCTCGAAATTGCCATTTCCGGGGTAGAGCAGCAGATATCTGACTTTACCTGACAGAGCATGCTTTCAGTTGCCTGCTGCATGATCTGCGACATGATTGCCTCGCTCATAAACTTCAGTATCCCTTCAGGCATAAGATTCAAGGGAAAAGTGAGGGCAAAATCAAGAGCGATATCAGTGTCGAAATAAACTGACGTCCGGTTATCTTTTTGATGGAGAAGACATATCTCGGAACTAGCCTTTCCTATAAAGGTATTGGGAGCGTCTAATTCAAATTCAGGATATTCGTGCACAGGACTCCACCTGATCCGCTTTGCTTTACTATGGAAATGAGCTCCATTTTTTAATTTGGAGGAAAACATCTGCCCATATTTATCATCAGGATCATGAAGAGAAAAACTCTCTTCCTGTTGACGAACAAAAAAAACAGCTGTAATTGGATGGCTCCGGGGATCGGCGACCTGAAAAACCCATTGAAAAATGTCCAGATCCATCAAATACTTGACATTAGTACAATAAGGATTGCACTTGATCAGTTTTTCATGATTTGCAAAATATACTGATGACTCATGTATACAAGAGTCAAGAATGATATGCGCATTACTTTTACCAACGACTTCCATAATTTCAATAAAAATTAGACGTCCACTTAAGATCCGTGGTCCTTTAAACGCATACCATAGACATAGAGTTCCTTTGAGAACGGATATAATCAATCCTTTTTCTCTGTCAGACAGGCAGATGTATAAGGTTACCCCTTCGGTTTCAATCCATCCACGATTTTATTGAGTGAGCTTGAGAGCATAGTCAGGGTCAGATTAAGCGTCTTTAATTGCGATTCACCAATATCACCGAGAGAGTTGCATAAAACATTGAAGGCTGCAACCGTATCAATAACCGGCTCGGGATTTACAGGATCAGATGACGGCTTGGCCACAACCTCAGGTGTTTGCCGTCCAGCGATTGCCGAAGAGGGGCCGGGTTCAGGCGCAACACTCGGAGTCTGCCGCTGAACTGCTGGAGAAACTGGGGTCTTTGCATCTGTAGTTGCATTGCCGGATACACCACCTTTCCTGAATCCTGCAAAAAATCCACCTTTCTTTTCTTCATTTGCCATAAACTCGATGCGTTTTATTATTAAAACTAAAATCAGTAAAAAGTAAATGTATTCATAGATAAAATACCCAACAAAATGCGTCAGGTTCCACCCATTTCATCCCGGGCAAGCTGAAGCATTTCAAGTGTAATCTCCTTGTACCCCATATTCTCAGCATACTCTTCAGCCATTATTTTAAACTTGCTCTGAAGAAAAGAAGGAATAGTCTGAAGCCATTCCCGCGACTCATCGGTCCATTTTGCTGAAAGAGCCTTTTGACTTGAAGTATTATTGTAGGCTTGAAGAACATCAATCACAAACTCATCGATGATACTATTCTCATGAAGCACATTGGAGGGGAAAATTTTTTCGACAAGAATCTTGTTAGTGATCAAATGAATTTTCAACTGCGGGAGATAAAGAACCGCGGCCATCGCCTCAGAACTTCCGCAAGTCAAAAACATTGCTATTTTTTTTCTCTTCAGATTTATTTTCAGATTCCCGTAATTCAGAGCACCAAGAAGCTGAGAGGCCACGAGAAAATAGTATACCGGCGCACCAAGGATAACAAGATCAAACTCCTTGATAAAACTGTAATCCGCCAGCGCCTTACATTTTACCTTTTCCACATAAGCGCCGCTTTCAGCAAGCTTCAGGCCAATGGTATCAATAATAGCCTCCGTAGATCCGCCTGAGGTTTTACTATCGTATAAAATAACGGCTTTCATTGCTCAACAGGTAAAGGTTTCTTTCAACAGTAGCATACATACAGTCAAGTCAAACTGGCCAGAACAAACTTTGACATATTTTTACCAATATATTATATAAAACAGCTCAATAGGAAGAGCTTTCCCCGAAATAATAGACATGACACCTGCCTTACACCGCAGACTCATGCCTATACCTCTTTCATATGATTACTCTATGGTGCTGATTCCCTCTAAAAGATTATCCTGAACATCTATACGCTTGAAGCTTCCAGCCTCGGCATCATATTTTTCTATTTGGTCTGGAGTTGAAAATGTTTTAACTTGACTGAAAATCGGGAATAAGGACCGGAATCAATTTTTACCTTAATACTTTTCTTAAAACTCTAAATAAAATAGCCATGTCAAACGGAACAAATGATGTATCAGGCGCCATCAGCAATCTCTTTGATACTGTAGGCAAACTTGCTCAGCAGCAGGTTGAATTGCTTACCAGCGGAATCAAAACAGCTGCAGCTCTTATTGAGCCTCTTGGAAAAACAGCTACCGATCTTGCTGGCAACCTGGTAAACGCTCTTTCTCAGGTTTTGCAGTCTTTATCTTCAGCTCTTGCTAAAAAGTAAGAACTGCTTTTCTTTTTAAAAAGCACCTTATACCATGAGTATAGGGTGCTTTTTTTTTGCGTTCTCCAAAGTTTTTAAGGATTTATCAATTGAAATAGCAGAAACTGCCCTCGTATTAAAACGACACCGACAGAGAAGGTTGCCTGTATGACCATTCAGAATAAAATCTCCGACCTGTTCAGCGCTCATTGCAGCAATAAAGCCCTTTCCATCATAAAAATACAGGGTGATGCTTCAAGCCGTCAATACTTCAGAGTAACCGGCACTAATGGATCTGCTATAGCCTGTTACGACCCGGCATTTGAAACATCAACGCCAGATACATACCCCTTTCTGATATTGCACAGCCTTTTATCCCGTCATTCCATCCCTGTTCCAGCGCTTATAGCAATTGATGCTGAAAACGGACTTCTGCTTCTTGAAGACTGCGGTGACCTTCTTTTGCAGAACTTATTCGGTTCTTTACTGGAACACACTGCTCCTGAACGTTACCGGGAGATCATTGATATCCTCATACAAATTCAATCTATACAAGGTCACAATAACCAGATTCCTTTCAGCATCAGTTTTGATCATGAAAAACTCATGTTTGAATTTGATTTTTTTATCACGCATGGCCTGCTCGGCTATTTTTCTGCGGTTTTCGACCAGCAGGCAGCCGGTCGATTACGCCATGAATTTGAAACCATTGCAGAGATACTTGTCAAGCCTGAACATTTTGTTCTGAACCACCGCGATTTCCACAGCCGTAATATTCTTATTTACCATGAAAAGCCGCTGATTATTGACTTTCAAGACGCCCGAATGGGTCTGCCGCAATATGATGCCGTCTCTCTCATCAGGGACTCCTATGTCAAGCTCAGCCCCTCGCTGACTGAAGAGCTGAAAGAATATCACTTTAATGCTCTCTATAATCACGGGCTGACCACAATGAGTTTAGACGAATATCTTTTTTATTTCGATCTCATGGCCTTTCAACGAAATATCAAGGCTATTGGCACCTTCAGTTACCAGACCATGGTTAAAAAAAACTCTACATTCCAGCATTCGATTGCTCCAACCCTGAGCTACCTGCCCGAATATATAAACGCAAGAAAAGAGCTGAAAACAGCAGGGAAAATACTACAGACTCTTCTTGACAATACTGCCGCATGAAAGCATTTATACTCGCTGCCGGCTTCGGTACCCGATTGCGCCCATTAACTGATCATATCCCGAAACCACTGATCCCGATTCTTAATATTCCGAGTCTTTTTTATACTTTTTTTTTGTTAAAGCAAGCCGGAATCACTGAGATTATCTGCAATATCCACCATCATGCGATTGCGATAAGGCGATTTATAGAATCAAGCGAGCTCCCTGGCCTCACTATCACGTTTTCAGAGGAACCGGTAATTCTCGGAACCGGTGGCGGCCTGAAAAAATGTGAATCCCTTTTAGGAAACGAAGAGTTTCTTCTGGTCAACAGTGACATTATTACCGATATTGATTTCAGGGCACTTATTCGTCACCATCTCAAGTCCGGCCGACCAGGAACCCTTGCTTTGTATGACACACCTGACGCTGCAGCCATAGGATATATCGGTGTTGAAAATGGTCTTGTCAAAGACTTCCGAAACAACCGCAATACCGGGCTTGTTTCTTCGTATATCTATACTGGCACTGCCGTTCTCAACCCAAAGATTTTCCGTTATCTGAAACAGGAGTTTTCAGGAATTGTTGATACAGGATTTACTGGACTTATTGATAATGGTGGCCTCAGCTATTACCTGCATGACGGACAATGGGGGGATATCGGCTCAATGCAGAGCTACTGGCAGGCCAATCTGGATAAAGAATCACTTATTACCGGCATGTCTGACAAAATGAACCTTGCGATCGGCATGCATCCGCACCACCTCTCTCCGGAGGCTTTCATCAGTAAAGATGCAGAGGTATCCTGCTCCGTAATCGGAAAAGGATGCCGTATAGGTGCCGATTGTAAAATCACAAATTCAGTACTTCTGCCGGGAGTAACTGTCAACCCGGGAACCGCCATCATCAACGCTGTTGTCGATCCCTTCAGTACAACAGTAATGAAGCCTCATTAACAAAACAGGAAAAACGCATGGTAGCCACAGGGCTGGACATCCTGCTCAGAAATACCGACAGCTTTCGTAAAAGGAACATAGGTCTTATCGTCAACCAGACCTCTGTAACTCCTGAACTGAAATACTCATGGAATGTTCTGAAAGAAAGGGGGCTTCATATCAGAAAAATTTTTTCCCCGGAACATGGCCTTTTCGCTACCGAACAGGATCAAATTTCCGTCACATACCAACCGGAACTGGACTGTGAAGTGGTAAGCCTTTACGGTGACAATGCAGAATCGCTTCTTCCTGAAAAAACGCACCTTGACAACCTCGATCTTATCATATTTGACATTCAGGATGTTGGCTCACGTTACTACACTTATGTCAATACCCTGGCACTTTTTATGGAAGCGGTTTCAGGCAGGGATATTGAAATCATTGTGCTTGACCGACCGAATCCTCTGGGAGGAACCATAATCGAAGGACCAATGCTGGACCCTTCATTCCGTTCATTTGTGGGGATCTTTCCCGTTCCAGTCCGCCACGGAATGACTGCTGGTGAACTGGCCTGTTTTTACCGTGACATCAATAAACTCGATATCAACCTCAGCGTTATTGCAATGGAGGGCTGGAATCGATCTATGCTCTTCCCTGAAACCTCTCTTTCCTGGATTCCTCCCTCCCCCAACATGCCTTCATTTTTCACGGCAGAGGTCTATCCAGGAATGTGTCTTTTCGAAGGGCTGAACGTTTCTGAAGGACGAGGGACAACAACGCCGTTTCAACTGTCAGGAGCTCCATTCATAAATCCCTACGACCTTGCCGAACGTTGCAAAGGCTTCGGACTCGAAGGGGTTCTGTTCCGTCCGGTATGGTTTAAGCCTGCATTTCATAAGTTTTCCGGCAAAGTTATCGGAGGCATCTGGTTGCAGGTTACCGATCACTCAAGGTTCAGATCCTTTGCAACCGGAGTTGCCATAACAACTGCACTCAATGAGATCTACCCGCAGCATTTGAACTTTCTACAGGGAGTGTATGAATTCAACGATACCCTTCCTGCTTTCGATCTTCTTGCCGGAAGCAGTCATATCCGTAGCATGATACTTCGAGGATGCTCTACCGATACTATTATTAATTCATGGAAAAGTGATGAAACTGGATTTGCTGAAATCAAGCGCGGCTTTCACCTCTACCAATAAATAATACAATTCATGCTGAGCCCACTACACAATAGGGCTCAACCCGATACCTTTTTTTATTAAACTTCCCCGAACAATACAGACAATGCAGACCATCGATCTTGCCATCATTATTCTGTTTCTCATTGGCAATACGCTTTTCGGTCTTTGGCACGGAAAAAGCAACAAAAATTCCAGAGACTATTTTCACGGCGGCCACAATATGCCATGGATTGTTTCGATGCTCTCGATTGTCGCTTCAGAAACCTCGGTACTGACATTTGTCAGCGTTCCCGGTCTGGCCTACAGGGGCGACTGGACCTTCCTCCAGCTTGCAATGGGATACATTATAGGCAGGATACTTGTCAGTTTCGTGCTTTTGCCTATGTATTTCAAACACGGCGTCAGCTCTATTTATGAAGTCATCGGCATCAGATTCGGACCGGGCATGCAAAAACTTGCAGCAATTGTATTCCTGGTAACAAGAACTCTTGGCGATGCCATCAGGTTTCTTGCAGCTGGTGTTGTTGTTCAGGTTGTCACCGGTTGGTCCCTTCCGTTATCAATCATGATAATCGGGATGGTCACCCTTGTCTACACGCTCTCGGGTGGTATTAAAGCAGTGATCTGGCTGGAAAGTTTTCAGTTCTCTCTTTACCTTCTGGGTGGCATTCTCTCTATAGTTTTTCTTTTTCATAGCATAGACAAGAGTCTTCCTGACATACTCATGTTGCTTGAAAAATCGGGGAAATTGAACATTATCAATAAAGACACTCATATTTTCACCAACCCTCTTGCCTTTTTCAGCGCCTTTATCGGCGGCATCCTGCTCTCCCTTTCTTCTCACGGAGTGGACTACATGATGGTTCAGCGTGTGCTCGGATGCAAAGATCTTGCATCTGCAAAAAAAGCCATGATTGGCAGTGGCTTTTTTGTTTTTTTCCAGTTTTCAGTTTTTCTTCTTGCAGGCTCACTGATATCGGTGTTCATGCATGGCGCCTCAATGGAAAAAGACCGTGAATTTGCCTTTTTTATTGTTCACTATCTCCCTGCAGGATTGAAGGGATTATTAATTGCTGGAGTTCTGTCGGCCGCCATGTCCACACATAGCTCTGCGATCAATGCCCTGGCCTCTTCAACGGTGAACGACATCCTTGGAGGAAAAGCTTCTCTCAGCCTTTCAAAACTGATCAGCTTCATCTGGGCAATTCTGCTTATCATAATTGCGCTTATGTTTGATGCCGGAAACAAAGCAATTGTCATGGTAGGCCTTGAAATCGCTTCGTTCACTTATGGCGGGCTCCTGGGACTTTTTCTGTTATCCAAAAGCAAGAGGGCGTTTCATCCGGCAAGTCTTGGCACTGGTCTTGTTGCCAGTATGGGCATTGTATTTGTCCTAAAATTTTTCGGACTTGCATGGACATGGTACATTACCGTCTCGGTGATAGTAAACCTTTTGGTAAGCCTTGGTATCGATATGACCTTCTTTAAAAAAAGAGTTCAGAAGCTGCAGTGAACTTTTTAAGCTGAAAACTCGTATCTTTCACGCAAAGAGAATAAACTCAAATAACCTTTCCATCATGAAAATTCTTGTTGTTGAAGACGATGCAGCTGTCAGAAAGTTTTTGAGTACGGTACTGAAAAGGGAAAACTTTACTGTTTACGAAGCTGAAAACGGCGTAGACGCCCTTTTGATACTGAAGGAACAGAGGGATATTTCTGTAATGATTACCGATCTTATCATGCCCGAAAAAGAGGGCTTTGAAACGATTATTGAGGTAAAGAAACAATATCCATCGATAAACATCATAGCTATTTCAGGCGGCGGACAAGTCGGCCCCGAAAACTTCCTTGTTCTGGCTGATGCCCTCGGAGCTAACACTACACTAAAAAAACCTTTCAGCGGCCAGGAGCTGATACGAGCAATAAAGAACCTGTAAAACTATCAGTTAATAAAGATACTCTGATGCTTGTGATGGTTTTTCAACAACCCTAAGCGCTTTATCCCGGAAGATTGTCATAGAAGGGTTCAAGGGACTTTTGTTCTTCATCCGCTTCATTGATGACTTCAAATGTTTTATTTTTTGCTTTTTCAAGCCATAATGCCACCACAAGCAGCTCGGCAACATCAGATCGGTTAATCCACCCGCTCCACATTTTGTCGCCCGTATCTACATGAAGCTTATGCTGCAAAGGCTCCCCATCCTTTAACCCCCCGGGCCTTACAATGGTATACGATCGACCTTCACCAGCGAATACCATTCTCAAATGCTCTTCAGCTTCCCATTTTTTAAGCAGCACCCCGGCAAAAAGATTAAGAGGATGATACCATTTAGTAACCGCCATTGAGCTTACCAATCCAAAATATTTCACCCCGGCATTTGCCGCTTCATCAACAAGCCTGATGACTCCATCCCGATCAACATCCGCCGGAGATGACTCGCCAGTCACAGAACTGGATCCAAGCGCACAAATCACAGCATCGCAACCCTTTACAGCCTCTCGAATATCTAAAGCACTTTGAATCTTTCCAGTTGCAATTTCAACACGTTCCCCAAACATACTTTCAGCCTTTCCTCTCTCTCTCGAAAACACTCTGGCAGGTATCCCGTAATACGATAGTCTCTTAACGACCCATTGTCCGGTTTTGCCCGTTGCTCCGACAACAAGCACTTTTCCAACATATCCAGTATTGGCATCCATAATTAAAATCGTTTAGGCGAGTTGGGACAACTTATTATTTCATAATCTATTAATAGTTAAACCACCTGCAGTTGCAATAAAGTTTCATTTTCTCAGCAGTTATTTAATTACTTTTTCTCATCAGTCATTTTTCGCTTCCGACAGCGAGTTCGTGTAAAACTTTTTTTGCATCAATTATCAATAAAACTCCTTATGAAACATCGACGGCATCTTATAGCAATGTTCTTTTCCTTTTTGGCGCTGTTGATAAACCAGCCTGCATCAGCATTCGATCCTGATGCACTCACGATGCTTAAAAAAAGCGTGTTAGATTGGAATGCGATGCGTATCGTAAACCCAACAAAACAGATCGACCTCTATAAAGCAATACTTGAAGATACCAACCTGACTGGAGCAAATCTTAGCCGAACGGTTCTTGTCAGGGCCGAACTCAACGGATCAACTCTCAATATGGCCGACATGACGGCTTCAAACCTCATGATGGCCTTCATGCAAAGGGCAAATCTCAAAGACACTGATCTTACCGGAGCTTACCTTGTTAAGGCAAATCTCAAAAAGGCATTCATGAAAGGGGCAAAATTTACTCATGCAAACCTTCAGAATGCAAACATGAGATGGGCCATGCTTGAAAGCGCGGATCTCAGTAAGGCTGACATGGCTAATACCATTCTTTTTGAGGCAAATCTTGAAAATGCAAACTTGAAAGGAACCAACCTCAAAGGAGCCTTGTTCATCGAACAGGCCAATCTTTCAGGGGCCATACTTTCAAATGATACCATCCTTCCATCAGGAGAAAAAGCAACCTCGTCATGGAGTGCCCGTCACAATGCTAAATTTATCAATGAAACTGTAACAAGCCGCATTATCTATAACACTCAGCCTCCTGTTGAACTTGTAGAAAATGAACCCGCACCAGTGCTTCTGCCTGCTGGATATACAATGTTACCACAGACCGAAAACAGAATAAAAGAGTCGCTGATAGCCGAAGATGTTGAATCGTGGAACAAAATGCGCGGCTTGAATCCAAAGGTAGGCGTAACACTTAAAGAAGAAAAGCTGGAAAATTCTAATCTGAAAGGTATCAATCTTCGGCAAGCGGTTCTTGCCGGCTCAAGCTTTGAAGGAGCTTCTCTCGATAATGCAAACATGGCAGGCGCAGATCTAAGTTCTGCCAATTTCCATAAAGCTGACATGAAGTCAGCCCAACTGCAAGGCGCAAACCTTCACGGAGCAAACCTTGATCGTGCATTTCTCAAGGGAGCAAACCTCAGTAAAGCCAATCTATCAAATTCTTTGCTTTATGGGGCGATACTCGTCGGGGCAAATCTGAGCGAGGCAAATCTGGAAGGAGCATCGCTTTTTGATGCTGATCTGGAAGGAGCAAATCTGGAAGGAGCTAACCTGAAAGGATCCAACATTACAGATGCAAATTTCAAGAATGCAACCCTGTCAACGCTGACAATCCTTCCTTCAGGAATAAAGGCTACATCTGGCTGGGCAGCCCTGAAAGAAGCTATATTTGCAAACAAAACGCAGTAGTATCTATCCTGAACATGAAAAAAGGGGAATCAAGGGGGATATGGATATCAGATCACTTCGTTCAGTCCAAGAAATCGCTTGCGATAAATTAAATGCTGGAGCAGATGGGCTTTAGTGATATTGGGATCACTGGCTTCCAGCCTATGTTTCTTTCCTGTCCGGGTAACAACATCGAGCGTTCCATCACCATTGACCTGAACAACTTTCCAAAACTTGTCCACCACATAATGATATTCCTCACCATGTTCGAGAGGATACACCTGCTTGGCCCTTGGACCAGGGCAAAAAGAACTTTTAGGTTTATGGTAAACAATTTTATCGCCGACTCTGAACTGTTGTATCATCTCGACCTCCTTTCCGGCTGAATAACCGAACTTTATTATTATTTAATCATTTTTCACTTGTCATCTATATATAATAAAAATAAATGCACAAAACTACTTTTTAACCTATGTAAGCCGACTCATAGAGAGTAAAACAACAAACGATGTTGCCGTAGTGATCCGGAATACTGCCAGTCTGAGTGAAGTAAAACATTGTTCAGTATTTTCATACCCTAAAGCAACGCCTTAAGAGATTGAATACCTCATATTTCACGGATATAAAGAGGGATTTACTGAACAGGCAGAGTAGTAATCCGGTAGGGGATCAATTGAAAAGCAGAAACAAATCTCATCAACAACTACCATCAAGTCCCGGCACGCCTAAGAATCATGGCATATTCATGTAATTCTGACATAGGCTTGCTCTTTATATACAAACACCACTCTACATTGATATAATCATCTGTTGCTGTTTTAAATCGAGAATGAAATGAAAAAATATCATCTCCCGACCCTTGCTGCTGCAGAGTGCTCTGCATAGAAGCATAATCTTCAGGATGGATCAAACTGGCCAATCCAACTCCTGACAATGCATTTTTTTCATACCCTAAGAAAGCTTCAATAGAGCCCGTCAAATCCACAAAACGCTCATCATGATCAACAACAGCATACGCATCAATCTCAGGTTTATATATACCGGTACCTTTGCCTGAGCGCAAACGAACTTGCCTGAAAAGATTATCTATTTCCACACGATACCGCGATAACGCCATGGCGTTACTGAGTGGCGCAAGTGAATCGCCTTTCGAATATCCGCTCTGCAACCATTGAATATCCGCACCATCTTTTTGCAGGCGCTCAATCATTTTCTTCCCCGGCTGGCATTTCCCCTTAAGATAGGGGGTCATTTGGGCCGGATATTTTATCCCTGTTGCTCTGCAAAAAGAGTTTACAGAACCATGTTTTTTCAGAATGTATTCCCTGAGCCGCAGGCTGAATCCCTTATTTAAAGCGGTAGGAAGAGGTGATTCGTTCATCAGTACCATTGTAACCAAAGAAGCTTGGAGGAAAAATTACATACAGAGTTCAATATAAAGCTAATTGATTGACTTTTCTACGTAGTTTTATATATAGACGTTTTTCCGTCCTGTCGCTTTGCGTTCAAAAGAAAGCCGGCATAGCAATTATAGAACACATTCATATCTGCACTAAAAGTCCAATCTCAATCACCTGACCCGCAGGCAGACTGTAGTACGCCGTGGCGCTTAGCGCATTACGAGCCATTATTGCAAAAAGTTTTTTTCGCCATAACAACATTTTAGATTTGAGCCCTGTAACAATTTTTTCCCTGCTCAGGAAAAAACTGATCGCTTCAGGTTTGAAATGAAGCCCCTGACGATTTGCAATCTCAATAACCTGGCTGATATTGGGATATTCAAGGAATCCATATCGCGCAATAACTTTGAAAAACCCATCACTCAATTTGACTACCTCGACTTTATTATTACCAATAACCCTGGGCACCCGTTCCAGACTGAAATGAAAAAGGGCCACTTCAGAATGCAACACCTTGTTATGTCGAAGATTATGAAGCATTGCCATAGGAATAGTATCCGGATTTGCTGTCAGATAGATTGCCTGACCATTGACTCGCTGAGGCTGTTGCAATAAGATGCTCTGCATAAACTCATCAACAGTCAATGTTCGCTCCTTCAGTTGTTTAAGCAGAAGCATGCGGCCCTCATTCCAGGTCAGCATAACGGTAAACACAGCAAAACCGATCAACAAAGGAAACCATGCCCCATGAAAGAGTTTTGTCATGCTTGCACCGAAAAAAGACAGATCAATAATCGCAAAGAAGGCGATCATGAGATTGAGTGCCGTCTTGTTCCATTGCCAGATATCACTTGCAACGTAATAAAATAAAATTGTGGAAATCAGCATTGTTGCTGTAACAGCAACACCGTAAGCCGCAGCAAGTTGGCTGGACGACCCGAAACCTGCCACGAGACCGATCGTTGCAATCATTAACGACCAGTTAGCTGCAGGAACATAAATCTGCCCTATATGCCTGGCAGATGTATGCGTTACAGTCAGACGCGGAAGATATCCAAGCTGGATAGCCTGCTGGGTCAATGAAAAAACACCGGTGATCAGCGCCTGAGAGGCAATAATGGTTGCGGAAGTGGCAAGGATGACCATTGGAATCATGCCCCAGGATGGCACCAGACCATAAAAAGGATTATGTGACTCATGAGGAAAATTCAGCAGCAGCGCCCCCTGACCGAAATAGTTCAGCAGCAATGCCGGAAGCACAAGCAGTATCCATGTCAGGCGAATTGGATTTTTTCCGAAATGACCCATATCGGCATAGAGCGCCTCAGCTCCTGTAACAGAAAGAAAAACTGCCCCCAGAACCATAAATCCCTGAATATGGTTGCTGAGCAGAAATGAAATACCGTACCAGGGCAGTATAGCCCTCAAGACCTCAGGATATCGTAGAATTTCAACGATACCAAGTATACCTATAACTGTAAACCAAAGGAATATAATCGGACCGAAAAGGGCGCCAACTTTTGCAGTGCCATGATGCTGAAACAGAAAAAGACCGGCAAGAACGAGAATGGTGACCGGTATAACAATATCCTTGAATGCCGGGGCAATAATCTGGACACCCTCAACCGCACTTAGAACTGAAATTGCAGGAGTAATCATTCCATCGCCATAAAGCAATGCTGCTCCAAACAAGCCGATGGCAACCAGAAACCATCGTTCAAAACCATTTTTTTTGCTGTGCGTGATAATCAATGCTGTGAGAGCCAGAATTCCTCCTTCACCATCGTTATCAGCCTTCATAATAAAGGTGAGATATTTCAGGCTCACAATCACGATAAGAGACCATACCAGCAATGAAAGGACACCAAGAACATTGGCCTGTGATACGGGAATAGCATAGTCACCGTGAAAGCACTCTCGAAGGGCATAAAGAGGGCTGGTACCTATATCACCGAACACCACCCCAAGAGCGGCAAGAGAAAGCCCGGCAAAACGTTTAAGCCCGGATCCCCCTGCATGAAGTGCTGCATCAGACTCTTCAGAATGAGTTGACATAATCAATTAAGAAAATAAATAAATAGTAAAATAAACGGCTATTGCTGAATAACTTAGAGTCAATCCAGCCTTTCTGAAAAAAAAGTGGCGCTGGTAAAGCTATGAGAAGATGAATGCATACTGAAACAGCTATAATACCCTGACAATCAACCACCCAGCAACAGTGCATGGGGTGTTCATTTTTCATCAATGTAATCACGGAGCAAAACGTCCGTGAATTTACCCTTTGCGATTAAAGGATACTGTATCGATGAGCAAAAAAAACAACGGTGCAATATAGCCAATAGTTAATAAAATAAATCAAATATCCCGTTTAACAGAACACTCATCAGCAGAACCCTGCCTAAACCTTGCTTATTCAAGCTGCTCGATCATCATTGGTACTATTTGAGGGATACAAAGCAGACTACGCATAAAAAAAGAATAACCGCCGACCAAAAATGCATATCTATACATAAGTATGCATAAATAACCAATTATCCCTCCCAAAAAACCAGGATAAAAGAACAACAGGCGACCAATAAATATTGGTAAGTATTATGATAATTAGACTGAAAAACAGGCTATAAACCCTTTAAAATTAGGCTTTTCAGTAAAAATTGTTTGTTTTATGTTATTTTCATTATATTAATACCTATTACAAGAGTGGATGGCGCATAATTTTTTATTCATTTTTCCAGCTCTTTTCATATATACTGTTTAATGGACAGCAGCTTAAACCGATGAGCCTATGAGGTATGACAAACATTTTTTTCCTCTATCTTTTTTTGCAATCCTGATCGCAATCGGGTCTTTTAACCCATTCTGTAATTCCGCTGAGGCCGCACAGGTGGCAAGTAAAGTCGCAATCGGCAGGCTTTCAGATAAAAACAAAAGCACAACTCTTGTTGGTGAGGGGAAAGCCTCCTACTACTCCGATCAGTTTCACGGACATAAAACTGCAAACGGCGAAACCTTTAATATGAATAAACTGACCGCAGCACACCCTTCGCTGCCGTTCGGTACCTGGGTAAGAGTCACCAACATGAGTAATGGTAAAGATATAGTTGTACGCATCAATGATCGAGGCCCGTTTGTCAAAGGCAGGATCATCGACCTTTCTATTCATGCAGCTACAGAGCTTGGAATCATAGAGTCTGGAACCGCAAAGGTGAAGCTTGAAGCTATCGGGTCAGGCCGCTCTGCATCATCTGCAGGCTGAATCGCATCAATTATTATAGCCCAAAATATCTGTAAATACATCCCATTCAGGGCATGATGTGTTGTACAGAGGTTTTGCTATATTTATAGCTAAAAGCTATTGATAGCATTATCTGATAGCCGAAATATTTTCGCATCACAAGAAGAGTGCAGGGAAACAGGATTTATTGAGACATCAACTAAAGCATACATAGAGCGACCTGCGGGAGACCGCCGTAATGGTAACCGTTTGACAAAACGTGCATAACCTTTAGCATTATGACGAAAACAAAAAAAATCAGTCCCGCAATACTTATCGCTACCCTTATTTTCTCTGGAGCAATGAACATTGGTTCTCTCAATGCGACAGAAATAAAAGAAATTGCCGAACCAACCACCCCAAGTCTTCAGTGGTTGCCCGAAAACAGCAACATTAACCCGGCAGCGTCCACAAGTGGACAACCGATGCTCTCTGGAGAGGGTTCTCTTCTTGCTGAAGGAAAAGCCTCCTACTATTCAAGCAATCTCCATGGAAGAAAAACAGCCAGCGGAGAGTCATTTAACCACACTCATTTCACCGCTGCCCACCGATCACTTCCATTCGGCACGAACGTCAAGGTTATAAATCTTGAAAATGGGAAAAATGTCGTAGTGCGGATCAATGACCGTGGCCCGCACCTGAAGGGAAGAATTATTGACGTTTCGCCTGCTGCAGCTAAAGAGATTGGACTTTTTGGCAATGGAACAGCAAAGGTTCGCATTGAGGCCGTCAATTAAGGAGCTCCTACCCCTTTTTATATACCATGATCAGTCCGGAATTTTGATCCTTCCTGAATTCTGATCTATCGAATCCGCCATAAACACCCGCAAGAGAAAACCCCGCATCCTGATGCAACCTGAGAAGAAGGTCTGAAGTAAACGGGAAGAGATGTGATTGCTCGTTAAACACTGTTTTCCCTTCTACAGAAAGCTGCACGTCAAAAACAACCCTTTCAGGTGATATCTGAGAGTAACACCGATCAAAGGTCACTACTCCCCCTCCAAGAGTTTTCACTGGAAAAGTATAATCCTGCAAAGTCAACAGATAGTCCCAGTTCACCACCTGAACAATCCAGCCCCCCCCTGGTTCAAGAGCAGCATATACATCGGCAAGAAAAGCTTCCATACTTTCAAATGGAAGATGGGCTAACACATTTCCAATTGAATAAACCAGCTTAAAAGAACTCTGAAGAGAGGCAATCCCCGCAATATCCATACATTGGAATACTCCTTGCGGATAGGCTGCGGATGCCGCATCAATCATCATCCGGTCGAGATCAATCCCTGTAACCCGAAATCCGTCACGTAAAAACATACCACAATAGTGGCCAGGTCCGCATCCTGCATCAAGCACTGCGCTACCGTACCTGCCGGCGTGTTCTCTGAGAAAAGAATATACCTCCTCCCGGAAGGGAAATACCAGCTCGTAATAAGGAGCAAACCAAGAATAAAACGACATGTTACCCTTTATCGTCTTTAGACCGCCATTTAATGTCCCTTGAAATACTTGGCAAGATGATCAACAAAAGCACTTGCATCAAGAATACCGACAATTCTGCTTTCAGGAATTTCCTTACCGTCAGTATCAAAAAAGATAATTCCTGGAGGCCCGAACAGGCCAAACCGCTTCATTAACACACGATCATCTTCGGTATTGCCGGAAACATCTACCTGCAATAACGTCAATCCATTAAGCTGCTCCATAACCTTCTTGTCATGAAAGGTAAACCTATCCATCTCCTTGCATGCTACGCACCAATCCGCATAGAAATCAAGCATGACAGGCTTTTTCGCTGATTGAAGCGCGCGATCAAGTTCCGCTACCGATCTGATACGGATAAAATTCAGATTTTCCTTTTCTCCTGTTCCATCGGACGATTTAGATGCTGCATGGAATTGCTCAAGTGGCTCCAGAGCATTATTTCCCCCTGAAGCTGCACCGACAAGCTCAAGTAATCCGATCATCAACAAAACAATACCAAACGTCTTTCCAAACCGTTGCGCTATGGAAAGCTTTTCATTCGAAGCGTTGAACACATTGAGAAAAACAGCACAAAGAATTGCATAAGCGCCCCAGAAAAGCATGACAACCTGAGCATGAAGAACCGGCGAAACCATCCAGATGGCAACGGCAATCAACATTAGCCCAAAAACATATTTAACCCCAATCATCCACGCACCGGCCTTTGGCAAAAGACTTCCGGCTGACAAACCAACAAGAAGCAGGGGAACGCTCATTCCCATCGCCATCGAAAAAAGTGCAAGGCCTCCGAGAAAAACATCCTTGGTCTGACTTATATACACAAGTGTCCCGGCAAGTGGGGCGGCAACGCAAGGCCCGACAATAAGTGCCGACAAAGCACCCATAATAAAGACTCCTGCAAAACGTCCACCCTTTAAATTTCGCGAGGTGTTGTTGAGTCTGTTTTGTATGGCAACCGGCATTTGCAGCTGATAAACATCAAACATCGACAGGGAAAGAACTACAAGCAGCACAGCAAACAGTGCAAGTACCCATGGCTTTTGCAGTGCACCGGCAAGTCCCTCACCAGCGAGTCCAGCGGCTACACCGAGGCTTGTATACACCAACGCCATACCAAGGCAGTAGGCGACAGCCATTAAAAAACTGCGGCGTCTATTCACATCACCCTCTCCCACAATGATAGAAGAAAGAATAGGAATCATCGGCAGAACACAAGGTGTAAACGATAACAGCAACCCGAAGGCAAGAAAAGCAAGAGAGATTTTCCATAAACTTCCACCTGCAAGAGTCGCTTTGGCAAGAGAAAGATCATTATCAGCCGAATTCTCCTGTTTTGGCGACGCCTGAGAAGTCGGTTTCTCAGCAACAGGAGCACTGCCTCCCGCATTTTCGCCAGCCAGAGAGAGCACTCCGGGCTTGTTCGGATCAACCTTGAAGAAGCGGGTCATAGGCGGATAACAGAGACCATCTTCTGCACACCCCTGGTACTCAACACTCAGCGTAAAAACGCCATCCGTCTTCACAAGAGGCACGTTTAGAGTCAAGGTGTCATGGTATATCTCAAGCGCTTCACCGCTTGTCGGATCAGTAACCTTGATGCTTTTTGGCAATACAGGAGCCTGAAGCTGAGCTTTACCGCTTTCAACTCCAACCTTCACCCTGTCGCGATACAATTTATAGCCCTTGGCTATATCCCAATGCACAACAACTGATTTAGCGCTGTTCAGTTCAGCCTTGACTTTGAACGCCTGTTCAGGATCAAGAAAATCAGTCGCAAAACAAGCTGTGACCCTCAAGAGAAGCGCAACTAAAACGACAATGAATGCGGCGTAACGCTTAAAAATATTATGATTCATAGAGCAGTGAGAAAATAAGTTATCAAGTACTTCAGCAACCACGTTACGTGTTTTTGTAATACATCTCTCCAAGCTGGTCAATAGCAAGGTATCCCATTCCTGAGTTTTCAAGAAAGGCCAACCCATCAGCCTCTTTCAGCATTGCTATTGTAGAGTAACTGCCTGCTGTAATGGCTAAAGGGGCCACAACCGTTACTGATCGCCAGTAAGTGACCGGGTACCCTGATCGAGGATTAATAATATGACAGTAGCGATGACCGTCAACTTCAATAAATCGCTCATAGTCGCCACTTGTCGCCAACGCTCCGGTGAAGAGAGGGATAGAGGCAATCGTTCTGCTTTTATTGCGAGGATCCTGAATCCCGATCAACCAGGGACTTTCGTCAAGCTTGGGGCCAACAACTCTTATATCGCCTGCAAGGTTGACATACCCATGCCTTACACCTTTACCATGAATCATAGCCGCAGCCCTGTCTGCAGCATACTCTTTGCCGAATCCGCCAAAATCGAGTTCCATGCAGGCAAGAGGCAACTTAACAGAATTACCCTGAAGCTCAACACTTTGCCAATTAATGAGGCTGCATTGCCTGGACAATACTCCTTTATCGGGAACAACCGCACTACCAAAATCCCATGCTTGGCGCAAAACACCTGCAGTAATATCAAAAAGCCCACCACTGCTGTCGAACAAAGTATCAGCATACTGAAATAAAGAGAGAGTCTCTTCATCACACTCTACCCAGTCAAGACCAGCTGCAGCATTTATCCGTGAAACAATGCTATCTGCCCTGTACCTGGAGTACTTGCGCTCAATTCTCGAAACCTCTTCAATTGCACATCCGGCAATTGACTGTGCATCTTTTTTAGATTCAGCAACAAGAACAACTTCACAGCCACTGCCCATGGCATCAAATCGAAAATGAAAACTATCCATGCCTGTGTTTCATTATGCATCGCCCCCTTTTGAAGAACGGTAGATATTTAAAAGCCAATAGGAAAATAACAGTAATTTTCCTCGATGCCATCACAGGAAAACCATGAAGAGCAGCAAATCATCACATCCGATTTATCGGTAAGCCACTTATCCTTCCATTAAAAAAGAACCCACGAAAGAATACCCAGTATTCCCACTCCAGCCAAAGCAGGTGATGTATAGCTGCTTCCATCAGCTGGAAGAGCTGTAGTAGGAACAACTATTGCAGCTGAAGCAGTCGAAAAGTGATATGCCGTTGTTCCTGAGTAGCCATTACCAGCCAAATCCTGTATTGAGCCTTGAACCAGCGTTACATAGTAATCCGTACCGCTTGCAAGATCTGAAGTCGGATTTATGGTAAGCGTATTGCCCGAAACCGTCAGTGTTTCAGTTGTATTGGTCGCCACTACTGCACCGGTTGCAGAACCACTGTGAACTTCAATCAAACCGGTACCTAATTGTACCGCTTCACTAAACGTCAGAACGATGTCGCTGCTGATCGCTACACCCGTACCAGCGGACGTTGGACTGAAAGTAATCACAGTTGGTGCAGTTGTATCGGTCGCAGCACCTGACGCAACTGTCGTAAAGTGATAGGAGGTCGTACCTGTGTAACTGTTGCCAGCTAGATCCTTGATTGAGCCTGAGGCCAGCGTTACATAGTAATCAGTGTTGTTCGTAAGATTTGCTGTCGGATTGATGGTCAGCGTATTGCCAGAAACGGACAGTGATTCAGTTGTATTGGTCGCCACAACCGCACCCACAGCAGAACCACTGTGAACCTCAATCAAACCGGTACCTAATTGTACCGCTTCACTGAACGTCAGAACTATATTGCTGGCAACCCCCACACCCGTAGCTCCAGTAGCTGGACTGTAAGCAGAAACAGTTGGCGGAGTTGTATCAGGAGTAGCGTAGGATAATGTTACTGTTTTGTCATAAAAAACGAGAGTTTCAACGCTTGTCAAATTAAACGTCAAATGAGTTCCCCCGCTACTTGCGCCAGAAACAGTAATAACACCATTTACAGCCGGACCTATGGTAAATCCACCATTTACAAAAGGCCTATTATAACTCGCATTACCATTATTAGCTAAATAGAACGTATCATTACCTGCTTGACCATTTAAATTATAAACCCCATTGTTCGGCGGTTTACCCCCATTGGTTAAATTGGCTAAAGTAACGCTATCAGCATTGACGGTCCCTGTCCAGTTTGCCATATTTTCCTCCTATATTTTAATATCTAATATTATGGTTAACCATCACAAGCCCTCCGATTACTCACTCAAAAGGGAGGAAGCGAATAGTTGAAATACGATACAATATCCACATGGACACCATGGGAAGTGATTAGGATTTGATCCTACTGAACGCTTGAGTCATTCAAAATGAAGAGCGGTGTCTTCGTTTTAACTGATAAGAGAAATCCTGCGAATAATCCAGAGTGATCAAATTTTACCGTCTACCCTGCTAAAAGTTTCTCGATAAACCAAGCTGAATACTTCTGGCATAGAATGGTAATATTCCTGATGCACCTCCTCCAGATATACTCCATTCTGGACGCTGTTCATAACTCTCGAATCTCGCATCCACAAGCCACTCTTTAGCAATTTTTTTCTCAACTTTAATACCAATTGAGGTTGCTCCAAAAGCTGAAAGGCGCTGGTCTAAAGAAAAATATGAACCTAGGGTTGCTCCAGCATCCGGAAAATACGGAAGATAAAAGGTTGCTGCAGTTTGGGTGTAGTATCTGAACAGTGGAGTTACAGTCCATTCATGAGGTAATGGCTGGACATACTCCATTCCAAAAGTATGTGCATTGATACCGAATGAGTCTGTGTAATAGCGATAGGATAACCGGGTTGTCCCATCTCTACGGTCAAAATGATGGTTCCACCTGGTCATGAAGGTCTTGCTTTCCCGCTTATCAGGCCTTTGATCAAATAACTTGTATGGATCGTTGAAATACCCTTTGCCGCTGGTATACCCTAGGTTAAGCTGAACAATATCATCCTTTGTCAGCACTTGAGTAACGCCTATCATCCCGGAATAAGACTTTTTATCATAAAAGGATTGTTTGTCATTCGTTGGGTTAATTGAATCGGTTGTATAGCTGCCGCCGAATGTGAATGTCGTATTCTTATCCTCTGTAGAGATACTCTCCTGGGCAGAATACCCGCGTGAAATGTAATCATGTTCCGCTGAGTAACTGCTTCCAAGAGTTACCGATCCTTTGGGAAGGTAGCGGGTAACGCTCAGATCAATAGCCTGCCGGCTTTCTTTCATTGACGCACCTGAAAGCGTTGAATGATGCTCCGGAGATGCACCGGTAACTGAATCATTAGTGTAGGTCGTGCTTATTGACCACTTTCCCGCAATTGGTGTCATGCCCATTACAGAATAAGCATTTACATTGATGCGATCCTGATCAGGCTGTCGATCCTCGTAATTCAGGTATTTGAAACTGACGATGCCATGCTCTGGCGCGGCTTCAGCAAAAGCAGTTTGAGATGCTGGCAATGCAATAGCTGCAGCAAAAAGAGCTGCTCCGACAACATTTGTTGATGGGTATGTGATAGATTTCATTGGTATGCCCTAAAGTTTATAAGTTCATTAATTGCATCCGCACCCACCACCACCGACACCTGAGCCGCCTGAGGCAGCCTCTTTGCTGCTATAAATATGCTCAGTGTACTTTGAATCAAGCGGATCACCTTCAAAAGTCATCTCCGGCCTTGCCAGAGTCTCTTTCTCCCAAGGCTGAACTGCAGACCCTATCGAACAACCTGTTAAACCAAGCACTATCAGACATAAAATCGCCTGCAGTGATTTGAGTATAAAATTAGATTTCATTTTTTTACCTCCAATGCATTCTGGATTTGCTTTTCAAGTATATCCTTATCGCTCGCTTTAAAGCCTAAATGCTGAGATATGATTTTACCATCGCGACCAACAAGAAAACTGGTAGGCATACCCTTTACACCGTAAAGTTTAGGCGTCTCACCTTTTGAGTCAAACGCTACAGTAAAAAGAGCAGGGTTTTGTGCAAGAAATTTCTTTGCATCTTCTGTTTTACCATCAAGATTAACCCCTATAATTTTAACTCCTTTTGACTTGTATTTTTCCTGCATGGCATTCATCCAGGGAAACGACTGCTGGCAAGGGCCGCACCATGATGCCCAGAAATCAACATAGACCACAGAACCGGCAGTACTTGAAAGCCTTACTGTTCCCTGTGAACCGGCCAATTCAAAATCAGGCGCTTTACTCCCGGACTCCAAAGCATATATATTTCCGGTCAGGCTGAAACAAACAATGAATGACAGGAGTAACACCTTCATTTTTTTGCTTTTTAACTCTTCCATAGCTGTAATGTTATAGTTGTTAAAACGAATATTCCTGAGCGAAACACTTTTTAAAAATAAATGCAGTAATCCCTGCAATCTTTTTCTCATCCCATGAGGAAAATAATTGACTACACCTCAATACTTCAGAGCGAAGTTTTACGGTAATCAATATTTCAACACAAGCGAGCAATAACAACACAGAGTATATCAGGAGCCTGCAGAAAGCGCCTTTACACTGAGGAGTATCATTATTACAGATCTAATGTACCGAACATGAACTTAAACCAGCATTAAGAGTCTCTTAAAAAAGGCTTAAATTTGTGCGGTAATAAAAAAATATCTACTTGTGGGTTTTAACCGTTTTTTTCTTCACCCAAAGAATAAACTGTGGTTTTTTATTTATATTTATGTACATTCTGCCAAGATACTCGCCGATTGCTCCAATTGCAAAGAGCTGAATGCCGCCCATGAGAAGAATAGTCACTATTAATGAGGCCCAACCAATTATAGGAACGTCCCTTGTCAATTTTTCAATTACCATGATGATCGCAAAAATGAACCCGCAGACCGCGCTTAGCAGCCCAAGAAAAGAGGCTATTCTCAAAGGAACGACTGAGAAGCTGGTAGCCATTTTAAACCATAACGTCACGCCTTTTATAAACGTGTAATTGCCTCGCCCTTCGAATCTTTTATGGTGCTCTATATTAATACTTGTTATATTGGCCGATATCATTAATATCAAACCGTCAACATAAGCATAGGGGCCGGTATATTTAATTATTTCTTTCTTTATAACAGCACTGACGGCTTTGAACGGGGACATGTATATACCCTCCGGCTTATCCAGCAGTATCATGGCCATTTTGTCGGTGAATTTACTGCAAAAAACTTTCCATGCGGAATGTTTTCTTTCCCTGAATTTTGTATAGCAGACATCATAACCTTCCCTGATCTTGTTAACCAGATGGGAAATATATTTTGGCGGATGCTGAAGGTCATCATCCATCATTACTATGACCTTGCCTGCGGCATGATTCAGGCCAGCCATTATTGCATTATGCTGGCCTGTGTTTTTCATCAAATTGATTCCTTTGATCTGAGCATACTGATCACACAGGGTCTCAATCACTCTCCAGCTCTCATCAGGGCTGCAATCGTTAACCAGAAGTACCTCGTAGTTGCCGGCATAACCGGATTCATTCATGGCGTAGTCTATCTGTTGTATCAGATGAGGCAATATAGTGGCGCTTTTGTAGACCGGAATAACTATAGAAACTTCAGGGACCGGTTTCTTGTCACTTTCTCTTCTGTTAAATTCAACCATTTCGGACTTCCTTCTCTTTTAGTAGGCCGGCGATAAAATCATATGTCATTTTAAGGCCGGTCTGAAGCGGAGTTACAGGTTTCCATCCGAGTTCATCCTTTGCGCGTGATATATCTAGAATAATCTTCGGGACATCGAAAATACGTTTGTCTGTGTATTCTACTTTTACTTCGAGATTTGCAACGTTGCGTATGGCCTTCAAAATATCGTTCAGGGAAATTCCTTCTCCACTGCCTATATTGAATATTTTGGATCTGGGTTCGCTGACAGCTGCTTTATAGATGCCATCAACAAGATCATCTATGAAGAGATAATCTCTCACTATTTCGCCGTCACCCCAGATATTGATTGTCTCTTTTCTGATCGCTTTGCCAAGGAATACCGATATAGCCCCCTGGGCAGCCTGCGGATTTTGCCTGCTGCCGTAAGGATTGGACGGCCTAATAACAGCATAATTCAGGCCGTAGAGATGATTAAACAATGACAGATACTTTTCATTGGTAAGCTTTGCTATTCCATATGAACATAGAGGATCTGTAGTGCAATCTTCATTTATAGGAAGGATTTCTGGCATGCCATAAACGGTGCCGCCCGAAGAAATAAATACAATCTTCTTTATTTTATTAGTCACGCACTGTTCAAGTAAAAAGATGGTTTCTACGACATTTGAACTGATGTCAAAGGCAGGGTCATCATTCGACGTTTTAGGGAGGGTGGTGCTGATCAAATGAAAAACCAGATCAATGTCTTTCAATGCGTTGGATAGCAGGCCACGGTTGCCGAAATCTCCGTAACTGTATTCTACCCCGCCAAGCGGACGACGGAACTGTTCTTTATACTTGTCAAATACGCGCACCCGATGATCTTCAGCGAAAAGCCTGTCGACCAGATGCGAGCCAATAAAGCCGTTTCCGCCGAGTACAAGGCAGTTCATGAATACGCCTCCGTCTATGTTACTTCCTAAGTATAATATAATATTTCTGTCATCGGTGTAAAAAAGCCGATCCGGTGTTGTCTCTTTTATTATAGAGAAGCGTGTACAACATACTGCCCGCCCAAAGGCAGAGATTTTAAATAACGTTCCATAGGGCGAAGCCCGCTGAGAAAAGATGGAAAGAAGAGAATGTACTGTCTCTCAATTATCGAAAAGCCTGCCTTTTTGAGCAGGGCAATCAGGTGCCTCGGCTTAATGAGTTCAGCATCAGCATCAAAAGGGCAAGTTCGGACTATATGTCGTGTAACAGGGTTATAAGGATTGTGTTCAAAGATAAATAGCTCTCCATTATTGACCGTGAGACTCTTGATGAAACTTAAAGTGTCATGACGCTGATTCGGGTTAATGTGATGCAGGACATTTGCAATGAATACAAGATCGAAATTGCCACAAATAGAATCTGCTGTGGAAGTGAGCAAAAAAAACTTAGCCGATGGATTCTCTTTTATTGCTATATCAAGGCACCTTTGGGAAATGTCGCATCCGGTTATAGAAACGTCTGGGAAAAGACTGGCAAAGTATCTGATATTGTTTCCGACTCCGCACCCAAATTCCAGAATCCTGACAGGTCGGTGCTTCAGAAGTTTCTTGGTTAAGGATACCTTATGCTGCGAAAAAAAGGCTGTATCCCGTTCAAAAAGAAACAGTTGTTCTTTTAGGATGTCATCATAATTATTAGCAAATTCGTCAAAGTCTACTTTTGACATCTGGGAATGACTCCAAAATCTGTACGATTTCTCTTGCAGAAGCTATAGTTTAGTTCTTCTCTGTATTTATGAATGACTACGGTCAACAATGAAACCATGAATTTTCCGCCGATCATTGTTTAAATCCATCTAGATTAATTTCCATTATCTTTAAATCACCACTTCTCCATAAATGCTGACCTCTGACGTTGCTGTCATAGATATGCCGGATTACTCGGGCATTATTCCGATCGTTCAATGCCAAGTTGTAGTGGCCCCCGTTTAAACCGGACATTGTAAAAACCAAAAATAAATTGTAGTCTTATGATTACACATATGACTACAACGAAGAAAGGGGCTACGATGAGACCGGTTGAGGTCATAACCTCGGTAGAACGCCGAAGACGTTGGACTGCCGAGGAAAAGCGGGCTATGGTCAAGGAAGCCGAACAGGTCGGTATGAGTGTGTCGGCAGTGGCAAGGAAGTACGGGATACACCCTAATCAGCTTTTTGGGTGGAGACGTCTGATGCATGAGGGCGCCCTGGTGGCAGCGGAATCGAATGAGCCCGTAGTGCCTCTGTCTGAGGTCAAAGAGCTGCGGGCGAAGATCAGGGAATTGGAGAGAGTCCTCGGCAAAAAGACCATGGAAGTCGAGATACTCAAGGAAGGGCTCAAGATAGCGCGCGAAAAAAAACTGATATCGCGCATGCCGTTATTGCCGGGGGACGATTCCCAATGAAGTCGGTAGCAGAGGCATTTGAGGTATCGAGGTCCAATCAGCATAGCAAGATGGTGCTAGGATCGAGGAAGCGACAGAGATACGGTTGTTGTGCTACGGACAATAACTATTTGCCTTTGATAAGAGAGATCGTACGGGAGCGGCCGGCTTATGGATATCGGCGGATTACGACATTGTTGAATCGGCACCTGACTGTTGAGGGGCTGCCGAGAGTAAACGTAAAGAGAATCTACCGGATCATGAGAGTAAATAAGTTGTTGTTACCGAAGCATACGGGGATACCAAGGCGCCCTCACACAGGGGTAATAAGAACAGAGCGCAGCGATATGAGATGGTGTTCTGACATTATGGAGATAGGGTGTCGGAATGGGGAACGGGTGAGAATAGCGTTCAGTCTTGACTGTTGCGATCGGGAAGTGCTGAGCTATGTGGCGACGACAGGTGGCATAGATGGGAATATGGTCAGGGATCTGATGCTTGATTCAGTGCATACCAGGTTTAAAGGTGCGGACAGGGTGCCAAAGCCTATTGAATGGCTCAGTGACAATGGCTCTGCCTATATAGCTGATGCAACAAAAGCCTTTGGTGAACTTCTGGGACTAACAGTCTGCACGACATCGTACAGGAGTCCAGAGTCAAACGGTATGGCCGAGGCATTTGTTAAGACGTTCAAGCGTGACTATATTGGAGCGTCTGGCGCAAATGATGCTTTGTCACTGATGAAAGCGCTGCCCGGGATGTTTGCGGATTACAATGAGAATGCACCTCACAAAGGGCTCAAGATGCTGTCGCCAAGAGAGTATCGGCGACTTCAAAATAAGTTAGAAGGCTGTCCGGTTTGATAGGGGCAACTCCACAAGTACAGGCTGAATAGTTTCATCAATATCTGTGGAGAATCAATGTTTGTAAAGCGGTTAGCATCAAGATCCAGCTTAATCTTTTGTTAATCGGCGTGCAAAATTGACCCACTTGAGGCCATAATCGGCGTCCAAAATTGACCCACCTCGGCATATCCTCTATTCTCTCTGTAGCCAAACAGAGAGAGGAGCAGATGAAAGGAGATGCTGATAGTGGAAACCATCCGTAAGATTCGGTGTGCATATCATAGGGACAATAAATCGCTAAGGCAGATAGCGAGGGAGTTCAACCTGTCCCGGAATACAGTCAAGAAGGTCATACGCGGCGATGCGACGGAGTTTATCTATGACCGCAAAGAACAGCCAATGCCTAAACTCAGCCAGTATCAGAGCGTATTGTCGGAGTATCTGATTTCAGACCGGACAAAGCCCAAAAGGGAACAGCGTACTGCAATAGTGCTTTTTGAGGAACTGCAGCGACAGGGCTTTGAAGGGGGTTATGACAGTGTGCGCCGGTATATTCAGAAATGGCGGAGCCGCGAGGGTTCAAAAGAAGTGACAGCATATATTCCGCAGAGTTTTGAGCCTGGAGAAGCTTTTCAGTTTGACTGGAGCCATGAGATGGTTGAGCTTGGCGGAATATTGACGAAGATCAGATTAGCCCATTTCAGGCTCTGTTATAGTCGGATGCAGTTTTGTGTGGCCTATCCAAGGGAGAGTCTCGAAATGGTCCTCAATGCGCATGTGCAGGCAATCGAGTTTTTTGGAGGCAGCTGCCGCAAGGGTATTTACGACAACCTCAAAACAGTGGTAACCAAGATACTGATGGGCAAGGACCGCACCTTCAATAAGCGGTTTCTGAATCTCGCGTCCCATTATCTGTTTGAACCGATAGCCTGCACCCCGGCAGCGGGCTGGGAGAAAGGTCAGGTTGAGAACCAGGTCAAATTCGTTAGGCATCGCATATTCGTTCCGCGTTTGAAGTTCGCCAGCTTTGCGGAATTGAACCAATATCTTCACGACCGCTGCAGAATACTTGCCGCCGGGCATAAACATCCGGAGTTCAAAGACCGCACGGTCGCTGAATACTTTGAGCAGGAGAAAGAGCATCTAAGCGCCATTAGTTCGCAGTTTGACGGCTACAAAGAGATACCGGCCCGTGTAACAAGCACATCTTTGGTGTCATATGACAACAACCGGTACAGTGTTGATGCGTCCGCTGTTGGCAGAACAGCCATGATCCGGGCATATGCTGACCGCATTGTCATGGTTCATGACGGAAACGTGATTGGAGAGCATCAGCGCCAGTTCTGCCGGGACAGGGTGATATATGATCCATGGCACTATCTGGAGGTATTGAAGCACAAGCCGGGGGCGCTGCGTAATGGGGCTCCTTTCAAGCAATGGGAATTGCCTGAGCCGCTTATGGCTATCAGGCAGAGTCTGGGCAAAAGCTCTGACGGAGACAGGCAATTCGTCGGCATTCTTGGAGCCATATCAATCTACGGCATAGAAGCTGTGGTCGCAGCATGCTCCGAAGCGCTCAATGCCGGCATCGCCAGTCGAGACGTTGTCTTGAATATTCTGAGCCGTGTTCACGATGCCCCTGAGGTAGCTGACTGCACTATGCCGCCGCATCTGCCTGAACTCAAGTCGCCTCCTCTGGCCGATTGCAATCGCTATGACACTCTGCTTACAGGAGGTGTCTATGCTGCGGGATAAACTCTTCGACGCTATGGATAACCTGCACCTGCATGGCATGAAGGCAGTTCTCGACGAAGTGCTGGCCACCGGAATAAAGCAGAGACGTACTCCGGAAAAGATATTGTTGGATCTTATGGAAGCTGAACTGGGAGAACGCACGGCCAGAAGCATCCGCTATAGGTTGGGCATAGCAAGGTTTCCGATAGACAAAGACATAGACCGTTTTGACTTCAGCGCCACGAAAGTCAATGAAACACAGGTGAGATCGCTTCACGAGGGCCGTTTCCTGGATACAAACAGCAATATCATACTGATCGGCGGCACCGGCACAGGTAAGACCCATCTGGCTATAGCCATGGCGCGTCATGCAATCAAAAACGGCAAAAGGGGGCGCTTCTTCAATGTTGTCGATCTCGTGAATCAACTCGAACAGGAAAAACTTGCAGGAAGAGGAGGTAAACTGCCCGAAAGCCTTGCAAGGTTCGACCTCGTGGTGCTTGATGAACTGGGATATCTGCCGTTTTCAAAGAGCGGCGGGCAACTCCTGTTCCATCTGATATCGAAGCTCTATGAGCGGACTTCCCTGATAATCACCACTAATCTGACCTTTGGGGAATGGCCACAGGTCTTCGGAGACGGCAAGATGACCACTGCCTTGCTGGACAGGGTTACTCATCATTGTGATATCATCGAAACAGGAAACGACAGTTGGAGAATAAAAACACGAAACTCTAAAAAATGACCGTCCGGGGTGGGTCAAAATTGGACGCCGATGCCGGGTCAATATTCAATGCCGATCTACACCAATGCCATGCGATACGTTAAGTAGGCATAAATTGTGGTGATTACTACAAGGATTCCGGTGATGACTTCAAGGACCATAAGGCCTCCCGACAGACACATTACTTGTAGCCAATTTGGCTGATTTTGTATTTGCAGCAAATATCACTTGCCAAGCACAGCCGTAACATCATGGAATACATTGCCCTCGTAAATATCAGACTGCGTCCCCAAATGAAGAAGTCTGTAGTTATGAGGCTCGGATAGATAATGGTTGATAGCAGCTTCCAGGTTTTTTGGCAAGAATCGGCATTGTTCACATTGACTAAGCCTTTCGCCAGAAAGGCGGATTACTTGCTTAATACCCTCATAGTTGTTTCCAGGCATGTCGCGCCTCATAATATACCTCCATATTTACTGATTTTAATTATCCTGTTTTGTTCTATTGGCAGCAGAGACGTAGTGAGTAATTACCAGAGCTACGGCTACAAGTACTATCCCTCCGCCCAATATAAGCAAGTGAATAGGTTGATTAAAATCGATTTTAAAGGATTGCCTGAAAAAATTAACGATGAGTATCATTATTATTACCTGGCCAATATGGGACTTCAGCTGATCTAATGTCGTGATACTCAACCACTCCGGCCGAGTTTTCTTTTTTCTTACTGCAGGGTCAATTTTACTAATGAACAGTTCATATAAACCCATGGATATCATCAGATGTCACGTCCCAGGTATTTGGTACCAGTTCAATCCCAGGTAATGGAGACCACCATTGTTAGTATATTATTGCTTCCTTATTTTTAAGTCAACGTTTTTGACCTCAATTTTCCCTTTCAGTCTGTAGCTTCTTCCCTTGAAAACTGAGATATCTGCTCGGTCGAATATCCGATCAATGGTTGCATTGGCGATAACAGGATCTGGAAACACCTGCGGCCATTCCTCTATATCCCTGTTTGATGTCAGTATCATGGCTGAGTTATGTTTTCTTCTGTCCAGAAGATCGAATACTTCCTCAGCCACATCCCTGCACATGGTGGTTACTCCCCAGTCGTCGAATATCCACAGTCGCGCCGAGAGAATCTTTTTGAACAAGACATCGAGATTGTTTTTAGCCTTGGCACGAAGAATATCCTCGGCCAGTCTTTTGAGACTGTTGCAGTAGACACGGTGTCCCCTGTTTGCCGCCAGCACCCCTATGGCCAGAGCCAGGTGGGTCTTGCCGGTTCCGGGCTGTCCCAGGAAAAGACATATCTGGTTATTCGACATGAAGTCCAGTGTGGCTATCTGCCGAATCCGGGTTTCATCGATCTGAGGGTTAAAGGACCAGTCAAAGGTCTCCAGGGTAGTAATCTCCGGGAAGTTGGCTTTCTTTATGCGGGTCATTAATGCCTTTTCCTTCCTGGAATCGATTTCCCGCTCCAGCAGATCACTGATCCATGACAGCGAGACTGCTTTTTTGTGCTCCGAAAGCACCTCCTGAAGTTCTGCCGCGGCAGTGTGAAGTTTGAGAGTTTTAAACTGGCTTTGGACTGTCTCTGTATTCATTGCTGTTACCTCCCAAGTTTAACATCTGTTGATATTCCGCTATGGGTCTTATGAATTTGGATGCCTTAATTGCTTCTGTGAATCCTCCTTTCTTTTGTTCTTGCCGCCCTGTTGTCTTTAGTTGCAGAAATGTATGAATGCTCCTGTAGCTGATAGCATCTACCGATAAGGCTTTTTGGCACGCGTCGTTAATGTCAACGGCAGAGTACTTCTTATCAAGGGAGAGTATGCCCCATATCTTTCTGGTATCAATAAAGCCGTTGCCCTGCTGGAGCAGCCTGACAATAACTTCCTCAACATACGGCCCGAATTGTTCCGCTCTCTTCCTGTAATACGAGCCCTCCCTCATCGAGCGCTGCCAAGGCGCCTTGTGGCATTCCTTGGTGCTTTTGGATATATTGGGGTCCGTGATACGATCATGTACTTCTATCAGTTTGCATTTGTGATAGATGCTTACCTGCGTGGAGTTGCCAATCACTGCAACATCCTCATCACGGTACTGTTCTTCTACCGAATAATACTTGCTCCGAAATCGGACATGGCAGTCTTTTCTCACTGTGCCTTCGTGAAACTCTTCAATCTCATAAGCAATCGGAGGCAACGGCTTTAGTGCCGGGGCCTCTTCTTCTGAAAACACATCGACTGGTTTCCTGCGTGTCGTGCCGTGTATCCGCTCATTGGCAATGGCTACCTTTTTGTTTATGTAATGCTGGGATTCGCTCAAACCGTACCAGCCCTCTCCATGCGCCTGATATAATCGCCGGCCAAAGGGAACCATTCGTTCAACTTTGCCCTTAAGTTCCGGGGACCCTGGAGGCAGGCATTCAATGATGGTCCCATAATGTGAGGCGAACCTCTCATACACAGGGTTGAGCAGAGGTTCGTATTTGGATGCTTCAAGGGCAAAGCATTTCGGATTATCGGAGATGATTTTCTTTGGCACGCCGCCCAGCTCCTTGAACATTTCCTCCAGAGTGGTAAGCGTGGTCGGCACATCATATGACCATACAAGATGTATGATCATATACCGGGAGTGCCCCATTACGCCGAGAAACATCCATAGGGTGCGTTTCTTTCCTGTCTCAGGCTCTATGACATTGCGGAGCTTGCCCCAGTCAATAATCAGTGCCTCTGCTGGAGCATAGATAATTTCCTCGATGATTGACCGCCGGGCGTTTTCACCGATGGCTGTTAACTTGTGACGGTGCAGAAACCGGTAAAAACTTGAACGCCCCATGCTTACCGGGAGTTCTTCTAAAATAGTGACGGGTTGCCAGCCGGCCTGCAGCCGGTCTTCAATCCACGGCCTCTGTGCCTGCAACTGCAAGTCCGCCTCGGAGGTCTGCAGCGACCGGCCGTCAACAGGATCGGGGAACAGTGCTTCCGGATAAGGGGGAATAGGCAAGCTTTGATCCAGATAACCATATTCTCTGGCCTTCTCCCGAATGTGGGTTACACGATTCCGCCCTACTGACAAATCCCTGCAAATGGCGTTGAACCCCTTGCCGGATATCAGCTGTTCAACTATCTTTCTTTCCATTAACCGTCTCCTGTTCTTTGCAGTCACAATGTCCTCCCGTTCAATATCAAAAGGGCATCATAACAGCTTCTTACAGGTGGTCTCGTTTGCCTGGGATTAAACCCTGATAAACTGGTCTCGTTTTGGTGGGATTGGATACCTTAGAACTGGTACCGGTTAGGTGGGATTTGCCCCCCTAAAATCGGTACCGAGTGGCTGGGACGTAACAGTTATAAAAAGTTTGAGATTGGGACTGTTAAGGAGAACAGCAGTAACACGGATAGGTTATCACTGGATGAGATAATTAATGAAATACTTGCCCACTCCAAGAAACCCATGCATGTTCGAGATGTACTCAAAGAGATACGAAAGAACAGAGAATATCCTGAATATACTATTGCTCAAAGATTATCTAATAGTCTCGAATTTATTAGGACTGCGCCAGCCACATATACTGTAAAGGACAACATTGATGATTACGTATCCAAAAAAAATAATGATATTGAGTTTGCCAAATCATGGTCCCTACTTATAGAAAGAGACATCTCAGCTTTCCTTGTCTATGAAGTTTTGAGAAATAGAGCATCAAAAAAAGAAAGAGCAAACAATAAAAAAAAAAAATGCAGTTTGGTGAAAAACGAACGGACAAACATTTCGAAAAACAGCAAAATGCAGTTTGGAGAAAAAATGAACGGGCAATAGATGCTTCATCAGAGAGCCAACAGGTAGATAGTTTTAGACATTGCAATTTGGTGCAACCCAGCTCAAAACTTGCAGCTGTCCAGAGCTTCTATCACAAACTGGGAACAGGCCTATTTACATCAACTATTTTGTGATTGTATGCTTTTTGAGTATACACTTATAC
>Ga0118677_10001817_pt1 | contig 44315 bp, 29 predicted proteins | sample AliMusrvi5mmetaG_FD_86154 | JGI IMG/M metagenome (GOLD analysis project Ga0118677, IMG submission 86154)
CACCACGTATTATATAAGCCATCCATTTTCCTTATGATTGATAATTAGAATAACAAACCCAAAACTTTACCAATGAGATTATAACAGTTATGTATATTCTATCACTAATTACGCGTATAAGAAGTATAAAGCATAATATTTGCCTAATAAATCTAATAATGATGCAGATAAGAGGCGATGTCGGAGAAGTATTTGACAAGGTAATGGTTTACCTAATAACTAAGCAGGTAGTGGCTCGGGGTTAGTAAGTATGAACGTGTATCCTGGAATATTGATTATCTGTCCAAAACTAATGGGAATAATTAACTATTAGTACATTGGACTGTGTATTCTAACTACCGGTATAGAACCTGCACATAACCTGCATTAGATTACCAGGGCATGACTCCCCATGGATTCCTAATCACCGGCTGCGTAGTATCTATATTTCCTGCAGCAATAGCGTAGGCAAGCACGGCAGAAGCAAGAGCTGGAGATCCCGTTCGGATAGAATAATAATCCTCACTTCCCAGAAGTCCACTAGTGAAAAGTCCATTTACATAATTCTTTCTGATAGCATATTCTACAAGACTAGCTGCTAGATCCAGATAATTTTCACGCATCCCTGACAACTTCCATACGTTCACCAAACCAAGTATTACTCCAGCCAGATCGCCGGAGATCACTGACCGATCCGAACTAACAAGGCCCGGAATGTCCAGCAACTCCAACACTTTGTCCATTGTGCTCAACACATCACATTTTGTGTTGCAGTATATTCCTGCCAGAGATGTAAAGGTCGACACAAGTGTCATGGAGTTCTCAGGATTCTTCCAGGCATAAAGACAGGATGGTCTTGTATATGCAGCAGTTGTCGATTCATCTGCCCCTTCCGGACAGTATCCGGATACACCAATTACGGGTTTACCAGTCGCAACATTCAATGTATCCCGGAAGCAATCAGCCTTTGCATCATATGCGGCTTTACAATAATTCAGAGTATATTCACAGGCTTCACTGGTAAGTTCATCCCTCAGAGAGTCACTGTCGGGCAAATATCCTGAAGCTTTCGAAATCAGAAATGCATATCCTAAAACATCGGCATACCAGAGCTCATCCGGCCTGTCCTCAGAAGTCGGAAAAAGACCCGTAAAGGGATTAGTTCGTTCTTTATAAAAGGCATTCATCTTACAGGTCAGGTCATAGAATTTCTGAACACCAGTCTTGTTATACAAGAACAACCATCCCGATATATACATTCCCCCGCTGCAGGCAAGGCTGCAGGGGCCAATGGATGTATTCGGATTTCCTTCCATGTCAGCATGCCTGTTGAAGGCCATTGTCTCCCAGTCACATATATGGTTCTGAAATGCAACTTCTATCTCGTATCTGGTTGACTCCGGGTTTATCTCCCAAAACTTCTCCCAGGGAATCGAAAGGCCTTTGACTTCGTGCCAGCCTTTGTAACCACCTATCTGCATTTCAGCTTTTACCAGGTTATAACCAACATGCTCTCCCCAGAGTATATATCCCGATTTCGGATGTCTGCAGTTAGATAAAACATAGCCCAGATGCTCATCTGCAGCAGACGAATAACTGGAATCCCCGGTCACCTCACTCAATGCTCCCAGCATGTCCAACAGTTCAATTTCAAAAAGCAGGTTCTGGCAATGAGGTCCGGTACCAGCCAGTTCGCGATTATTCCCGTGTACCCCTGGGTCAATCGAAGTACATTTCGGAACGCGATGCGTGTTGACATTTAACTGTCCGGCAAATAGATGACCAGGTTTAGAGCAAGAGACAATTCTGCCCTCATTCAGCATCACGTTGGCAAATTCTCTTACTGTGTCCAGAGCAATATTGTAATCAAGCATTTATGTTTCCTGTATAGGTATATTTCATCAACCAACATTATCGGCGACTCATAAATCGCCTTACTATCAAAAACACAGCTCCTACTAGAACCGCAATGACTATTGGTGCTGCCATTCTGTAGACTACATAATTTAATGGTATTTGAAAGCCGTTATGATTTCCATTTCCGTAATAACCTTGATTGACATTGTGTGGATGATTCAACACGATAATAAGAAACACAATAAATCCTACAAGACTGCTGACAATTCTAAACCCATATCCATATCTACGCCTGCGAAACCAACGCGCATCCATAAAAAGAAATGCCCAAAATGGCATCTCATCCGGGTTATTTCTGGACACGAAATCAGGATTCTGAGGAGCTGCAGGTGGGTCGTTGGGAGGCGGAACTTGTGATTGCTGTGGTTGCTGTGGTAGAGTCGTTCCTATCACGACCGGAGCACGTTCTACAAGCACATCATCCATCATCTGGGCAGCTGTCTGGTATCTTTTTGCAGGCACAACTGCCAACGCTTTACGGAGTATTCCGCTCCATGGTCCGGGTAGAGTAGATAAAAATCGTGGTTCTGATTGTGCTGACGGATCTACCGGTGCAGTAACTCTCTCTCCTGATAAAGCTTCATATAAAACCGCACCAACAGAGAACAAATCACTCTTCTGATCGAAGGCTTTTCCTGATAGCTGCTCTGGTGCCATATATCCCGAATGACCGCCAACATGTGATGACTGGCTAACTCCCAGCTCGGATTCAAGCCTGGCTATACCAAAATCCATCAGCTTCACCGAACCGTCCCTTGCAAGCATTATATTCTCCGGCTTTATGTCTCCGTGGAATATGCCCTGCTTGTGAGCCGCAACAAGAGCTGACAGTAACTTCAGAGCAATGTCTTTTGCCTTAATATGCTCCAGAGTCTTTTCGAATTTCAAAAACTCTCCCAGAGTAGTTCCCTGGCACAGTTCTCTTGCTGCATACAGTTTTCCTTCAAACAGTCCACTGTCATAAGGCTGTGCAATACCAGGATGTTTGAGCTGTAATAATACGCTTGCTTCACACTTGAACTGATCAATCAACTGGTTCACACAATCAGAACCAATACCTGCCGGAATCGGCATAAGTTTGAGCACAACCGTCGCATGGGAGCGATTATCTTCAGCCTCATAAACAAAACCCATACTGCCCCGACCAAGTTCGCGGATGATTTTATATGTATCAATCTGTTGGTTTTCCATTTATATCTCCTCAACACCACTCATACATTATAAATGCAGTATTGCATTAGTTAGCATCACTCAACTCTATAATACAACTCATCGGGTTCTATATCACTTTCGCCAACGTATAAAAAATCGCCAAAATCAGCCTATCTCCTCAAATCTCTTCTTATTGAAAACCCAGCAATGATCAACAGTATGACTCCAACAACCATACAGACAATACTACCTGATGCCTCTACTATCGGATAACCGAAAGACATCGAATGGCCGGTATAATGACTATTATGAATCCCACCAGGAAAACCAAGTAATATCAGTATTACTCCCAGAATAGTGGAGACCACCGAGAGTGTACTTATGCTCATCCCCATTTGTGGTGAGGGATTATCACCCCACTGTCTGTAATAATATCTGCCCGTTATTAAGTAATACCAAATTGGGATGTCATCCCGAGGTTTGTCGAGAGTGGGATCAGGAGCTGGATCAGAAGGTTGTTGAGCAGGAGGGTAACTGGATGATAGATTATTAAGTTGCTGGACAGGCTGTTGGAGAGTTAAGGTACTTTGAACAGCCAAAGGATCTTTGCCTGACTGTATATCGCCGATCATCTCAGCAGCACTCCGGTAACGTTGATTTGGATCTTTTGCCATTGCTTTTTCAAGAATTCCATTCCAAGGTACTGGCACAGCAGTAGATGCTGCACTAAACGCCTTTTCCCCGGTGAGACACTCATATAATACTGCGCCAAGTGAGAACAGGTCGGACCTTTGATCAACAGCCTGTTCGGGAGGCATGTATCCTGAGGTTCCTAAAATCCGAACTCCTATGTCGCTCTCGATTTTCGCAACACAGAAGTCCATTAGTTTGATAGAACCATCTCTGGCAAGCATTATGTTTTGCGGTCCTATGTTACTATGGACGATTCCAGCCTTATGTACAGTATCGAGAGCTGAAAGTATATTGAGGGCTATCTCTTTGACGTTTGGCTGCGGCAGAGTCTTTTCGATCTTGAGGAAATCTTTCAGAGTAATTCCGTGGCACATTTCCATAGATATAAATGCTTTTTCGTTGTGAATGCTGCAGTCGTAAAAATGAATAAGATTTGTATGCTTCACCTGCGAAAAAACATGCACATCTCCGCTGATTCGCTCTGCAAGATCATTTTCAATGTTTGGATTCGTATCTGAATGAACAGGAATAATTTTCAAGGCGACTCTCAAATGGTTATCGACATCCTCAGCCTCATAAACCATTCCAATTCTACCTCTGCCAAGTTCGCGGATGATTTTATATTTGTCCATGTTGAGCTCCTTTTATTCTGAACAAGATTAATAGGATTTCAGGATGGGCACGATTATAAAGATCCTATATATCGTGGAAATCCTTTAATCCTGAAAATCGTGTTCAGACACTCACAACACCGGATGATTTACTTTGTCTGTAAAAAGCCTGGTTGGCTTGTCTGATATCTCCAGGACGTCAAAGGCCATCCAGTCTCCAGCCCAGGTTGAGATTTTGAAGTTGTTGGTTGTACCGAGTCCGGTCAGCATCAGGTCACGGGCCAGGGGCTGGCTGCCGTAGGTTGCATCCAGTTTGCCATTAGCCCAGGATAAAGTTACCACGTCTGCTGATCTGTTCGCATTCCACTTGGCTGGTTCCTGAGTTACTCCCAAAACCTGCTCAGTTTTTGCAATTCCTGAACCGTCTGAAGACATTCTGACTTGCCATATTCTGCCCTGGTTTTCAGGTCTGACTGATGGCAGCCAGCCGTCATCCAGGGACAGAGTTGCACCAGCTATGCCGAACATCACCCTTGCATTGCGACGGAGTTTGATCTTGACAGTGCCGTGAGAGCTGACACCCGGTATGAAGGTTGCGGTTGCCGCTGCGGCATACATAGTGCTGGTGATCTTTGTCACTGTGCTCTTAGAGTCAAGAACAAACCCGGGTTCCAGAATGACCCCGGCATCTCCTGAGTTTATATTCCACTGTGTGGGATCGTACGAGTTGAAATGATAAGCAGGAAGGTCCGATGCCATCTTTGGTGCCTCAGGGACCAGCTTTTTGCTCATCGTCACGGTAGAAACCTCAGTAGACAATTTTATTGCCTTATATCCATGAGACTCCATTTCGAATGATATCTTCCCATTTGAAATTGGAACCATGTCACCGGTCGTTGCATCCATTGCTGATCTCGGACCGTCTTTATATAACCTGGAAACATCCAGCGATGCATTCTGCTTTGTCCATGTCAGGTTGCTGACTATCAACATTGCGGAATCTGACTTGTGATAGTATGAAAACAGTACATTACCGCTCAGTTTCTTAACGTGTGGCTGCATTCTCCAGTAAGGGTAATATGTAGTGGTCGAAGTGTCGGAATAATCTCCCAGTATACGCTTTTCGACGTCTGCAGCAGTGTTTGAAACCTGGGTATCGTGCAGGAGAGTCCAGGGCAAGAGCTTAGCTGCCTGACCTGCCCACAGCGCAGGGATCATATCTGTGCGGAATCCCCAGGGCCACCCGCTGTATCCTACAGCAAACTTATATAGAGGCAGAGCATAGGCTGGTCTATACCTGGCAAGTTGCTCCCCTTCATAATATGAATCCGCCAGGGACATAACCGGTATATCCAATGCCCCTCCGCAGTGAGCTACCAGCACAAACGGTTTACCTCTCTCTGTAAACATCCCTCTCAAGCGTTTAGCAAAGTTACGGACTTCGGTGATTCTGGTGGGGGTGTCGGTGTCCCAATCTACTTTGAAGTTACTATCGCAGCCTATATGAGAGGGATTGTCACAGTCCCAGGGAACCAGGGTTCCATCCATGTAAACACCGTCAATTCCTCCCTCTTTCATCAGCCTGTTGATACCATTAAGCAGCAAGTCCTGATATGGACCGTGCAGGCAGCAGACATAACACTTCACGCCTTTGCCAGGATTCGGGTATGCCCGTTGGTACCACATTGCATCCGGTTTCACTTTGAAATCAGTTTTGTACTGGGCAAACCCTGGAGAGTTCTCAGCCAGCAGCTGGCAGAAGTAGACTATGAATTTATTTCCGGATTTGTGAGCTTCGTTGGCTCTGCGGATAATTTCGGGCATCTTGGCAAAATCAGGATAGCCCTGGTAGTCCGACCATTCCTCAAACCATAAGTTTACACTACCACCATAGAGACCTGTCTTTGCAATCGATGGTTTCTTGGTAGGAGTCGGCTGCAGCATCAACCGGAACACATAACCATCTGTCGGAATCTGCCCAGCACCATCGACAAGGTTTAACTTGAGGAGTGTCTGCTTCTTGCCTTCGATAACCTGAATCTGAGACCGGCGTTTGCTGGAGAGGAAAACAGGGGTGTCAAAGGTAACGTCCAGACCTCTATCTTCGCAACCTACCCATATGGGACCAGCTGCCCCTTCATATCCGACTCCCCGAAGTTCCTGGGCCTGTTGTATGCTCCAGAAATGCAGCAGCCTGGCATATTCGCGTTTGATAGGGAATACGACTGAAAGCCGGTTGATTTTGCTAGCGCCTAAGCCCTTGACCCGAAGCTTGAGTATAGTAAAGCCATCGAACTCCACGATCGATCGGGTCTCCAGTGTAGCTTTTCCTAGTGATGCCGACGATTTCACTACCACCCGGCTCCCGGACATTGATACATATACATGCTTCTCAACCGGCCGGAGCGTTTTTCCAGCATACTCAATTTCAACTCTCCCCTCACCAGCCATCAATTCTGCAGCAGAATCTTTGACGGATTTCAGAAGTCCGAAACTTCCATAAGAAAGGCTCTTATCATACAGCTTAACTGTACTACCAGTGACAACCGGTTTCTTCCATGGTGTGGGAACAGCTTTGTCGATATAATCCTTTGCAACATTCGTGCCGAGATAGTCCGGCTTAGGCTGCGGTTGAATTTCGACATTTTTGGACAGGAGGTTCTTACCCGATTTGTCCTCGATGTATAGAGATGCTTCAGCAGGCATCTGAACAGACTTGGGAATACTCATTTCCAGTCGCAGCCGACCGGCCGTCTTAATCGAAAGCTTCTTCTCTCCTATCCCAGAAATAGAGAGAGTTGCTTTGGATCCTATAACATCGTTGCCGGCAGAGATAATCGCTATGACTTTTCCTGCTGCTGGATACCACTCCAGATCAGCCGAAACTCCCTTCATCGGTTGGGCATACTGCGGAGTTCCATTTATCATTACCACTCTATTTGCATTAGGTGCATCTGAGACAGATGGTTTAGGTTCCAAAGTCCGCTCAGATGATTTATCTGCAGGCAGGAAAACAGCTGTGCCGAAAGGCATTGGAGCATAGTTACCGAATCCCGGCAGATACCAGGCTGTCATATCAGGTGGACGAAAACGGAAAACGTTGATCGGATAGCTTCTGCCTGGCGGATTGGATACACCCCAGGCTGAGAAAGGAATCCGCATCTCAATTGTCCACTCCCTCTTGCCTTTGCTGACTTTGGAATCAAACAATGGCCGATCCAGTGGAGATTCGATAAAGAACCTGGAACGCGAACCTACTGAGTTAACCGTAAATTGATAGTAGTAGTCCGCTGAAGAAGCAGCCTGGTTGGTAGCTCCGGCATATCCGCCGTAATTGATTACATCCTTTGCAACCACATTCTCATCGGTTGTTCCCAGCACAAGCTGAATGGAATCATCGTTGCTCAGCAGATCCGCAGGATCCCTGAGAACCGATTTCGGATAACCAGCCTGCTTCTCAAAACATCGAACCCCAACCCATAGAGAGTCCTTGTCATACTTCAGATAGACATATGTAAGAGGATTCGCTGCGTGATCATTCCCCATTACTCGAATATCGCGAACTATTGCTGCATCGGCCCACTCCTGTGGTTTTATAACGCCGTCTATAATGACCGGTTTCTCAGCTACTGGGATATTAACAATAGGTATAGTGGCACACATAACTGAGACAGTTAATAGACTGAGAATCATTGCAGTTGGGTAAAATAGTTTCATGGTTACTCCAGATATCTTGAACAAGATTTTTAGGATTTTGGGATTAACACGATTATTGAAACTGGCACACTGATGGTCATATATACTCCTCTCCTAAATTGGAATCGTGTAAATCATGGAATCATATTAATCCTGTTCAAGACAATACCATCCATTGATGGTTAAATCGTGTTCATTTCCTCGCCAGCAATCCCAGCACCTTCTGTCCTTCATATAAAGGTCTGTCATTTTTGACCACGTCATAGTCGGAATGCATGTTGTTGGTTGTTGCTACTATTGCTAGTCCGTATTCATCGCTGATTTGTATCGGTGTTTTGCCAAACAGGTCTGAGTCCGCATCGATTATATAGCGGGCTACCATTATGTCCAAGGCATTGAACCTGAAAGATCCCTGGACGTTTGGGTATATGGCAGCATCAACAAACACCGGGGCTGCTATTGCGGAGGTACTTATTGCTTTTTCGAGGCCGAATGATACGAACTTTTCTGCCAGACCAGTATCGTATGTCCGCACAATCGCCCGGATGTTTGGATTGTGCTCTAAAGTATTCAACGCTACGCTGAGATTGAGCAGCGAATCGTCCGTGAGAGCCAGGAGTGTGTCAGCTGTGTCGATTGCTGCCTTATGTAGAATGGATGTCCGCGCTGCATCACCAACTATCACCGGAAACAGAGCTTTGGCGGCGTTCACGTTCTCTGAGTCTCCATCTGTTTCAATTCCTACAATGTCCAGGCCAAGGTTCTTGAGATCTCTTGCCACACGGTATCCGACTTTCCCCAGTCCTACGACTATAGTGTGCCCAAACAGATTGACCCTTCTGCGACCCAGCAGATACTCTACTCTTGCTGCCAGAACCCGGTCCGCAATTATCGCATAGACAGTAGCCAGCAGTGCTGCTCCGGAGAGCATCATTAGAATTCCGAATATCTTCAGCCCAAATGGAGCATACTGCAGATTGATGTCCCCATATCCGACTGTAGTCATCGTTGTCACAACAAAATATATGGCATCCAACGGACTCATATGCCCAACAGTACAGAAAACAATTATACTTACTGCGGAGACTATTAGCAGCGCTGTCATTAAATGTTTAGTAATTGCCGGCGAATGCTTCCATATTTCTACTATTTCATGGGTTAATTTGGAAAGACTAAATCCTGCAATTAATGATGGACGATGTCTCTTTTCTATTTTCTTGTGGTGGTTTTTGGAGAAAAAGTGGCGGCGCGAACTGTGTACGGAGGCATAAAAACACTCATCTTCAGTCTTGTCGGCACACAGCCTCAGACCCTTTTCAGACTTGCCTATATAGCAACCATTGAGTTCATGAAAAGTTGATGAAGAATGCACGCTTAGGCAGCAGCCATCCACAGTCAAGGCAGATATAATTGTGTCATCCGTCGCCGCTGACACAAATGCAGGTGAAGCAAGAGAAGCAGCACTTAAAGCTCGTATGTTGAAAACCTTCTCAATCCGCTCTCCCAGGCTCTGATCATATAACCGAGTTACCACCGTACAATCCGGATTCTTCTGCCTGGCGCTTATTGCGGCTTCAAGGTTTGCATGATCATCGCCCGTAATTGACAGGTAACAACCTGCTGAAGCAATCCCGGCTTGATCCAGGATATCTTCATCACAGATATCACCCTTGATCACACTGCAACCTGCCTTTTGCAGACGGTTAGTAACTGTGTTGTCGATATCTCTATCGATAATAACGACCCCACAGCCACGCTCCAGCAAGCCAAGAGCGATCCGGCTCCCCAGATGCCCGCAGCCTCCGAGTATTGCGTGTCCAGTTGTGCAAATATTGTCAGTCATTAGTAACTGCAGCTTCTTTCACAGGTATAACTACCTCCACCAACACACCATAGTTCTCATACGATAAGCCATTCACCGGTAGTATATTCAACTAGTAAGAGGACAATTCCTGTGTGGAGGATAATAGGAAGTGTTGTGAGGTTGCTGCGCAGAGGCAACAACCTCAGGAAGAAAGGCCACACAGGAGTGTGGCGGTCCCGGGGAGCTGGCCGAACTGGGGTTCGGCGTGCCCGGGGGGATTACTTTTTGTATTTGCCTATCAGGAGTGTCTGGGCTAGTATTTTGCCTTTCATAGCTTCTTCTACATCTGCTTTGGTGGCAGTAGATTGCAGATCCAGTTTTGTGGACAGGGCATAGAGTTTGAACATATACCGGTGTGTCCCGCTGGGTGGCTCAGGACCAAAATATCCATATGCACCAGTGCCACTAGTACCCTGTATAGAGCCATCCGGAAGAGTTCCACCTTCAGGTATATTCTCTTTAAGTGAACGTGCTGATGCCGGGATGTTGAAGATCACCCAGTGCACAAATGTTGCACCAGGTGCATCGGGGTCATCGCATATAAGCGCGAAACTCTTGACCTTTGCAGGCACACCTGACCACTTGAGGGGAGGCGAGATATTCTTACCATATGATGAATATTTCTTCGGTATCATCCCATTATGCTTGAATGCTGAGCTTACAAGTAAAAGAGATGTTTTGCCCAACGCTGAGACAGCCAGGCATACAAGCAATAAGCTAAATATCGCCAGAACACAAATATTGAGTTTACTTCTATTGCACATTGTTCTACCCTCCAAGACTATTAATGTAACAGTTCAGGAATTGTGAATAAATTTCCGTCCATCCTTCGATACGCGCTCCGCGCTACTCAGGACGAACGGAAATTTACTCTATTACACACTTAACACTGAACTGTTACGAGAAAGGTGTTAAATGCACGCTACTCCATTCTCCCTTTGAAGGGAGCAGGGGGATGTGACTACTGTATTCATCATACCTGAACTCACATCCCCCCTACCCCCTTCAAAGGGGGAATTAGCATCTGCCATTACTCGAGAGATTGAATTGTTTCATTACATGGGTTGATTGTCAACCATGTTATCTAGAACTCTACTTTTACGAATCCGCCTTCTTTGTAGGAGATGAAGCTGTATTCCAGATAGGCTTGCACTTTCACAGCACCTTCAAAGCTGGTCTGTCCCTGGACTCTATCGCGGATCGATTCAGCGAAGCGCTCGTATGTGCTCTTGGTTTCCGGACAATCCACCGTTTTCCATACCGGAGGAGATGAATGGATGTCCTCACCCATACACACTGACAAGTCCTTGCCATCCGGTCTGAATTCATAATAATCAAGCGAACCTTTGTCCCCACTGACTTTTAAGGTCACTGTGTTTACGTCTCCTGCGCACCAGCGGGAAGCCTGTATGACTCCGATTGCTCCATTAGCAAACCTTACTGCTGCAATGAAGCTGTCATTGGCATCAAACACATAGTCCCCGAGGCTGTCGATATCTTTCTTGAATGTCTTGAGATCGCAGCATATTTCGGTGATATCTCCGGCTGCAAAGGTTGCAAGGTCATATATATGGACTCCGATGTCCCCCAGAGCTCCTGCGCTGCCGTGTTTACTGCTCATTCTCCAGAGAAATGCCGGAGTCTCACGCCAGTCTCCCCATTGGTTGGTAGCGAGCCATGCCTGCAGATATGTGCACTGCACGTGCATAATCCGGCCTAAGTCACCGGACTGAGCGATTCTTGCCGCTTCCTGAGCTGATCCGGTATTGCGCCGTGCGAAATTGACAGCAGTAAATATACCCTTATCCTTAGCTGCCTTAGCCATCTCACGAGCATCAGCCAGCGTAAATGCCAGAGGTTTTTCACACATCACATGCAGTCCACGTTCAATCGACATAAGGACCGGCTCTTTATGGTGCTGGTCAGGTGTAACAATTGATACAGCATCCAGCTCTTCATTGGCTAACATGGTTTCAGTGCTTTCGTAGTATGAAGGTATATTGTGCTTTTCAGCGAATTCCCTGGCTCTGCCCGGCACTATATCGCTGCATGAAGTAATCTTACAGTAATCAAGTTTTCCGTACTCAGCAGCGTGTGCATTAGCCATACCGCCGGTTCCTATTATCGCTATTTTAATCATATGCATCCTCCCGATCAATAAATTGGAACAGATTTCCAATATCTCGCATTATAGCACTAAATCGATATCTATTTGCACTGGATTCACATTACAATGCATAATTAACCTGTACAAAAAATAAAATAAAGGAGACTCAGGTGAACATCAGGTTTTCTATACTACTGCTTATAGCGATAGCGTTACCGATGTGCAAAACTGCAGCAATGGCGGTAAATCCGCCCGGCTTGACAATCGCTCCGGATGGCACAGTTTTGCGAGCTGGCAAGCCTTACCGCGCAATAGGGGTTAACTATGTCAGTGCGTTTACCCGTGTTCTGAACAACCCTAAAGACACCAGCTACAACGCCGGATTTAAAGTCCTCAAAGACAAAGGAATACCCTATGTCAGAATGTGGGCTATGGGTTACTGGCCAAAAGATAATAATCTCTACAATACAAACAGAGCTGAGTATTTCCGCCGGATGGATGGCGTCGTAAAGTCTGCTGAAAAGTATGGGATTGGTATAATACCCAGCATGTTTTTCTGCTTTTCTACGGTCCCGGATATGGTCGGAGAGCCTATGGACCAATGGGCAAATCCTGCCAGCAAGACGAATGCTTTCATGCGGACATTCGTCAAAGAGATGGTCACCAGATATGGTAACTCAAAAGCAATCTGGGGTTGGGAGTTCGGCAATGAAATCAATCTGGGAGCCGACCTGCCAAACGCATCAGACTGGCGACCGCCAATTGTTCCTAATCTCGGAACCCCAAAATCACGCAGTGCACGGGATGAAGTCACTCATGACATAATCCGCAACACTCTGCGACTGTTTGCCACCGAGATCCGCAAATATGACAGAACTCGACCGATCATCACCGGCAGCAGTTTCCCCAGACAATCTGCCTATCATCAGATGACTGAGCACAATTGGAAAGCAGACACTGAAGGGCAGTTTGCTATGATGTTCAGAAACGATAATCCGGACCCGGTAAATACTCTCTGCGGGCATTTCTACATGGGTGAACTGGACAGGTTTGGACGCAAGCTGACAGTTGAGGAACACCTCACATTAAGCATGGAAGCAGCCAGAAAAGCAGGTAAGCCGCTGGTAGTCGGAGAGTTCGGCGCATCAGACAGCAAAAACCCTGAACAGGCTAAAAAGGACTTCCACGAGATTATCATGGCAATTGAGAAAGTGGGAGTTCCCCTGTCAATGATGTGGGTATATGACTTCAGTCCTCAGGATACTGACTGGAATGTAACTCCTGCCAATGCCAGGTCATTTATTCTGGATGAGATATCTGAGGCAAACAAGAGGATCGAAGGGAAGGAATAGGCTTCAGGCTTCAGGCTTCAGGAAATGTTATCCTCAATGAGTTGTAATTGTCAATCGCAATTCATCGAGGATAACATTTTCTGTTAATGATATAGACTACCCACCAAAGCCGGGCATTCCGGATGCGAGGTCGGTTTTTATTTGGGATATTAGCCATTCCATTCTTCGGCCATAATCTACATAGGTGTCAAATCTTACCTGGTCTGAACTCTTGACTGATTCATCGTGAAAGACCACAGCAATGTGAGGTTCTATGGATATGCCTCCCTTGTAGCCTCTGGTGATAAGATCACGAAGGATCAGAGGAATATCTCCCTGCCCATAACCAGGATGAGTAAATACAGCCTGGTTCTTTTCAGAGTCCCAGTAACCATCCTTTATGTGAACATACTCAACATGTTCACGGACATGATAGTAGAAGTCCCATGATGACTGCCTGGCCTGGGGATCGTTTTTTATTCTATCCAGAGAAGCAACCGGGTTGCCTGTATCGAAGACCAGTTTGAGACCTGGAACGTTCTCAATTAGCTTCTTTGTATATGTCCAGCCCATACCACCATAATTCATACAGTTCTCATGGACCGGTGTCAGACCTTCACCGGAAAACATCTTCTGCAGCTCACGAACTCTGGAAAAGCGTTCTTCTTCCATCTGATCGTCAGGTCCGCGGTCCGGCAGGACAGCAAAGCTCATTATACGGATAAGTTTTGTTCCGAGCTTTTTCATGCGGACTATGGCTCGTTTTGCTTCTTCGAGAGAAGAGTCAAAGGGCTCATCTATCTTCTTTGCCCAGTTGCCGATAGCGCTGCCGAAACAATTTATCTTAACACCAGCATCCTGCAATTTGCCATATACGATATCGAAATCTTCATCTGAGATATCGTGGATGTTTTTACCGTCTATATTTCTAGATTCAATATTGCTCCAACCAAGAGCCTTAGTAGCTCTTATCTGTCCATCAAAATCAGCAGCGGCTTCGTCCGCAAATCCAGTCAAATACATTACAACCTCCAGAGAAACCCGATCCAGCAGGCTGAAAGCCTGCACCACAATTCTACTAACAAAGACTTAAACGATTTCTATTCGAAATAAGTTGACACCCCAACTAGAGGAACTGATATCATTCTCCTACTTTACCGCCGCAGTCGGGGCAAAATTTGGCATTGGGGGCTAGTTTGCCTCCACACTGTGTGCAATGGGCAGCCTTTACGGATGCTCCGCATTCGGCACAGAATTTGGCATTTGTCGCCTGAGTTGCCCCACACTGAGGACATGTAGCCCTGATACCGTCTCGCCAGTTTTCAGCTCCAAGTTTTTTGTCTTCTTCTGCCATCGCAGCGTGGGCATAAATCTCTTCTACCGACTTTTCGGACTGGGCAGCAGCCATTGTTACTCCAAGATCCGGAGCGCAGTCTTTGCAGAGGCCCTTCTTTGTATTTTCGCAACTTTTCTTACAGACCCATTTGGTGCAGTTAGGACACTGGTAGAAATTCTCTTTGGCTTCGTCCCAGGCTTTTGAAAAGGCATCATCATGCGCCTTTTCCCAGGCCGACGACCTGACTGATTCACCTAAATCAGCAACTTTGCTGAATATACCACCCAGAAAGCCACTAGCGGCCTCTAATACGCTGGATGCCGTCCCGGCTGCTGATGTCTGAAATCTGGTGCGGAATGCGGTGTTGCATCTCTGGCAATGAAACTCATATTGAAAGCCCTTATCGGTGCTAAGATCCGTGTAATTGCCCCCAAATTCGATCAGGTCGGCCATATGTTACCTCCTCAGAAAACAAAATAGTTTCGTCTCTTCGTGGCAAATCCGGCGGTTTTTTGCTGTAAGCAAAAACGAAGGATTCATGCCACGATTCCGAAAAGTCTTTTATCTTCCAATTCGACATACAGAACCGGTATTCCTCTTATCGCCAACGACCGCCCTTAAGTGTATCACTGTCATAACCATATCCTTTGCAGGATGGGACATCTATCAGGATAAACTCAGCATCTTTCTCCGCTTTTATATCAATGCCATCCTGTTCATCCATCCGGACCTGATCGCCTTGTTCGGCTTTCACCCCATTCACAGATACCGTGCCATCGGTCAAGTAAAGAAATGCCCGACGGTCATCGCCAATCTTTTGTTGAACCGTCAAGCCGGACTCTAATCTACACCGGTAAATTGAAGCATTAGTATGGAATGTGACAACATCTTTGATCCCCTGACCTGAAGCTATGACACCAAGTTTATTTGTCCAAACATCCGGATGATACCGCCTCTGATCATAGGTAGGGCTGAGTTTCAGCGTATCAGGAAATACCCATATCTGATAGAAATGCACAGGCTCAGAACCCAGGTTGTATTCCGAGTGAGTCAGGCCTGTTCCTGCAGACATTCTCTGGACATCTCCGGTTTGTATGACTGTCTCGTTGCCCATACTGTCAGCATGGGTCATGCTGCCGCTCAAGGGAATAGTGATGATCTCCATCTCCTTGTGCGGGTGTGTAGGAAATCCAGTGCCGGGCTCCACTACATCATCGTTATAAACTCTCAAAGCACCGAATTGAATGTTTGATGGATCGTAGTAGCTGGAGAATGAGAATAACCAGTAAGTCTTAAGCCAGCCAAAATCAGAAAAATGTCTCTTCCCGGAATCCGTCAATGCGACCATGCCTTCCACCTCAACTTCCTCATAGTACCGCCTCATTGAATCAGAAGACAAATGTAATATCACTGCAAACGACAGTACATATTCGTCTTATACCCTGCTTGTCAATGAAAATAACAGTTGAGCTTGTGGATCTTACTCGACTCAGTGTTGATGGATGAGATCATTTCTTTTGGTATCTCATAGTTCATGTGCGTGGAAGAATTTCGGAGCTGAAACCATAGGTGAGGACTTGTAACCGAGTACAGGTAGACACAGGGATCTACCTGTACAATAAATATGTATCAATGTGGTTTATCAGGATCTGTCAATCATTCTCACGCGGCAGATAACGGCATCCACGTCAGGGAACCTTACATCCGGAAGCTCTTCTAGAACATTAATAATCATTTCCGGTGCACAACCATCTTCTGCTGAGCATATTAATTCATCTCTGCTGCACGGAAATGCCTGACAATCCACATAATTACTTAGCAATGCGATATCTCTCATATCTTCCTCCAGAAATAGTGCAGGATATATCAACTGTAATTGATATACCTTATAATACTAAGTATCGGTAGATAATACTGTGTACTTATACCTACTCAATAATTATTTGCACATTTTTCTGCTTAGTTGTTATTCACGTAAGTAAAGTCAACTCATTTCTCCTCACAGTGTGAGCACATACTATGACTTATGAAGCCATCCGGACATTAATTCCGCAGGTGAATAGGTGGCCAATTGCAGTATAAGCATGAGGGAATACAGATGAATATTGGGACTACGAGGAATAGAAACCACAAATGGTAATGTTTCACATACCCTGGGGCAGACGCTCCACTCATTCTCCTGGAAGTTAGAACTAACGCAAAGGAGAATTTACAGCAAATGCACACATCTCACTGTTTATATCTCTGCCCGTTTGTATCTGTAGAATCGTCACGGACGGGGGACATATTTATTCTAACCCACTGAACATACAATTGCAATATTTCTGGCGCTTTAGTTATATTTTTAGTGCCATTTTCCGGGATGTCTATGGATTATTCAATTGTTTGCAGTCCTATTTCTCAAAATTATAATACTATCCCACAATGATCACTATCATCAATTAGCCAGCATTATTCGTTGTATTGCATTTAAACGCGCAACTTATGTCCCTGCGACCGGCTAAAAGCAAAACCTGGTCAATAATGTGTGCTAAAGGGATTAAAAAGGAAATGGCGCCGGAGAACCACTACTCCGACGCCAGACTCTGAGGAGGTAGACTAATATACCCAAATACGACCAATCACGGAGATCGGAGAGTTTCGGCAACCGGACCACCATAACTCGTCACCGAGTCTTAGGCTCCTGGCTTTGCGTCCCCACCTTTCGGTAGGTTTGCCTTTGTCGGCCCCTCAAAACCATATATATCTTGCCATGTTGTGCCTGTTCATTGATATGAAATATATTACATTACAAAAATGATACGAAACTTCTGCTGTTAAGAGCACAAGAAATGTTGGTATAGCAGCACTTAACCCTTCTCTGTTTCAAGAAATAACTCATGCCACCTCTTTGCAATGGCGGTAGCTCCCGCGAAGTTAGGTTCTATCTCCATCGTCACCCAGGTATCGGTAGAGTTTATGCCGTGCCCTACAAAAAGTTGCTGAAGATCGGATAATAGAAATCCGTGTATTTGCCCCATTTGCCGGATTTCCTGATTTATTTCTTCATAAGCAGAGCGAAACTGTACAGACATCCCAAGCTGTTGCATTAGTGTTTCATTTCCATCAGTCGGATCGTGGATTGTGTTGACAATAACTTTGCAACGGTATTCGTAGAGTTCGAGGAAGATATAACGCAGTTTATTAAGTGTTTCTTGTGTATCCGGGTCTTCCAGGGAATTTCTATCTACATTCCAGGATGGTCGTTGCAATAGATCATTACCACCGACTGTCAGCGTAATGATATCCGGATGAATCCTCACTCGGGCCAACGATTCAATCACAGCATCTGTAGTAAAGCCATCGTGTGTCAGATCCTGCACTTCATCCGCATTTATCAGACTGCTAAATTGACTTACCGCGCCACCAGACTGAACTCCCGTATATTTGTCTATACTCGTTGAGTCGCCTAATGCCAGATATCTCACAAGCGCATACCCTTACCTGAGCTTTGCAATCTTACCCAGCAGGCGTCCTACTTTCCCATGCGGCTGCGAGTGTTGTGATTCAGTGTGACCTGCAAGCATGGATTGCTTGACTCCATCCAAAGTCATATCATTTCCAGTCACTATCGTGTAGCAGAAGCCCACTGCATTGACATAATGGGAATCCGATGAACCAACAGCTCCAACATTACGCAGTCTCTCGTCCGACATAAGCGCACGGGCTTTAGCAGATATGGATTTGTCGAAAATAGCTCCGCAATCTACTTCGACTAAATCAATTGGTGTGTCCAGCAAAGCATCACCAATTCCGGTTGAATGGAACGGGTGAACAGCTACGACTAATCCTCCATCCTGATGCACTCGCTCGGAGAGTTCAATTGGACTTAAATCCATTGGGTACTTTTCCAGAGTAAATAATGCACCGAGATGCCCTCGGTTTGTATTGATCTCTTGACCAGGGATCACCAGAAAGTTAGCCGGAAGCAGGTTTCTCCCCTTGAGATATTCGGCACATGCGGCTGTGTCACGTGCACCATCCGGATTATTGTGATCCATAACAGCAATTCCGCTCAACCCGATTTTAGCGGCCCTCAATAGAAGATCAATCGGCTGGGTTATGCTGCAGCTAGAGAACAGAGTATGGACATGCGTATCAATGCAAAAGCATCCCGGCTTTGAAAGCAATACCGGTTCTCCAGCGATAGATAAGGTTCTATTTACCAGTCTGTCCCACGCACCAAACCACCAGTGCGGACAACAACGAGCTTCTTTGCCGGGAGGATTGTACATTGTCAATTCAATCAGCCACCAATTTCAATAAATACATCGTTATTTTACAACCTAGCTAGAACCAGGACAAGAATACCAAGAGCCGCAGTCTCAATAAACCACAACACAACCGCTGCAACACTCTGGATTCTTGCTCCTGCACCGGTTGATTGATTACAATCATAGAAATGGGTAGCCCTGTCAATCCACAATTGCTTCATGATCGTAACACCCGTAACCACACCAACCAGCATCACGCCTGCCGGAAGTCCTGCTTTACTGTATCTACAAGCCAGTCCAAAAAGCACTGCTATTACAACAGGCAGCAAGAGCAGCAATCGCTCACGCGCAATCCTTTTCATACCAAGCCTTACAAGGCACATGACTTGCTGCATACCAGTATTCATTGTATGCTGCGCTCCTGAGCATCTTCGGCAACCGGTTGTATATCACCCATACTGACCTCCAAAGCATCCTCAAGTGTGGGACGCTTGAGATACACGCAACCCAGATCGGTACCAAACTCTGAAAGCAAATCCGCGACTACTTTGTCTGCACTGCCCGCTCTAAATGACAAGAATCCATCTTCCTCACTGACAGTTACGGCGAAATGTTCTCTGATGCGGTTTTTAATGAATGGGTTCTTTACATCGCCAACTACTACCATATCATCTCCCGCCATCCGCCTGAACTCCTCAGGTGGCCCGAAATACCCGATACTACCACCGACCAGAACACAAATGTTGGAGCACATTTGAGCTATCCGACCCACAGCAGTAATGATAATTATGGCCGCACCGCGATCTCGTCTCAAACTCAGCAGATAATCCCAAAGCCGTTCTACCAAACCAGGAGAGAGTGAATCTAACAATGAGTCAAAGGCATATACCGTAGATTCCGGCAGCAGAGCTCTGGCAATCTCTATTCTGGCTGCCGCACCGTGTGAAATCTGGGAAGCCTTTATTCCTCTCAATTCTGTCAGTCTCAACATATCCATCAACAAAGAAACTTTCCTTGCACGAGATCGATGAGACAAACCCGATAATTCCGCAAAGAACATCAAGTTCTCATATACAGTAAGTTGAGAAGCCAAGCCATATTCCTGAAGCGCAAGACTCACACTGCCGGTACCAGACTCTGGCTTGATGGTAACCTGCCCCCTGTCAGGAGCATCAATACCCGCCACTATCCGGGCGAGTAAAGATTTGCCGGAACCGGATGGACCAAAGATAGACAACGTCTCTCCTTGTTCCAATGTAAAGTTCACGTCTCTTAGCAGCCACCGACTACCAATACGCCGGCCAATGTTGTTGACAGACATTAATGCCATCTGAAACTCACAATACTCCTATAAGGAGTATAACCCACAGTTGAACAGCAGTCAAACGTAATAGTAAGAGTTCAGTATTTTTGAGCAATATTCCGTCCATCCTTCGATACGCGCTTCGCGTTATTCAGGACGAACGGAAATTTACTATATTACACATTAAAACTAAACTGTTACCCGTAATAGTACGGCGGGTTCGAAAATACGATGTGTTTTGGGATATGATTTAGCTGTGGAAAGGCCAAATCAATAAACTGGCCCGTATTATTCATAATGAATTCAGCTTATGCTCCTACTACCGGGCAAAAGTGAAGCTTCGTGAATAAAACGGGCTAGAGCTGTTTGAGGCATAACAGAGCCAGTTAGAGATCTGGGAGCACTGAAAGTGCTCCCAGACATAATCTACAGTAATATCATCATCAGAAAGCTCGTTCCGCTGATGACGGCTGATGCAGTGCGTAACTATTCTTTGTTGTTGTCGGACACAGCGGCCGGAACGCTGAAGAAGTAGGAGCAGTTTTTGGATTCGCAGGAGGAGTGTATTCAAATACTTCTCCACCAAACGTTCCTCCGACAAATGAATTGACTATCATCCAGTTGCCCAGTGAGACTTCCTGCACGCTGGTAGCATTTAAAGGAATGTCTGTAAAATCAGTCCCACGTGCCTGATAGTCTGCTTCCTTGAGCTGACCTACCAGAGTCAATGCACCGGAAGTATCTATATTAAGCTTGGATACACCAAACTTGTCGCATATGAACATATACCTGTTGTTCGGGGGGCCATATACCCTGGCATATCGTAAACCCGACAACCCATCAGACACTGGAGGATTGGCATCAATCACTCCGGAGTTGGTCACAACATAATTCCATACGTCCGGACCGGTTCTCTCACGATATGGAACAGACATTATTGCTCCCTTAGCTACAGCCGGGGTACCCACAGCACCCATCGTCTGAACAGCACTACAAGCGATCCAAACATCCTGCACGTCAGATAGTGTATCACGGAAGACCCTCTGGATACTCTCTATCGTATATCGTTTTTCGGATCTTGTAGCCCATCTGAGTTCGGGAAGTATAAATCCTGTATCTGGATCAATACCTGTATTGAGTATCTGGTTGGTTGCAGAATCTACTCGATACACAAGGTCAATTACACGGTGATTACCGGCATCTGCGATCATACAGTGATAGACAAACTCGCTGCCTTCTATCTCTGTCCAGTACTCCGCATCTACCGGAGAACTGATTGTATTCGACTGTCCGGTTTTGAGAATCTGGTAAGGATCGGAGAACTTGTCATACATCCACCGGATGTATCCACCATTAACTGCCTGAATGCCTATGTTACCAGTCTTATCGACTATACAGACTTGATTAGCACCAGTATTGACAAGCAGTATTTCACCCTTGGGTGTATATTTAGCCCTGGACGGTCGGTTCACTGGAATCGATGTCCTTGGAGCAGTATCTGTTGCTACCTGTGGTATGGATACCGGCAATGTGATCTTGTCCATAGACCACTTAGTTTCTCCAGCACCATCAATCTCAACCACACGGCTACCATCAGCAACCAGTGTCGGCAAGTTGGATGCAGCGAATAATCCATTAGGACCAGGCGCCAGTATGACACCGTTGGATGCAGCCAGGTAGTTGTTGATTCTTGCGCTAACCGGTAAAGATCCGAAGTTCGGTATTTGCAGCATAGGCTGCACATTGTTGGTATCTGTCGGTGAAAGTCTCTCTGCCTGAGTCAAGCCGTTCTCTGCATTGATTGATGCAAGCAGACCATCACTGGTAAGGAAATAGACCTTGCCACCGAGAACCATCGGCGTAGAACATATCTCTCGATCATTAGGCACCACAAAGTACCAAAGCAGGTTATTCCAATGAGACAGGTCTACACTGTCCCCTCTTGGCCGCAGCAGGTTCTTAACATTATTCGGCAGTCCAGTATCATCCAGTGCCGACATTCTCGGCACCCAGGTTCCAAAGTCCACTGGAACTTCCTTGTCATCCAGGAAGACCCAGACTGGCAGAGACGATGTAATGTTATAGCCGATATTGTTCGGTGCGCGCATTTTGATCTTGACTTTATTAAAGTCCTTGAACGTAATGGTTCCACGCTCATAGTCGATCATTCCGTCTGCCGGGAATATTTCTACAGCCTGCTGTAACGGATCAACCATCGTTGTAACATTGGAAATCAAGTCAGGCTGCCACACTTTGACTTTATAGGGAACCTGGGTAGTAGGATTGTAGAGCCTCTTAGCCGTTCCCCTGGACATACCATCAGCTGTGTAACCACCATTCTCTGTGATTCTGATAACGAAATCAGCGTTTTCTCTGAAACACAGTATGGCAGAAACTGATGCGCCATTCGTTCGCTTGCCCGTAACAGTGACAAATACTTTCCCATCAGCTGTGACAGGTGCCCCATAGGGTCTGGGTTCAAGGATCGGAGTTCCGTCCAGTGCCTGCAATACTGCAGGTTGGTAAAGATCCCCTCCATTGTACTGTATGCTGTCCTGTGACGGAAGCTGAATAGGTTTACCGGAATGCAACAGATAGTTCCAGGCTGAAGTGTTTGCCGCAGGAGAACCATATTCAGAGTCCATCCGAATAGCGCTTACATACCCGCCAGCATAAGGTCCAGTGTTAGCCGGGAAAGTTCCTACTCCGGAATAATCCAGCATACTATTGACAATCAACAGATTCTGCGAACCTATTGACGGAGTCGATGTTATAAAATTAGTCGGTATATCCGGATTGGCAACGGTATCTGCAGGCGGCTCCAGTTGTATTCTGTTTGGAGCCGGTGTCAAAGCACCCGGTGAATAATCCAGAGTATAGTTGGCATATACCGTCATATTCCTGTCCAACGCAACCGGGACTATCATCTGGCTGGGAGAAGGGTTCCTAAGCCCGTCATCCCCTGCTCCATAGTCTATGCGCTGGTATTTTTTCTTACCGGTAGCGTCGTCTGTCCAGAATATCTCAACCCAGCATGGGGCAGGATACTTTGCTATTCGAGCGCCTCCGGTATGGTTAATCATTATCGTCGAAGGACTGATCGGTAAAGTCGGCACCGAGAACCTGGCACGATCGTGGGTGACAAACAATGGAAGACTGCATACCTGGTCATTGAGAACAGTTGCAAATCCTGTAGGATGCGCAGTAGCCCAGTAGATAGTTCCTATGACAGCCTGAGTTATATCACTCGTTACATAGGCAAAGTTTGGACCACCTCGGATAGGACCTACTGCTGAAGGCGCGACTGCAGCAACCGGATTCATCCATGTGTAGTCGTTGACGCTTCCACTGTGCGTACCTGCCCATTCTTTTATGGCAGGATTATACGCGTATAACGTGCCATTAGCGCTGGTGCAATAGAACCATCCACTAGCATATACCGGAGGAGACGGAGGATCAAATGTAACACCAGCGGTCAGGTCTCTAAATGAGTAGAAAGCATATTGATTGGTCGTACTTTGAAGCACACCACTGCCGTCCACAGGCCAGGCATTAAGAATATATAGTGAACCATTTGAAGTAGTAACTGCGACTGCTTCGACCGTCTTTGTCGGGTCAACCGGATTCTGCATAGTGATAACGACCGGAGCGCTTATCAGGCTGGAGCCGTCCGGACATTTCCAGGTAAAAATCAGATCCTGACTAGTATCCGGAACACTGGCACTACCAGTTGACTGATCACCATCATTCCAGTTACCGTCGCCATCCAGGTCTTCCTTGGGAATTATTCCCAGGGCATACATGGTATCACCTGCAGAATAATACGCGATGTTCTTGTATACAACTGCTGAAGAACTGTATCGTGGTACCCCGGTTGAAGTTGATCCTATAATGGGTAAAGCAACGTCGTGCGACCAGTAAGAGACGACACCGTTGCCGCCAATCGTATCGATAGCGCTCCCTGTGCGTCTTGGGTTCTTACCTACCGATGTCCAGTCACTGGACCATGCAATCATGTTATATGCAAATTTCATGGCAGCAAGGTTATCCTGCTCCATGGAATGAATGAATACCCCTCTACCGGCAAAATTCGAGGTTGCAACCGCCCGTCCACTGCCGTATGCATTTGCAGCTACAGTGGGTTCCACACCGCTACCCGCAACAGGCAGCATCACATCAAAGGATGATGGGATAACAGCGGTAAAGGCTCCCGATGTCATATCATAGTGGAAAGGACCGGCGCTGCCTCCCCTGCCAAGAGTTGCAACATCTATGGAGTTCAACCAGAATGGGAATGAAAGCAGCGGATGGTATGCCCCCATCTCTACACTCACAGAAGGACCACCCGACACAAACACGAAGTTTTGAATGAAGAATGTACCCTGGAAATCCAACGGGCCTGCAATACCCGAGTTGTCTATCCACAAGACCCCTCCTCCATCAACAAACTTTCGCAATATTTCCCTTTGTCTGGGTTCAAGGTGAACTGTGCCAGATGCGGGGAAGTATATTGCCTGGAAGTCAGACAGGTCGGTCTCATCACTCAGGACTACTTTCCAATATCTCTCATCCCATTTCGGGTATTTCATGCCGGTCATTGGATCTGCCGGAGAAACAGGATTCTCTAAATTCCAATCGGCAGGTTTTGCAAGTGCTGCATCCAGCTTTCCAAAGATGTCCCCTGCCCCACCGTTGCCGAATGACCGCACCTCATCACCATTTGTGTACAATATGGGTTTCGTAGTGTCAGTATTCGGTAGCCAGACAACACCACAGTTAATGGTCTTTCGGCTGCCCGGGTACAGGAATGACCCCGCGGAGACAGACAACGTGCAGGCCAGCGTCGCCGCGCAAATTAAGGCAACTACAAAGGTTCTCGCAAGCCTGTTCATCACAAATACCTCATTCTATTAGCTATACCACCACGAAGGTGGAGTAAGGTGCAAACCGTAACAGATCAGAGTTTACGTAAACCACGTCATCCTGAACTTGTTTCAGGAACCATACATATCATATCTGGCTGCTGAACCAGGTTCAGCATGACACAGTTTATATTTAACTCAACTATTACTGTAATCACACATCGGGGTGATATCCCCAAACATCAGATAATACGACTTACAGCGTGTCACCGGAGAATATAAGGGTAGAGCTGACCGGCAACTTTGGTGCATACGGTAGTGCTCTGCCATATTTATCCGTGCGCAGTGCTGGTCCACCCAGCCGGACCCCATTCAAAGGCCATCCGCAGTGGTCGTCATACAAGATAGTAAAACCTTCACCCGGATGTGCAGTGGCTTTATTACTGGAACCGTAAGAATTCGGTATCTGCCCCCACTTGCGCATCCACTCTTCAATATTAGTCATTGGAGCCGGCTGGTTCTGACTCACAGCTCCGTCTATTATTATTCTTATATCCAGAGGGTCACCATAGAACGGGAACATCGGGTCAATACCTGATGGACGGGCATTGCCCGCAGTGTAGTTAGCCCTGGTATCGTTCTCATTGGTATTCAACCATTCACCAGGTATAATAAAGAGTGACCCTTCTTCAGCATAACAAAGAGCTTCTATTCTTATATCCATCGGCTGAATAGCCATTCCCCAGAACAGATAGTTACCATCAGCTCTGTTTGGATCCATTCCAAGATACAGGTAGTTAGTATTCCCTATTGCATCTGACAGGGTAATTGAACTCATCAGTGCAGAATCGATTGTAAACACATCATATGCAGGCTGTGCGTCCAATCCCACATTCCCGGTATCATAGCCATACATATAGTCACCCACACCAAGCCTGTTAGCCGGGCTTTGGTTATTGGGCACATTGCAGTAACTGGAGAATAATAGCGGTGCATCATTCAGCCAACCGTTTATATATGCAGGTCTGTATTCACCGGCATGCTTCATAAACAGGCTGTAGAATCCTGGTATAGCCCCGGTTTCGGATTCAAATGGACCAAAGTCGAAATTGAACCAAAGCCCACTGCCCGAATTATCCGCATATAATTTGATTGGATACGGAGCATCTCCCAACTGCGGGTCAGCCGGAGCATCCTGTGGATCCGGAACCTGCAGGAATTGAGTAGTATTGATTACAACATTCTTCTTGGCAAGAAGGGCTATCGAACAACGCTCATCTACCCCAGCTAAAGGTCCACCGTTAGTTGAGCCAGACCTGTTCTTAAGCAGGTTTCCTTCAATATAAATATTGCCACCTGAAACTATCGTTAACTGAGTATTAATGGGTAACATTCCCTTAATTCGTATATCGCCTGTTGCATATAGAACCCCATTAGGTGGATAAGGAAATACGATGGTTCGAGGAACCAGGAAATTACCGTTGGCATCCTGCCACTGTCTGGTATCTCGGACTCCACGGGTTGCATGGATACCATCTAACTTCAATTCGAGTATTACAGCGCTTCCAGGCACATATATCGAACCGACCCAATCACCCAGCCCCCCGGTATCCATCCATTCCTTGTAGAGATCATCGTAGCCGATATTAGCTGCCTGACTGCCGTTATTTATATATATCCCTCTGCCCCAGCCTATGTAACCGCTGTTATAAGTTCGGTTTGCAGAGTTTGTAACAAACTTACCCGAGTAGTAGGTAGATACAAGATAACGTTCACTGGTTCCGGTAATATCCTGCTGAGAGATCAGCGGAGGTTCGATTCTCTTAATACTCCGGACACGTTTATTTACATCAGTAGTCTCACTGCCGTCTCTCCACTGTCCAAAAATCGAATCGAAAGCAGAATCATTACTCCATTTAACATCAATAGCTGAACCTAGTGCATTACCAGCATCATCCATGGGCTGAACTGAAACTGCTGACAGACTATCTGCAGGTAGTACATCCCCCGTCACTTCAACACCATCTATAGGTAATGGATCGCCCACCTGTTGATTTATACGCCTCAGATTGAGTTTGGTTGTGCCATACCATGATGCATTGCCGTTTACACGGATGGGAGAACCTCTGAAACCATTTTTCGAGGAGGCAGTCCTGCCAAATGACTGAGTATAATCCGGACACCCAAGACCGAAATCTGTAGAGCGATTGTATTTGTTAGTTATGAACATCCCATAATCGGTTATGCCTATGGGTTTGTAAGCAACCAGATATCTCTTTAATCTCGTATCACCGGCGTTCGCAAACGTGGTAGGATCCGGGTCATTATTATTGTTATTTACATATTCAATTCCAGGTCCAAAACGACCAATTGACTCAATTTTTATGTACTTGGAAAGTGGATCCTGTGGGTCCGGGTTATACGACACGCGCAGCAAGAATCTTCCCTGATCCGTGCGAATGGTGGTGTATCCACCAGTCGGTCCCATGTCGTGTGAAGTAGTTTCAGTTGGGGAGTATGGTCTTGTCCAGGGGAAGTCCGGATCATTTATGATAAGGTCCAAACCATTAACTGTAGAAGGTCTGTTGTCCGGAACCGGTCTCCAGTCCCCGCCGTCTTCTCCCTGAGTAAGCATTGTATCCGCATATTTGATGCCTGTTTCGGCTATCTGGTAAACAACATCAGAACTGGACATACGTTTTGCACGTCCCAGGTTACGCGCAACCAGAGCTACAAATACACCAGCCAACACCGCTAACAAAAACATTACGATGATGGATATGACCAGAGTCTGCCCTGATCTTCGTCTTTTTAAGCCTGCCATTGTATTCACGTCCATCACCTGCTTACTGTATCTATTGTGACATCTAATCCTTTGAAGGTTAGAATCGTTTACAAGCATAGTCATATCATGTGCTATTATTGGTCATTTAAGAGACAGATTCTTCACTGCGTTCAGAATTACAAAATCTGCGTTCAGAATGACAAGGCCTCCCGTTTGGAATGACCTCTTACCGCTGAAAATTACACAATATTGCTATCTTAGCGCATTGCCTACAAGAGTTGTCTCCTTAAGAGCAAAATTGCTTGCTCTTCGAGAGTCCGGGTCGTAGACGCGCATACCAATCGTAATATCAATGCGGCTTTTAGTTGCATAACTTCCACGCACTGCATCCCCGAGTCCATTATACTGAACCTGGTAGTCTACGAGGATCGGGAAATTGCCTCCCGGTCCGGAGTAGACGGGTAGATCACTGCTGAATCTTATATATTTAGGAGATTCAAGCCAGAACTGGTTTTTACCCGGTTTGAAACTACCTTCATCGGTGCGAAGATACCTAACATATATCGGGTTACCCGTTGAATCTACGCCATCCGGTACCTGTACTCTTAACGTATCCGGTATTATGGATGCATTTAAGCCAAGGTAGTTGCTGGATGCAGTATCATAAGTTTTGAGCAGCGCTCTTCTATCGGGGTCATTATTCACAACTGCCGGATCAAGAGAGCTTATGCTTTCTCCCCCGCTGTCGAGTTGCGGAGTAATGGCAAAATCTGCTATGCCTTTGTCACGGTCTATGGTATACGCCATCTCCGGAGGAACTCCGGCAGCCTGGCCTATAATATTGCCATTGCGCATATACTGACTGATGTTGAACACAGGAACCGGAGACTGCCAGTTTCCAGCTACGATGGTGTATCGCAATACCCACAGATCACCGGATGTAGTATCCATTCTGGTTGAATATGCCACAGAACCATTTGTTTTGAAAAGAGATACACTAAATGTCGGAGGACTGTTAGTTCCGAAAGCCGACACCCAATATCCATCAGGAGCTTTAAAGATTGTCGGCGGTTCATAGATACCATAAGCTCCTGCGACTGTACTACCTGATGCTTTGAAATCGATGTTTTCTACCCCGGAAAATCTCATAGATACCGTCGGAGCTACTCCGGTGGGTTCACCAGCAGCGCTAAAGCCGCATGTAACTAAATCCTGATACCTGGCAGATGCAACCGGCGCTGCCATCTCTTTCCAGTGTTGCCAGAATGGCCGTCCATCCGCAGCAGCGTTGTTATCGTAGAAGAACCTGGGGTCATTATAAACAATCCTTTTAGCTTCCGCTGTCCAGGCTGCCGGGAAGAGAGTGGTATCATTCGGATCAAACTCTACTCTGTAAAGTACGACAGGATTTGGATCACCAGGGGCTTTAGAAGTAAGGTCATAAGGTTTCCACCCCAGCGATGGGTTGTTATCCTTGAGTCCCAGGAAATAACGCACGATAACGGTATCGTGTTTGAGCGGCAGATTTGGTCGAATCTCAATATCGCTGGAACCACAACTCGGTATAGGACAAGTCCTCCAGGCAAACACCTGCTTACCGGTCTCATCTCTCCTGGAGAAGTCCCTGGGTTGATTATTAGGATGTGTCGGGCTGTTACAGTGCATGATCATCTGTGGAGGAATCATATCAAGTCGTGAGTCCGGAAGCATTATTGTTGTCAAACTACCGTCGTTCATACGTATCGGCAGTATGACTGCAGCCATTCCATATGTAGCGTTTGAACTGTTGGTGTCTACGCTGTCATAGACAAACATTGCTTCCCCGATATCCCGAGATATCTGCTGCACAGCATGCCTGGCAGCGTCCTGAGCATCAACCAACGTACTTGCGGTGCTTGTCAAACTGAATGTCTTGACCAGCGGGTACATGAGGAGCCCGAACAGCACTGTTGATATCGCTATAACCACCAGCAACTCGACCAGTGTAAAACCTTTTCTGGTATCAGCCTTATAACGCATTTTAGTCACTCCCAATCCCGATCCAGTCAGACCGGTCCGACCCCGACGGGCCGAGGCGGCAGCATCTTCAGTAAAAAACTACTGGCTATCAGCCGGCCGCAAGATCAGCGACTCTGAGTCAGCTAATCTCCAGTTGTAAGAATCTCTCCACATTACTCGAGCCCTTACAGATCCACCAATTACAGAGTAGATACGGTCCGGGTCTTGTCTCAAATCTATATAGCACAAACCATTTGCCGCATAATCATCCGATATTCTATAGCTCTCACCAGCCACTTTATTCTCTTCATTACCACCGTAGGTATAGTCAACAAGGACTGTTTGTCCCGCATACAACTTAGCGAAATAAAGTTTTCTAGTAAGGACAGTATCCTGAGCAAACTGGCTATAATTTACTGCTCCTGTATATGACCTGGAGTAGTGTGAGAATGCCTTAGTTACCTGGATAGACCAGTCACCGCTTGCTCTGTAGTATATCCTGATTCTGCGTCCGGACATTGCTGCTCCGGTAATGGTCGCAGTGGCATCAGTCCGTTTCCGCAAATCAGAATTGGATTTTATATATACAATACCCTGTCCAAAATCCACACTGTCAGGATCTACCAAAAGTCCCGTGGAAACATCAATTACCATTATTGCGCCATTTATTAACAGGTCACCTGTACCGGCAGCCTGTGTTCCAAGCTGAGGGATCGGATCACCACCGGATGATGTGCCAGCCTGCCTCATAAGCCCTTCAAATGTAGGCTCATCAGGGTTCTGTGTAGCCATCCCATCGCTTACACTGCTGCCGGATCTTGAATCCAATAAGAATCTCAGGGGCAGCTTAATAGCTATCCTGCTCGTAGAAGCCTGAGGAACTACGACATCTTCCGTCATAATCCTGGGGTCATATACCAGATAGTCGACCTTAGCGCTCCCATTGCCCTCAAACCGAGCCTTGGGGTTAAAAGCCAACAACCCCAGAAGGGGATCACTCAAAGTGAACTCGTATGCATCATCGCTCCAGGTTTCAGTCCCCTGCAGCAACCGGTATCCACGGCAGACTTTCTCTGTAAACGGGACAACTTCACTGAAAGTGAATCCAGCCGGAACGTCCAACACGGAAACAGTGAACCAACTACCGTCATATCCAGGGTTTATAACAATCTCCTGGTTAACCTTGGTCACCAACTGATCGAAAGTGCCATTGTTTGCCCAGTATGAATAAGTTATGTAGTAGATACGTGCATGGCTGGAAGTGTTCGGTATAAATGCTATATTGAAACTGGGCGTCCCACTTGTTCCGTAATCTATTGAATATTGATTACCGGAAGAAGGAGGAACATCCTCAGGGAGTCTACGCATATCCTGGCTTCGAACTGCAAAGTTTTTAAGCAGCATAACTCCGGGATTTGCAGAATCTTCATAATGATATGTATCTACAGGGCCATATGCCAGCATGTAGCGGCTTCCAAATGTAGTTCCACCGGTAGTCTCGAAGAAACTGGCTTCTGAAAAAGCGACAGACTCTCCCATTACCATTCTGAAATTTAGAACGTTGCCTCTAACCCAACCACCGGCACCATCAGAAACGAATGAAGCAAGCTGTGCGCCTCTCTTTGGCACTGGATAGTTATCAATAACAACCGCGTTCCCACCTGAATCAATTTCGACAGGCAAGAAACCATCCGGGAGATTAGCTGCCCTGGCACTCCAACGAGAAATCTCAGCCTCGGCGATTCTAGAAGCCACTGTCTTCTGTTCGGCAGTCTTGATCACAGAGAACCCCGAAGGGAACATCTGGATCATGACCATAATCCCGATGACCAAGACCGACATAGTTACCAGAACTTCGACCAGCGAAGTGCCTTTTCTGTTATTCGCGAACTGTATGTTCATCGCCACAGCGCCTTCCTCGTTCCCAAATCGGACTCGGCGTTCAAAGTGCTAATTGCACAATCTACAATCTTCAGACAAGCAACTGAGTTGCATTGTTCCGGTCATTTCCAAAGCCCGCATTATTATTTTCAAACTCGATCTTTGCTGTTGTTTCCAAGCTACAGCAAATCCCTAAGCGCAATGTGGGTTGGAGGAGTGAGTTATTTGATTCGAACTCTCCACCTACAAGCTTTAGCCACATCGGCAGGTATGGTTGTTGTATGACCATCCACGAAGACAAATACCGTCATGCCAACCGGATTGGCCCCTTCCGGATCACTCGCATGGTAAGAACACCAGGTGAGTACAGTGTCTGAAGGAGGTGTCTTCCAGCAAAGCTGCCTCTGATAGTCCTGTTGTTGTAAAGCCGGGCTATCAGTAGTTCCAACTGGATAAGGCTGTGTAGGAGCAAGCGTTGCAAGACTACCCGACTGGTAAGCAGCCCACCTGTATGCATACCTGATTCCACTGGGAACATCCGGAGCCCCAGCAAAATAGTCATAGCTGGAGAATGTATAAGCATTAACCGTATTCATATTGGAAGCATCATAGCCATATGTAACACCGTTGACCATATTATCCGATACATCCGATGGACAATGGAACAAACGGAAGTTGTCGATATAACCCCTTATAAACAGACCAGGGTCTTCGCCGGCAGGTCCAGTGCTTCCAGCCTTAATCAGATTTATTGCTTCAGTTGGTCTGAATTGCGGCCCAAGAGTCAAAGGGTACCTACCATTGTCTTTCTTGTACATATCTGCTCTCATGGCAAGTTCGTGAAGTTGCGTTATGCAGCTCGATTGCCTGGCTTTGGCTTTTACGGTACTCATGACCGGGAATATGATGGCCGCGAGCATAGCTATTATCGCTATCACGGTTAACAGCTCTACAAGGCTGAATCCTCTGCTTTTTAGCATTACGGTATACCTCCAAGGGAAGCCGGTCAGACCTGGAACTCAAATGTTGGTTCCCGTCGCCGTATTCCGTTTGACTCACCCACAAGTTGCAGTAATTGATGCCAGGTTATGTGCATTTAAGCACATCCTATGGCATAAACAATTTAATCTTCACCCGTCCTACTGTTTAAAAGTAGAGAGTAGTGAATAATGTGTTATCCTACACCACACATTTTTGGCGACATAACTAACCAATATGTTCCGTCATATCTATCTGTAATGTCTGTATTTTGAAAGTCAGCTCTAATTAATGCCTAGTAATTGTAACAGAACTCAGGCTAACGCGAAACCCCATACAGGTTCAATAAAGCTAATATAGCAAAAATACTCAGCTATTCTCCACGAATGATGAGAAACAGCGCAAAGAGTCAATCCCCCCTGCCCCTTCGACAAGGGGAATTGGGTAGTGCTCTACTCAGGGGATGTGATATCTAAGCACCCGACATATGAGTAACCCATGTTACCCACATCCTCCAAAGCAGACTTAGCTGCGGATAGAAAAACATAACTGCAACAGAGCCCAAAACCATATAAGGTCCAAATGGTATCTGTGTCCGCCATTCGAGACCTTTTTTCTCTGCCCTTGCTTTGAGAATGAGAATAACTATTCCGGAGAAAGTCCCAAATAACACTGCGATGAAGAAAGAAACAAAACCAGCCATGGCACCGACTACCGCTCCTATGGCAGCAGCCAGTTTCACGTCACCGAATCCCATAGCTCCTTCATATTCCTCAAGTTCCTTGGGGTCCTTTGGTTTGAATACGAAGTAACTGACTCGCTCCAGCAGCACAAATGCTCCACCACACAACACAATCCCAAGAATACTCGGCAGCATCGGCAGTTTAAAATCCGTAAATGGCAGCGGTATTCGTACTAATTGTGGTGTGCCTGCAATTATATGAGCTATGTCCTTCCCCAACCCCAACACTACTCCAATAATGGAAACCTGATCGGGGATTATGAAGTGCTCCATATCGACAATAAAAGCCACCAGCATAAACGAAAGGAAGAGAACGAAGACAAAGAACTCTATACTCCAACCGAAACGCAGGAATGTCAAAACCCACATAATGCCGGTAATCAGTTCTACAGTAAAATATCGCCAACTAATAGGGACCTTGCAATAGCGGCATTTTCTTCCCAGAAACAGGAAGCTAAAAAGCGGCACCAGGTCAATATGCTTGAGCCTGGTGCCGCAATTGGGACAGTGAGACGGCGGAGTGACAATAGACAGATCCGCCGGCCACCTGTATATGCATACATTTAGAAAGCTACCAACAATGGTACCATATAGAAACGCTATCAGACTACCCCAAAATGTAAGCGATAGAGTCATTTTCAGCTAATCACTCGACCCCGTAAGGTTGTTGATGATCGAAATAAGCGGCAGGAACAATGAAATAACAATGAATCCTACGACTCCTCCCAATCCAACGATTAAAACCGGTTCCAGTGCAGCGGTCAATGAGTCCAGTGCAGCATCTACTTCATCTTCGTAGAAGTCTGCGATTTTTCCAAGCATCGGGTCAAGAGCGCCTGATTCCTGACCAATAGCGACCATCTGGACGACCATTGGAGGGAACATTCGGCTTTTTGCCAGAGGACCAGAAATATTTTCTCCCTCTCTAATCGACGTCCTCGCAGCAAGTATAGCTTCACTCATAACGTCATTAGAGACTGTTCCTGCAACTGTTTCAAGTGCCTGCAGAATAGGAACACCACTGGAAAGCAGTGTGGAAAGCGTTCGAGCAAACCTGGCCAGAGCTACTTTGTGGTTGAGAGGCCCAAAGACCGGCATCTTCAACTTCATATAGTCCATAAAGCGCCGTCCAGGTTTTGTAGCCATGGCGGTTTTCATACCTACCACAACACCAACCGCAATCGCTATTGCAAAATACCAGTATTTCAATATGAACTTACTGATTCCAGACAGAATGGCTGTCGGTAATGGCAGTTCCTTAATTCCCAGGTCCTTAAACATGTCAAGGAACTTAGGTAAAATGAGAGTCATAAGGAGCAAAACGACTGCCGTTGCAAATACCATAACGATACTCGGGTATGTCAATGCAGCTTTGACCTTACGACGGAGTTCAACGTCTTTTTCAAGGAAACCTGAAAGTCTTTGCAGACTCTCTTCCAGCGTTCCGCCGACCTCTCCAGCTCGAACCAAACCGCAGAAAAGTCTGTCGAAAACACCTGGATACTTTTCCAACGCTTTGTTAAGCATAAGTCCGCCTTCGACTTCAGCACGGACATCCGATAGAATAACCCTAAGCTTAGGATTGGCTACCTGATCTCCAAGAACCGTCAAACATCGAACCAGCGGCACACCAGCATCAATCATAGTTGAAAACTGACGGCACATAACGGACAGGTCTGTGCCTTTAATACGCCCAAACCCACCGACTCTTTTCTTTTTAGCTACTTTTACCTGCTTAACATCAAGAACATCAAAACCCTGTTCAATCAGACGCTTACGCAGTAGATCTTCATTCTCGGCTTCTGAGGTGCCTTCGATTACTGATCCGGTAGCATCCCTAAGCGTATATGCAAAGTTTCCCATGTGCTTATTGCCTCCATTATTAGATAATGCAGCCCAATCCAGAGAGCCTCTGTACTTTCAGACTGCAAAGGCAGCCGAAATGTTCACGCAACAAAAAAAACAGTTGCTTGAGTTATCGACCAGTTGTAATCATGGTCTTAAAGTCCTCAGGATTCATTGCACGCATACTGGCATCTTCGAATGTTATAACACCCTTCAGATACAGGTCTCTCAGGCTCTGGTCCATGGTCATCATCCCAAAGCTCGAACTGGTCTGAATGATGGAAGTCATCTGGTGCGACTTAGCTTCACGAATCAGGTTTCGGATAGCCGGAGTAGCAATCATAATTTCCAGTGCGCAGACTCTACCAGGCATGCCTGCTCTTGGCATCAACTGCTGGCAAAGAACAGCCTGGATACTGTTTGAAAGCATAAGTCTAACCTGTTCCTGCTGACTTGGCGGGAATGAGTCGACAATTCTATCAACAGTCTGCGCTGCAGAGTTAGTATGAAGAGTAGCAAAGACAAGGTGACCAGTTTCAGCAGCTCTGATCGCGTTGGACATAGTCTCCAAGTCTCTCATTTCTCCGACCAGAATTACATCAGGATCTTCACGGAGAGAGGCACGAAGTGCATTAGCGAACTCTTTAGTATCCTGTCCAACTTCACGCTGGTTGATAACACTCATTTTGTGCTGATGCAAATACTCGATAGGGTCTTCGATGGTAATAATATGCTTGCTTGATTCGCAGTTGATCTGATTGATCATTGAAGCAAGTGTGGTCGATTTACCTGATCCAGTTGGTCCGGTGACAAGCACAAGTCCACGTGGATATCTCGCAATTCCTTCTATTACTGAAGGCAGTCCCAGTTCCTTAACCGTAGGGATCTTCATAGGAATTAGACGAAATGCAGCAGCATGAAAACCCTTGTCTTTGAAAATATTAACCCTGAATCGGGACAATGACTGCAGCGAATAGGAAAAGTCCAGTTCCCAGGTCTCTTCAAATCTTTGTATCTGTTCATCGCTCAGAATATCGTAAAGCATTCTCTGAATGATAATAGGGGTAAATTTTTCATAGTTCATCGGTGAGAGCTCACCGTCTACGCGCAATACCGGCGGAATACCTACACAAACGTGTAAGTCGGAACAGCCCCTCTCAACCATCTCCCGGAGCAAATCATCTACATGTATTTCTTCCAGTGAGACCGGTGCAGTGACTTTCTGGCCCATTTTACCAATTCCTTGCTGTGACTGACCAGCAGATCTTTCGTTCAAGTCCTGTTCCTCCTGAAGTGTGGCCCAATCCCTAAGGGGTCGTCCATTACGTGTGGTCTGAGATAGTAACTAAAATTTCCAAGTGGTATTGACGCCTGGAGCACAGCCCTTATCTCGTTTCAAATACTATATTAACGTAATAACGCTTCGGGGTGTAAAGCAACCCCGAAGCAATCAAATAACTAAGGCTAATTCCCCCTTGGAAATAGGAAGTGGTTTGATTCACTTCCTGATTCCCCCTTGGAGAAGGGTAGGGGGATTGATTATCCCAGTAATGTCTCAAATGCGGACTCAATAGAATGCGCCGCTTTTTCAATCCCCCCTTCTCCAAGGGGGAATGACTTAGTGCCATTCCCAAGGGGGAATCAGGATAGGATTAAAACTATAGGTTAGCGATTTACACTAAAGGAAAGATTGATATCAAACGCTAGCCGCCGGCGGTGAATACGACTCTCATGACCTCGTCCGGAGTAGTAACTCCCTGGAGGACCTTCTGAAGACCGTCTTCTTTGAGTTCACTCATGCCGTTGGCTTTAGCTGCTTCTCTAACGTCTGCCAGCGGAGCTCTACGTGTAACAAGTTCACGAATCTCATCATTGATTCTCATGAGTTCGTATATACCAATTCTACCTCTATATCCGGTATTACGGCAGTTGTCGCATCCGGCACCTCTGAAGAGTTCAATCATTGCGCTCGGGTCTTTTGGTCTGAATCCAAACCTGTGCAGATCAGAACCAGGAACCTCATACGCAGTCTTACACTTGGGACATATCTTTCTTGCAAGTCTCTGAGCGAGAACTCCAATAAGAGTCGCTGAGATCAAGTAAGGTTCAACTCCCATATCAATCATTCTGATAACGGCACTTGGAGCGTCGTTTGTGTGCAGAGTTGAAAGAACCAAGTGTCCAGTAAGCGAGGATTCAATAGCGATGTCAGCAGTTTCCAAGTCTCTCATTTCACCAACCATGATGATATCAGGGTCTTGTCGGAGGAAACTCCTTAGTGCGCTGGCAAATGTAAGTCCTGCTTTCTTGTTAACCTGAACCTGTGCAACACCGGTCAACTGATACTCAACAGGGTCTTCAATAGTAAGGATGTTCTTTTCAACGGTGTTGAGTTTATGGAGGACTGAATACTGAGTTGTGGTCTTTCCGCTTCCCGTAGGTCCCGTGGACAGGAAGAGTCCGTTCGGCTGGATTGTGAGTTCTTCAAGTTCCGACTGGTTCTTTTCGGTAAATCCAAGTTTGTTTAGACCGAGGAGAACGCTGGTCTTGTCGAGAATTCTCATAACCATCTTCTCACCGTTAACTGTGGGAAGACAGGATACGCGCAAGTCGAAGTCTTTTTTGTTCAAAACGATACCGATACGACCGTCCTGAGGAATTCTTCGTTCAGCGATGTTCATATCGGACATAATCTTAAATCTGGAGGTGAGGGGTTTGTCGATATATTTTGGCAACGGCATGACTTCATGCAGAACGCCGTCAACTCTGTATCTGACTCTAACTCCTCGTTTTCCCGGTTCTACGTGGATGTCCGAAGCTCCATCGTTAATGGCTAACTGGATAATGCTGTATGCCAGACGGACAATAGGAGCTTCTTCTGAAATTTTCAGGGCTTCATTGTCATCATCGGTTGCCTCTTCACGAGCGCCGTAAGAAGCGAGTCCCTGGCGTATGTCAGCGGACAAACCACCCATACCACTCGCTAATGCACTGGCTGCAGTACTGCCTTCAGTGGATTCTCCACCATCAGAAACTTTGTAAGTGCGATCAATGGCCGCCATTACATCGTCTTCAGTTGCCAGAGCCGCTACTACTTTTGAAGCGCCACTTGCTATACGAATATCCTGAAGAGCAACAATGTTGTTCGGATCAGCCATAGCCACCATCAGGTTGGGGCCATTCTTACCAAGCGGTATAAGCTTGTACTTTTTTGCCAGTGTTTCGGAGACTAATCCCGTTACTGAAGGATCAATCTTATATGTGCTAAGATCCACAAAAGCCATGTTCATGACTTCTGCGCGAGCCTCAGCCACCGTGCGATCGTCCGCATGGCCAAGGTCAACAATAATTCGCCCCAGGTCACCTGGAGCAGCTTTTTGGGCACTTTTAGCCTCAGCCAACTGCTGCTGACTTATCTTGCCTTTGGAAAGAAGAATATCGCCAAGGTCTTTCTTTGCTATTCCCATCGGTGGACACCCCACATATTACGACGTCATGATTTTATAATTGTACCAGGGACCATAAAAAACCTTCCCCGAACCGTATATTCCATAGATTCGGCATAAGTAGCTCCAGCCCCTTCTCGCATTATAACACATTATGCAAGCTAACGCGCACTATTCAAAAAATGCAGTTATTATGTTCCGCAGTATTCTACATTACGTCTCGCCTGAAGGCAGCCTGATATAATGTTATAATTCGGCAGCACAGTAGAAAATATTTAAGATTTACTATGAAACCAGCGATACATTTGGCCCGTCATGTACTCTAATATATTGTATGGTTATTTGTAGCTATTATTTATACGTAGTAGTGACTCGGGTAGGAGTTGACCGACATTGCGTTGTGCCGGGAGTTTTGTTGTTAAAACACATTATCCAGCCCGCTTTATTCACGCAACTTTGCCTGTGCCCGGCAGTATAGACAAAGATTGTATCAGTCATGATTACAGATGGTCGATCTGAGTCCGGGGCAATTTGAAGTTGCCATTGAGGCCGTTGGCGTAATAGGCCATTCCGGTATAGCTAAATCTTTCATACGTAATGCGAGTTTTCTTAAGCTATATGCTACACTTATTAATGAATAATATGCTGACTATTCAGAATCCTATATACTAACCTGGACCGACGCACACTGCTGACACTGCTGGTCCTGTGATACAAATGGAAAAGAATGAAATCGCTACACCTATATAAGAGAGGGAGTAAAATGAAAACAAGAGGGTTTGCACTACTATTTGCTATAGGGCTTCTGCTAACCTTAACCACCGCTGCACTATGTGTGGAAACTTATGATCCTAACGCCGGCAGTGCTACTTCTAATGAACCTGCATCTTCGGGTGCACTTTCGTCAGATGCGCGCCTTTCTGCCAAAATAACCTATTCCTGCAAAAAAATGGCTGCTAGAAATGCAGTCGGAGATTTGATGCAGGCAAGCGGTGTCACATTGCGAGTTGGCGTAAATTCCAAAGACTGGGAAGTTAGAGACCGAAAGATCAACGTCTTCGCTAAAGAGACACCTCTGAGAGACATTATGAATGCCATCGCCAGAGTCACCGGGTTCAAGTGGTCGATAGAAGGTACAGAGAGCACACCGGTCTACAGGCTTGTATGGGACATGAAATCCAGGCAGGAAATGACTGCTATGCGTGAATCAATCCGCCAGGCAAAAGAACAGGCACTTGCGGATCTGCGCAAGCAAGGCCTGGACGCATTGAATAGCCTCGACAACCTGACTGCAGATCAGCTGGCAAAATTGAGGGTGGACAACCCATTTATGTTCTGGCTGGCAGAATCCGGGATGGGAAAGAAATTCAGCGGATTTCTAAGCAACTCCCCCGATGTCAGTCAGGCTCTAATGTCAGGTCAAACTGCTACAATCAGCGGAGCCAGTCTTAATCCTCAAGCACAAGCAGGATTGTCTGATCTGTTAACAGCTGTAAATACGCTTACAAATAAACTTGGCGGCAGGAACACCGGTGGTGAGGTACCTGCAAACCTGGCTGATGCAACTATTACCGTCAATGCACCAGGCCGTGGAGGGCGAGGCGGTGGACCAATGGGTGCTGGCCTTGGTAATATAACGGTCACAACAGCAAATGGTCGAACCAGGCTCCCAATACCAGACCCCAACAGTCAAATGGCAAAATTGTTTGGTAATGTATTAGTACAAACCGACCTGCTCAATCGTCCAATGAAGGATGTTATGGCAGAGTCCAGAGACTCGTTCATGAATGCCAGACAGCAGAACCGAAGAAATCCAGGAAGTGCTAATACATCAGCGTCCAGCACGGCTGTTCCAACTACCACAACAACTACCTCTGATGGACAGGTGATCGTTACACAGTTGTCAGACCCGGTTCTGGATGCCAAAATCACTGCAACACTCGATGGACAGACTCTTCCGGATATACAGGAGCAGTTATCTACAGCCGTCGGAATTGCCATTGTATCGGACAACTATGGAGACAGGCCAGGATTTGGTGGTCCACAGGGTAGACGTGGCGGACCAAACGCAGGTGCCGGGATAGACACCCAGAACAAAACACTACGTTCAGTTTTAGACGGATTGGCTCAGAGATATCAATACCAATGGGGTAAACCCAGCAAGCCTGTAGAGTTCCAGGACAGTGACTGGATCAACAAAGTTGAGACATTGATTCCCGATGAACTCATCGAGTCCTGGAAAATAACCCTCAATAAGACCGGAACCCTGGGAATTCCCGAACTGGCACAGATGGCTGCCCTGACTCAGGAACAATTCAGAGCAAATGTTGCTACGGACAGCATCTTAAGCACTTTGAACCTGCAGCAGACCGTAATGCAGAACAAAGACATTCTGCTGCTATTTGCTTCCTTAAGTAAATCGCAGGCATCAGCTGCATTCTCCAGAGATGGACTAAATCTCAGGAATGTTGTAAATGATTCGTCACCAGTACTCAAGAAGGCACTTGGAACAAATATTGGATCGACTGATAATGCCGATATTCCTGTGATTATGACTGCAGTTCGCTCTAAAGAGGGTGCAAATATTGCAGTCGACATATCAATTACCAATGGAAATGAAAAGACACCCTCTGCAACATACCATATAATTCAACCTGACTACACCCCACCAGCAAAACCCGCCGGGTAATAGATACATCACAGCTTTTGGGCAGGATCTAAGTCCTGCCCAAAGGTTGGGCTTCTAGATGTCATCCCGTAAACTCTGTCATCCTGAAGGTAGTGAAGGATCTGCTTTATTGAGATCCTTCACTGCGTTCAGGATGACAATACTCTCATAACACTCAACTGTTACTATATTGGACACCCCGATTCTGGAATTGATATACTGGTCTGGAAATATCTTATACAGGGAACCTGAATTCTATTTCCCCAATTTTCTATCACCCTTTCCGCATGCAACTGGAGTAACGATGAAGAAACTTTCCACGATTACTGAATCCTTCACCGAATCTGTTATACGTGAGATGACCAGAATCTGTGTAGCTGCGGGAGGCTTGAATCTTTCACAGGGGTTTCCGGACTTCGAGATAGATCCCAGATTAAAAGAAGCAGCAACAAAGGCTATTCAAGACGGATGGAACCAGTATGCCATCACTTTCGGGCAGCCGGTGCTCAGAAACGCAATCAGCAGGAAAGCTTTGGAGTACAACCATATTCACTGCAATCCGGACACAGAGATAACAGTCACATGCGGGGCTACTGAAGCTATGATGGCCTCCCTAATGGCGATTATAAACCCGGGTGACGAGATAGTTATCTTCGAACCTTACTACGAAAATTATGGTCCGGATTCGGTGCTATCGGGTGCTACTCCAAGATTCGTAACTCTGAGGGCTCCGGACTGGTCGTTCGACCCGGTAGAGCTTGAAGCCGCATTTAATAACCATACTAAAGCCATAGTAATAAACACCCCAAACAATCCAACCGGCAAGGTGTTTAATAGAACAGAGTTGGAGTACATAGCTCAGTTGTGCTGTAAGTATGATTGCTATGCGGTGACGGACGAGATTTACGAACATATAGTTTTCGACGGAGCAGAACACATATCTATAGCTTCTCTGCCGGGGATGAAGGACCGGACTATAACTATAAACTCTGTCTCAAAGACATATTCCGTGACAGGTTGGAGAGTCGGATGGGCTATTGCGTCCGAGGCTATCACTGGCAGAATCCGCAAGGTCCACGATTTCCTGACAGTAGGAGCTCCCACGCCATTGCAGCATGCAGCGGCTGCAGCCCTTGAATTCGACGCTGACTACTACACCAGTCTGCAGAGTCACTACACCGAAGCCCGCGATTTTCTTTACAGTGTTCTTGACAAAACCGGTTTCAAACCATGCCTGCCAGGTGGAGCATACTACATAATCTGTGATGTAAGCCAGCTTATGTCTGCTATGAAATGCAATACAGACTTCGAGTTCAGCCGTAAGCTCATTGAGGTCGTCGGAGTAGCCTCTGTGCCCGGTTCATCGTTCTTTTCTAACCCCGAGGATGGACGCACCCAGATCCGATTCTGCTTCTGCAAAAAGTGGGAAACGCTGTATGCTGTGCAAGAACGGTTGTCAGTATTACATCACAATTAATCCATAAATCTCACTGTATCTGCCTTTGAATGGTATCTAATATAAATATAGATATTCATTACCTCTAATCCATTGACAAAATCGGAATTCGGGGATACAATCCAACTAATCCGCATTATTCACCAAACTTCGCTTTTAACTGGCAGAAAAGTCAAAAGCTGAGTCAGTCATGAATAATGTGGGCTGGTTGGTGGCAGTATTCGTCGGCCGAATTATTATCAATGTGTAGAATTCTATTCAACAATTTGAGAGGAGTCGTAGCATGGGCCCTCTCGATTTTCACCTACGGCGAAAACCTGCCGGGCTCGCTACGAAGGGACGAAAATATTCTATTTTCTAAGGAGACACAGGACAATGAAAAAGAGAAATTATCCCGGCTTTACTTTGATTGAACTGCTAGTTGTTATAGCGATAATTGCGATTTTGGCAGCAATTCTGTTTCCTGTCTTCGCAAAAGCAAGAGAAAAAGCAAGAGATTCCGCTTGTTTGAGCAACCTGAAACAGATTGCAATGGCCCTGACCCAGTACAACCAGGACTATGACGAAAAGTGGCCTACACTGAAAGTATGGGGAGGTGGACCTGATTATGCGACACAATTTGCAGGTGCTATCGGTTATGCCCGTCTCACCAATGGCATCGCCAGTTCGCTGCAACCTTATGTAAAGAATTATAACGTGTTCTTCTGTCCCAGCGACTCTCAGAAGCCCAGTAGTGATCCATGGATTTATGGCTCATACGAATATCGATGGGTGCTGGCGTGGAACAGTTGCCAATGGGATGTGGGTGATTCTGATTTCTGCACGCCGGCTTCTCAGGTGGTTTACCATGAATCTTTCGACTGGCATCATGGTAAATATGGGCTTGCTCTGCCAAATCCGACCTCCACACAGCCCATATGCAATGCTGTATATGCAGATTGTCACGCAAAGGTCTGGAAACTCCCTTATCAGGGAACCGGAGCCGTATATGGCTATGATCCCCACTGGTTCGCCTACGGGACTAACGGTGGATCAATAAAGGAAGGTTGGGACGTACAGTAAGTGTTTACTGACTTCTGGCCCCTCAAGTAAGGAGCCAGAAGTCAGACGCCTATTCATGTATTCAAATATATCGATCCGCCTCGCGAAACCGTTTATGTTCATTTCTGGTGCATTGTTATTCTTTCTACTGCGACAGACGAGTTCTTCCTGGCCTTTTCCCAATATTGATTATTGACCACAGAATTACCTTATTCCCGTTCAACAGAGTGACCACTATTATTTCACATATATTTTCTTCACTTTACTCTATTCATTTGACGCATTTGCTCATTGCTTTTGCGTAACACGTTGCAACAATGTATTCTTATACTGCATAAGATTACTATAGCTAGTTATTTATTAGTTATTAT
>Ga0118677_10001818_pt1 | contig 44294 bp, 21 predicted proteins | sample AliMusrvi5mmetaG_FD_86154 | JGI IMG/M metagenome (GOLD analysis project Ga0118677, IMG submission 86154)
GATTTCTATCCATAAAATTGGATTTATTTGCCTGGTATTAATCACTATGGCCTTTTCAAAGGAGAAGAAAAAATCACCTGAAATTTTAGCCTCGCAATTGAATACCTATGTCAGTTTTTTGGCATCAGATCAATTGCAGGGTAGACTGACGGGTAGCCCTGGAGACAGCCTGGCTGCTGAATATATACGCAATATACTGATTGAATGTCGATTAATTCCACTCTTTGAGAATGGATTCGAGCGATTCAGAGTGACTGACAAGATTATTTTTGGCCCTGGAAATAAGCTGAAAGTTAATGAGAATCCGTTCAAATCTGAAACAGATTTTGCACCTTTTGCCTTTTCACAAAATAGTTCCTTTTTTGGTAAGGTAGTTTTTGCCGGTTATGGTTTTGAAATTAATGAAGATTCCCTGAAATGGAATGATTATGCCAGTGCTGATGTCAAAGGAAAGGTTGTATTAATTCTCCGGAGTGATCCGGAAATTGAAAAAACGGCCAGTCCATTTATCAAATATAGCCGCGACAGGGATAAAGCCCTTGAAGCCAAAGATCAGGGGGCAATAGCTGTTTTATTGGTTTCAGGTAAGTCGTTTGATCCGGAAGACAAGTTTGAATCCCTGGTAAAGGGTGAGCAATCGGTTGGAATTCCGGTATTTCACATAACCCGGAAGCTGGCAAATCAGATCCTTCAGCCTAATAATTTGCCGGTTGAAGAGCTTGAGAAAAAGCTAAACGAATCAAGGAAACCATTAAGTTTTAATACTGAAGTGACTCTATCGGGCCAATCAGATGTCATTCAGACCACAGTTCCTACCCGTAATGTTGTGATGGAAATTCCAGGGAATGATAAAATTCTTAAAGACGAATATGTGATCCTTGGAGCTCATTTTGATCATCTCGGTTTGGGTGGACCCGGATCAGGGAGCCGAGTTCCGGATACTGTCGGTGTGCATCATGGAGCAGATGATAATGCTTCCGGTGTGGCAATGGTTCTTGAATTGGCCAAAAGACTCTCTGTCTCTCGCAAAATGCTCAAACGATCTGTTCTGGTAATTGCCTTTTCTGGTGAAGAAGAGGGCTTGCTTGGTTCACGGTGGTTTGTTGACCATTCAAAGATTGATCTGAATAAAGTGAATGCCATGGTAAACCTCGATATGGTTGGAAGGTTAAACGAAAATTCACAGGTTCAGATTAGCGGTGTTGGAACTTCCGATTCACTTAAAAAAGTGATCTATGCCTCCTGTGATACAGCAGAATTAAAACTTTCTTTGTCAAATGAAGGTTATGGCCCGTCTGACCACTCTTCATTTTATGGTAAAAATATTCCTGTTTTATTCCTGACAACAGGAGCGCATCTTGATTACCATACGCCTGCAGATACCTGGGATAAAATTAATTACCGCGGAATGGTAAAAGTATCTGATCTTTCTTTCCACCTTGTTTCCCTCTTGGCCAACATGGAACGACTCGTTTTTAAAGAAGCGGGTCCCAAATCAGGGACAGGCCGGGGAACACGCAGAAAAGGTATTACCCTGGGTATAATGCCTGATTATGGTGGAAATGTGAAAAACGGTTTGCGGGCTGATTTCGTTACTTCAGGAAAACCTGCCGCTTTGGGCGGGATGAAAAAAGGGGATATAATTACTTTCATCAATGGAAAACCGGTGAACAATATCCAGGACTACATGTTCAGATTAAATCAGCTCAAACGCGGTGAAACGATCAGTGTTGAAGTGCTGCGTGATAATCAGAAGGTTGTGCTGGTTATACAACTTTGATATAATACCATATGAAAGGGACTTTGAAGGTCTCAAAAACTTTAGAATCAGACCTTGAAGGTTATAAAATCCTTCAAGGTTTTAATATATTGCAAAATAACTGACAAAATTATTATCCAATTATATCGAATTACATGGAACACGAATCTCGATTTCTGGCACTTAACCTGATTTTACCTCCGGCTCCGGAACCTAAAGGAGTTTATACTCCGCTGCTTCAGGATGGTCATCATATCTATGTCTCAGGGCATCTGCCGGTAAATACTGATGGCACACTCCATCGCGGAAAAATTGGAAAAGATATCGATCAGGAAGCTGGAAAACTTGCAGCAAGGCAGGTTGGCTTGACCATACTGGCTACATTAATTTCAAACCTGGGATCGTTGAATAAAATTAAACGGGTGATCAAAGTTTTTGGAATGGTCAATGCAACTGTTGATTTTGACAAACAGCCTTACGTTATCAATGGATGCAGCGAGTTATTCGTTGAGGTTTTCGGACGCGAGAATGGCATTGCAGTGCGCAGTGCTGTGGGAGTTGGAAGTCTTCCTGAAAATGTTCCTGTCGAGATCGAAGCGATCTTCGAATTGAATGAAGAATAGCTGATACTGCTTAATGCTGAATTGTGCCATTAATCGCGGATAAAGTGGGGTAGTGTTTGTGGCAGTATAATTGAGATTTCGATTAATCCGCTATAAATCCCATTTTCGTAAAGTGGGGATTGGTGAATGATCTTTTTCACCCCTTTTTTTTCTATTGTATATACGTTGGTAATTGGATTTTTCAGGAATTCAACCAATTTTGACCTTGCGGGTTCCGGGTGACAATCAAGCAGGTTTGTCCCAATCAGTTTGCCTCCCCCGTAATTTGAAAACAGTTTTTGGGATTTATCATTCATATAAGTGATTATCCCTTCGGTGTTACAGATTGTTACAGCACCTTCGAATTCATCGGACCAGATATTCATACTTGTTTTAAGGCGTTATTATAGAGTAGGTTATGGTTTTGCAGTCTTTTTTTGCATACATCTTACCCAATCAATTTCGAAGTGATGAGGCAATGACTGAGCATTTAGTGGCTTATGAATGGTGCCAACGAAATTCAAAAAGAGTTCTTCTGAATTTTGAGAAAGTAGTTCATGATGAACCTCGTGGTTGTTGATCTTCCAGATCAGCATATTTCCGAAAATCTCAAGTCTGAAGATATGAAAATTATTGAAATTCAATCCCTTAACCTGTACAAGTTTTTTTATCCCCCCATTGGCAGGATGTTCAATAATCCCAAGGCCCACCCGTTTATGGCCGCTTCTGAAAACATCTATTTGGGGAAATGGACGACTGCCGGTTAACGAAAAGGCACTGGTAATCGCCGCCTCGGCCCGGAATTTTACTTTCGCTTCAATTACTCCCTCCTTAAATTTAAAACTGTTTCCGGTATTAAGTATGCCGGAGCTGTATTCGAATTCCTTGGGAATAAGGCCAAAGGCAGGATCCCAGACTTTTCCTTTGGATTTTTCAGCTTTGGTGACTATCGATAGGATCTGATTTTTGATCTCAATATTATTCAATCCATTAAAGGCCTGTAATTCTGTTGCCTGCGAAAAACTGAATCCTGCAATCTTTGATCCCCAGTAATTTTCAGGTTCCCAGATTGTCGTTGAAAGCTGATGCCCTGAGAAATTTTCATCCAGTACAATCTCCCACTGATCGAAAAAAGAGAGTTCTGATCGCTTACGTAGTCGATGGTAGGTTATTATCAGATTACTCCTCTCCAGTTCATCAAGTTCTCTCTCCAGCTTGAATTCAGGAGTCAGTTCAAACCTTTTTTTATTTTTTAAAAATTCAACACGCTGCATAAATTCCTGGTCCTTAACCGCTAATCTTAATTCCTGAAGACGGGCTAAGGCAGCAGAATTGACAATCTCTTTATAATTGGCGAAGATAGAGGTATTGATACACTTGAGATAAAACCTGATATCGCTGCTCTTCGACAAGGTTTCTAACTCATTGAACAGTGGGTAATCAGATGTGGTTGTATACCGGTTCCTGTTTATCAAAAAGGCCTCCTGTTCCAGAAAATGGGGTGAACTGGTTTCGTTTTTAAGTTGTTCTAGTTTTCCAGGCAGATCATGTTTTTCAACAATCAAAAGATTTTGATAAGCTTTGGACCTAAGAAAATGACGGTATATCTTCACCTTCTTATCCTCTTCCTGAAGATTGACGGACTTTCCCTTTTCTGTGGCATCAAGTTTGAGAAATAGATGATACTCATCCGACTCAAGGGTGTTTCGGTAATTTTTTAAACGGACGCTTTTATTTAAAGTGTTAAATTCCTGTCTTTTAAGATGTTCGTGTGAACCCTTGTAACGCAGCCCTTCTGTCTCCTTTTTACGGTGAATAAAATCAGCTGATTGGACGATCTTTTCAAGTTCATAATAGCGGGCTAGATTTGAACTCTTTGAAAGAACATTAAATTTTTCAAAATCAGATGATTGAATAAATTTAAAATAGTTTTTAATAGGTTTTAAACCTTCAAGCGTTGCGAGCTCGTTCAGTAGATGGTATTCATCGCTGTTTTTGAGGCTCAGATTATTTATTTCGCCCTTTTTAGTTTGGAAATCTTTGGATTGAACAAGAAGCTTCAGTTCCTTATAGCGAGCCAGTTCAGGGGATGCTTCAATAGCAAATAATTCATCCCGCATCTTAAAAAGCTCAGCCCATAATGAATCAATCTTTTGAGCCTTAGGGATTAATCCTAAAAAATATCTGATTTGAAATGAAAGTAACATATAATTTGTTTTTAATCTGCACTATACAAAATTAACTATAATGCTAGAGATAAGGTTGCAAAACTGAAGAAATATTGAAATATTTATCACCCGTTTTTGGATAGGTTAAAAATAACATGGAAAAAGTCTAAATTTGAAATTCTATAGTTTAATACTTGAAAATGATACTTCCCGAAATATTCTCACGCAGAATGTTAAAAATTCTTGATCAGGAATTTGAGGCTTTCGAACAATCTTTTGAGAATGAAATTGCGACAACAATCCGGATAAATCCTGTAAAATTTAAAGGATTACCGGCATTGAGACCTTTGGATTACTGTAATTCAGGATATTTCCTACCCCAACGGCCTGTGTTTACCCTTGATCCGTTTATTCATGCAGGTGTTTATTATGTCCAGGAGCAAAGTTCAATGTTTTTGGAGCAGGCAATCCGACAACTTAACCTGAAATATGATATTAAAGTCCTCGATTTATGCGCTTCACCTGGTGGTAAATCGACGCATCTGGCATCGCTGATTTCTCCCAACAGCCTTTTGGTGAGTAATGATGTGATCAGAGCTCGCAGTAAGATTTTATCGGAAAATGTAAAGAAATGGGGGAATCACAATGTTGTTGTTACCAATAACGATCCTCATGATTTTGAACGATTGCCTGGATTTTTTGACCTTGTGGTTTTGGATGCACCTTGTTCGGGGGAAGGGCTTTTCAGGCGGGATCCCAATGCAATGCTTGAGTGGTCTCCGGATAATGCTCAGCTTTGTGCACAGCGTCAGCAAAGAATTCTTGCCGATGTCTGGCCGACCCTTAAAGAAGGTGGTATTTTGATTTACAGCACCTGTACCTTTAATCCGGCAGAAAATGAAGAAAATATTAAGTGGCTTAATGAATTTGCCTCGGTTGAACCGGTTAAACTAATGACCGAAGAGCGTTGGGGAATTTCGGTCACAGATGCAGGAGGATTTCCTTGTTACCGGTTTTATCCCCATAAAGTATCAGGAGAAGGTTTTTTCATGGCCGTTGTCCGCAAAACCGGTGCTGAAGATCGGTTACCAAACCGGAAAATCAGGGAGAACCCTTTACTGGCCTCCAAAGCGGATAAAGAGATGGCTAAACCAGTATTAGTCAATGAAGAACTTGATATTCTTAGATTTGAGGATTCATTGCTGGCATTTCCTTCCGCTCTTGTAGTTGATCTGTTACAGGTGAAAAATAACCTGCGTATTGTTCATGCCGGAATAAAAATTGGTGACATCAAGCAAAAGGATCTTTTACCTGCACACGAACTTGCATTATCGACAATCCTTAACCGATCTGCCTTTCCTGAAATTGAACTGACAATCGAAGAGGCGTTGACTTATCTGAAACGGGATGATATCTCGCCCCAATCTTCCAATAAAGGATGGAATCTGGTGACCTACCGCAATATGGCTTTAGGCTGGATCAAAAATTTGGGAAACCGTTACAATAGTGCATTTCCCAAAGAATGGCGGATCAGAATGTCTGTCGCTGAATACCGGGATGAAAGGCTTAAGGCAGAAATGGCTAAGTTCCCTTTATAACGCCCTCCATCTCTCCATCTCTCGGTCTGTCAATTCATTTTGTTGAACCATTCTCCCTTCTCAGATTCACCGTATGTTGTCCCAATCCAATAATTGCCACCCCGATCATGGCAATCACTCCACCTGCCACCTGGTGGGGCAATGGAAGAGTTCCAAAGATTAAAAAGGCAATGGGAATAATTATAATCCCTTTGGTTGATTGAATGATTGTTCCACGCGAGGCCTCAATATACTGATATGCTTTGTAGACCAGTAATATAGCAAGTACGGGGTCAAGTATTCCGGCAATAATTGTATTGGTGATCGCTCCTGGTGTAAAAGTAAAAGAAGTTACAGTATGAATTACCCAGGCAGAAAAGAAGAGCAATAGCCAGAATGTGCGGTTAAAACTAAGAATTTCAGGGGTCAGATTATTGACTTTTGCCCTTACGATCACTGTGGCTATTGAGGCTCCCAGACAATTCAGAACCACAAGGCCGACACCAGGGATAAAGAAGTCTTTCAATGTTAAGTTCCCGGAAAAACTGGTTAGTAAAGCACCGGTAAAAACAATAATTATCCCGGCAGTTTCAATTAGTGAGAATCGTTCTTTAAGAAACACAATTCCCATTATAGTAGTGAACAAGGGGAAGAGGTTTCCCAGAAATCCGGTCACAGCAGGTTGTGGAATAGCATTTACCGCGGCATAAAAAGTGGAAACAGTAAAAATTTCAAGAAAACCTAGCGTTGGAAATATCCACCACATTGTCCGTGGTACTTTTGAGAGAGTTGTAAAACCCCCTTTTGCAGCCAAAATAGCCAGGTTGATCACAAAACCTACAGAGCACATCAAAAATAAAAACTGGGGCAGAGAAATCTCATTTAATGCTGCCTTGCTGAACACATAAACATTACTAAATGCCACTGTAGCCAGAATCGTATAAAAATATCCTTTCACAATCTTTGCTTGCATAAGATTTTATTTTTATAATGATTTGTGAGGCTGGCCGTATGCGTTCATTTACTTATATTCAGATGGAGGATGAGTTCAGTCACCTGGACCCCACCAAAACTATCAGGATATCTAAAATGCCATACCATTTTGATCGCCCAAATCTACAAATTAAAGTTCCCTGACCCATATATTCCTGTAGCTGACCACACAGCCATGATCCTGTAACCTGATTCCGCCTTTAAGTTGCTCATAGATTTTTTCATCACTGGTACATCCGTAGATCACTGCATTATTCTGGATCAAAATGCCGTTAAGCAGGATAGTAACTCTCGGATTAGTCCGGTAAGTTTTATCAGCGTTGAATGTGGGAGCAGTGAAAATGATATCGTAGGAATTCCACTGGCCCGGTTTTTTGAGTGGATTCACAAGTGGCGGGTGTTGTCTATAGATAGCTCCGGCCTGACCATTTACATATGTTTTATTTTCATTGTTATAGGTTTCCAATACCTGAATTTCGTATAAACCATGTAAAAACACACCACTGTTTCCACGCATCTGTCCATCGCCAGTTATATCAGAAGGGTGCATGAATTCTATATGTAGCTGAAAATCAAAAAATTCCTTTTTAGTGTAAATATCACCAGTCCCTTTTGTAACCGTGAATATCCCATCATGAACGGCCCATTGTGGTTCACCATTTTTACTGTTCCACTCTGATAAATCCTTTCCGTCAAACAGAATAACTGCATCTGATGGAGCCGCAACACCATTTTCTGTGGATGTCAATCCTGGGGCTACAACTTTGGGTTGTGGAGTGTCGTAGGTGTTCAGAATAGGAATCTGGGCAAAGCAGGCAGAACTAATCAGAAGTGTAGAGAATAGTACAAAGGTCAAAGAAATCGGTTTCATCTTTAATTGTTTTAAGTTGGTGTTTATGAAAAATACGTTAATTTGAACATTTTTGAGAATCAGTCAGCATAACTATACCTGGTTCACCGATGAAGATTCATGGCGTGACAAAGCTAAAAAAGAAATTCTGAAGATGTGAAAAAATCTGTTATCACCAATAAATAGGTAATGTGAATAATTAAATGTCGTCTTTAATACTCTAAAAGCTGACGAAAATTTGGAAATGAAAAATGCCACAAAGGCTCTAACACTCCAAGTTACACGAAGATTATTAGCCTCAAATATAGTACTTTGTGATACTTAGTGTCATTTAGTTGTGGATTATACTTATATTTTAGTATTGAAATAATTTTCTAATCTTAAAATTCGACATTTAATACTTTCTAATACTTAGTATTAAAATTATGAATAAACAAGTTAAAGTAAGATTACCCAAAACTTAGGCGTTTAACAAAAAAATAGCAATCCACTCCAACAAACTGGAATTCACATTAAGACAATGTGAAAATGTTTCCCATTTATCCGGCAGAACTATAAGAACAAATAACAACGTTGAATTGTTTGTGATAGACAACCGCATTAGAATCCCTTAAAAAGTATTTCAACCATTTTTTTACTGCCAAACCTCACAATGAGACAATGGTTTGGATTATCACTCCGCTATCATTATCAAAGCATTTGGCTGGGATCTTATGACGGAGACAAACAAAGCCATAGGAAGGAGTTTATTATTAATTTAATGATATAACAATAAGAAATGAAACTACTTTTCAATCAAGTTACTAAATTATTTAGTGCAATTTTATTGGCTCTTTTACTGGCGACATCTGCTTCCTTTGCCCAACTTAAAGAGGTCAATTTAAGGCAGTATACTGAATTGGATGGAGTCCCGGGTGCTGAAGTTCTTTCCGTATTGGCTGACAAATTTGGTTATATCTGGGTTGGTACCCGCAATGGGTTGGCGCGGTACGACGGGTATGAATTTAAAAAATTTATTGATAACATAAATGATCCCGCCTCGGTTCATGGCCTGATTGTAATGTCACTTTTTGAAGATTCCAGGGGGTATATCTGGGTGGGCAACCAGGGTTCCTGGCTGAACAGGTATGACCCCGCTACACGCACTTTCAGGCAATATAGCTTTAAAAATATTATTGATCATCCGGCAAATGTTGAGTTAGATGTCATCTCTATGGCAGAGGATAATCAAGGGAGGATCTTTTTTGGCGTATCCGGATATAACGGCGAATCCATTTCTCAAGGGCTTTTATACATTGATGAAAAAGATGACTCAGTAAGGAGATATGATTCCGCGGATAAACAGGCAATTTCGAATGTTTACAGTATTACAAAAGATAAGGAGGGTTATATCTGGTTTTTGAGTTACAATGGTTTGTTTAAGATTGATGCCCACAAGCAACTTCATCCCATTCATTCACTGGATGAAGATTTTAAAAAGAATAAGGATAGTCCTGCTGACATGAAATTTGATAATCAGGGTCATTTGTGGATGATAACAGGTAGATTGAGGCTTTATGATATTAATTTACGGGACAGTTCAGTAATATCGTATTCCCCACCTATATCCGAAGGAAATTATGGAATTAGGCTGGCCATCGATAAGAATGAAAATATCTGGATGGGTACAAGATATGGAATAACAAGGTTCGTTAAGAACACAAAGAAATTTGAAAATTTTCAAAATGTGGTAAGAAACCAATTGGAGAAGACTTACGCTTCCGTTAGTAGCCTTACTTTTGATGCATTCGGATCACTTTGGGTTGGGACACAGGCACAGGGATTGCTTAAGTACGAGGAAAGAGCCATATTTAAGTCCTATACTTCTACGAATGATCCCAAAAACCCGGTGACTCCAGGTTGGGTCGACAATATTTGTGAAAGCCATGATAAAAAAATATGGTTTGTTACTTCACAGTTAAGTGTAATTGGCGGAATAAACACATTAGATCCTCTGACCGGAGTAATTCATACAATACCATATCGAACCTTGGTACCCGGATTGGTTCAAATTAATGGGTTTAGGGAAGATATTCCAGGCGAATGGATATTGAGCACATATACGGGGAACTATCGCTACTTTTCAAAAACAGGCGAAATAAAAAAGATTGTTTTGAATGGTTTACCAGACCACAGTCGAATCAAGAAATTTTTAACCGATAGTAAAGGAAATGAATGGCTTTGTACATACAACGGGCTTTATAAAAAGGATAAGGGTTCTGACCTGTTTCGGAGATATGATTTGAGTACTATTCCGGGAGGTGATGTTGCCAGTAACTCAATAAACGGAGCTTTTGAAAGCAAAGCACACGGGTTATGGGTATTTACCTACAATGGATTGTTTTTATATAACTATCTAACCGATAAAATTGAAAGGCACGGATACGATATAAAGACAGGGGATATTTTCATTGCACAGATTATCAATTCTTTTTATGAAACCCCCGATGGGACAGCCTGGGTAGGCGCCTGGACGGGAGGGCTCAGCCAGTATAATATGGAAACTAAAAAAATCAAAATATTTACCCGTGATGATGGTTTGCCTTCTATGAGTATTCAGAGCATAATCGGTGATGAGAAGAATAACTCTTTATGGCTGAGTACATTTGACGGACTGAGCCGGTTTGATATCAAAACCGGGCAATTCAATAATTTTTCAATCTCCGACGGAATACAGGGACAGCAATTTGCTGATGGTTCTTTTTTGAAAACATCGGAGGGACTTTTTGCCTTTGGGGGTTCGAATGGAATAACCACTTTTAATCCCAATGAGATTACTAAAAATTCTGCTCCCCCAAAAGTCTTCCTGACCGATTTTAAATTATTCAATAAATCAGTACTTCCGGGAGAAAAATCAGTTTTAAAAAAACCAATATATGATACCAAGGAAATTTCACTGGGGCATGATCAGAACAACGTTTCGATCGAATTTGTAGCGATTCATTTTACCGATCCTATTAAGAACAAATATGCCTATAAGCTCGAAAACTATGATAATGATTGGCGGGAAGTGGGTAGTCAGCATACGGCTTTTTACCCCAACTTACCATCTGGAAGATATCTGTTTCATGTAAAAGCTGCGAATAGTAACGGTGTTTGGAATGAGACCGGGGCATCTGTAGCCATGGTTATCAGTCCGCCATGGTGGGAAACCACCTTTGCCTATATATTCTATGGATTGTTGCTTATTGCAGGGATCTTTGGCGCAGACCGGTATTTCAGGACCAGGATAGTCCGAAGGGAGCGTCTCAGGAACCAGGCCCGCGAACTGGTGCAGGCAAAAGAAATTGAAAAAGCTTATACCGAACTAAAAGCAACACAGGCTCAACTCATCCAATCCGAAAAAATGGCCTCGCTCGGAGAACTCACTGCCGGCATTGCCCATGAAATACAGAACCCGCTGAACTTTGTGAATAACTTCTCGGATGTGAATTCTGAGTTGATTGATGAGATGCAGCAGGAAATGGACAATGGTAACCTGGCTGACGCAAAAGCAATCTCGAATAATATTAAGGAGAACGAACAAAAGATAAACCACCATGGTAAACGTGCCGATGCCATCGTAAAAGGGATGCTGCAGCATAGCCGCAGCAGCAGCGGGGTAAAGGAACCAACTGATATCAATGCACTGGCTGATGAATATTTACGTCTCTCCTATCACGGACTTCGGGCCAAAGACAAGTCGTTTAATGCAACGATGAAAACCGATTTTGATGAATCGATCGGAAACATTAGCATCATTCCGCAGGATATTGGCCGGGTGATTTTAAATTTAATTACCAACGCCTTTTATGCGGTTGATGAAAAGAAAAAACAAGATGGGAAGTCATTTGAACCTATCGTTTCAATTAGTTCAAAAAAGATTGGGAATAATGTTTTTCTCTCAGTCAAAGATAATGGCAACGGAATCCCTCAAAATGTCCTGGGAAAAATCTACCAGCCTTTCTTCACAACCAAACCCAGTGGCCAGGGAACAGGACTAGGACTAAGCATGAGTTATGATATAGTAAAAGTCCATGGCGGTGAGCTAAAAGTGGATACCATTGAAGGTGTAGGTTCCACGTTCATCATTGGTCTACCTGTTATTATTTAATAAAATTAAGATTTTAGCCATTGATGATGAACGGGATGTTCAAACGTTGTTTGAATAATGTTTCAGAAAAGAGATAACGGCGAAGATCCTGAATTTTGTACTTCCCTTTACTAATATGAGTATTTAATATTTTTATTCGTTTTAATTTTCAAAACAATGTTTATATTTGATATGTTATAATACTATTATTCTGTGAGATACGGCGAATAAAATTAGCAATAAATTCGTTTATTCTGTACAGAATTATTAACCATTTTTAATAACTATAAACGAAAAATTCATGAAAAAATTAGTCGCTGAATTTGTTGGAACCTTATGGTTGGTTTTAGGAGGATGTGGAAGCGCTGTATTAGCAGCAGCGTATCCCCAATTAGGAATTGGTTTTGCAGGTGTAGCAATTGCTTTCGGATTGACTGTTGTTACCATGGCTTATGCTATCGGGCATATTTCTGGCTGTCATCTCAACCCTGCTGTCTCAGTTGGTCTTTGGATCGGAGGTCGGTTTGAAAGAAAAGACCTGCTCCCTTATATTGTCGCACAGGTTCTGGGGGCCATTGCCGGAGCCGGAATTCTTTACTTAATTGCAAACGGGAAATCAGGATTTGCAATTGGGGGATTTGCGGCAAATGGATATGGAGAACACTCACCCGGGGGTTACAATATGCTTGCAGCGTTAATATCTGAAGTCGTTATGACTTTTATGTTCTTGATTATTATTTTGGGTGCTACCCATCCCAAAGCTCCAAAAGGGTTTGCCGGATTGGCAATCGGACTTGGCCTAACCCTTATCCATTTAATTAGTATTCCAGTTACAAATACATCTGTAAATCCTGCCAGAAGTACCAGTCAGGCAATTTTTGTTGGTGGATGGGCACTGGATCAGCTTTGGCTATTCTGGGTTGCTCCAATTGCAGGAGCCATATTAGCCGGACTGATTTATAAATATATGTCACCCGTTGAAGAATAAATAACTGATTTAAAATATTATACACTAATTTCTTCTCATTGTCTAGGTTGAAATTTAAGTCGGGCTGTTAGGTGAAATCTACCGAATCAGACCTGGCTTAGATATTTAACTGCTCCTACTCCAATGGATCGAAGCTACTACGAATAATTTTGACAACTTTATAGCTACCCCTGTTTTTATCAATGATTTGGATGCTGACAAGGCTACTTTTATTGATTAATTTTGAATAATTTTGATATGAAAAACCAGTTATCTGAAATTCATATTCAATTTTGCTCGTTAAAACCAATAAACTGCCCATGAATAATCTTCCAAACCTGCTGATTGTTGACGATCTGGAGGCTAATCTGGATCTGCTCAAAGTTATGATCAGAAAAGTCAGGGTTAATCTGATTATTGCCCATTCAGGTGCTGAAGCCTTGAATTTAACTTCCGGGCTTCCCCTGGCACTAGCCTTAATCGATGTGCGGATGCCGGAAATGGATGGCTTCGAACTGGCAGTGAGAATCAATGCTGAAAGGGTGGATGATAAAGTACCTGTTATTTTTCTTACCGCCTTGATTAACAACCAGGAAGAAATTTTTAAAGGTTATAATTCAGGTGCTATTGATTATATTACCAAACCATTTAATATTCCAATCCTGTTATCAAAGATAAATGTATTTCTTGAATTATTCCATCAGAAACAACTGTTAATCAACAAGACTGAGCAATTGGAAGAAACAGCCAACATGCTTTCCAATGTAAATTCAGCACTTAAAAAGAGTGAAGAAAAATACAGAAGTTACATTGATTATGCTCCCAAGGGTGTTTTTGTTGCTGACGATACCGGAAGATATCTGGAGGTGAACAAGACAATGTGCACAACAACCGGTTTTTCGGAAGCTGAACTTTTAAATATGAGAATTTCAGATCTCATCCCGGAAGAGTATTCAAAAAATAGCCGGGAGTTCAGGAGCAAAGTAGTTTCTACGGGTGTATTAAAAGCCGAATTACCTTTCAGACATAAAAACGGAACGAAACGATGGTGGACCTTATCCACTGTCAAATTCTCCCAACAGAGGTTTCTCGGATTTACTGAAGATATCACCGATCGTATAATTATGGAAGGAAATCTGCACTCCTATCAGATTGAATTGGAAATGCAAAATGAAGACCTTATCCTGACCAAGCAGAGAGCGGAGGATGCAACCAAAAAATATACTGAACTTTATGATTTTGCCCCTACCGGTTATCTCACACTTTCAGCCGATCTGACAATTCAGGAGCTAAACCACAGCGCTGCCAATATGCTGGGAAAAGAACGTTTATTGTTAATAGGCAACCATTTTGTTTTTTTTGTATCCAGAGATTCCCTTAACGCTTTTAACTCCTTTTTTCTGAAGGCCTTGTCAGGCAAGAACAAAGAGATCGTCGATGTAATGTTAGAAACCGCTGATAATCAATCAAGATATATTCATATCGAAGGCAGGGTTGTGGGAAACGGACAACAATTTGTTATCAATATGGTGGATCTTACCGAGCGCAAACGGGCAGAAGAAAATCTCCGTCAGGCAAACGGTTTTTTGGACTCAATTGTGGAAAATATACCTCATATGATATTCATTAAGGATGCCGAATTATTACGATTTATCAGGTTTAACAAGTCTGGAGAAGATCTTCTGGGTATCCGGAAAGAAGAGATAGTGGGCAAGAATGATTATGATATATTTTCAAAAGAGGAGGCCAGCCGGTTTATTCAAAAAGACAGAGAAGTTTTAATGAACCGGAAGGTTATGGATATTACCGAAGAGGTTATTCCGACCCGTGAACATGGAATCCGGGTATTGCATACCAAAAAAGTTCCGATTCTGAACGAGTCTGGAGATCCCGAATATCTGCTCGGAATTTCGGAGGATATCACTGAACGCAAAATGGTTGAGCACACGTTAAAGATCAGTGAAGAGAAATACCGGATGATGGTAAATAATTCTCCTGATGGTATCATTCTGATCAATAATAAAGGATTTATCATTGAAGTGTCAGAAATCGGGCAGGAAATAATGGGCGCTGATGCACCTAAAGAATTGTTAGGCAAGAATTTTCACAGATTTATCCCAGGAGACGAAAAAAATACACTTAAGGGGATTTTTGATAAGACGACCAGCGACGGAATATGCCAGAATATTCAAATAAAGATCAAAAAAATTAACAAACCACCATTTTTAAGCGAAATCAGCACTACATTAATACAGGCCGATAACGGTCAGTCTCTCGCATATATGGTAATTATCCGGGATATTTCATTCCGACAGAAAATGGAAGTCATGCAAATCCATGCCGACCGAATGGCTAACCTGGGAGAAATGGCCTCCGGCATGGCCCATGAAATCAACCAGCCATTAAACGTCATTTCAGCGGTAATGGATGGAATTTTATTTGAGGCCACCCTTGCTGAAAAGATCGATCTTGACCATTTTAAAAATAAATCGGAAAAAATATTCCAAAACATCCTCCGGATCAGAAACATCATCGACCATGTCAGAGCTTTTTCCAGGAACCAGAATGATTTTGTATCGACAGTTTTTGATATCAATGTCAGCATTGAGAATGCAGTTTCAATGTTCGAGGAGCAGTTCAGGCACCAGGGGATCAATTTGTCACTTAATCTCGACCAACAGATTCCCCCCTTTGTCGGGAATACCTATCAGTTTGAACAGGTAATCATCAACCTTTTGATGAATGCAAAAGATGCGGTAATCGAAAAGAAATTTAGGGAGGGAGAACATGCAGAACTTAATATTGGAATTACAACACTTCGCGAAAGCTTCAATATAATCATTGAAGTATCTGATAATGGTACGGGCATAAGCAACGACAACCTGCAAAACATCATGCTCCCTTTTTATACAACCAAAGGTGAAGGGAAAGGCACCGGACTTGGGTTATCCATTTGTTATCAGATAATCGAGGGGATGGGTGGCATGATCGAAATAAATAATAATAATTCAGGGGGAATAACAGTCAAAATTGAATTGTACGGCAAAAAATAAAGGCAAAATGGAAAAAACAGAACGGATAAGTATCCTTATAATTGACGACGAAAAACAATTCACCGAAGAATTAGACTATTTCTTTAAAAATTCAAACTATGAATCTTACGAGACCAATACTGCCGAAGAGGGAAGGAAAATATTAAGCAGTCATCTTATTGATCTGCTGATCCTTGATGTACGTCTTCCCGGAGTCAACGGGCTTGACATTCTAAAGGAGGTGAAGGTACAATATCCCAATATGGAGGTGATCATTATTTCAGCTCATGGAGATATGGATACGGTGATTAAAGCAATGCGCCTTGGTGCGTTTGATTACTTGCGCAAACCGTTTCGGTTTATCGATATCCAGATCGCCATTGAACGGACCCATAAATACCTCCAGCTGCAGCGGATGCTGAAGCGGATGGAAGAGAAGAATTCTCTGATTTCCAAGTCACTGGAAGAAAAGATAGAACGCCAATTTATCGGGATAAGTCCAGGGATCAAAGAAGTTTTCGAACAGGCAGTCACTGCTGCCAGCTACCCGGACGCGAACGTACTGATTACCGGGGAAAGTGGTACCGGCAAGGAAAACATTGCGCGGATAATCCACTACTCCAGTGCAAGAAAAGATGCTGTTTTATATGCCGTAAATTGCAGTGCCATTACAGAATCGTTGTTGGAAAGCGAGTTCTTTGGTCATAAGAAAGGCTCATTTACAGGAGCTATAACCGATAAAATGGGTTATTTCGAAGCATGCAACAACGGCACGCTGTTTCTGGACGAAATTGCAGATATGCCTCTGATCCTTCAGGCTAAGATACTCCGTGCCGCCGAAGAAAAAGTGATCACGAGGGTGGGCGATACGGCTGAAATCCGTACTAATTTCAGGATCATATCTGCTACAAACCATAATATTGAAAAACTGGTCGAGAAAAAGAAATTCAGGCTTGACCTTCTACACCGTCTCAACACTATTCACATCCATATTCCGGCACTTCGCGAAAGGCCTGAGGATATAAAACCCTTGCTAATCCACTTTGTCGATTTCTATGCCACAAAATTTAGTAAACCAAAAATTCAGATCGCAGAGGAGGTCTTTGAGCTGTTACGATCATACGATTTTCCGGGCAATGTGAGGGAATTGCGCAACATGACTGAAAGAGCTTTAATCCTCTGCAAAAGCAATCTGCTCCGGATTGAAGACTTTCCGGTTAAATCCTCAAAGCCCATTAAATCAGCATTTAAAGATAAAAACCAGAATCTTGAAACAACCGAAATTAAGATGATCCGGGATGCTTTGCAGCAAAGCAGTTATAACCAGCAGGCTGCAGCAGATGCCCTTGGAATACACCGCGATGCCCTGAGCCGCAAGATGAAAAAATACCATATCACGATCTTCAAAAACAAAGATTAGCCAGTCTTAATTTAAGTATAAGTAATAAGATATATAATGTCGAAATTATTTATTTCCTCTTTTGACCTCCCCCAACCCCTGACCTCTCCAAGGGAGGGGAAAGGAGGGGAGTAACCTGCAGATTACTGTGCAAAAAAGAGAAAATCAGAATTTTAAATAGTACATTATATCTTTCCGATTACTTAGGTTCAAAGGCCGGATGCCCGGCCCGAATCACTTTGTGTGATGAATAAGGTTCCAAACCGGTAAAATTCTCCAGGGACTCCCGCGTCCCGGGCATTACGCGTTTTCACGCACTCACGCGTTTGCGCGTATTCAATTCGTATCAGATCCTGTTCCGTTATCCGGAAAGGTTCTATTTAACAGTAATCTCCTTTCTGTAATCGATTGTTTAACTGATAGCTGGCCATATAGTCTGGCCTGCTTTCCGGGTGTCACCCCTTTCAGGCACTCCATTTGCAACGGGAAAGAGCATTAAGGATATTGTCCCATAATCTCTCTTAATGTTTAACCAAATAGCCAGACAAAAAATGACACTCGAGGCAAAAGTGTTGGATTATATTAATCATCATCTTGAAGGGGTGAGAATCTCGGAAATGGAGACTCCGCTAGGAATGTCGAGGCTGAGGATTGGATTTGTAGCCAAGAACCTGCTTGATCAGGGAAAAATCGTAAGGATCGAAAATAGTTACTATCCCAGACCTGGTAATCGCGATGAAGGTCCAAAACATTCACTTAGTCCTTAGAAACACATGAAGAAAACAAGAGGAAGACAATCTTACCCAGGGAAATAGCATAATAACCCGTTTGCGGCTCGTTACCAGGTAATGAAAAACAAAAAGCACTATGCACAACGAAACTCAATTTTCTATTTTTTAACAGTTTAAATGAAATTTATATGAGAAAATTTTTAATAATTTTTGCCGCCATCGGACTGATGGCGGGGTTCGCGGGGAAGGTGATGGCAACCGGGGATGGTGCATCTCAAACCCAGGTTGTTACATTTAATCTTCCAACAATTACTATTTTAGGTGTTGAAAATGGATCTGCTCCTCCAGTATTCACCTTTTCAGCTCCAACTGATGCCGGAGATACTATTGCAGCTCAGAAAGATGTGGCAAGTTGGATTAATATCACTTCAATTCTTTCGGATGCTAGTCATCATAAGATAGTCACGGTAGGAATGGGAGCCAGTGATGTTGTCCCTGCCGGCACATTATTAGACCTGGAAACTATGGATCATGTATCCGGCGGCGCAAGTGGAGCTTGGGGAACAGCAGTAGGTAAGAAGAATTTAAACGGTGTACTTGTTAGTTCTCCTCTAACCATAATTGATGGAATCGGAAGTGGTTATACAGGAACTGGTACAGACTTGGGTTACCAACTTAAATACACGTGGAGGATTAATCCAGCATTTCCGGTTGGCTTAATAAGTACAAGTGCAACTACAATAACACTTACCTATACTATTTCAGAGGTAGCCAATCCAATTTAAATGTTGAAAAATTATGATGCTGCTTTACTTTTCAATTGCTAAAATCAGAATAATTGTTCAAATAAATTTATAAAGTGAAACAGCATCATTTTTTTCGATACAAGTGGTAACAATATAATATAGAAAGAGAGATGAAGTCAGAAAAAGTTTTATTAACAATGATATTATTATGGCTGACCTCATTAAATTCATTTGCAGGTTTTGAGGTAGTTGGTAATCTTAGTTATAAATACATTGCACAAAAAGGCGAAAAATATTCGACAGTAATAAAAGTACATAACACTGGGAGTAAAGATCAGGAAGTTAAGATTTATCTTCGAGATTATTTGTTTAATTACGAAGGCACTACATTTTATAACGAGCCGGGTACAAATAATCGATCTAATGCGCCCTGGATACAATTCAGTGCTCAAACGCTGCTTCTTAAAAGTAATGAAACACAAAATTTGCAAATTGAGATTACTGTTCCCAAAGGAGATAACATCACAGGAACCTATTGGAGTATGCTAATGTTAGAAGGATTGGTTCCTTCCGATCAAAATGCACAAGTACAATTAAAATTAAATACAGCAATACGTTATGCCATCCAGATGGTAACCCATATAGGGAAATCAGGTATAGGTCAGCTTGAATTTCAACGACCGGGGGTTGTTAAAGAGGGAAATAAACAGTTTTTTGATTTTATTATGGTCAACACTGGTGAGAGGTCGATATCACCCGAAGTATCAATGGAACTTTTTGATGCAGCGACAGGAGAATCGGTTAAAGTTTTAAAAATTCCAAAGCAAGGGATGTATCCGACTACTTCAACGAAATGGCGCTTCCCACTTGAAGGGCTACCAAAGGGTAGGACTTATAAAGCTGTGATTGTAGCCGACGGATCAGGTGAAGATGTTTTTGGGCTGGAGTACACAATCGTGCTATGAAAGCTTAGAGAAGTTTTGCACGGGGAATATCAAAGCTTTAGATAAATATTCAAGGTTGCGTTTAAAATGATGATTAACTGGGATGCGTAGTACTTTTACCATATTATTTTTAATCATGGGATTTTGCCTGGTCACTTCTGCTCAGAATGAAAATTTTGAACTGCAACTCCTTAATAATGCAAAAATCTCTCTTCCTCCAGGAGTTACAACTAATCTGGTTATCCGCCTAGGAAATAATACAAGAGTGGAGGAGCTAATCAATTTAAAACTGCAATTACCCAATGGATGGAGATGTTTTTCGGACCTAAATTCTATCCTGGCATCTCAAACACAATCTACAATTAAAATACTATGCGTTAATATTCCCTCTAAAACACCTGCTGGCGATTATTTTATCAATATCCAAGCTTACAATAAGCATGGAATAATTATAGGAGAGGTAAAAATACCTGTGACCATAGAGCCAAAATATGGATTAAAAATAGAATTTATAAATGGTCCTGAATATGTATTTGCCGGGGATACTCTTTTTGCGCAGTTTATGGTACAAAACTTATCGAACAGCAAAACTGAAATTATAGCATTAGTAAAAGGTTTTGGCAAGGATGATAAAATGAGTTTTACTCTAAATCCGGAATCGAGTATGCTAATTACGAAAAAAATAAAAACAGAAAATGGAATTTATAAGTCTATTCAGAGAAATCTCGTGCTTTCCGCTTTTGTCGTTGGAAAACCTGAAGTTAATGCCTCAAAGTCATATTTATATAATGTGATTCCTTCCGTAGATATTAAATTTGATCCTTATAATCGGTTCCCAATTCAATTTTCAACCCTGCTTGCTTCTGATAACTCATTGGGAGTTAGGCTTTATGCGCTTATGTTCGATATTGAAGGGAAAGGTTTTTTAAATGAGAATAAAACAAAAGAGCTAAATTTCCAGTTTCTTGGGCCTAACCGACAAGGTAAACCGTTATATGGAATTTATGAGCAATATTTCATGGAATATAAATCTCCAAAATCAGCATTTTCATTTGGTGATGAGAATTATCAACTTTCGTATTTGACAGAACAAGCACGATATGCCAGAGGTGGTTCCGCCAAATTTTTATTTCGCAATTTTACAATTGGTTCATTTATTGACTATCCAAGATTTTATCCTAAAATAAAGAGAGAGGCCTCAATTTACTCAGGTTATTCCATTCCCGATAAAATAATACTAAATATTGGCTATTTAAATAAGCTAAGCAATTTAAATGACATAAATCATCTTGTCACATTCAATGGAACTGGGACTCCATTCAAATGGGCAAAGTTAAATTGGGAATATTCTTTAGGTATGGTTGGCAAGGAATATAAACAGGCTTACAACACAACAATGAATATAAATATAAGATCGGTCCAGTTGTATTATAATTATATCATGGCACAAAAGGGTTTTCCTGGATATTTTAATGATACACAATTAATGATAGCCAATGCAAGTTTCACTCTTTCACATAGTATTAATATTGGAGTAAATTATGCCTTAACACATTCTAATATGGCTTTGGATACACTTTATGGTGGAGCACCATATAGTAAGATTCTTTTTTGCATGCTCAATTATAGTTTTATGAATGATGGCATTTTTTCGCTTGGATACCATTATCAGGAAATGCAAGACAGGATTATACCCATGAAGTTTAACAACAAAGAGAATTTAATCAGGCTATTCCTGAATAAAAGGTTTGGAAATTTCAGACTTAATCTGGTAGGCGAATACGGAAATACAAAGAATCTCCTTTTGCCTGAAAAGGAACAGCAAAATGACTTATATCGTATTGGGATAAACATGGGTTTTAGAATTTCTAGAGGACTTAACATAGGCAATTTTGTCAATTATCAACAAAGTAAGAGTTACAATGTCAATGATTATAAAAATTGGACTTATGGAGGTTTTATAAATGGATCCATAAGTAAAAAACTTAGTCTACTTATTAATTACCAAAATAGCTATAGCGTTGAAGAATATTATCGAGACAGGAGTATTTTGGATGGGCGGTTAATTTATAATCCAAATAAAAATAACAGATTTGAGGCTACAGCAAGGTATGATTTGACAAAAAACTCCTTAAATAATAGAGAGTTAGCCTATACTATCAGATTCATTCATACTTTTAATGTCCCAGTAAGCAAGAAGAAAAACCTTGGAAAACTTTCAGGACAAATTATCAATAAAGGGGTTAAAACAGTTGAAGGAATTGTTTTATCTATAGGCTATGATCAGGCAGTGACCGACAAAAACGGAAACTACAGTTTCCCGATGCTCCCGGCCGGGAACTATTACCTGATGATCGACTACTCACAGGCAGGGGTGTTTGCCGTACCCGAAACACCTGGCCCTTATCCGATTGAGATACTCCCCGGTAGGGAGAGCAGGTTCGATATCGCACTCACACTTGCAGCAAAAATAACGGGAGAGGTATCCATCCTTAAAGATATATCCGACGAAGATAAAACTTATGCCGGGATACGGGACCGGTTGGGTAAGCTTTTGGTTGAGGCTAAAAACGGCAGCGAGGTGTACCGCATCTTTACCAAAGAGGATGGTCAGTTCGCGTTCGAAAGCCTGAGACCGGGTCCATGGACCGTCAGAGTATACGAAGCGGGGATACCCAAAGAGTACCAGCTGGTCACCGATCAGTTTAATATTGGGTTAGCCTCCGGAAAGGAAGAACATATCGAAGTGAAGATTAAGGAGGTTCGCAGACGGATCAAGTTCCAGAAATCGATCGAGAATACCCCCGATTTTGAAACCACCAAACCTGCAGTGCCGGGCTCCAAAAAGACTGATTCGTCGAATAAAAACAGCAAACCGGTAAAAACAGCCAAAACAATGGTTAAAACGCCGGAAAAAATCTCCCGTGTGGACACTGCACAGGTCAAGAAACAAATCAGGGTAGTATCGGAAAGCGGAAAAGAGCAGAAGAGCACCTCCCAAAATCTCGAATACCGGATCCAACTGGGATCGTATGATAAACCGCTGGCTTCAACCGATAAGCTTGCTGCAAAATTAAGCATCACCGAAAAAATACAGGAAGACCTGTTCAACGGGCACTATATCTATACGATTGGCTCGTATAAGAGTCCGCGAGAGGCGGCAGCGAGAAATAAGGAGATTCAGAAAAATGCCGATACAAGCAACTCATTTATTGTGAGTTTCAGGGATGGGGCCCGGACCCCAAAACTTGAAAAGCCGGAATTGGCGGAGAAATAAGTTCTTAATTTAATGTTCAGCCCGCTTCGGGGTTGGGGGTGATGGGCGGTTCACTAACCCCGGGCTGCACCGGGGGGGCAATATAATATAAGTCCTTCGGACTTGCGATCATTGATAGCCCCGAAGGGGTGCAATCTTAAGGTTTTGAAACACTAATCAGTCCGTCAGCCGACGAAGCTGGGGGTGGTGGGTGGTTCTTTGGACTTGCAATTATTGATAGCCCCGAAGGGGTTCAATATTAGTGGCCCCCAATGCAATTGGGGGAAAATGGGAAGAAGGTAACCAGAACCCCGAAAGGGTTCAATGTTAAGGTATTAAAGTGAGATTATAATGGAAACGATAATACAAACAATGAAAAAAGCACTAATGAGTATCCTTTTGATATTCAGCCAATTTGTTTTGTGTGCCCAGACCAATACCGTTTCCGTCGCCGAAACAAGTGGTTCTGTCACCTTGACCTTTCTTACCCCCACAGTTGCAGGCAATCCTGTAGTACAGGTGACCAACAGCAACAACTGGTTAAACTACAATACCACCGTGATTCCATCTTCAACCAGGTCGTCGATCAGTGTTCAGTTGGAGACCACGCTTCCCCCGGGCTTTCAGTTGCAAATCCTGGCAGGGACTTACCAGGGGACCTGGGGCGGTTCGGGGGCAGCGCCCAACAGGCGGGGAACGGGATATACCAGCAGTGCGGTTGGCGATTCACCGGGAATACCGGCTACCGTCGTGACGGTTACCTATCTCCCCCAGGTATTAGTCAGTAATATCGGGGTCTTTGACACCGGCTCAGGTACCTATGTAGGGCATCAGCTCACCTATACCCTGAGTATTTCAGATTATACCAAAGTGAGGTCTGCAAATACTTCAGTGAGTGTTCTTTACACCATTACCCAACAGCAATAAAAATAATAAAATGATTAAAAGTTTGAAAAACAGGTCCATTTTCGTCTTTGCATTCATTTTATTGCTCGATATCAGCCTTAATGTGAACGCAACAACCTACTATACTTTTACAAGTGGCAGTCCCTCCACCCTTACATTATGGTGGACAGCAACCAATGGTACAGGAACCCATCCTGCCAATTTTACCACTGCCGGCGATATCTTTACCATTCAGAGCGGTAATACCATGACCACAACGGGTAACTGGACCGTAACCGGAACAGTCCTGATTAATACTGGGGGAATTCTTTCGGTGACCTCAACGGGGACGACCATGAATTTTGGCGCATTAACCATTAGCAGCGGCGGAACCATGAATGAAAACCGTGTGCTGACAGTAACCGGCGCGACGAATATCTCAGGAACCATCAATTTTGCTTCTACCAGTGGGACAGGGCGTTTAATGACCTTTACCGGGGATGTTACCCTGAATGCCGGTGCAGTCTGGAATGAGCTTGCAACCGGGAATGGCGCTACCGACACCTATAATTTCGGGGGGAACTTCACGAACAATGCCACTACCTTTAATGCCGTCGGAACAGGAGTTCATACCTTTAGCGGAGCGGCAAAAACACTGAGCGGATCTACGATCACCTCGATCGGCAGCGTTGCAGTTACCGGAACACCTACAAATACCGGGACGCTTACTGTAAGAACAGCGTTGACTGGCGCCGGAACACTAACCAACGGGAATGGCACAACCGGAACCCTTAACCTGGGAGGAACAATTACCATAACAAATCTGACCGCCACGGCTGCAAATAATTTTGTAAATTATACCGGCGCGGCACAAACTGCCAAGGTAACCACCTATAATAATCTTACTTTGTCAGGCTCTTTGGCAAAAACATTTGCCACAACCCCAACAGTGAATGGGGTTCTTTCGATGGAAGGGACTGCAACCGTGGTCGTAACAACAGGAGTTGTCACCTTTGGAGCCAGCGCCACCCTTCAATACAATACCGCAACCGCACGGACTGCGACCACTGAAGAATGGATCACCCCGTTTGTGGCTTCAGGAGGTATAATAATCAAAAATACAGGAGCAATTACCACACCTGGTGCTGTCCAGATCGGAAATAATACGAGTGTCCCCTTAAATATCAATAGTGGAGCTACCTTAACCCCTGGTGCAAACCTGATCACCCTGGAGGGAGATTTTATCAATGCAGGAACCTTAACCAGCGGGTCAGGAGGAATTACGATTGCCGGAACTGTGTCGACACAATCGATAGCCGGCTTCACCACAACCGGGAGTGTAACATTGACCAAGACCTCAGGAACCGCAACCTTACAGGGTAATGTCAATGGAGGGCCGCTCACCATCAACGGCACGGGAGGTACTTTGAACCTGGGAACAGCGCTGACCCATACCTTTACCGGTATAGTAACCCTGACCGCCGGGACGTTAAACGGGGGGAGCAGTATTCTTAATGAAAATGCAACCAGTACAACAGCCTGGAACGGTACGGGAACCGTGTTCAATGCTGGTACGGGAACAGTCAGTTTTGGAGCTGCAGCGGCACAGACTATATCGGCATTAGCAACCACTTTTAACAATCTTACCGCTTCCAGCGCCGGCTTACTGACTTTTACCAATATCCCAACAATAAATGGTATTCTATCCATGCAGGGAACAGCAACAGTCTCAGCTGCACCCACCTATGGATCAGGCGCCACATTACAATATAACACGGCCACCTCCAGAACCGCTGGAGTGGAATGGATAACCCCGTTTGCGGCAACCGGCGGAGTTATTATCGCCAACACAGGAACCATTACCATGAATGCTGCCAAAGTATTCAACGTATCTGTACCACTTACGGTTAACAGTGGTTCCACATTATCGATGTCAACCTATTTGCTCACTTTGGGGGGAAACCTGGTCAATAACGGTGGAACAGCAAGTGGGACAACCGGTGGAGTTACCATTTCAGGGACTGCAACCCAAAGTATTGGCTCCTTTACGACCACGGGAACCGTTTCAATGTCCAAAACCGGAGGGACTGCAACTTTTACGGGAAATGTAAACGGAGCTGCACTTACCATTAATGGGATAGGGGGAACTTTAAATCTGGGGAGTGCATTGACGCATACTTTTACCGGAGATATAACCTTGACTGCCGGGTCGCTGAATGGTGGAAGCAGTACACTTAACGAAAATAATGTCAGCGCCACTGCATGGAATGGAATAGGAAGTGTGTTCGCACCGGCATCAGGAACCGTAAATTTTGGGGCTGCCGGTGCGCAGACCCTGGCCGCTTCCGGATTAACATTTAATAATCTGATACTTTCCGGCTCAGGGAATAAAACTTTTTCTTCCAGTGCAACAATTAACGGCAATTTTTCCATCAGCGGAACCGCTGTAGCCAACCTGGGATCAAATGATCATTCTGCCAAATCGCTTACTCTTGGCGGGACCATTGAATCATCCGGAAGCTGGGGCGGTACCGCTGCATCACCCACTTATGTTAATAATACCTATTTTCTTTCCGCAGCTACCGGTGTTGTTAATGTGAATTGTTCGGCACCTGCTGCTCCGGTCAGCGGAGGAAACCATACTATTTGTTCCAGCCAGACTATACCTGCTTTATCTGTAACTGTTGCCGTCGGTGTGGCAAACTGGTATTCCCAGGCTGATGGAGGAACCCCTCTTGCTTCATCTTCGTTAACCTACACCCCATCGGCAGCAGGTACTTTCTATGCAGAGACCAATAATGGAGGTTGTTTAAGTCCTACCCGCACCGGGGTTTCCCTGACAATCAATCCCATTCCAGCAACGCTTGCATTAACCGGAAGCTCCATTTGCACAAGCCCCGGGGGAAACGGGACAATTACCTCAACCACTTCACAAACCGGGATAAATTATCAGTTGTATAATGGCAGTAATGCCACGGTACAATCGGCACAGGCAGGTACCGGATCTGGATTGAGCTGGTCATCCCTGGCTGCGGGCAATGGGTACTATGTGATAGGAACCAATGCAACAACAGCCTGTACTTCAACGAGCAGTACCGTAAATATAACCGCGAATACCAATCCGTTAGCCCTTATAATGACCGGGGATACCATATGTGCAAGTCCGGGTGGAAATGGGAATATTTTCTCCTCTACCTCGCAAACAGGGATAAATTATCAGCTTTACGATGGCAGCAACAATGCCTTCCAATCCGCACAGGCAGGTACCGGTTCCGGACTTAATTGGCCCAATATCAATGGGGGAAATGGTTATTATGTGATAGGGACGAATGCAACAACTTTTTGCATTTCACCGTCAAGCAACGCTATAAATGTAGTAATCACCTCCAATCCTGTGGCGCTGGTATTAACAGGAAGCACGATTTGTGCCAGTCCGGGAGGGAATGGAACAATTACCTCCTCCACATCAGTAAGTGGAGTAAGTTATCAGCTTTATGACAATACGGATACCGAAGTTGAGACGCCCATTGAAGGAACAGGTTCAGGGCTTACCTGGTCGGGTATTGCTGCAAACACAGGTTATTATGTCATTGGTTTAAATGATATAACAGCCTGCGTTTCTCCAAATAGTAATGCTGTTAGCGTTTCGACTACAGCCAATCCAACGCTTAAAACAGTTGCAGCGACGGCAAGCTCATTGTGTGCCGGCACCGGGACAAATATCACCGTGGCAGGTTCACTCGCAACAGAAACTTATCAGTTAAGAAATAACGCGGATAACTCCAATATCGGAAGTGCAGTCGCCGGTAATGGCGGTACCCTGAATTTGCCAACCGGAAACCTTTCTGCCACCATAACCTTTAATGTATTGGCGACCACTACAGCCACAGGTTGTGCCACTCTGATGGTAGCAACGCCAACAGTCACCGTAAATCCGGTTCCTGCAATAGGTAATTTCACAGCTTCTGCAGCAGGTGTTTGCGGAGGTGGTGGTTCTGTAGTGACGGTCAATTCCACAACGCTTGCAACAGGTAATTATACGGTTACCTACAATGTAAGTGGCACGAATACCATATCTTCAACAACTGCCTCAATGTCCTTTACCGCGGGGAGTCCGGGTACAGGAACCTTTACAACCGCTAATCTTCCTACAGTGGGTGCAGCCAATGTAGTCAACATTACTTCCGTTGCAGTGACCAGCACAAGCTGTAGCAGTTCAGTAAGTTTTAATACTTCGGTGTTTTCTACCGGAGCTTCAGGTGTCTGGACGGGAACCACCAGTACCAATTGGTTTACAACTACCAACTGGTGCAACGGTGCAATACCCATTGCCTCTACCAATGTCACAATTCCGGGGGGATTGACAAATTATCCCTCAATAGGAACAACCGGGGCGGTATGCAATAATATTTCCATTTCTTCGGGAGCATCACTGACGATAACCGGATCAAATGGCCTGGCCGTCAGTGGTAACTGGACGAATAACGGCACATTTACGGCGAACACGAGTACCGTGACTTTTAATGGGACAACGCCGACTTTTAGCGGAAATGCCACTACTTTTAATAATCTTACCCTTTCCACCTCAGGGGTTAATACCTTCACTACTGCTCCCACTGTGAATGGGACTCTTTCCATTACCGGTACAGCAACCGTTTCTGCAGCTCCAACGTTTGGTTCGGCAGCAACCCTGCAGTATAATACCACAACCTCCCGTTCAGCCGGACCTGAATGGATCACCCCATTTGGCGCAACCGGAGGCGTGATCATTGCCAGTACAGGATCGATAACCCTGAATGGGGCAAAAGTATTCAATAGTTCAGTGCCTTTAACCATAAACAGCGGGTCTGCCTTAAACACTTCATCCAGCAATTATTCGCTGAGTCTGGGCGGTAACTTCAGCAACTCCGGGATTTTAACGGCAAATGCTTCTCCGATTATTATTTCAGGGGCCATGACTACCCAAACGCTTTCAGGATTTACTACCACAGGGTTGGTCTCCATGACCAAAACAGCAGGAACAGCAACCATGCAAGGCTCGATTAACGGGGCTGGGTTGACGATCAACGGAACCGGAGGTACGTTAAATCTTGGAACCGGGTTGACCCACACGTTTTCGGGTGATGTGACTCTTACCGCAGGGAGCCTGAACGGAGGTTCGAGCACATTAAACGATAACTCAACAAGTGCAACAGCCTGGGGTGGAATAGGATCGTTGTTTGCTGCAGGAACCGGAACTGTAATTTTCGGAGCTCCCGGGAACCAGACCCTCTCGGCTTCGTCCACTACCTTTAACAACCTGACCTTTGCCATCACCGGCACAATAACATTTACCTCTGCAACTACGATAAGCGGAGCGTTTACCATAGCCAGCGGAGTTGTGGCCAATCTTGGTACTGGGTTGTCTCACACTGCGGGTACTCTCTCGCTTGGCGGATATGGACAATCAGCGGGATCATGGGGAGGGGCAACTTCATCTGCAACCTACACAAATACAACCTATTTTGCTTCGGTTACTGGCATTATTACAGTTGGAGCTTCCTCCTGCCTGGCAGGTACCTGTGTTTGGCTTGGTGGTACAAATACGGATTGGAGCACAGCATCCAACTGGTGCGGAGGCATTCCAACGAATTCCTCAACAGTGGTCATACCCAGCGGAGGCAACCAACCTGTGATCAGTACAGGGGGCGGTTCGGCTGCATATTGTAATAATCTTACTATAAATTCGGGCGCCACCCTTACTATTTCAGGGACCAATACATTAACAATCACCACTAACGTAACCAATAATGGTAGTTTTATTCCCGGTACCGGCAGTACCGTGGTATTAACCGGCGGAAATCAAACTGTCAGCGGCAATGCCATGACCTTTAACAACCTGTCGCTGATCAGTCTTGGTGTAAAAACCTTTTCAAATGCACCTACCGTTAATGGTTTTCTTTATATGCAAGGGACTGCCACCATTTCCATCGCGCCAATATACGGTTCAAATGCTACACTGCAATACCAAACTACAACATCCCGTACTGCAGGGGTAGAGTGGATCACCCCATTTACTGCCTCAGGCGGTGTGGTGATTGCCAGTACAGGAACAATCACCTTAAACAGCGTCAAAGTTTTTGGGACTTCAGCCCCGCTCTATATTAATCCTACTTCCTCCCTGGCTACAAACAATTTTGAAGTGGATTTTGGGGGCAGTTTCAGCAATTATGGAACATTTACAGCCGGAAGTTCCCCCATCGTGATTACAGGGGCCATGACGACCCAGAGTATTGCCGGTTTTGCAACCACCGGATTGGTTTCGATGACTAAAACCGGAGGTACCGCCACCTTTACCGGTAGCGTGAATGGTGCCAGTCTGATTGTTAACGGAACCGGGGGGACGCTTAATCTGGGGACAGGGTTAACCAACACTTTTACCGGCAACATGGCCTTAACAGCGGGTACCCTGAATGCAGGTTCGTCCACCCTATATATCGGAGGAAATGGGTCAGGTGGGGGTACATTTACTGCAGGGACAAGCACTGTAAATTACAATGCTTCCACAACCCAGATTGTCGCTCCATTTACCTACGACAACCTGACTCTTTCGGGATCAAGCAGCAAAACCTTCCCGACAGGAACAACGACTGTTAATGGCATTCTTTCCATGGAAGGGTCGGCAACAACAACGGTTACCGGAACTCTTGGTTATGGAAGTAGTTCCACCCTTCAATACAAGGGCAGCATTGCTCAAACGACAGGTCCCGAGTTCCCCGCGACCTGGAGTGGATCGGGAGGTATAAAAATTGAAAATGCCAGCGGTGTAACCTTAGGTTCTGCTGGCAATCTGGGTGCAAATCCGCTGAATATCGGCGATATCGTTTCAAACTCAGTTTTCAGTGACGGAGGATTTGCATTGACTGCTACCGGGACAATTAACCTGACGTCAGGAACCTATAATGTGAATTACAGTAGTTTCCCCTCATTCACCACCACTACTATTGCGACAGGTACTACTGTAAATTACAGCGCTGTGGCTACTCAAACGGTAAAGGGAATCACCTACAGCAACCTTACCATCAGTGGCGCTGGTACCCACTCAAAAATTGCCGATGGAAATATTACTGTGAATGGAATCCTGAACTTAAGCAGCGCCAATGCCTCTTCGACGCAGGGTTGCCTGGATATGAATTCAACACCTTTTGTTCTGAGCATGGGCGCAACCGCAACCACTACCGGGACGGGCGATGTAACAGGGATTGTCAATCGGACCACTTTTGTAGTAAACACCCCATATACTTTTGGTAATCAATTTACTACGCTCAATATACAGGCAGGAGGGACATTACCATCTTCAGTCAGTGCTAAAATTACATTAACGTCATCCCCTCTGAGCTGGATGACCAATGGAATCAGGCGCGAGTATAATTTTATACAAACCGGAGGATCGGATTTGACTTTAACAACCATGGACCTCCATTATTTGTCTTCGGAGCTTTACGGAACTTCGACCGAAGGAAGCATGGATGTATTCGATAATGATACCGGTGGAAGTGAAGATCATGGCTACTCAAACTTCAACACTACGAACAAATGGGTAGGTTTAGCAAATATACCAATATCCTATATTGCGCTGAGCAGTACCGATTTTACAGCTAATTCATGGTCGCTTGGAGAGACAACGCTTTCAGGTGTTACCTGGGTTGGCACGACGAGTACAGATTGGACGGTTGGCACTAACTGGTCAGGCGGTGTTGCTCCTGTTTCATCTTCAAATGTAGTAATTCCTGCAGTTATTTCGCCGAAATATCAGCCTACTTTGCCCGCTTCAACTACTATTAACACTTTGGGAATTCAATCGGGGGGTATACTAAATGGAGGGACATCAACTTCGCTTACAATTGCAGGAAATACAGGGGCATGGAATAACAAGGGGACCTTTAACGCAGGTACAAGTACTATTGTGTTTACAAATTCTGCCGCCACCATGTCAGACCCTACCAATTTCAATAATGTGACGGTGGCAAATGGAGCAACGCTGATCCTTGGCACCAACAATGTAATGAGAATTGCCGGAACCCTTTCATTATCATCAACGGGAGTTTTAAATGCCGCGAGCAATACCAATACGGTTGAATACAATGGGGCTTCCCAGACTGTAGTCAATCCCAATGGCTCCACGGCCGGGTACTCTACGCTGATCCTGAGTGGCAGTGGGACCAAGACCATGCCCTCATCTGCATTGTCCGTTGCCGGCGATTTTAGCATGAATGGTTCTGCATCAGCCACTACAGCAAACACATTAACGATAGCCGGAGGGTTTTCCCTTGGCGGAACTGCATCTGCGACCGCCGGTGCAGCAATCTCGGTCGGCGGAAACGTGACTTTGGGTTCGGGAACGACCTTTGCTCCGTCATCCTATTCCCATACCATATCAGGTAACTGGACCAATAACGGGGCTACTTTTACACCCGGAACAAGTACCATCACCTTCAACAGCACCTCTGCACCCCAGGCCATTAATGGAACCGCAGCAAGCCAGACCTTTTATAACCTGATCGTTGCAAAAACTTCCCAGACACTTTCGGTGAGCGGAAGTACTGCTTCGCTGACGGTTAATAACCTTACCGAAACTAGCGGAAATTTTACTGCTCCTGCCACCTTAACGATCAATGGTACGGTGACCCTCACTTCGGGAACATTAACTGCCGGATCTTCAACCACAACTATTAATGGAAATGTTACCCTTGCCGCCGGGAGTTATGTTCCGGGAACCACCACAATCCTGTTGGGCAACTGGACCAATAATGGTGCAACCTTTAGCGATACAGACGGAACCATGAACTTTAATGGTTCATCGGCACAAACCATCGGAGGATCAGCAACAAACACCTTTAATAATATAACGGTAAATAATACAGCAGGAGTCATTGCAAGCTTTGATCAAACGGTTAACGGCATATTAAATTTACCCGCAGCCAATGCATCTTCCACAAAGGGGAGCCTAGATTTGGGGGCTCATACTTTAAATATGGGTCCTAATGGCACCAATACCGGAACAGGTGATGTAACCGGAACGGTAGCCCGAAGCTCTTTTAGTACCGGCGTTACCTATACCTTTGGCAATCAATATTCCTCTATCTCATTTTCTTCAGTTGGAACCTTGTCTGCCCTAAGTGTGACAATCAGCATCGGGGCAGCCCCTTCATGGAAAACGGGCGCGATCCAGCGGCAATACACCATGGCTCAGACAGGGGCTTCAGGAACCCAGGGGACCATTTTGATCCACTACCTTGATTCGGAACTCAATTCAAACACCGAAACCATTTTAGTTCCCTGGATCGATGTCAGCGGTACTATAATGGAAATAGGGCGTACCAATTATGACGTTACGAACAACTTTATTACCATTGCAAATGTCAATTTCAGTTTTCCTTCAGGAACAGCATTTACCCTTGACAATACAGCATTGACCTCCTGCACCTGGTTGGGTGGAACCAGTACGAACTGGAGAACTGCCAGTAATTGGACTTCAGCCTTAGTGCCAACTGCAGGCAGCACTGTAATTATTCCAAGTGGTACGACCTATCAACCATCAATTCCCGATACGACCCAAATTTCAACCATTCAAATTCAAAGTGGTGCAACCTTGAATGCTGTTTCAGGAGCAAAACTGACGCTTAATGGAAGCAGCGGAACCTGGACAACCTTCGGAACTTTCAACCCGAATAATAGCAATGTCATCTTCACAAATACCAATGCCACTGTTTCAGGAACTACCAATTTTTATAACCTGACCATTAATTCAGGAACAACACTTGCCGTTCAATCGGGTGCAGTACTTGGTATTGCTGGAGCAGTGACCAACAACGGAATATGGAGAACCGTGAACCAGGGTCCTACCACAATCAACTATAACGGTAGCAATCAAACTGTTGTTATTCCCAATACCAGCACCAACAGGTACAGCACATTAATCCTGAGCGGAAGTGGCACGAAGACTATGCCGGCCCAGCAGATGTCTGTAACCGGAGATTTTATCCTTGGCGGAACCGCTTCGGTGACCATTATGCAGGATCTGGCAGTAACAGGAAACCTTACCATCGGTTCGGGCACTTCTCTGGAAGCCTCCTCCTTTAACCTGAGTGTTGGCGGAAACTGGAGCAACAGCGGAACTTTTATACCAGACAACAGTACAGTTGTTTTTAACGGTACTGCACCACAGTCTGTTACGGGCTCAAATACGTTCAACAATCTGACCATATACAAATCTGTTGCAGGTGACGGTATTTCTGCCAGCGCCAATCAGACAGTCAACGGAATTCTTTACCTGAATAGTCCTAACCACTCTGCTTCGGCAGGAGCTCTGGATCTGGGCAGCTATACCCTGAATATGGGGACTAATGCCACTACCACCGGCACAGGTGATGTGACGGGTACTGTGCGCAGGACCACCCTTGTTGCGAGTACGACCTATACTTTTGGAAATCAGTATTCTTCCATTTCCTTCGCATCCAGTGGAGCTATACCCTCGACGATAAGCCTGAACATCAGTCTTGGAGCAGCGCCGTCATGGAAAACCGACGGAATTCTTCGCCATTATATTATGACAGACACAGGTGCCGTGGGAGGCGGTGCATTTGCAACCCTGACAGTCCATTACCTGAATTCCGAACTGAATTCAAATACCGAAAGCCTTCTGGTTCCCTGGTCCTATGTCAGCGGATATCCTGCCCTCGAAGGGCAACGATCTAATTTTGATATGACCAATAACTTTATTACCATTTCAGAGGTAGATTTCGGCAGTTTTCCATCGGGTACTGAACTTACCCTTGCGAATACGGCAACAACCAGTTATACCTGGACGGGCAATACAAGTACTGATTGGAATGATGCGACCAATTGGTCTTCCGATTTTGTCCCGGGTTCTGAAGATAATGTAATTATCCCTGATGCCAGTACAACACGTTATATACCTACCCTTCCTGCAACAGCTGAAATTTCGACAATTGAAATTCAGAACGGAGGAGTTTTAAATGCGACCTCAGGAGCACAACTTACTCTTGATGGAAGTTCCGGGACCTGGAACAATCAGGGAACCTTTGTTCCAAATACAAGCACGGTCATTTTTGCAAATGCCAACGCTACCGTTTCAGGGACAACCAACTTTTACAATTTGATGATCAATTCTGGAACATTGCTTGCCGCTGAATCGGACGCTGTAATTGGCATTGCCGGGGCGGTTTCGAACGGTGGAACCTGGAGCCTGGTATCCCAGGGTCCCACGACTGTGAACTACAATGGCGGATCACAGAGTGTTGTGATTCCAAATGCCTCAACACTCAGATACAGCACCCTGATACTCAGTGGAACCGGAACAAAAACGCTGCCGGCCTCTGCATTGAATATTAATGGTGATTTTATTTTGGGCGGCTCTGCCACTGCTGCTGCCGGGGGTGCTTTGACCATACTGGGACAGGTAACCTTGGGTTCCGGAACAACATTTACAGCCGGATCATACACCCATAACCTGGCTGGCAACTGGACCAATAACGGTGGCACCCTTTCCGGGGGCACGGGATTCCTAAACTTCAACGGTACTGCAGTGCAGACTATAGGAGGGACCAGTTCAACCACCTTCAAAACCCTGGATATCAATAATACAGCTGGCGTACTATTGGGTGTCACCGCAAATACTACTAATCTGACCATAGGAAACAATACTTCAGGCAGCTTATTTTATGACAACGGTTATCAGCTAACCGGTCCGGGTTACTCCTCCGGAACCATCAATATTCATTCGGGTACTTTTAAATTAGGCAGTTCTACAGCGACAACATTTCCTGATACCCAAACAAGAACAATTGCCGATGGGACCACTGTGGAATATGCCGCAGCTACTGCTCAATCTATTGAAGCAATCACCTACAGCAACCTGACCATCAGCGGAGCGGGCAATAACTCCAAAACAGCAGAGGGAAATATCACTGTTAACGGGATATTGAACCTCAGTAGCTCCAATGCCTCTGCAACCCAGGGTTGCCTGGATATGAGTACTTATACCCTGACCATGGGAGGATCTGCCACAACTACAGGAACCGGAGATGTAACGGGGATTGTGAAACGCACTACATTTGCCCTTGGCACTACCTATTCTTTTGGAAACCAGTTTACGACAATGGCCATGACAGTTGGGCCACTCCCGGCATCAGTAAGTTTTAAAATCATCTTAACCGGTTCAGGCGGCGTCCCCTGGAAAACAGATGCCGTAAACCGGTATTATGACATCATAAGCTCTTATGCCTCAGGCGACCAGCCAACAGAGTCCAATACCAGACTTGCCATGAACCTTCATTACCTCCAGGGTGAACTGAATGGAAATATGCCGGCAAATCTCGATTTATTTGATGTTTATCTTTTACAGAATAACCGGGTAGATGACGCGGGGCGTTCGTATTCCAACACTACCGACGGGTGGGTTGGGTTCAGCAATGTCGGGTTATACTTCCTTTCGGGCAGTGCCTGGAATCAACGAAACTGGACTATTGGTACAGCTCTTTATGGCACCAATATTACCTGGTTGGGGGGCAGTCCGTCGGGCCATACCGACTGGCAGCTTCCGGGGAACTGGGAGGGTGGCGTTCCTATTTCAACTTCCGATGTGACTATTCCGGGCGGTCTCCCCTATTACCCGGTTCTTCCCAATATTGCCCAGACAATCAATTCGATACAGATACAGTCAGGGGCCGTTGTAAACAGTACAGGGACACCAGGGCTGACTATATCAGGTGGAACAGGGGCATGGCAAAACGAAGGGACCTTTAATCCCGGCAGCAGCACCGTAATCTTCACCAATGCCTCTGCTACACTGGTCGGCTCCACCAATTTTAACAGCCTTACCGTTGCTTCCGGTGCCAGTTTAGATCCTGGCACTGGCAATACCATAGGGATTTCCGGAGCCATTACCCTTTCTGGTTCCGGCATCTTAAATGCCACGGGTTCAGGCACAACCTTTAACTATAATGGATCAGATCAGACCGTTATTATTCCCAATGGCATAATACCCGGATATTATAACCTCTCTCTTAGCGGAAGCGGATCGGTGACCATGCCGGGAACATCCTTGTCAATTTTAGGTGATCTTACCATATCAGGATCTGCCTCAGTGACTCCAACAGCCACAGTTACCGTTTCGGGATCAACAACGGTAAGCGGGAACAGTAATTTAATTTTAGGCGCTTCGAACCTGTTCTCCAATTCGGGTGCAATCATTCTGGATGGTGGCACATTTAAAACGGGTGCAATAACTGGTTATTCAGAAACAGTCGGAACCCTTGATCTGACTAATAATTCAGCAATCGTCCTTGGAACAGGGAGTCACACCCTCACTTTCGCAGCGAGCAACGGAGTAGGGTGGTCCGCCGGACAAATCCTGACCATATCAGGCTGGACCGGTACATACAACGGGAGCTCCGGCATATCAGGTAAAATATTTGTCGGCAGTTCAAATACAGGGTTAACCTCCATGCAGCTGGCTCAGACCCGGTTTTATGACGGATCATTGTATTATTCTTCAACCATCCTTTCAACCGGTGAGGTGGTACCCAGCGGGGTATCCAACAACTGGACCTGGACAGGAATCAACAATAACGAGTGGGATGACGCAACCAACTGGTTCTCCTTCAACGGGGATGCTCCCCCTTCGGGAGCAGATGTGATCATCGCCACGGGAACTTACCAGCCTCAGGTGGATGATGCCATCACCTGCCACAACCTGACCATCAATTCGGGCAGCGTGTTGACAATTACCAGTTCAGGGGCACTTACTGTTGCCAATACAATTTCCAACAATGCTGGGGCTGCCGGACTGGTGATCCAGGCCACTTCCGATGCTGCCGGCACCACCGGTACCCTTTTGAATAATAACTCGGCAGTATCGGCAACTGTGCAGCGCTGGATGTCCGGGGATCTCTGGCACTTAATTTCGCCCGCTGCCACTGGGGGACAAACCGTTTCAGATTTTGTGGGAACCGCTCCGAATGCAAACCAGATCGCCCGAAATACGACTAACTTCGGACTTGCTCCCTATACCGAGAGTAATGATTCTTGGAATTATTACCTGGTTTCTGGCTCAAACACCTCCGGTACGTTTGGCGTTCCAGGTAAGGGATTCCAGGTTTTGCGGGCAACTGGTGCTGGTACAGGACAGGGGAATGACCCGGCTGATGACGGGAATGTTAGCTTTGTCGGAACACTTGCAGCGGGAAACCAATCAATAGGGATTGCGCAAACGGGTAACGGATGGAACCTTATCGGAAACCCCTACCCGTGTGCATTGGATGTTATTAAATTTCTGACGGCAAACAGCGCAATCATTAATCCAAGCTATCTGGCCATTTATGTGTCGGATATTGGTGATGTTTCAACCTATGGTTATACTGCGATCAATAACTCAAGTAGCTTTGAGCTCTCCTCAGGTGAAGGGTTCTTCGTAAAATCGGCATCGGGAATGCAAAGTGTGAGTTTTACCACAGCAATGAAAAGCGCTACCTCAAATGCTTTTAAATCTGCCCCTTTGCTTTTTCCTGCAATCACATTATCTGCAGAAACCGGAACTGATAAGATGAGCACCTCAGTTAAATATGTTTCCGGGATGACCACCGGACTCGATCCGGGTTGGGATGCCGGGATGTTTAATAATGGTCCCGTCCCATTCAGTCTCTTTACCCGACTGGTGCAGGATAATGGGGTTGATTTTGCCATCCAGTGTCTTCCCGACAATAATTATGAAAACCTTGTGGTACCTGTAGGGCTTGTGGCAGCAGGAGGATCAACAGTTACCTTTAAAGCGGTTGCAGACAATCTTCCTTCAAATTTAAAGGTTTATCTTGAGGACAGGAGTGCAGGGATATTTACCAGACTGGATGACGGAAGTGTTTACTCTGTCGTGCTTGGCTCTGCAACACAGGGTGCCGGACGGTTCTACATCCATACAGCAGAATCAATAGCAATAACTCCGATGGCTCCAAAACCCGATCTGAAAGTTATCCCAATGCCGCAATCGCAATTAATACGGGTTTTGGGTGCAATTGACCTGCCAGCCAGGGCATTGATTTACGATATGACCGGCAGAATTGTCAATGAAATGACCCTTACGGGACAGGATCTGAATGACATTCCGTTAGTGAATGCCAGTACCGGACTTTATTTGTTGAAGATCGAGTCGGATAAAGCCCTTGTTTCCGAAAAGATCCGGTGGATCAAAAATTGACAAATCAGAGATGACAATATAAAGGCATCTCATTGAATAATACCAAAGGTAGTTAGTGGAAGTAAGATTGAATATTGGCTTTTTAAGATGCTGCTTTTTTATTCGATTCAGTACGTTATATTGCCCCTCTTAGTTATGAATTTCAGAGACAATCCGGCATATGTTGATTTTTTTTAAAATTTATTAAATTTTTTGGATTTTAAATATACAAAATCCTCAAACTATTTTGTATATTTAATAAAGATTTAAACATTAAATCTTTTATGATGAAATTCTTCCTGCACATTCGCCGCCCAAAGATGAAAGCTTTTAAATATGGCTTTATGGGAGACACAAAAAATCCTTATGCCATATTAAAGAGTTCATTATGTTTCTTTGCTCCATTCAAAGTATTTGAGAAATCAGGTGAGTTTTTAGAGCAAAATACAATCAAGGCAGTTTAATGCTAAGGGATTTGGTAAAACAGCAATCTAATTTTCTGCCATGAAGAGTATAATAAATAGCATATTATGGAAATATTTCCCAATTATGATGCATTTAAATTAGTGTCAGAAATCACTAATAAACTGATTGAGTTTAACAAATTGGATGAAGCTTTGGAAATCCTGGATGAAAAATTTTCTCCTATTTCAAAAGATATGTCATTATCTATTTTATTGAACAAATCTCAATTAAATTCACTGAAAAATAGGCTAACAAATGGATTAATCTCCAGTGAAAACGCAACTGTAGCCGAAGCTCGAATAAAAGTTAATTTGACAAATATCGTCAATGATGCCTTCAAAGAAATCCAGATTCAACAATTACTTGGAAAACTCAAATCTGGTTTATATAAAACAACAAGTAATGAAAATCTGGAAAAAATACTCGGGCCGGTCAATCATTTAGTGAAAATTAGATGGTTGCAACAAGGAATTCAGGCTGCTAAAAGTGTTTGCCAGGTATTAAGAGCAGATGGTGAAAAAGGGACAGGTTTTATATTGAAAAATGGATTTTTAATGACTAATTTTCATGTTTTACCTACAAAAGAAAAGGTTTCCTCTTCAAAAATCATTTTTGATTTCGAGGAAGACTTACTGGGCAATCTGCGAAAAACATGCGAATTTTATCTTGAAGCAAATGATTATCCGTTCAGCCCAATTTCAGAATTCGACTATGTATATATCAAAATCAAGGATAATCCATCTAACCCAATTTCCCAGTGGGGTTATTTAGAGTTGGATACTTTTTCAGAACCTCAAATCGATAACCCTGTCACCATCATTCAGCATCCTTTGGGGCAAACCAAACAGATCGCATTAACTGCGAACAAAATCATTGGAATTAACGGGACAAGACTATTGTACATGACTGATACTGAAAGGGGTTCCAGCGGATCACCTGTTTTTAATAATGATTGGAAAGTGATTGCATTACACCATGCAGGTAAAACCGAAGAGGACGGGGGACTTGTTATTAACCCTGCTACAGGTGAGAAACGCGGTGCAAACGAAGGTATTTTAATTAAAAATATTGTTCAGCATAGCAAAGAAATCAATAAGCCGATTTTACTTACTTAAAAATCCTGTCCGATGGAACCAACTAAATTTCTCAAAATTGCTAGTGAAAAAATCAGTAACAATCCTCATTCACGTCTCTCTCTATTGACAACAGGATTACTCAATAAACCCGATTGTATAATTGATATTCATACCCATATTTTTGATGAAAAGTGTTTGACAGTTGCTTATATATTGCTTCGATTACTGAAAAGTAAGATTTTTGAAAGCATTGGACTTGAATTGTTTTCTTCTGATAGTCTAATAGCCAAAAAAGAGGCAGAGATCTACGATGACCTGGAAATAAAGACATCAGATGTTGAGGGAGAATGGCAAAGACTGGAAAATGAGATTGAAAGTTTAGTCGAAATTATTGAACCCATCGAACTATTTGGATTTGACTTAAAAGAAGCTTTCAAGGTTCTTAAAAAACAAAGTATGCTGGAGGTGTATGATAATTATATCGATAATTTTAGCATCCTGAAACTGCCAGAGTTTGAAAATAGACCATTTATTGCAGGGATTTTAATGATGGATCTGGAAACCGGATGGGGAATTAAACCGGAGAAAAAATTATTTCAACAGATTATTGAGATCAAGCAAATTCTGCTGCAGCGACCTATCGTTCCGTTCCTGCCTGTTGATCCACGCCGGGCAGATCATAATGATCCCAATGAGAACCTTTATGATTTGTTCCTTAGCGCTTTTACTGATCCTGAAACTCCATTTTTCGGCGTGAAATGCTACCCATCATTAGGCTATCTGCCCAGTGATCTCCGTTTAGACCCAATTTTCCAGATTTGTGCCGAAAAGAACATACCTGTATTGACTCACTGTGGTGGTGAAATTGTATCTACTTTCAAAAAAAGTATACAGGTTTGTGATTCAACCGGGGAATTTGAATTCACAATTCCTGGTGATTCCCGAACTGAAAGAGCTAAATACCTTAACGATCCTGAATTATGGATACCCGTGTTAGACAAATATCCTAAACTAAAGCTGGACTTTGCCCATTTTGGAGGTGATACAAATTGGAAAAATCATCATGAATCAGGGAAGAATGACAGGATTACGACTATATTGAAAATGATGAAAAACCCAAATTGGAAGGTTTTTACCGATTTTTCTTTCAATGTTGTCGAGAAAGAATTATTTAATGCATTTGGTAAAGAATTAAATATGAATCCGGATATTTCGGATAAAATTATGTTTGGCACTGATTATTGGGTTGTATTACCAGCAGGTGATTTACTTGGTATGCAAAAAGAGTTTTTAGCACAGATGAAGGATCACCAGACTACCTTACTTCAATCGGCCCCACTAAATTACTTAATCTCTTAGTTACGAATCCAAATAAAAACTCAAACCATGTACGATATTAAAGAATTCAACGCTTTTAGCTCAAAGAGTCGCCATAAAAGCATTCCCGAATGATGATGAAATAGTTGACTGTTATAAGAAATAGTTTGATGCACTTAATATAATAAGATGGGTATTAGAGAATAAGGAATTTGAGATATTCAATGTGAAAAGTGACCTTTTTGAAATTGAAAATGCTCTTTTGGAAGTCTTAGGTCGTACTTTAAGCGTTAATCAATTAGTGTTCTTAATGGCAACCATCAAGGCATTTAAGTCATTAAGCCAGGACCATCAACGGTTTGTGGTTTTTGAGAATAATAGTGATTCACTTCAAAAAGGCAGTTTCCAGATGGGTGTTGCAACCGAAGAGAATATTACGCTTTCCATTTCTGTCAGCGTTTTTATTTTAAATACTAAAAAAAATATTACTAAATTTTGTTTTTAACTCAAGTAAAGATGAAATTGAATTTTTGTACTGCAGTACCAAAATAACATTAAATGAAAGTGTGTATAATTCGGCAAGAGAAATGATTAGGGAGAAGCTGGGGATACAAGCAGTTTTGTAGTTGATTTTGAAATTATAATAATGCCTTGAATCTTTAATGGACTGAATCCTGATTTTCTTTAACCTTTAGTTAATTCTTGTTTCACTTAAATTATTAACGTATAATTCTAATTCTTCATCTATCATGACCTCTGATGAAATATTAATTCTTATAGCGAACGATAAAATTGATGACGCTATAAATCAGATTATTGCTTTGGCAATGAATCAATCTCCTCAATTAAATGGACAAGCTGCTTTATTAAAAAGCAGGTTAGTAAATTATCACAAAAGTGAATTGAATGGAACAAATTACATACAGGATCTAAATCAAATTCGAGTGGATGTAAAGAATCTACTTGATTTAATTAGTTCAGTGAGTAATAGTGGAGGTAAATTCACTTATAACAATACAAAAGTCTATCTTGAAGATAGAATAAAATCTTATGAATCACCAGTCAGTGGATTGAGATCAAAACCATCGATTGATTTTCAAAACACTACCTTTAATCTACTAAAGAGAAAATTATTAGAACAGGGAAATGAATTTAAAAATCCTTTTTCAATAAAGGTAAAGGGAACAATTTTCCCGAGTGCCTTGCTGTCTACAGGTTGGTGGGAACGACTAGATATTAAAGATAAGGAATTTCACAAATGGAAGGATGGTCTTCAAAATTGGCTTTTTCTTGGCTTTGATCTATGGGGCCCTTCCTGGGACTTTTCCTGGCATTCATTTGAAAACGATTATGCGATAGCGCAATTTGGAGATGGTGAAGAGGCAAATACAATTCCGGTAATAATCCCTAAAGATATCGCCATTAAATTAAAGTCATCAATTGAAAATTCGGACGATCCATGGGGAGGAAAGGAAGTTAAGATATCAGGAGTCCTGGGTCATAAAAGACACTTTGTAAAAAAAATAAATAAAATTGATCTCGTTGGAGGATTGATGGACTATTGCATTTTCCTGGATTCCAACAATTCAAAACATAAGATTGATATTTTAGATGCAGATACTGAAATTTATTCAGGGTACTTGTGGAAATGTGTTATTCCTAAACTGTGGAAAGATAAAAATCATGAGATAAAACTGGATGATGTATATTTCATTTGGGAACATACGGATTTTACTAAAAAAGATGCGTTAAAATACAATCTTGATAGTCTTAATCAAAAAGAAAGGTATATTGAGAATTTATATGGTCCGCTAATCCTCTTACAAAAATCTTCAAATCACGTCCCTGATAAACCATTATGGTTGCCTGAAATGTTTTGTAACTTTCTAAAAAGAAATACAATAAATAACGTTTAGATGAAATTGTGTTTTATCGACGAGGAAGAGATAATAAAGAATAGGATTTTAATCCCGGAAGCGAAGCGGCTGTACAATTTATGTTTCCCCGATATTAATGAACGGGAAGAATTTAGTCATATTTTAAGAAGGGTAAGGGGATTAAAGAAAAAATCTGATCCTAATACAATTTTGGTATTATATATATTTGAAAGTGAAGTGATCGCAGGAATGGTAGCTGATTGGTACAGGGAAAGTAATTGTATTCATCTTACCTATCTATTTGTTC
>Ga0118677_10001821_pt1 | contig 44246 bp, 44 predicted proteins | sample AliMusrvi5mmetaG_FD_86154 | JGI IMG/M metagenome (GOLD analysis project Ga0118677, IMG submission 86154)
GTGCTGCGGTGGTGGAAGAACAAGGCTGGCACGCCGGAGCACGTCGACTTCGTCGTCCAGGACCGCGCGGGCTGGGAGAAGCACATCCGCCCGCACCTGCTCAACGCCGACCCGTACCGCCGGCGGATCAACTTCGAGGCCTACCGCAACGCCAAGGCCAGCTGCCAGAAGCGAGAACTGTACTTCACATGGTCCGGCGTGAATGTCTTCGAGTGCATGCACCCCGTCTGTGGACACGAGTACATGCTCATGGGGATGGTGCTGGACCCCGACTGGGTGAAGGATATGTGCAACGTCTATGCCGACCTCACGATCCACCTCATGGAAATCCTGTTTGCCGAAGAAGGTCTGCCCGACGCGGCTTTCTTTTACGAGGACATGGGCTTCAAGGAGCGGCCTTTCATGTCGCCCGCGATGTACAAGGAGATCGTCTGGCCGGCGCACAAGAAGACGTTCGACTACTGCCATTCCAAGGGCCTGCCGGTGTTCGTGCACTCGTGCGGCTTCGTCGAGCCGCTGGTGCCCGGTCTCATCGAGGCAGGCATGGACTGCCTCCAGGCCATGGAGGTCAAAGCGGGCATGGACCTGGTGAGGCTCAAGAAGATGTACGGCGACCGCATCGCCTTCATGGGCGGCATGGACGTCCGCACGCTGGTCGCCAATGACCGCGACGCAATCCTGGCCGAGCTTCAGCGCAAGCTCCCCGCGGCCATGTCCGGCGGCGGGTACATCCTCCAGAGCGACCACAGCATTCCCAACCAGGTCCAATACGAGACGTACAAGTTCTTCGTCGACCGCGGCCTGGTGCGGGCCGCACGGACGCTCGTGCTTCCAGGCGAAGGTGTCGACACGGCACGCTTTGCCCCGAGGCCAGTGCGTCCCGCGGACGGCACGACGGCCTTCCTCATGCTGTCGCGGCTCCTCTACGAGAAGGGCATAACCGAATACTTCGAGGCGGCCCGCGCGCTGAGGCGCGACCGTCCCGATGCCCGCTTCCTGATAGCCGGCCCGTGGGACGAAGGCTCTCCCCATGCGCCCAGTCGTGCCGACCTGGACGCGGCCGATGCCGATGGGACCGTCGAGTACCTGGGCCATGTGGACGACGTGCGGCCCCTTATCGCGGGGGCCGACTTTGTCGTGTTGCCTTCGTACCGCGAAGGACTGCCACGGGCTCTCCTTGAGGCCGCCAGCATGGGCAAGCCGCTTGTCGCAACAAACGTGCCCGGGTGCCGTGAGCTCGTGCTCGAAGGCGAGACAGGCTTCCTCGCCGAGCCTAAGAGCGCACTTTCTCTGGAAGCGACGTTCCGAAAGGCTCTCGGTGTCGGGCCTGTAAAGTGTGAGGAGATGGGACGACAAGGGCGGGAACTGGTAATCGCAGGCTACGGTGACGAGCGCATCGCGGCGATTTACCGTAATCGGGTGGCCCGCGCCGTTAGAATCCGATAATTGGACTGCACTCACTGGAGGGAAAATGTCTATCCCGAAGATCATACATCAGACCTACGTCTCCTACAAACAGCTTCCATTGCTCACCCGTTTCTTGATAAAGCGAATGCGCCGTTTTTGTCCCGGATACCAGTACGAGTTCTACGACGACAAAAGGGTGGAGGAGTTCCTGCTTTCGGATTATGGGCCGAATGTACATAAATTGTATAAGAGGATCGCGATCGGTGCCGCCAAGGCGGATTTCTTCCGATATGCCCTCCTGCTGAAAAGGGGCGGCGTGTACCTTGACGTCGATAGCAAGGTGACGCGGAACCTGGACGAATTGATACAACCCGATGACACGGCGATCATCGCGCCGGAGGGAAACCCTGGCATGTATGTCCAATGGGCCCTTGTGTACGCGCCCGGCCACCCCTTCCTCGAGGCCACGCTGAACAAAGTCATGGCCAACATTGAAGGGAACCGTTTCCCGCACGATGTTCATAAAATGACGGGGCCCAGCGCCTATTCCGAGGCGATAGACGAGTGCCTTGCGAAAAAGGGAAACCCCGTCCTGTATCGCAAAGTGGGTGTTGATTATGAGGGCTTCTTTCAATACAAGCATTCCCTCTCCCGTTTGCTGTACCTGCGTCACCCGAACTGGCGCGATGTCCAGGAAAAACGGGGGGTCCTGGTCGCTCCTGAGGACAGCCTGGCAAGATAACGACTTTCTCTGTGCTATAGTTAGTTTCACGGGACTAGCCCTAAGAAGCGCCTTTAGGAGACCGGATGTCCTATCTGCTCACTTTCATTGTCTCCCTCTTTCTGTGCTTGGCCATGATTCCGGTCGTCCTCCGCATCTCGCACTCGCGGGGCTGGTACGACAGATCCGGTGGTAGGAAAATCCATGTCGGTCAGGTGCCGAGGCTGGGTGGGGTTGGCATAGCCATTTCTTTCTTCGCCACGACAGTTTTCGTCTACATGCTATTCGGCCCTTCCGGTAGGCTGCCCTCGCCCGGGATCCGGTTTTGGATTCGCTGGTAGCCCGAGCGGTGGAGGGTAATCTGGATTTGAAGCAGGCTGAGTCACGGATCCGGCAGGCCCGTGCCCAGAGAGGGGGGGTCGCCGCCGGATTCTGGCCGAGTGCGGATGCCACGGGTGATTATCGACGCAGTCGCCAGAGTGGTGCGGGCATGAGTGATATGAATCTGGTTCAAGCCGGATTGGATGCAGCCTGGGAAGTGGACGTTTTCGGCGGCACGCGGCGGGCGGTGGAGGCGGCTGACGCCGATATAGCGGCGAGCATCGAGGATCGCCGGGATGTACTGGTGACGCTGGTGGCGGAAGTGGCCCTGAACTACATCGGTTTGTGCGGCGTCAAGCAGGAGATCGAGATTGCGAAGGAAAATCTGGCGGCTCAGAAGCATAGTGTGGATCTGACCCGCCAACTGTTTAGCGGAGGTTTCAGGAGTAAACTTGATGTGGCCAATGCGGAAGCGCAGGTCGCGACAACGCAGTCTCAGATTCCCGTTCTGGAATCAGAGGCCAGACAGACAATCTATTCCTTAAGCGTGTTGCTGGCGCGGGAACCTTCCTCGCTGGTGGATCAATTCTCGAAGGTGGCCCCCATCCCGTTGACGCCTCCTGAAGTGCCGGTCGGTCTGCCCTCGGAACTCTTACGTCGGCGTCCGGACATCCGCCGGGCGGAAGCCAGGTTGCATGGCGCGACGGCCAGGATCGGTGTGGCAACGGCCGATCTGTTCCCCAAGTTCTCACTGACCGGCTCCCTCGGCGTGTCCAGCGCCACGTCCTCGTCGTTGGTGAGTTGGGATAATCGGTTCTATTCGTTTGGGCCGACGGTGAAGTGGTCGGTCTTTCAGGCGGGTGCGATACGGGCGGGTATCAAGGTGCAGAACGAACTTGAGGAGCAGGCTTTGCTTAATTATCAGAAGACCGTGCTAACCGCGTTAAACGACGTGGAAAGTGCTCTTGTCGCCTACGTTAAAGAGCAGCAGCACCATCAAGCCCTCGTCGAAGCGGTGTCCGCCAATCATGAGGCCGTGAGCCTTGCCACGCAGCTCTATACACAGGGACAGACTGATTTCCTCAGCGTGCTGATCGCGCAACGCTCATTGTTCGCGTCGCAGGATTCCCTGGTGCAGAGCGAGCGCAACGTGGCGACTGACCTGGTGGCCGTGTATAAAGCGTTGGGTGGCGGATGGGAATTTGCAGGTGGAAAATGAATAATAATATGCGCGTTATAATCCTGATCGTGGTGGTGTTCGCCAGTGGTTTGTTGGTTGCCGAAGGCGCCGCCACCGGCATCAAGGATGCCATCGTTAAAATCTACACAGAGGCAAGTCTCCCGGACTACGGAAATCCCTGGAATGCGGGTAATCCGAGTTCCTTCACAGGATCCGGCTGTATCATCAAGGGTCGCAAGATCCTGACAAACGCCCACGTTATCAGTGATGGAACGTTTATCCAGGTGCGCCGTTACGGTCAATCAAGGCGTTATGAAGCCCGCGTGGAAAACGTCTCGCATGAAGCCGATCTCGCCTTGTTGACCGTGGATGATCCTGATTTCTTCAAGGGCTCGGCCTGTTTGGAGTTGGATGATTTGCCGGCCGTTCAACAGGAGGTGTCAGTTTACGGATTCCCGCTGGGAGGGGACACCATGAGCATCACCAAGGGTGTTGTGTCGCGAGTGGAGCACCAGGTGTACGCTCACAGCGGGTTGTCGTTGCTCGCCGTTCAGATAGACGCTCCCATCAACCCCGGCAATAGTGGTGGTCCGGCGATTGTGGACGGCCGGGTCGCCGGAGTGGCGATGATGGCCTATAACACGAAAGATGCAAACAGCATCGGCTATATCGTGCCGACCGTTGTGATCAAACATTTCTTTGCTGACATAACCGATGGGCGGCAAGGCGGATTCCCCTCGGCGGGGCTTGTGTTGCAGAATATGGAAAACCCTGCCATGAAGCGTAGTTACGGGATTCCCGATAAACAGGATGGTGTACTGGTCTCCAAGGTGGTGCGAGGGGGATCCTCCGAGGGACTCCTGCTGGAGGGGGATGTCATCATCGCCCTGGATGACGTGCCGGTTGCCGGCGACGGGACGGTGGAATTGCGAAAAGATGAAAGAACGTCCTGCGAACTGATCGTTCAGAAGCATCAGGTAGGCGAAAAGCTGAAGGTCGAGTTCATCCGCAATGGGAAGCCGCAGCGTTGCCAGATAACGCTGTTCAGCAGGATGGCTGATGATCTGCTGGTGCCGCTGGAACGGTATGATGTCATGCCCACCTACTACATTTTTGGCGGTTTAGTCTTTTGTCCACTGACAACTGACTTGATAAAGTCATGGGGAGAGAACTGGCAGAAGGAGGCGCCTCCGTATTTCTTGACGCTGCTATCCTGCAATATGAAATCAGACACCCTGGATGAGGTGGTGGTTCTCTCGCGAGTGCTGGCGGGCAACATCAATCAGGGATATCAAGGTATCGAAAACTTGCCTGTCAAGAAGGTGAATGGTCACGAGATTCGCAGTCTGCGTGAATTGATCGCCAGGATTGAAAGTTCCAATGAGCCTTTTATCACGATGGAGGCCATTACGGGACAAAGGATTGTACTGGGACGTGAGCGCTGCCTTGCCGAGCAGCCTAATATTCTTAAAATCTATCAGATTGCCCGCGACCGGTCGGGAGACCTGGCTCAATCCATGTCAAGCCCGCGGGAGCGCTGACGCACAGCGAGGTGAAAAAGTGAGCGGCACGGCGATCATTGTCGCCCGGTGCCGCCCATTGAAGCTCGGCTGTTTCGCAAGGGGTAGTTCGTTCACGCCTCACCACGCTTGAACTTTCAGACCGGTTGCTGCACTATTTCCTCCATGCAAGCATCATTCGATAACCAGCCTCAGCCCCCGCCACCCCTGTTACCGCCGCCAGTTCAGCCCGCAGGTCAAACGAGCGGTTTCGCGATTGCCAGCCTGGTACTGGGGATACTGTCGATTATTCCCGGCATGTACGTGGGCGGGTTGGTCATGGGAATTCTGGCAATTGTGTTCTCCAGACTGGCCATGTCCCGAATCAAGGCACAGCCAAGCCGCATTAATGGCCAGGGGCTCGCAATAGCAGGGCTTGTGACGGGCATTGTCGGCCTCTGCCTGTCGGTGCTCATCATTCTGATGTTCGGTGCGATTGCGTGTATTGGCCTCGCTTTCATTGCCGCGATTGTGAAGGGGATGGCGGGAGGTATGCTGAGATAGAGTGAAAAGGAGACATTGGGGTCAGGACTAAAATAGAGGAAATCAACGCCACCGGCTCCGGGGAATATAAGGCTGTGGCACATCCTGATTTCTTCCTTCAACCGCTGAGGAACTCTGATCAGGAATCTTCACATGAGGGTCATTATAAAACACAAACTTGCCGAGACTCGAGGCGCTACCCGTGAATGACACGTCAGTCAGATTAGTGCAGCCAGCGAACGCCCAGTCTCCGATGCTGGTGACACTACTGGGAATGGTTATGCTGGTCAGGCTGGTGCAGCCATAAAATGCCTTGTACCCGATGCTGGTGACACTATTGGGAATGGTTACGCGGGTCAGGCTGGTGCAATTATTGAACGCCCAGTAACCGATATAGGTCACTTGATTGCCTATCGCCACATTGCTCAGCCTGGAACAAGAAGAGAATGCGCCGATTCCGATGCCGGTCACGCCGTCGGGGATTGTTACGCTGGGCAAATTGGAGCAGTGGGCGAACGCCAAGTTGTCAATAGTGGCGACACTGCGCCCTATCGTCACCTCGGTCAGGCTGGAACAATTGTAAAACGCACTGTCCCCGATACCGGTCACGCTGTCGGGGATTGTCACGTGAGTAAGGCTGGAGCAGTCGGCAAATGCATTGCTCCATATGTAGATGACGCTGTTGGGAATCGTCACGCTACTCATTCTGGAGCACCCTGCAAAAGCCCCGATCCCAATGCTCACAACCGGCAGCCCCGCAATGGCGCCAGGGATAATCGCCGTACTGCCGAGCCCGGTGAATTTAGTTATAGTGATGGTGTCGCCATTGGTCGTGCAAGTAAATTGGGATGGTGCTGCGGAGTGAATGGGCATGTCCATAATGCCAGCGGAGCCCTCGTGTCGGGTGATTGTGCGATCATCTACGGTGTAGGGAAACTCCAAGACTTGCCCGGTGGCGGGCATTGATAGCGCTGCCACAGATGCCGAGATCAGTACCAGTCGTGTGATGTTTTCCATCGAAGCCCTTTTCTCCCTCTTTATCGAAACCCAATGATGGGATGCGAATCCGGCGAACATCGTATCGATTTCCTACCCCTCCGTTGAACCGCACTGTAATCCCGACCCTTTTGCCAGTCCATCCCGTTTTTGCTGGCACCATATTCAAGTCAATGGTGTTCCAGCGTACGAGCCGCCGGTGTGGTGCGGATCAATTCCTCACATGGTTCCGTTGACGAGCATCTGACCCGTAACCCGTAAAATAAAGCAACCGCGGGGGTTTAATCCGCGGTTGTGTTGGCAAGCAAATACCTACTGCCGGGTTCCCCAGTCGGTCAGTGGAGTCTGAACTTGTGACGCTCTCGCGCCGTTCCGAACATCCCCGACCTCAGGTCGACAGATATATAGAGCATACCCCGTGCCGATGCGGGGTGGGGGTGTGGTTTGACAATCTCCTCGCATGTGGGCATCCATTGCAGGCCCCGAAATGGGTCGGGATGTCACGGAATTATCAGGATCAGGATTCCGGGCCCAGACTCGAGGATGTATCACGGTGTTGTATTGAGACATGAGGCATCGAGGTGCCTCAATTGGATTGTCTGGATCTGTTACCGGGCGTAATAACGACTCATTCTTTCGGAATGCAGTTTGGGTTCGATTTCATTTAGCCAGGCATTGATTTGGTCGCGATGAAAAGGCTTGGAGAAGACCTTGACACCCCTCTTGTTTACCCATGTCAGAAGGGGCGTTGTCAATGTAGCCATTGTCATAAGCGCAATGTGGTGGCATTTACAGCCTTTCTTGCGCAGGGATTCGATGAATTCGATCCCATTGACATGCGGCATGACGAAGTCGGTGATAATGACATCCGGACAATGCGAGGAAGTCTGGTCGAGGCAGCCCTGCGTTGTGTAGAGGGGGCAAAGGGTTGGATCGGTATAAGACTGCACCTCAAAGCCGCGCTGGTACAATACAGAGGCCACCACCGACAGAATCAGAAGATCATCATCCAGGACAATCGCTTTCATGAGCCCCTTCCCGTGTTTATTGGGTTCCCTTCCCAACATCAGGAATCACTTGGCGTATTACCTATCCCATGTTGGAGGTAATGTAACGTATCTTTTTGAAAGAACAATGTTAAATGCGTCAGGGGCTGATGGAATGTGAAGGTGTTCTTGATCTTGCAATCGGACACTTATCTCCCGGACTTTGCCCGATGCGCAAATTCCCGTTTCTCACGGGCGGTCATCTGCTTGACCAGGTACTCCGCCTGCGAGGCTGCGGAGCGATTGACATATTTTACCACGGCGAGGAGTTGCCGAGGCCGGTGAGAGCGGGTATAGCGGGCGCCGGTGCCGTTTTGGTGGGCCGCATAGCGGGCGGCAACATCCAGCGCGATGCCCGTGTAGATGCTTCTGTCCTCACATTCAACGAGATAGAGGAACCACGGTTTTTGCGCCTTTACGCCATTCTTTCGTTCAGTTGTCATTCAGGTAACGCGCATGATCTCTACCACACTTGTGCGGCCGATACGGTCTCTAATTTCTGTTGCAGGGGATCCTGTTTGAGGCGTGGCTTTCTGGGCGTGAGGTTGCTCCTGGAACGTCGGAAACAGCAGGTAAACAAGGCATACAATTGAGACGACAAGGATAATGAACACCAGCCACAACAATAATGATTGTCGGCGCGGGGTTAGGCCATTTCGTCCTTCGACTTCCATGCCGGGACATTAGCACCGTTGTGGGGTAATGGAAACCGTGATGTCATGCTCACGGGAGTGCTAACGCATGGTGAGGTAAAAAAAGGAGCGGCACTGCGATCATTGTCTCGCCCAGTGCCGCTCAGGTTCCGGAGAGCCCCCAAAGGTCAACTTAGTTTATCCAATTTTACTGGCCGGAAGCCGGCCTTGGCTTAGCTGTGCCTTTGTCTCTCCCTACGACGATATTATACCGCTGCAGGATGCCGGCGTCTATGGGGTACGTTAATGTTTTCTTGTGGAAGGAGAGATGTCAGCGACCTGTCAAATTCCAATGGAACTCCTCGAATAACCGTTCAGTCGTCGCAGAGGATCAGAGTTTTTCTTGCGTAAACACCTTTAAGGATACTGAGCGTCTCAATGTCGGCATAATAGAGATTGGTTATGCCGGCTGCGCGGGCGGCTTCTTCCACGACGCGCGATGTAAAGCTTACCGAAATACCGGCCCCGCTGTGCTCTTCCAGAGGGAGATGTCAAGGTGGCGAATCAGAAAGCGCTGCGGCGTGTGTTGCCAAATTTTCTTGTGATTGGCGGGGACAAGGGCGAAAGGAGGTGGTGTTTGTCTCTCAAGTGACGCGGGATGTGTATGCGTTCACGCCACCCAATCTTCACGTTGCATTATTCCGCACGATAACACAATGTATCCGCAGTCCGACATGACCAAAAAGGAAATCCATCAACGTTTTATGGACCAGCTTGCCGCGGAATTGGAATCCATTACCGCTGTGGCCAAGAAGACCTTTGCCACAGCCACCAGCGAGGAGCATCATGCGGAACACAAATATGACACCTTCAAACTGGAGGAGTCCTTTCTTGCCCGGGGTCATGCCAAGCGAGTGGAGCAATTGACGGGCGTACTGGATAGCCTTCAAATGTTGTCGCTTAAGAAGTTGCGTGACAACAGCCCGGTGCAACTCGGAGCCCTGGTCCGGCTGAAATCGGACATTGGAGAAACACGCACTCTATTGTTCGGGTCCGCAGCAGGCGGTGAAACAATCAAGGAGGGTGGGGAAGAGATTATCATCGTTACAGCCTTCTCTCCGCTAGGGCAGGCCGTGTTGGGCAAAATGGTGGGCGACACCTTCACCTTTAAAATGGGAGCCGCCACTCAAACCTTTGAGGTGCTGTCAGTGGAGTGATTCGCAAGGAGGATTTTGTGCTGCATATTTTTTTGTGCCGGATAGAAGACTTCTAAACATCGGGAAAGGAATACATGCGATCAATCTTTCTCTGGATACTGAACCTGTTCCTCGCATTTCTGGCAACCCCTCTCAATGCAGCGGAATCCGTTGCGACGAAGCCCGCCTTCCGAGACTTCATGGGTATCTGTGGCCACACTGTGCAGTTCAAGCCTGAGCTCTATTGCAAGGTGTGCCGCCTGGTGCGCGACTATCATCCGGTGCATTGGGATCTGGGCGATGATACTGGTTACACCACCACCTTCCCCTTCGCTCGCAACAAGGTGAACTGGGAGCACGTCTATGGGTAGTGGCGAAAATCGGGATTCGACATCCAAGCCAGTCTGATGTTCGAAAGCATCAGGCAAGAGCAGTGGAAAGACATGCCGCGGAACGCATTTGCCTATGGGCAGGCGTTCGCAAAGTATTTTGGACCGTCGGGCCATAGGCTGATGGATGCGGTGGAGATCGGTAACGAGCCAGGCAAGTGGAAGGATCCCGATTACCGCACTATGTTCGAAAATATGGCCAGGGGCCTGCGTGTCGGCGACCCGAAACTGCGTATCGCCACCTGCGCGGCGGATGCGGGCAAGGGCGACGATTATTCCAAGGCCCTGTCGTGCGTGCAGGGGTTGGAGAACTTTTATGACGTTAACCGTGGTGAAGAACTGAGGTGTCTTCGGTCATCTTCACAGTCATCGCTTGGGCGTGAGCCATTAATATATCCAGATCGCCCTCCAAAACTGGCGGTCAACGTTGGGGATCACGGTATTCGTTACGAATATAGGTGTGGATGACATTATGTTGGTGGAGACGCTTACCCAGGATGCGAGGTTGGTTGAAGTCTGGATCCAATAGGTCTGACCTGAGAATCCGTTCAGCATGACATCAGACCGGCCATTCCGTGCTGTGGGCGGCACGATGCCAAGCGTGGGCGCAAAGCCACTGTTAAGTTGAATGGAGTCAACATAGAACGTGGTTGTTCCAGAAAGCGTGGGCCATATCCAGTAGCCCTGGCAATTGGTGACATTCGCCACCCCGAGGGCGGTAAGCGGGATATCGAATTGAGCCCAGGTGTTGGGTTCCAGAGTTGGCAGGCTGAAAAGGGCCTGATACGTATTGGTGATCACGCCCATCACTTGCAAACCGTGTGCTCCCGCCGCGCCACCATTGATCCAGAAACTCAGGCTTGTAAAGGGCATGGTATTGAACGGGGTATGATAAAGCCAGAGTGCCATATAGTTGGTAGTGCTCACCGAAATGGAATGGGTTCCGGAATATACTGGCGATGAATTGAGCACATTGACGCTCGTCGCCCAACTCCAGTCCTGGAACCCGTTAAGCAGGCTGTCAACGTAGATCGGTAGATTCGTTTGCACCGTCAGGACCGTGAAGGAACTGGCACTCAGGGTATTGCCCCCGGGTACCGTGACGCCAATAGAACCTGACACAGCGTAGGCGGGCACGATGGCAGTGATCTGGGTGGATGCGTTGACCACAAAGCCGGAAGCTGGCACGGTGTTAAACGTTACGGTAATGGCACCGGTGAAATTTGAACCGACGATGGTCACGGATGTGCCGGCCGCACCACTGGCGGGCGAAAACGAGGTAATGACCGGTACGGGCAGAGCACTTGCGGAAGATGAGACCAAGAGGTTCAAGGCATTGGTTGCCAGACGGTTGATTGTAATCCACAGTTGTTGGTTGGTAGTGTCGACAGAGGCGAAATAATTGACTCCTGCATTGGTCATGCCAGACCCAACCGCAATGTTGGTTGGCAATCGGGTGCTGGTATAATTGTCGATAATGAAGACCGGGTGATCGAGTGGCTCATTGGCGGCTGGCACGAGAATGGCATTGACTGTATTTGTCATGGCGGTAATTTCCCATGCCGAATATGTCGGATTATAGCCAATCGGGGAATAGGTAATCATCGTATTCGTGGCGTTGCCTATGCCTGCCGACCCATTGGTAGCCACTGTTCCAGTCACGGTCGATAGCGTTGCAGCGGCGACGTTCTGCATCTGAATGACCTGTTTACCGACAGTACCATTCGTGTAGCCCCCGGTATGGGCCCCGAAAACAACAAAGACGGAATAGGCAAGAAGCATCCCGCTGGCCCGCTGGCCTGTCAACGACACACCCACCGGATCGGTCACATGCTGGGAGTAATTCGTTATGTTTGCCGTTGTATTGGGGTAATCACCGTAGTCGTTGAATCCACCGACACGTCCGAAATTACTGCCCCAAGCTAGCCTCTTCGAGGTGATGGGGGTGCTGCCGGAGAACTGGTAGTTAAGAATCTGGAAAGCCCAATCCTCATCACCCAGCATAGGCCCACTGGGCCGGCTGATCGTGCGCGGATCTTTGGAGGGATAGTTGCGACTGTCGCTGCCCTGGTCATAAACGGAAATCGGAACTGTGGCCACGTGTCCCATTTCCGCATCAACCTGAGAGGGATTGGCCCATTGCATCGCGTAAGGGATGGTATTGTGTTCCGTGTCCTTCCATCCGGAAGCGGCCGTCACTTCTTCAGGTCCGGAAGCGAGGGTCACGAATTTATAGGTATCCCCATAGGATGCACCTCCCACATATGCATGGATTCCATCGCCGTCATAGGCCATATCTCCATACGGTGAACGGGTATCGGCGCCGACATTGCCGGGTGTCAGACGTGCATCTTGACAGATCGCAAAGATCGGATCTGACCGGCCGTCCGCGAAGAACCATTGCACCGTTGTGGGCACCGTTTGAGTAATGCCATTGTTGTCCATAATGTGATAACTCGACATGGTATAGGTAATCCGTGCAAAGTTGGTTCCCGTTAGCGTAATGGTCGTGGATCCCGGTATTCCTGACCCATTGCCACTCGAATAGTCACCGCCGTTGCCCGTGTGATTCTGCACAAACCCGTCACCGGAGAATTCAAGGTTTCCCCCCGTTCCATAATTCTCGGTTCCCGTGCAGGTTCGCGTCTGTCCGCCAATCTGGTAACTATATTGTCGGAGATAGCCGGTATACGGCGGAGCGATTGAATTCTGATCCACCATGACTGCGGAACGTGGTTGACCTGCACTATCCATCCACTGGATTTTATGCGAGGGATACCCATTGTCAGAAGTAACGGATGACACAGTTAGTGCGTCAGAAGGATTGACAGGTAACAGGCCAGCCACAAACAATGCCAGAACAACGGATCGGATCCGTTTGATCAATTGCAGCGAGAAATCAATTGTCTGATGTGCTGTGCGATCTTCGCTCACAACTGCAATTATACTCCTTATTGACCCCATTTCAATACAGGGTCAATGAGATTCCGCTCCTCAGCATCACTAACCCCTTCCCACCGGTCCTTAGGAGTGCCGACAGTGGGCTAAGTTATCAGCAGGATCCAGCGGCGCGATCCTGATTCCCGTCATTTCCCGAATCTTGCCCGACGTCCAAATTCCCGTTTCTCTTGTGCGGTCATCTGCTTGGCCAAATACATCGCCTGCGAGGCTGCGGAGCGGCTGGTATACTTGACCACGGCGAGGAGTTGCCGGGGTCGGTGAGAGCGGATATAACGGGCGCCGGTGTCGATTTGGTGAGCCGCAAAGCGGGCTGCAACATCCAGCGCGATGCCGGTGTAGATGCTCTTGTCCTCACATTCGATGAGATAGAGGAACCATGGCCGCCGCATCTTTTTGGGTGTCCAGTCTTAATTGCGGAGACAGGGGCATTTTCTCTACTCGGAAGGTTTCCAACTTGCGTCAGGATCATATTCCTCTATTTTCCTGACCAGATCCCCGGTCTTTGCGCCGAGGTTCTTCTGGTAGATCCTGCCCTGCTGGTTCACGATAAAGGTCATTACGCCTGAGTTGCCCCACTGGGCCGGGTACGCCAGAAAGGCAAACCCGGCAACCATATGGCTGTTTATAACATAATCGTACTTGCCCCCGGGAGCATGACGGCCTTGCTTCTTCAGGATCCTGAAAAAATAGCCATGGAAAGGATCATGCTTACGGTGGCTTGCGCTCACATCTTTCGCGGTGTAGCCTTCCTCGCATGCATGGGCCACCAAGGGTCCGAAAGGACTTTCCTCCTCGCCGGTTTTGATGGCCCAGAATAATCCGTCTTTCTTTCCGGAGGAGCTTTGAATCCTCTGGGCATATTCCATGATCCCGTTGCTGTCGTAATCCTTTTGAATGAATTCCCGCTGGGCACGGACATAGGCATGGCAGACCTCCATGGCGCTCAGTTCATTGTGGCCGATGCGACGGTTCTGGATCTCCTCCTTGCCGGAACGGCTGTCGAAAAACCATTGTGCGTTGGTCATGACAAGCGGTATGGGGAACGGCCAACGCTCATTTCCCAGAGTGAGCACCACCGTCGTATTATCCTGGGTTGACAGTCCTGCATACTCGCCGAAGTGCTGGGCGAGGTCGTGAAGTTCATTGGCGCGTTGCACCGGATCTGGATTTTCAAATTCATCCGAAACCGGACCAAGAAGCAGACGGACGGCATTGGTGTCCGCCGCTTTCACGGCATCCTGCAGGGCGGTGAGCGCCTGTCCGGGTGATCCGAACATCGCCTGTCTATCCCCTGCACCTGCGGAGGCGCCTGTTGTAATCAGAATCCCGATCAGCATGGCCGATGGCCCATGATGAAAAATGAAACGCATTCGATTGGTGGTGCTCATAATCTGTTTCCTCTCCCGTTCCCGGTGATGCCCGTCGCCGGAGGCGTGCCCGGTTCTCGTCTTCTTATGGATAATATCTCCTGTGAGTGGATCCTTGGCCACCGGTTGCCTCCCGGCTGTCGGCGCCCCGCTGACTGTCGATGGTGGCCTGTCTTCCGTTACCATAGCCCTGCACTGTTCCGGACGGGGTGGGTAAGGGAGCCGTCGTGCGTTGGTTTTCGCGTTGCCGTATGGCTTCCTGGGCGCGGCTAAGTTCCATTTGCCGATGTGCGGCGGCCTCTTCTGCCTGCCTTTGCGCACGAAGTGACTGCTGCTGTTCCGCCTGCTGTTGTGTGGCGGCCCGGATCCGTCTTGTTTCCTCCTGCCGACGGAGCGCATCCTGTTGCTTGGACAATTCCTCTGCCCGCCGTCGCTCTTCCAGTTGCCGCGCGACTTCCCCGGCGCGTTGTTGCTTTACTGCGAGCGCCTGTTCCTGGGCCAGCCGGCGCGTTTCGTTTTGGTGCTGGATCAGTTGATCCGCCTGGTGCTGCTGTTCTTCCCGTTGACGAGCCGCGGCCTCCTCTATCTGCCTTTGCCTCGCGACGGCTTCCAGTGATTGTGCATGCGTTGACGCTTCCATTGTAGGGCGGTTGCGTTCCTGCACTCGTAGGTCGGGTTTCGGAACCTTGGCGGGAACTGTGACGGTTGTGGATGTTCCTAAACTTGTTCGCCCCCGTCTCTGCTGATCGCTGATGAGAGAGGGATTCTGGTAGCTACGGATGATGCTTTCGCGGTTGGCCGATTCGCGATGCGCTTCCGCCAGCCGTTGGCGCCGTTGCACGACCTGATCCGGGGTTTCCTGTGCCGTTGCGGCAACGGGTGGACGATAGACGGTAAACGTGGTCGGCGATATCGTGGATCGCCTGATGGGGTCGCCTGCCCGTAGGGTGGCATCCACGATGGTCAACGGTCGCAGAACCTGGTGAGTGGCGGCCGTGATATGCGTGGCCGGCGGCCCGTCGTTGAAAACACGGTTGTCCTGATGCCGGTAACGGTTCCCGACTATGGTGGCGGATTGAAATATCCGTGACGACTGGTCCCCGCGGAAGCGATGGTTTCCCACGTTGGAACTGAAGAAGTGTGCGACCGGGACGAAGGTGTAAAAGGAAGGGATCAGGGCGAAGTCGAAATTCAGATCCACGGCGCGACCCTGGACGCACAGTCCCCGGTTGGGATCAAAGACGGCTTCAGGAGGCAGGGGTGCCCACCCGATGACTTCGTTGGAATACCGCCAGCAGACCCAGGCCGGTCCCCAGACATTTCCCGGATTCCAGAGCCAGCCATAGCGGGAGTGATGTCGCCAACGCCCGTAATGGAACGGCGCCCATCCCCAGGAGTAGGAAGAGCGCCAGGCCCAGCCGCTATCGGTATAGACCCAGTTGCCGCGATGGCAGTAGGGGCGCCAGTCCGAATGGAGTATGCTGGCCGTGGGTTGCCAGCACCAGTTGCCGTCCAGGTTGATCCAGGTACCGTATGGCGCCAGTCCATCGTAAAAGGTGGAATAATCGGCTGTATCCAATGGAGGAGCGGTCACGACGGGTGCCGTGACATCCATTTCCTGAACCATTTCCCGGGCTGGGACTTCGCTGGCTGTCTCAAGTCCGGGCGTGTCTGGCACTGATGTTTCGACGTCCTCCGCCGGAGTTTCCTCCAATACCGTGGCCTCGGTTGCAGCCGTCACGGGTTCCTGGGCGTGCCCGTGCCCGTTGATGGCCTTGATGGCGTCCGCCGACAATCCAAGATCACTCAAATAGATGATTTCCTCCTCGGTCAGGTTGTAGGCTGTTGGGGAGACCTGAACGTATCCAAGGAACGTTTTCTCAGCCATGCCGGTCTTGACCAGTTTGACGAGATCCTCGAATCCTTCAGAGGCGTAGACCCGTTCCCCGTACCCTAGAACGAGAAGGAATGTAAGGCAAGAGACCGTAATCCCGGGCATCATGATGGTTACCTCATAGCATGACTTTCAACTGTGATGTTATAGCAATGAATCGGTCCGGTAAATGAGAATGATGTCCTTTGCGTAATGATTATCACTGAAGAGGGGATACGACCTTCTCGCTGAAGACGCCTGCCAATCCGGGGACCTTGACACCTGTCGCACCGCCTTGGCTGGGGCGGCGGAGTACCTGCCGACAGCACGGGCGGACTTATCTCAATGCTTCACTCAGTACGCTCCGTCGATCCGCATGTTCGAACGGGGTATCTCACTGGCCCTTGATGATGGGGATTTTGAGAAAGCGCTTTCGCTGTGTGATGAAGCGATCACCCTCAGCCTGGGCAAGAGCTACGCGGCAAAACGGTCCTCGATTGAACGGATGATGTAGTGAGGAGACCTCGATCCTCATTAAATTTCCATAGAAGCACATCCGGACTCATAAAGGTACCTTCGTTCTCAAAGGGGCTGATACAGTCGCGTAATTTCAGGGCAACGCTTATTTGTTGATTGTTGTACCCACGTCAACTGAGTTTGCTACAGAGCCTGAGTCTCCAATGGGACCGCTAAACCCAAACCCTATAAATGTGCCATTGCCGGTTAGGTATTCCATAGTGAGGTTTTCGGGAGAAGAGGCCGGCGGTTGTCCAAAGCGCGCGACTATTTCCGCCGCAGTCGAACCTGTTCCGACACTAAGATACTTAAAGATTCCCTGCCGATTAAAGTCGCTTCCGGTTATGCCCACAACAGTGTCGGCATCCGAAAACTGACCATTGCCGTCAGTGTCGGAGAATACAATCTGGATGCCCCATGGAGTTGTCGGGCCATAGTTGATCACTCCGATTTGGGGGGCACTGGGAGTTGTAAATGAATCGGGTTTTCCATGAGCAGCCTTCACAGCGGCATAAGTATCTCCTAGCTGGACTCCGCCGACCGATACCGCTGGGACATATGTTCCAGAGAATGAACTTGCCGCGGAGCCTGGAACGGGTTGAGATTCAGCGGGATTGCCGCCACTGCCGCCGCTGTCACACCCGCACATCATTCCAACTGCTAAAGCCAGCAACCAATACATGTGTTTCATTACGTTACTCCCTTTTCGTTGAGCCGAACTCTAATCCCAACCGCTTTGCCAGTCCACCCAGTTTTTGCTGGCGCCATATTCAAGTCAAGGTTGTGCCAGAGTATGAGCCGGCGGTATGGTGCCGAACCGATAATTCAAAGCGGCCGGAGGCCTGTAATGAGTGTTCGGATTGGCGATAAGGACAACGGTACCAAGGCGAGGGTACCTGAAAGTACTCAAACGGGCGCATAAGGTACCTTCGTTCTCAAAGGGGCAGATAACATCCTATGGAGGGAGAGAACTCCATCAAACGACGGGATTCTGCCCACACACAGCATTACAGCTTTCCGATGCCCCGGTGACGGCATTGTGCCACTACCACAGTCACAAGCAACAGGGTTCCGAGTGCGCAGACGATTGCCGCTCCCGTCGGCAAATCGAGCGTGAACGAACTATAGAGGCCAATGAGGCTTCCCAGTGTCGCTGTTATCCAGCCCACGGCAAGGCGTGCCACCAGGGAATCCACCAGGAAACTGGCACACACCGCCGGCACGATCAGGTATGAGAACACCAGTAGAACGCCCCCGATGTGCACGAAGCTAGTCACCACAAGTCCGAACAATCCGTAGAACAGAAAATCCCATAGGCGGACACGAATCCCCTCATTGATGGCACGGTCAGGCTCGAACGAGATCCGCAGGAACTGCTTGCGGAAGAAGAAATGCACTGCCCCAATGGCCACATACAGGGCGAATGTCCTGCCCACTTCCACCGGACGTACCAGCAGTACATCACCAACCAGCGTCCGGCGAAGTTCTTCGTTCCCTTCCGGGTTTCGGCTCAGCAACAGCAGTCCCGCTGCCGCCGCCACCACGTACACGATGCCGATCAAGGCCTCTTGCGGCACACGATGTTGCGTGTTTCTTGTCAGAGTGAATACCGCAGCACCGAATAGCGTCAAGCCAAGTGACCAAAAATACGAACCCGGACCATCAAGGTCGCATCCCAGCAAAACGGCAACACACGTACCTAATGCGGCCATCTGCGCCAAGGCCAGGTCAACAAAGATTATTTCCCGCCGGACGATGTGCAGTCCCAGGTAGACCAACATACCGGGCAGCAAAAGACAAGCGGCCAGGGGCCACTTCATAATGCTAAGAGCTTCGAGCATGGAATACGTTTCCTTTCCTGAAGAATTTTCAAGGTTTCTGTTGTTCAAAGGCTTTGGCAATGGAATTCACGAGGGTATCCACCAACTCGATGTAACCCCCCTCTGTTCCTTTAACTCCTCCTGGAAACTGCGCCACATCCACTACCGTGGCACCGGTGTCCTGGGCCACCATCTCCGCAGTCTTGCGATCCAGATATGGCTCCACGATGATCACCGCTATGTGTTCTGCCTTCATGACCGCCTTAACATGAGCCAGATTAGCCGGTGTTGGGGGAATACCTGGCTTAGGCTCAAGAAACAGGTCTATCTTCAGCCCGAATCGTTCGCCGAAATAGACCCATGAGTTGTGATAGGTCGCGATGCGTTTGCCGTGGAACGGTGCCAGACGCTTCTGCCATTTGGCTATCTTCACGTCCAATCGATCAGTGAACTTCGCAAGATTTGCCCGATAGTAATCCGCAGACTGGCTGTCGAGTTGGCAGAAGGACTCACACACCTCCCTTGCGGCGATCTTCCCGTTTACCGGATCAGTCATGAAATGCGGATTCCCCGCCGCATGGATGTCACCCTTGGAGCGGTCCAGCGTGGCGGGCACTTCGAGCATCTGAACCCCTGTCGCACACTGAACCCGTCCGGGTTGGCCCACATCGAGCTTTGGGTTTCGCCCCCCGTCCAGCAGCGGCGGCAACCAGCCGGTCTCCAGTTCTGCGCCACCCTCAATGAGCACATCCGCCCGGTTCAACTTCATTATGAAACTGGGTTTCGCATCTACGAAATGCGGGTCTTCGGTGGGTTTGCCAAGCGTGGCGACAGTGACATGGTCACCGCCGATTTCTCGGGCAATCGCACCATATTCCGCCGTCGTGGCAACCACATTCAGTTTCGCATAAGTACAGAACGGCAAAGTCGTCACCACCACCAGAACCAGTATAATCGCTTTCATTTTCTTGTTTTCCCCTCTCTTGAATGATTTGTTTAGAATTTGTGTGCGGCATGGGAGCCAAGCATGAACTCCACCTGACACCAGACCGACTCTTCATTTCCGAACCGGTCGCCATGATCGAAGTTGTACTGGAGCCTGACTTTGGAGAACTCTGAAGGATACCACGTCAGGTTAGGGGAGACGCGATCCCGCATGCCTCGATAGATATCGTTCTGATCAAATTGCCCTTTGTTTCCATTAACATACTCACCTCTCAGGCCGACGGCCCATCCCTCTTGGAATCCCCATAGCACTTGCGAATATAGCCCCCAATCGCTTAGCGTTTCAGCCGTCAGAGCATTCGTGGGATCGGCACCAGCCTCGTAGTCGCGATGAAGAGCTTCGGTCTGCCAGGAAACAAAGGGGAATCCGCCGTGTGCTTTGGGGGATTTCCATTTCCAGTAGGCGTCGGCCCCGTAGATGCGGGTTTGAGTATCGGAACCACTGTCGTTCGGCCCGACTGCGCCCGAAACCCCCAAGACCAGTGTTTGCGCATCCGTCAAATCGAACGATGAGGCGATCCGAGGTACATACAGCAGATCCCCGGCCCCGCCGAGATTCCTTTCGACAGGGGTTCTTCCATGGGTTGCATCAATCGTGGGATCACGAAAACTGAACGCCGTGCCCCCTTCCCCGTTGAATACTCCCAGAGTCACCTCCGTGTAGAAAGGCAGCGGCGTGAGCCACGATAGTTGCGTACCCACGTTCCTGAGCCCTTCCCCGCCAAACATCCGGTTGAGCACCAGAGGCTCATCCACAAACGCCCAGGCATGGGGGTGTTGGGCGTTTTGCCTGCCAAATGCGGCGAAGAACTGCCCAGCCTTGAGTTGGAGGTTGCCGGGCAGTGAGGTGGTCTGAAGGTATGTCTCTTCCAGCTCAATTTCCGTTTCGTTTGCCTGATCAAGTTTCAACACTATATTCGCAAATCCTTTAAGGTAGGGATCCACGGCACCATCCAGTGAAAGTTCCGCGTTGCGAAGCGAGAATCCCCGTTGCTGGGGATCATGGTCGCCCAATTCTAGTTCATCGGCTGGATGCGGTGCAGTTGACCCACCCCCATCTATTACCGCATCGAAACTCATGTTCATATAGGACGAACCAGCCCTGACGGACGCTGCGGCGGGAGCAGCCGGAATAGTCTCCGACAATTTTCTTTCCAGAGCCTCTGTGCGTGTGCGTAATTGTTTGAGTTCCTCGACTATATTGGTTGTTAAACCGTCGTATGCTCCATGGCCGACAAGCGGCGGCAGCAGAGTCATCAGTGAAACGAATAAGAAAAGTTCTCTTCTCACGAATATCTCCTGTTTCCCGAAGGAAAATTAAAAGGACAATACGGATAAAGCGATCCGTGACGCATTTCGTGTAAAACCTGACCTATTGAACTGTCAGGCGTCAGGAGGGCCGCGCGCCTGAGCGGTTGCACTCAGGGGGGCAGAAGGAGTCGGTGACTGAGGAAGATCGATCCAGACAAAAACGAGGGCTTTCGCAACTGGCTCAACATGTGGAACCGTTGTGACAACAGGTGTATGCGCAATCTGGCAGATCAAGCACTGCCCAGTGCCGTGAGAATCGTGATCGGCAGTGCAATGTGACCGGTGTACGACCAGGACAAGCAATGCGCCTGTCATGAACAGCAAACTCAAGAAAACTGGAATATATCGTTTCTTTTTCACAGCAATCGGATCAATTTCGAGAACCTACGCCTTTTCCCTATTGCTGTCAACCGGCTCGCCACGCCGCCACGCCGACTCGCCATGCCAGTACCGTGGGTACGAAGCCACCCCGAAGATGCTGGGTGCTGATCAGAGCTGGCAGATCTGGACAACGGATCCAAGCGGCGTGAGGATCGAGTTCCATAATTCAAAGCGGCCGGAGGCCCGTAATGAGAGCTCGGATTGGCGATGAGGACAACGGCACCAAGGCGAGGGTACCTTAAGGGCTCATACGTGCTTATAAGGTTCAACGGCACGATATAAGGGCAGGGACCAGACAGCGATCTGTGCCGTGTGTGCCGTTGGTGCCGTTCAAATATGAGACACCATGCTTGTCGGGTTTGTCGGGCGTGTCAGTGTGTCGGGTGCAGAAAACGCATGACGATCAGGCCGTTTCGCGCCAGAAACCGTTACAAACCAGTTCACCTACTCAAAATACAACGGCACACTCGGCACCAACGGCACCACGAATCCGGTACATCTGGACTGGAAACCGGTACAAATGTACTGATTTCAGGTCCTGTTGTACTCGGTTCGGTGCAATTGAACGCGTTTATTGAAGCAAGGAGGGGGTCAGAACGGCAGTTCATCCTGCTGAATCGAACGGTGAGGCCGGTGGGGATTACGTCTGACGGGTCTATCCTGCTGAGCCTGCCGGTTGGCCAGACGATCAAGGCGGGCCAGTTCCCGCTGTATTTCGGTCAAGTTCCACTCCAGGTTGTTCACCATGTCCTCCAGATCGATTTTGACTCCCCGGACAAAGTTGGGGTTCCTGGTCCGGGTTTCGAAGTCCCACGCCACATCCCTGCGCATGTTCCGTATCTCGCGCTTCGTGGCTTGGGAAGAAGCCTTGAGTTGCTGGGTCAGTCTGCGGATCAGGGAAATGGGACTATGGTCGCCCAACCCCGCTTCGCCGTTGTCGCACCGCGCGAGGATGCTGTGGAGGGCATTCAGATCATGGCGGCGATAGGCGTCCTGAGCCTCGTGCCAAAGCGCCTTGCGGACGTCTGTCATCTGGCCGTGATGATCAGGGTGAAGCTGGCGCACGATGCTGCGGTAGACTTCTTTGACTGATTTCTGGTCGGGATGCGGACGATGTGAATCACGTGACGGCAGGCGTAATCCGGTTATTCTCTCAAAGAACTCGCTGAAATCGTCCCACTGGCCGTTGGGAATATCCTCGAAATCATCCCCGCCGAAGATATCGTCCAACTCCAGATCATCGTCATCAAAGATGTCATCAGATTGGTTGCCTTTGGCATGGGATTGATGGCGATGGGTTTCGGCCTCCTCGAATTGACGGTCCTCTTCCTGCGCCTCGTCGGGGTGGGCATGCCGCCACAGGACTTTCCGGTAGGCGGCGAGTTCGGAGAGCCGGTAGCGTTCGGCCATGGCTTGCATCTCATATATGAAGGCCCTCTTTTCCTCAAGGGCGTGTTGCAACTCCCGCTGCCGGGTGAGGAGATGACCAAAGGTCCGGTGAACCCAGGAACGGAAGCCGGGGACATCCTGTTCGTGATAGCGCTTGATCTGGTTCTTGAGCTGGTCGAGAGCACGTTCCGCCTTGTGGTGCGCCTGCAAGGCTTTCTTGCGGAGAGAACGGGTGTCGAGCCGAATAAGGTCCTTGCGGCGGCTCTGGACCGGCTTGAGGGGTGTTTGCGCCCGGGGGCCGGGTTTGGTTGTGTCGTAAACTGTGCGCCGTGACTTCATATGAATCGGGCAGACTGTGCCAAAGAGTAAGCCGGGGGACAAGCGAATGAAAAGGTTCTGCCTGGCAGGTTGAGAACGATGAAATGGCCGGAGGCGGACGGTTTGAAACCAGGACTGGTGTATTCGTCAGGTAAAAAAGGGCCCATGCCCCTTCGTTCACGCCACCCTGCGTTCCGCCCGACAGTCCCTGCATTCGGCATGTGCCCGGACCCGCGTGTGCCATATCGGTTCCCGTAACGAATAATAGCGCTTGCATGGCAATTTTCGCAGGAATACCATCTCGATATAGGAGTTGTGTGCGTCCTGATATTGAACAGTTCGCCACATCCAGATTTGCCTTGTGCAATTGGCTCGAGATCATGTGGTTTGACGGGGCGGGGCCGGTAGCGTAGAAGGCGCTGATGGCAAGAGTTGTCAGAATTAACGTGGTGGTACAATGTGATGATCTGAGGATATAATCGGGAAGGGAGCCGTCATGATACACACCAGTCTTTGCGATCTGTTCCGGATAGAAATCCCGATCATTCAGGCGGGCATGGCGGTGTTCACATCCGCCGAATTGGCCGCTGCCGTCTCCAACGCGGGCGGACTTGGCAGTCTGGGCGCAACCTTCAGAACGGGCGCCGGCTTTCGAACGCAACTGGAACGAACCCGCGAACTGACCAACCGCTCGTTCGCGATCAATTTCATCATGCAACCCAACCTGCCTAATGAGGAGGCCTTTGCGATCGCCCTTGCCGCACGGCCGCGTGTGATGGCGTTCGCGCTCGGAGACCCGGGTGATTACGTCAAGCGGGCTCACGATGCGGGCATCCTGGTCATGCACATGGTCACGACGAGAAAACAGGCGGAACAAGCGGTAGCCCGCAAGGTGGATGCGATTGTGGCCCAGGGCAGCGAAGCCGGCGGCTTTGGTGGCATCGTGTCGAGCTTGGCGCTGATCCCGCAGGTCGTCGATGTAGCCGGGCCGATCCCGGTGCTCGCGGCGGGCGGTATTGCCGATGGGCGCGGGTTCGCAGCAGCGTTGATGCTGGGAGCACAGGGCATCAACATCGGCACGAGGTTTCTGGCCTCTGTTGAAGCCCCGATCAGCGCCGAGTGGAAAAAGGCGATCCTGACGGCTAAATCCGAAGACACGCTGCAATTCGACATCTGGCCAGCTGTGTTTCCGCCTCGCGCCGGGGGGTATCCCGTCATTCCCCGGGTGCTGTCTTCGCCGTTTATCCGCCAGTGGGAGAACCGGCACGACGACGCACAACGCGACGCACAACATCTGCAGGATCAGATCAGTGCTGCGATTGCGGCGGGCAAGCTTGGCGAGTTGTTTCCTTTTGCCGGGCAAACGGTCGGCTTGATCGACGAAATCTTACCCGCAGCAGAGATCACCCGGAAGATCGTCGCAGAGGCCGAGGAAGTGATGCGGCGCATGATGAAGTCTCTGGTCTAGCGAGCAAGAGGCGACTATACCCGTTTCACCCCCTACTTTGTCGACGTTGCTCCTGCCTCTTTGCAGAGGAGTTCGATCAGCGGGGCGGGATCGGATAACCCGTGCGGATGGTGATTGCCGCCTTCCTTAGGGAAGGTCTTGAAGCGGCCGCCCGATTTCTCCCAGAAGTCGACGACGAGTTTGGCGTTGTCGACGTAAGGCACGGTCTTGTCGGCAGTGCCGTGCACGGAGATCAGGAACACGCCGTTCTTGACGGCTGGCGCGAAGCCGTCGGCCGGACGAATGGATTTCTCCTTGGCTTCATCGTCGGAGGCGAACTTGAACTCGGTCTTGTAGAGGTTCCAGTCTTTGCCGCTACCTCCGCCCTTTGATGTCAAAGGGAAGCCGCCAGGCCAGGAGCGGATATCGCAGACGCCGTTATCCAGGTAGAGCACGCTGATACGGTCGGGATGCAGGCGTGTCCAAGCGTTCACATAAAGCCCGCCGCGCGAGATGCCAAGCAGGGCTGGCCTGGCCGAGAGGCCGCGTTTGCCGTGGAGTTCTTCGTAGACTTTCTCCCAGACGGCCATGGCGCGAGGTGAGCCGAATTGGTTACTGACGTTGACCCAGGCGACGTGCCAGCCCTTGGCGACGAGGCCGTCTTCCAGAGAGCCGAGGTGGCCGGCGAATTCACCAACCCAGAGCCAGGGTTTGCCGGGCGCTGGCTGAGCCGGCACCTTGAGCCCCATTGTCCTGCCCTCAATGGTGATATACTCGACAGCGGGCAGGGGTTTATTCTTTGGAGCGTCTACGGCGAAACCTTGCGGCGACCCATGTAGCAAACTCAGAAAAAAGACATACACAATATTCATAGATGATTCCTTTCTGGAATGATTGAATGACATCAGACTAAAGAGCGCGGTTCTGATTGCAATCAAATTGATGCGGTGAACGGAGGAGGAGCAGGTGAAGCTCGATGGCTCGCTCTACGGGTTCCTTGGAGCAACCAACCCCGTGGGCGGCTCAACCGTAGTCCATGCTCCAAGGAACCTGTGGGTAGGCTCAAACTGTGTGCATAGTCCGCTTTTAGTGGCGGGGGAATGGTTGTACAGCCAATTATTGGTGCTGCTGAGGTGCCGCTGGGGCGTCCCCACGGGTTGTTTGGAGCAATGCCGACCGTGGGCGACGCTATCAGCAGGATCCAGCGGCGCTTTCCTGATTCCCGTCATTTCCCGAATCTTGCCCGATATGGGACTCGTAAACAAAGTGAGCGGCACTGCGATCATCGTCGCCCAGTGCCGCTCAGGTTCCGGAGAGCCTCCAAAAGGTCAGCTTAGTTTATCCAATTTTTACTGGCCGGAAGCCGGCCTTGGCTTAGCTGTGCCTTTGTCTCTCCCTACGCCGACATTATACCGCTGCCGGACACCGGCGTCTATGGGGCGCGTTAATGTTTTCTTATGGAACTTCTCCCTCATAAGCGTATTCTGTGGTCAATCTTATTGAGTAACAAAAGGAGCCAACATGCCGAACATCGCCAAAGTTCTGAGAGAAGAAATCGCCCGTATTTCAAAACGGGAAGCCAAATCAATTTCAGCGCCGATCCGCAAAGCAACCGCGAAGCTGAGACCTGATGTCGCCGACCTGAAGAACCGGATGGCGGTAATGGAGAAGGAAGTCAAGCGGCTCAACCTGCTGGTTGTCAATCTGGTGGCAGCCCAGCCAGCTCCTGCCGAAGTTCCCGAGGAGGGCAGGGCCTGGATATCAGGCAAAGGGGTCAAGACCCTGCGCCGGAAGACGGGGTTGTCGCAGAAGGAATTCGCCACGCTTACCGGGGTTTCCCCGCGCGCTGTCACGCTATGGGAGAGCAAGCCGGGCATGCTGAAACTCCGTGATGAGCCCAAGGCGGCCCTCATGGCGGTCCGGGGCATTGGCAAGGCGGAAGCCCGGAAAAGGCTGGAGGCGATGATTAAGCCTGCCAAGAAGGTTCGGAAAGTTGCAAGGCGCGGCAAGGCTCGCAAGCTCGCTGATCCTCGGCACTGACGGTTTTGCAAAGGAGGAGAGCGTGAATAGTGTTGTGAAGTTGTCGGCTGTCGCGGTCATACTGGCATTGGGTATGATCTTTTCATCGTCCCTGTTGTCCAGGTTGTTCGTGAGAATTAGACATGAGCAGGCCATCACGGTCAAGGGATACGCGGAGAAAGATGTCACGTCAGATGTCGGAAAGTTAGTGTCCACTTGTACGGCAAGAGGGGCCAGTCTGAAGGAGTCCTACGGCAAGTTGCAGGAAAGCAGGAGTGCTGTGGTGGCGTATCTCAAGCGGGTGGGGTTCGGTGAGGCGGAACTAGGCTCGGGAACCATTCAGACCTCGAAGATTCCCAAGCGGGATGCGCAAGGAAAAGAAACCAACGAAACAGAATACTATGACCTTTCTCAGCTCGTCACCGCCACGTCCGGCAATGTCAGGCTGATCCGAGACGCTTCTACCGGCATAACCGAATTAATAAAGGACGGGATTGACATACGAGCCGAGAAGCCCGAGTTCCTCATCTCCAACCTGAAGGATACCAAACTGGGACTACTTGCTGAAGCGACGGCGGACGGTTACCGACGTGCAGTCGCGCTTGCCGACAACAGCAAGGGCAAGGTAGGAGCTTTGATCTCTGCGCAACAAGGGGTTTTCCAGATAACCGAAAGGAACTCCACGGACACTTCCGGGTGCGGTGAGTACAACACCTCGACCATTGAGAAGACGGCTAAAGCCGTAGTGACGCTCGAATATGCAATCGAGACGAACAAATGAGTGGAATTTATCGTCTCTAGGCATAGAGACGTATAACGATCTCATGGCGATGTGACACCTAAAAAGGAGCCCCTTGGCGCTCCTTAAACTTCCACTCTACCAGCACTTCCCTGGGTTCTGGTCCTCCAATGGGAGGCCCGTTCCAGGGTACTTTCCAGTACCGACAATCCATTGCCATCCACGACCAGCGTAGCCGGTTCCATGCTTCCATACCCGGCCTGTTCCTCGCAGGTCTTGTAGCAGTCTTCTGGTGTCCGGACATACACGTCGGTCGTTGCAGGGGCCGGCTGCATGCAGAACCCCAGAAAGAATTCATGTCGTTTTTTCATTGGCTCCTCATATGTTCATTGCAATTGAAAGGAAGGATGCTTCCTCTCTTTTCCGTTTCAACTCTTTCAGGTTATTCTCCCGCCATGTGCCTGCCGTAAGGCCGGAAAGCAGATCCAGCGCACAGCCATAACAGTGAGTCTCGCTTGCCTTCAGGAATCCACCACACCCTCCCAGGCAGGGGTGGATGAACCGGCCGCGCGGTCGTTTCCGCCACCATGAGTTACTCATGGATTCCTTCCCGCAAAGGCATAGACGATGCCGTCCCCGAACCCCAATGCCTGCTGGCAGGCTTCGAGCGTAGATCCCGTGGTCGCCACGTTATCGACGAAGAAGTAGCAGGTGTTGGTTGCCGTCAATGGCCCCGCGATCCTGATCATAATGCACTTATTTGCAGGGTAGGTCATCGGGCGGCCCCGGTCTATGGGGTAAAAACACTACAGAAAGTCGCGTGGTGTAATGATGCAGGGTGGTGTTCCACCATTCCAGTAGGGTTACACCCTATAGCTTAAAGACATCCCATCTCGTACCGTGTCCCTTACCGCCAACTAACTTTGGAGTCAGGAAACAGAGATGGATGTGTGCGATGAATTCGAGAAAACTTATGGCAGTCGTGCTGGTTACTCTTGGAATCGCTGTGCTTGCCTACTCAGGTGTATCACGCAGAACCAACGGAAATTCTATCGCGATCGGTCCCGTGTATGCGGGGACCACGCAAAGCCACTTCATCCCTCCGGTCATCGGGGCGGTCGCACTGGTTGGAGGGATTCTGTTGCTGGTCGTTGGATCCAAATCAGTCTGAATAAATAAGGAGCAGGTAGCATGAAGGGTTCAGTACAGGTCGTGAAGGGTCGGGTCGAGGAAGCGGCGGGCGCACTGGTGGGTAACGACAAATTGCGCGACAAGGGCCAGACGGACCAGTCCGTGGGGCATATCAAGCAAGCCGTCGAAAAAGGCATCCGGAACATCGAGAAGTCCGCCATGAAGGTCCTCAACAAAGCGGGCAAGTAGCGCCCGCGCTGATGTGGAATTGGTTTGTTGCCGGATCGAGAGTTCAGAACGGGCGTGTGGCTCCCATACCCCTGCGAAGGAACCGGTACCTCTGTTATTTACCCTGCCAATAATGCCTCCATATGTTATAGCGCGCTGGCGGTGTTTATTAAGGAGTGGACGGTTTGTGGGGGCGGGAGACAACTCCATACTCGACAGGGCAGGCATTCGGCGCAATCATGGCAGCCAGTAATCAGACTGTTCATCGATCATGAAACCCAAGGGCAAACGAATTCACCTGATGGAGCGAGTCAGCCGTATGGTTCGATTGAATCCCGATGGAGAGGAATGGGAAAGCGGCTATTGGCCTCTCTCTGAACCCCAAGCCCGGCAACTCATTGGGGGCTCAATACTCTTCCACAAGAAGCAAAAAGAGCCGTCTTTCTTCGGCGGCATTATTTTGAATTACCGCATTCAGGATAAGGGTGAATTCAAGGGGCGGGTCATATTCAAGTTTCAGTATCAGGCTGATCATCGGAACGTTTCGGCTGATCGCAAAGGCTGGAGGCAGGAGATGAGGATTGAGAAAGGAGACTGACCATGGACAAGGTGGAAAAGACGGTGAAGTTCAAAGTCGAGAAGGAAACCAAGAACACAGTCAAATACAATGAGGTTCCGGCGGAGGGCCAGCCGCCCATCATCGGGACCCTTTATGTCCAGAAATGGTTTGCTGGCAGTGCCCAGGAAATTGAAGTGACGATCAGGAAGTAGACGAGGTTTGTGCGTAGACTCCTGATGCTATGAAACTCTATCTGCTACGCCACGGAAGTGCGGTCGAAATCGGGGAACGAGGCGTTAAGTTGGACGAGGAGCGAATGCTCACCCGGAAGGGGCGTGAATGCACGGCGGAAGTCATTCGCGCCTTGCGAAATGTGTGCCGGCCACAATGTATATGGACGAGTCCGCTCGTTCGGGCGCGCGAGACTGCTGAGATCGCCCGCGAAGTTCTGGCGACAGAGGCGCCGCTCACAAGCCTGGAACATCTACTCCCGGGCAGGGGTGCGGCGAGGCTCTTGCGGTGGCTCTCGACCCGCAAGGAGGATTCCTTAATGCTCGTCGGTCACATGCCGGATCTGGCTGTCTTGGCCGCTTCTCTTGCTTTGAGTGTGCAGTCCGAGGGCATTGCTCTCAAGAAATCCGGTGTCTGTTGTATTGAGTTTGAGAAAAGGATCAGGGAAGGCGAAGGCCATCTCGCGTGGCTGGTTACCCCGTCCCTGCTTTCGCTGGCAAAGACAGGAGACAGACGATGAAGAAAAGAGCCTTTCCATTATCCAAGGTGTATCAACTGCTTGAGACGGGTCCAGTGGTGCTGGTCACGACCTCCGCCAAGGGGCAGGCGAACGTCATGACGATGGCGTGGCATACCATGATGGACTTCGAGCCACCGGTCGTTGGGTTTGTGATGGGTGAGCAGGCCCTCAGTTTCAAAACCCTGAAGGCAACGCGGGAGTGCGTGATCAATCCATTCATCACCGTGGCAAGGGCAAGTTCATGGTGGCCGGCAAGACCATCACCGTGCAATCCAAGATGAAATAGGCGGTTGGACATCCTTATGATCACCGCCATTCAAGGATGGCGTCGTCTGTGAGGTCGGGGGGCCAGTCGGGTTCACTGCTCTCTGCGATAATGGCGTCCATCAGGCGGATACATTCGCGGGTTTGGTGACAATTCTGAAAAAGCGGACAGTGCCTCCATTTCGCTGATGCCGGATGCCGTGGCTGATGCGGAGCGTTTTCTGAAAGAACACGGCGAAAAGCAAAGTCTGGATCGGCTGGATAAAGTGCAGCGGCTAATCGAAGGATTCGAGACCCCTTACGGGATGGAGCTCCTTGCGACGGTGCACTGGGTATCCATGCACGTTGAAAATCCGCCCGCCTCGGTAGAGGAAGCCATTCCCCGGGTTCAAGAGTGGAGTTCCCGCAAGGCGGAGTTGTTTACTCCAAATCATATTCAGAAAACCTATAAGCGATTACTGGAATGCGGCTGGCTCAACTGAGACGCTGTGGTTGGTTGTAGCCAGTACCCCCGCAGCCGACAGACTTTTCAGATGAAAAAGGATGCGAAGTAAACCTGCCGCTGGAGGCGAGTCCAGGATCATAGCGTTAGGCGATCAGCCGTTCCCGGTGATGTTGCAGGAAAGCCTGGGATGGAGTGAAGGTGAGGGGGAGGGTAACCGCATGGTTTTCGAACGGCTGGAACTGCTGCTGGAATGCCTTGTTGGTGTGGTGTTCCTTGAGTTGAGGACTGAAGATCAGGTGGAATTGCTCGTCCAGAGAAATCAGGTGGGCATCGAAGGCCGCATCAAAGGTTGCCGATAGACAGAGCCCATTCGTCGGGTTCAACCGGTTGTCCTTAAGGGCAAAGCGTGGCTCGCGGCATCCCACTGTTGATCTGGGAAGAAAACATCCCATTTGCCTCTAAGCGCATCCTTGCCTTTTCGGCATTCTTGCGGCACATTGCTGTCTTTGTTTGATTGTCACGGAGCCATATGCTGACAGCGTACCACGCTAAATACTATGCCCACGAGCTAATGAGGCAAGGCGGGCAGGGAGTCGAGCGGCTATCCAGATCGTTGTTTGATTCGGCTGTTGATTTGAATCCCCACCAGATCGACGCCGCTCTCTTTGCGCTTCGTTCTCCTTTGACCAAGGGTGTGCTGTTGGCCGATGAGGTTGGACTGGGCAAGACGATCGAAGCCGGGCTTGTACTGTGTCAACTCTGGGCGGAACGGAAACGTAAACTCCTGGTCGTCTGCCCGGCGGCTCTGCGTAAACAGTGGGCGCTTGAACTGGAAGAGAAATTCCATCTCCCCTCGATCATTTTGGACGCCAAAACCCTGCATGACGCACTGAAAACTGGCATTGTTAACCCTTTTGACCGCAAGGAAGTGATCATCACCTCCATGCATTTCGCCGCCCGGAATGCCGAGGGAATCAAGGCGGTGAAGTGGGATTTGGCTGTCATTGATGAAGCGCATAAACTCCGTAATGCCTACCGGGAAAGCAACCGGATCGGCCAGAACATCAGGTTGGCGCTGGAGGATGTACGGAAAATACTTCTGACGGCTACCCCGCTTCAAAATTCCCTGCTGGAACTTTACGGGCTCTGTTCCTTGTTGGATGACCGGATTTTTGCCGATGTTCCCTCCTTCCGGTCGCAGTACATGAACTCCGATGCGGATATCCCGGGCCTTCAAACCCGCCTGGGTTCTTTCTGTAAGCGCACTCTCCGTGAACAGGTACAGGAATATGTGCCCTACACGAACCGCAAGCTGATGACCCGTCCCTTCGAACCAACCAGTCAGGAGCAGCAGCTTTACAATGCCGTATCAGCCTTTCTGCAGCGCAAGGACACCTATGCGATGCCGTACCGGCAAAAGCATCTGACGGCGTTGATTGTCAGGAAGTTGCTGGCCTCTTCCCCGCTGGCAGTAGCGGGAACACTTGAGGCTATGCGAAAGCGTCTCGTTGACCTGTTGGAAACCAACACGGATACCCCCATCCTTGAAACCCTGGTGAAGTCTGAGGAACTGGAAGAGGAGATCCTGGAAGAACTGCTCGAGGATGAGCAGGAACTACTGGAATTTGAAGGGGAGCCGACCGCCAGCGCTCCGCCTGTTGATAAGGTCCGCTTGCAGGCTGAAATTGCTGAACTGGGCCGGTTCATCGAATGGGCGAATGGGATCGGGGTGGATACCAAGGCGAAGGCACTACTCAAAGCCCTGCAAATAGGCTTTGAGCAGATGCAAATATCCGGGGCGGCACGCAAGGCGGTCATCTTTACCGAATCCCGTCGCACCCAGGAGTATGTGAAGGCGTTTCTTGAAAGCCATGGCCATTCCGGGCAGGTGGTTGCCTTTAATGGAACCAATTCCGGATCGGATGCCTGCGCCTTTTACGAAGACTGGAAGAAAGCCAACCGCGCCACAGGTCGGCTCACAGGCTCCCGTGCGGTGGATATCCGGACCGCTTTGCTCGACCGTTTCCGTGAGCAGGCCGATATCCTGGTGGCGACCGAGGCCGCCGCTGAAGGGGTTAACCTTCAATTTTGTTCGTTGGTGATCAATTTTGACCTTCCCTGGAATCCACAGCGCGTGGAACAGCGGATCGGGCGCTGTCACCGCTATGGCCAGAAGCATGATGTGGTCGTCATCAACTTCCTGAACCAGAAGAACGAAGCCGATTGCCGTGTGTACGAGTTGCTGGAGCATAAGTTCCACCTTTTTGAAGGCGTGTTCGGCGCTTCTGATGAGGTGCTTGGCGCCATCGAATCCGGCCTCGATTTCGAGCGCCGCATTCTGGAGATTTATCAGGAGTGCCGCACCCAGGAGGAGATCAAGGCCGCGTTCGACCGGCTTCAGGCGGAGTTTGAAGAAAGCATTCAGGCCCGCATGACGGATACACGCCGCGCTTTGCTGGAAAACTTCGATGCCGATGTCCATGAGCGCCTTCGCGTTCATCTTATGGAGTCGAAGGAATTTCTGGATCGGTTTACCCGCATGTTTTGGGCATTAAGCCGGTTTGTACTCGACCGGAAGGCTCAATTTGATGATGACGAGCTGAAATTCAAACTCATCGAATCGCCGAGGGAGGATGTTTCCCTTGGTGAATTCCACCTGATCTCAAAAAAACATGCCAACCCTGCGGGGGATTTTCTCTACCGCCTGTCCCACCCCCTGGGGGAATATGTCGTTCAATCCGGGCTTCAGGCGGAGACGCCTGGCACCGAGGTTGTGTTCGATATCTCACACCATTCCGTTAAACTCTCCCAGGTTCATGCTTTAAAGGGCAAGTGTGGTTGGTTGGCACTTGACCAGTTGACGATTGAGACCTGTGACACGGAGGACTATCTCCTGTTCTCCGGATTTGACGATTCCGGCAGGGCGATCAGTCAGGAGGAATTGGAGCAACTTTTCCAGTGCGACGGTAAAATGGGCGGTCCCGTCAATCTGCCTGCGGACAAGGCCAGTCGCCTGGAAGGGGAAACTGAACGCCACGCTCAGGGGGTGGCCGGCCAATCCCTGGAGCGGAACAACGTCCATTTCAATGAAGCCCGGGAGCAGCTTTACAAGTGGGCGGAGGATATGGAGTTGGCCGCCCAGAAGGATCTCCAACTGACCAAAGAGCAGATTAAAGGCCTCAACCGCGATGCCCGCAAAGCCGTTACCCTGCAGGAACAGGAAGCTATCCAACTGAAGATTCAGGAGTTGGAGAAGAAGAAACGCCGCCAGCGCCAGAGAATTTTTGAAGCGGAAGACGAGATCGAACAGAAGCGAGATCTCATGATCGTGGAACTCGAGAGGAAAATTGCCCGGAAACTGACTTGCCAAAGATTGTTCTCAATCCGGTGGAAAGTGATATGATCAAAACCTTTTGAGGTTTCGAAATTCAGGAGGAGTTTTGATGGCTACCAAACTTGACCAGTTGAAGGAAAAACTTCGGGAGTTGTTCCAACTCGACCGACCGGATCTCGATTTCGGCTTCTACCGCATCATGCATGCCAAGCAGGCGGAGATTGATCAATTCTTGGATCAGGACCTGCTCCCCCAGGTCAAGGCCGGGTTGACGTCACTCCGGGGGTATGGAAACAACGAGTTGGCCGAAGCCGTCAAGCAGGCCAAAGCCCTGGGCGTTGATCCCGAAGCGGTGCCTCGGGTCCGGGAACTGAAGGCCAAGTACGGCAGCCAGGCCGATTCCGCAAAGGTTGAGGATGAAATCTACTCCCACCTCTACCGATTCTTCTCCCGCTACTACGATAACGGTGACTTCATCTCCATGCGCCGCTACAAGGAGGGCGTCTATGCCATCCCCTATGAAGGCGAGGAGGTCGTGCTCCATTGGGCTAACAAGGATCAATATTACATCAAGTCTAGCGAGGCCCTGCGTGATTATACCGTAAAGCTGGGGGAGGGGGACAAGGCCCCGCGCCTGCATTTCAAGTTGGTCGAGGCGGATATGGAGAAGGATAACCGCAAGGCCGCCGATGACAAGAAACGGCTCTTTATCTTCAATCCGGAAAAGACGGAAGTTTCAGCGACGGACGTGGTGCTCGGGTTTGAATACCGGGCGGACCCGGACAATCGCAAGCAGGATGTGTTCATTGACGCCTGTGTGGCTTATGTGAAGAAGAATGCCGCCGATTTCAAGGCCTTTGCCCCGAAACTGCTCTCACTAAGCCCGACGGAAAAGCGCAAGGATCGCACGCTTCTGGAAAAGCATCTGACCGCTTTTACTGCGAACTACACCATGGATTACTTCATCCATAAGGATCTGGGCGGTTTCCTTCGGCGTGAATTGGATTTCTATATCAAGAATGAGGTTGTGTACCTTGATGACATCGAGAATGAATCCGCCCCGCATGTGGAGCAGTATCTCGCCCAGATCCGCGTCATCCGCGGCATTGCCCACAAACTGATTGATTTCCTAGCCCAGTTGGAGGATTTCCAAAAAAAACTGTGGTTGAAGAAAAAGTTCGTGGTGGAGACCAACTGGTGCATCACACTGGACCGGGTTCCGGAAAAACTCTATCCGGAGATTGCCTCAAATCAGGCGCAATGGGCGGAGTGGGAAAAGCTGGGGTTTGTGGAGTCGGCAAAATCCAACAAATCGAAAAAGGAATTGGGTGACATGGGGTTGGATGCCCTGGCACTCACCAAAGTCGGTACCGTGGCCTATCTGAAGGCCTCCCCCTTCATGGTCATCGATACAGCGCTCTTTGATGCTGCCTTCAAACAAAAACTACTTTCCTCGATTGAAAACATAGATGAACAAACCGATGGCCTTCTCATTCATTCCGAAAATTTCCAAGCCCTAGAGCTTTTGCAAGAACGCTTTCGCGAACAGGTAAAGTGCATTTACATAGACCCGCCATATAATAGAGCTTGTCCCATATAACGATATTTTACGATTTTACTTCCGCCGTTTCTCCGCCAGCCAGCATAATTCCTCCGCCAGCCATTCACTTTTTCCGCGCACCCATCAAAACTCTAATAAAATGACCGTTTTTTGACAGGCCACCGCACTATTTTCCGTGCTCCGCGCCCGCTTCAAAAGAAACAATCTCTCAGGCCGCTTTCTTCCGTTCCTTTTCCTGAGCTCGCAACATTCTGGCCAGCACCCACAAGTTGTGCGCCAACACCGCCCACGCCACTTCCCGTTCCCGGGACTCGAATCCTTTGTTGCGCAACACCGGACCAAGAAAATTGTTCTTCAGAATCCCGATCCGCCCTTCCGTCTGTGCCCGGCGGCGCTGGATATCCGCAAACCCTTCATCCTGCATCCGATCCTGGAGCACCGTCACGGAGCGCGGACAGATCCCATTCATGATGCCGTGCTTCCTCAACTTGCGCCGTGTAGTCGGTCTGTCAAATCCCCGATCCGCTCCGACCGCTGCTGGATATCGTCCGCATTTCGCATGAATCCGATCCAGGCTTTCCTCCAGCAACACGGAATCGCCCCGGCTTTGTTCGCGCAAAAGCTTCCAGTCCACAATCAAGCCATCCTGTTGCTCGCCCACATACAGCGTGTTCCCAAACTCCACATCAGCCCCGGCTTTGCCCCTCACAATCACCCGAACATCCGGCTCGTACAGGCTCAACAGCTTCTCCTCATTGGGCACCAACCGTCGGCCAATCAGCCGCTCATGAGCTTGCCGTGCCGCCTCAGGCAATTGGGCCAAGACACTTTCCATCCGCCGCCAAACTTGCCGCGCCTGAGCTTCGGTCCAATCTGTTTGCGCCCAATCCATCTTCAGCAAAAACACATATCGCTCGCCATGGTGACGCACCACATTCACCAGACGCTTCATCTTCCGCAACACCTGCTTGCGTCGTTTCACAGAGTCCACCGCTCGCCGCCCTTGCGTCATCTCGATGGATAACCGGTTGATCTCTCGAAGAAACGTCTCGGGTTCATCCATCCGATGCTTCAATCCCTCTCGTCGGATCAGCTTCACCGCTTTCATCAGCGTGCGGACTCCGTCACGCAATAGTACCCAATCCGTCGGAAAATGAATGTTCGCCTTCAGGCAGGTCGAATCTACCAACAAGACATCCACGCCAACTTCGGACTCCAACCCAAGTCGGGCATGATCCGCCCCGCCGCTCATCCTTAACAACACACTCACCAGTTCTCGGATCTCGCATTCAGGCGCCAGCTTGTCATACCGCTCCAGCGTGCTCTTCGAAGGGATCGTAACACCGTCCAACCCGCCCACCCGGCAGAACCGCTGCAACACAAAACTCTCCGCCAACCTCATCGCAAACTTCCGGTACTCCCGCTCCGTCAACTGCCGCGCAATTCCCACCCGCAATGCCTCGACACACATCTTCTGATACCGCAACCGGGCTTTGGTCCCAACGCGCTGGCCAGACTGTTCCCATGTCGCCAGCCGCACCTCCACAAATCGAGCCTCAATCCCACTCAGAATCAGCATCCGGTCAATCTCATCCAGTTGCCCGGCATATTCCCGGTAATCCGCATTCCCAAAAACTTTAGGAAGTTCTCGCCTCAGCTCCTGCTCTTGGTCTATAAATCTCATGTCGGTGTGTCTCCCAGGCCTCGTAACCAGGGTTATAACACACCGATTTTGGGCAAAGCACCGTTTTTGACGGCCTTTGCCCATTTTCTTTTCACCACTTCATTCACACCTGTCGTATGAGTGTGCTTATGGGACAAGCTCAAACTTAGGGGACTCGAGGAGAAGATCAATGCAAATAGGCTTATGACGGTTGTTGTGACGGGGTTGCTGGTTTGGAATTTTGCTCTGTCTGACCCTGTGGCCGGGGCGGAGTCTCCCAGAACAGCGGTGGTGCCAACCACGATAAATTCGGACGTCTTGAAAGAACGTGAGACAATCCTTATCAATGGCAAGAGCCTCTTGTTAAAGATTCCCGCCCATCCTGCCCCGGGGAAACCCTGGTTATGGGTCGGCGAGTTTGGCGGTCATCTCAAGTCGCTCGAGGACGGGCTCGTTGCCAAAGGGTGGCATGTGGCCTATTTGAACTATGGCAATCAGTTCGGGTCACCGGCGGCCATGGCGGTGTGGGAAAAGGTTTACGCGGAATTGACCGGCAAAAGGGGGCTCTCGCCCCGCCCGGCCATGCTCGGCATCTCGCGCGGAGGGCTCTATGTCAATGCCTGGGCCCGTTTGCATCCCGACCGCTTGAGCGTGCTCTATCTCGACAACGGCGTATGCGATGTCCGGTCCTGGCCCGGCGGCTTCCCATTGACGAAAAAGTGCGCGAGCAGTGACGGGGACTGGAAACTCTGCAAGAAGGTGTTCGGGTTTGCCAGCGTCCAGGAAGCCCTGGCCAAGGCGGTCCGGCCGACCGATGGCATGGACAAGGTCGTGCAGGCCGGGGTGTTTCTTATCTCGGTCCATGGCACGGCGGATACCAAGGTTCCGTATGAGGATAACGCCAAAATCATCGTTGATTTTTGGGAGCAAGCCAAAGGCCGCTTCAAGGTGTTCCCGAAAGAGGGAGGCAATCATCATCCGCATGGTTTGCCGGATCCCAAACCGCTGATCGATCTCTTGTGTGCCGAGGTGACAAAGGTGGATTGAGGGGGCCTACGACAACACAATTGCGTGAGCCTCGCGGATGAAGAAGCTTTTGCAGGGTTTCCATTTGAACGGAACCAGCATCTTTGGCATAGGTTCGGCTTCGGCGTCGCTAAAATACGTCAGGCTTTTGGCGATATGGTAGAGGTTGATCCGGTCTGCGCCATATTTACGGGGAAGCCATTCGAAATACTCCCTGAGCGTCGGGCGATCTTGCAGGATCAGGTAAAGGTCGATGAAGTCCTTCCGGCTTCCCCGTCCCGAGATCGCCGCAAGTTTCATGAGTGCGATATCGCGGATATCCGCCACCGCGAAGAAACGGTGCGGGGTGGGGGGGTGGAGAAAGGGATCACGAACCTTAAAGAATGACAGCTTCGTGCCATGGGTTATGACTGTCAGGGTATGGACATCTTCCTGTAACGTCTCATAGGGCCCATGGGCGGCAAGCACATCGTGAAGGGCTCGTACATCCAAGGCATCCGTTCTGAAGAAATCCAGATCCTCCGAGACGCGATGGCCCAACCGGAAGGCCAGCCCGGTCCCGCCCGCAAGGATCCAGCCCTTGAGCAGTTCGGAGGGATCGGATCCCAACCGGGTTAAGAGTGCCAGACTGTGTTTGGGTAGGACTTTTTCGTGCATGGGATCCCCTCCTGCTTTAACAGATGGTTCCAAAATGTGGCGGTTCGTGGCGAAACCCGGGTGGCGCGGGCCACCGTTGTCAGAAATCGATCATTCCCGAGAACGGCCCTCAAGGTGCTGACATCCCGCAGTGTTCCGTACTCCAGCACACGCTCCGTTACCCAGACAGGGTGCTGGTCAAAATCCCGAGCAGCCAGGTGATGATCCCAGAATAATCGGGTCAATTGCTTGACGGCTTTCGCCTTGGACACGCTGGTTTGGAGGCTGGCGGGGCGTGAAAGGAGTTCGATGCGCAGTTCACATCCCAGCGCCGTGGCCAACTTCCGGAGGGTATTGGTTTCGAACCGCGTCCACCCATGCTCATACCTGGACAGGGTCGCCGCCGATGTGCCCGCCCGTGCGGCAAGTTCTGAAAGCGATAAACCGGACTCCTGCCTCCGCCGCTTGAGTTGATCTGAGATGCTCAATATCTCTTTCATGCTATTATCATATATGATTATAGAGCTGGAGGCAATCTAATCCTTATGAAATGTTTCAGAAGTGCAACAAAGGTTCGTATTTTCCCATTGATATGCCCCGGGAACACACCCACACTGTTATAACCATGAGGCGCAATCAATGAATCTCCTGTCTATTTGTCGACATAGGCTTCTCGCCGCGATCATCGGGGTTATGGCTGTGATTGGCGGAGCCCATGCGGCAATGAACCCTGTCCGGAATGATGCGGATTGGCTGGATGCGGAGGGAAAGCCTTTCACGGCACAAGGGGGAAGCCTGCTGAAGGTCGGCAAGTTTTTTTATTATTACGGCATGGATGGTTCTTTTTCCAACACAGTGCCATGGACGGTAAAATGCTACTCATCCACAGACCTGGCCATTGCCGAACTGAGTCCGGATTTCAGCCGTATCGGTCGTATGGTCGCGCTTATCAAGGACGTTAAACTCGAAGCACCCTCCCTCTTCAAGCGAAACGGAAAATACTTCTTTTTTGCCTCGCACGTGAACTGGTGGTATTCCTCGGGAACCGTCTGGTCTTCTGCTGAACGTCTTGAAGGCCCCTGGTCGCCGTTCAAGCCGCTTCTTTCGCCCCGGCCCGTGGAACATCCCATGGCTCGCCAAATGCTGAGGGATTCCTACAATACTCAACATGATTTTGTGTTTCGGGTGAGCGGTTCAAAGGGGGAGTTTAATCTGTATTGTGCTGACCGCTGGACTCAGTTTAGCGGATATGGGCGCGGGAATAATGTCTGGCTCCCGCTCGAATTTCAAGGGGACGTTCCTGTCCTCGATTGGCATCAGGCCTGGTGGATCGATGTCGAAAATGGAACGTGGAGCGCCGTGGAGGCATCCAAATGAAAACGCAGTCGATGTTGCTTTCCCTCCTGCTCTCCTGTGACTTGCCTACGATCGATGCCTTTACGCTCGGCTTGTTGACAAACCCGGAAGTGATTGCGGTTGACCAGGATTCCGCGGCCATCCGCTGGGGCACTCAAACCCTGCTGGCCGCGGCGGCGCAGCTCAAAATCGACGATCCTCTCATCCCGGTCTGGAAGGATCTGCAAGCCAACCTCATTCCGTATCTGGTAGATGAAAAGACCGGTTTCATGATCGGCAAGAACACGCCGCAATTACGCAGTCACCGTCACTGGTCCCATCTATTCATGATCTTCCCATATGCCTTGCTGGATGTGAATGGACCCGACCGGCCCCTGATCGAGAATTTATGTCCAGTACTAGTGGTCACACGGGCTTTACCTACACGGGTAGCGCCATTATGGCCGCCCGCCTCGGCGATGGTGAGCAGGCGCTCGCCCGCCTCAACACCTTGATGACCCGCTACATCCGCCCCAACACCATGTATACCGAGAACAGCTCGCCGGTCATCGAAACGCCGCTCTCCGGCGCCCGCAGCGTCCACGAGATGGTCCTGCAGAGCTGGGGCGACACCATCCGGGTGTTCCCGGCCATCCCCAAGGTCTGGACTGAACTCTCCTTTCGCGATTTGCGCACCGAGGGCGCGTTCCTCGTGACAGCCAAGCGCAAGGCCGGGAAGACGGTGTATGTGCGCATCGAATCTCTGGCCGGCGAGCCCTGCAAGATTCTGCACGGCGTGGATAATGCCGTCTTCACCAGCTCGCGTCCCATGGATCCGAAGCCTTTGGCCGACGGGGTTGTCAGCTTGTCCTTGGCCAAGGGCGAAACTGATTTTGCGATTGCTCCGGTCGCTCGCACGGGGCCTGACAACGCCTGGGGGACCGTGAAGCAATGAGTTTCCACATTGTAGGACGAGCTTCCCGCCGGAGGCGGGAGCTTGTGGGCGAAGGGAGAAGACGCAAGGAGGAAACGATGGTGGTCGTGGAGGAAATAGTATGAAAGGAAAATATCAACATGTCTAATCCCATCAATAATAAAGAAATGCTGAGTTCCATGAGCCTTCGACACATCCTCCTTTTCGCGCTGATGATGTCCGTTCACGGTCTGGCAGGCGAGGCGCCGGCGTCCGATCAGACGGATCCGCGCCTGACGTTGGATTTCAATACCGGCTGGGGTTTCCACCTGGGCGATAAGGCGGGCGCCGAAAAACCATCCTATGATGACACCGGCTGGGCCGCGGTCTCCGTGCCCCATACCATCCGCCTGGAGCGCAAGCACTGCGGGCGTGAACCCTACCAGGGTGTTGCCTGGTACCGCCGCCACTTCACCGCCGATTCGGCTTGGAAGGGGCGCCGCGTCAATCTCGACTTCGAGGGTATCCAGAAGGAAAGCAAGGTGTTCCTCAACGGCACCAAGTTGGCCACCCGGGCCGGCGGCTACATCGGCTTCTCGGTGGATCTCACGGACCACCTGCGCTTCGACGGCCCCAATGTGCTGGCGGTGTGGGTGTCGAATCTCGACAACCCCGACATCCCACCAGGCAAACCCGGTCGCGGAATTGATTTTCAGTATTATGGCGGCCTCTACCGCAATGTCCGGCTGCGGATCCAGGATCCGCTGATGATCACCGACGCCCTCCAGGCCGATCGGGTGGGGGGCGGCGGGGTGTTCGTGACCTATCCCAAGGTTTCGGCGGACGAGGCTCGGGTGCGGGTGAAGACCCACATCGCCAACCGGCGTCCCGGCGCCGCCGAGGCGGTGGTACGGACCATCCTCATCGATCCCGCGGGAGCTGTCGTCGCCCAGGCCGATTCCGCCCCGGCGACCCTGGCCGCCGGCAAGGACCAGCACCTGGAGCAGGAACTGACGGTGGCCAAGCCCAGACTGTGGCACCCCGACCACCCGGCCCTCTACCGGTTGGTGAGCGAGGTCCGCACGGCCGGCCGTACGGTGGACCGCCAGGAGATTCGCATCGGCATCCGTCGCATCGAATTCAAGCCGGAAGGGTTCTTCATCAACGGCGAACGCCTCTACCTGCGCGGCGGGAACCGCCACCAGCAACTTCCCTATATTGGCGATGCACTCCCGGACTCCCTCCAGCGCCGGGACGCCGAACTGATGCGGGCCGACGGCTTCAATGCCGTGCGGGCCGCCCACTACCCCCAGGCGCCCGCCTTCCTCGACGCCTGCGACGAACTGGGTCTGCTGGTCATCGAGTGCCAGCCCGGTTGGCAGAACTGGACCAAGACACAACTCTTCCACGACCGCACCCTGCGCGATGCGCGGGAGATGATCCGCCGCGACCGGAACCGTCCGTGCATCATGCTCTACGAGACGTTCCTCAACGAAACCGCGCATCCCAAGACCTGGTTCAAGGAGGTCACGGATGCCGCCCACGAGGAGTACCCCGGCGACCAGTTGTTCCAGGCCTGTGACGGCTCCAAGCCCGAGTACAATGTCGGTTTCAAGGTGGTTTATGCCCGCGCCACACTAGAGGACCGCGACCCCGCCAAGCCGTTCCTGACCCGCGAATGGGGCGACTGGGGTGCGGGTGGCCGTAAGCTCCGCAGCGCCGGCGAGTTGGGCCTGATCAACCAGGTTGTGTTCTGGCAGCAACGCCTCGATGGTAAAGGCTACGATGACTGGGGCGGCCTGGATGCCTGCCCGCGCATTGGCGGCTATTTCCTCTGGTCGTGGATGGACCACACCCGGGGCGTGAGGGACGTCACTGCCTCCTGCGGCGCCGTTGACAGCAACCGGTACCCCAAGTTTGGCCACTACTGGCTGCGCTCGATGACCGATGCCCGCAATCCGGCTTGGGGCCCCATGGCCTTTATCGCCGACTACAACCTCCTCGCCGACCCATTGAAGAACATGGTGTTCACCGACACCTTGCATCATGATCGAAAGCAATCCTGGTCTGTTCCATGGACCTCCAACAGCGTTATGGCCTTCAGCAACTGCGACAGCCTGCGCCTGTACCAGGATGGAAAACTAATCGATGAACAGACACGGGCTCAGGCCGCTAAAGCAGCACCGGCCATTGCCAGCAAAGGGGGCAGTCCGTATTTTATCTTCACCCTGCCGGAACGTAGGCCCGGCGTCCTGCGGGTCGAGGGGATCCTCGATGGCAAGGTGGCGGCCAGTCACGAAGTCCGCACCCCGGGTAAGCCGGCAGGGATCGTCATTGAGTCGGCCTTCAGGACCACGCCCCTGGTGGCCGATGGGTCGGACCTGTATCCGCTCTATTTCCGCATCGTCGATGAGCACGGAACTTTAGTGCCTACGTCCTCAGACACCGTCAACCTAAGCGTCGAGGGCGAAGGCCGTCTGGTGGGGGCCGGCATCGCCCGACTGGAGATCGAACGTCAGCGCTGCGAGGCCGGCCTCGGTCAGGCCTTCATTCGTTCCTCTGGCAAGCCCGGCCGGATCGTGGTCAAGGCGTCCGCCACCGGTCTGTCGGAGGCCCGGTTCGAAATCACCAGCGTGGCGTCCACCAACCGTTTTGTCCCCGATGCGCCCCATGGTGCCTGGTCCGGGAATCCACGTTTGCTAGAGGGTGCCAGCCAGATCATTACCGCCGCCACGCTCCCGACCGGCAAGCCCATCACTGACGACCAGATTGCATCCCTCAAAGCGAGCGCGGATGCTCCCGACCGCGGGGTCGCCCTGTTGAGGGATGGCGTGACGGACTTCGGTACCGGTTGGCTGGCTGGCTCATCCCACCTACCGCAATCAGTGACGGTAACCCTGAAAACCCCCATGACTCTTTCAGCAGTCCAGATCGAGTGGGAAAAGGACAGCACCTGGTACACCTATGACCTCGTCGTTTCGACCGATGGCAAGACGTGGAAGACTCTGGTGCGTAACCGGACCGTCACCGGTCATGAGAATCAGCCCGAGGTCTTCGCTTCGCCGGTCACCGATGTGCGGTACGTCCGGGTCATTCTCAATGATGTGAAAACCGGCACGGATGAGGTGGTGATCGGGATGTCGGAACTGCGCCTGTTCACACCCTGATCTCCCGTGGGGGGAGAAGACGCAGGCTCCCCGGCGGGTGCCGGGGAAGCCCGCCCTACAAGGTGGAAACGATGTTGTGGGGACGAGCTTTCACATTGTAGGACGAGCTTCCCGACCAACGGGAGGGAGCTTGTGGGAGGATGGAGAAGACACACGC
>Ga0118677_10001822_pt1 | contig 44234 bp, 27 predicted proteins | sample AliMusrvi5mmetaG_FD_86154 | JGI IMG/M metagenome (GOLD analysis project Ga0118677, IMG submission 86154)
GGGCAATGTGGCCGGCAGCGGCGGATATTACATCTCGATGGCCGCCCGCAAGATCGTGGCCGAGCCAAGCACCATCACCGGCTCGATTGGCGTGATCGGCGGCAAGCTTGTAACCGGCGGTATGTATGAAAAGCTCGGCCTGACGACCGAGATCATCAGCCGCGGCAAGAACAGCGGAGCCTTATCGTCCACGCAGCCTTTCTCACCCGACGAGCGGAGGGTCTGGACGCAGTTGCTCAAGGAAACCTATCACGAGTTCGTCAGTAAGGCTGCCGAGGGCCGTAAGATGGACTATAACCGGCTGGAAGCGCTCGCTCAGGGACGTGTTTACACCGGCCGGCAGGCGAAAAAGCTCGGCCTGATCGACGAGGTCGGCACCTTGAACGACGCCATTGCCGAGGCCAAGAAGCTCGCCGGTCTGAAACCCGACATGGACGTCGAGATCGAAGTCCTGCCGCAGCCCAAGTCGTTCTTTGAACAGCTTTTCAACGGTGAGGGCGCCAGTGCCAACGAATTCACCGCCGCCATGCCCGACATTGTCAAGACGATTCGCCAGACTGCGCTCTGGCGGCAATTGCTCGGCGAAAAGGTATTGCTCTGGATGCCGTATCATGTCGAGTTGAAGTAATAATTATCGGGAGTCATTCCGTGCATACCAAAGTCGAATTGCCCAAGGCGTTCTCCGTACGGGACGAACATGAATTCCATCCCATCCAGCACTTGATGGCTCGCTTGAACCCGCAGTTTCTGGTCAAGCAGGTGGCAACTGGCGTTCACGTGGACGGCGGCGGCACTGTTTTCTGGGGCATTGTCTACCTGAATGGTGAGCCGCCGAGTAAGCTGAAGGTGGATCAAGCCTTGCGGGAGGCGGGGTTCGATTTTGCCCATAATGTCTTGACACAGGCGGCTTCCGTGCTGTCGGACCATGCGGGCGAAGAAGGCTACCAGTAGTTGGCTTCACTGTTTTCGACTTCAGCTCGCCACAAAGTAACCTTCTTGACGGATATAGCCATCGTGTATCTCCTCTTGTTGGAACGGAAACATTGGCCGCAACGACAGCGCCTGCTCGCCGCGGTCGGCAGAACACCAGCAGCATTATAGGCGACAAGACAGTAGTCGGCTTCCCACGTAATCAATTGCCTGGGAGGCGCGAATGCGTTGTTCAGTTACCCGGCTCCGTCGCTGGTATCACCTGTAGTTCCTGAAAGGCCGTGTTTTCCGAATCATTGATGGGGAAAACCGCCCAGACCAGCCATCGATAATTGCCCAGCGGCCTGCCGTTGCCGTGGCGGATGCTGGTGGCCTTAGTCTTTCACCTCGACATTTATCTGCTTCTGTTTGCGAGAGATGAGGAGTGTGAGCTTCTGGCCCGCGGCCTTGTCCCGCAACTTCTGTAGGTCGCTCACGGTCCGAACCGGTTGGTTGTTGCAGGCGATAATCACGTCATCCTTCTGAAGCCCGGTCATGGCAGCAGGGCTTGCCACGGGAACGTCCAGGAGCAGTACTCCGGATTCATCCGACAATCCGTAGGCCGAGCGGTCGCCCAAGCCCGAGATGTCGCGAATCCGTGCCTGCCAGGCATAATTCACACGCTTGTCGACCCGGCTCTTCCTGACGGTTTTCCCAACTGCGGGGATTTCCGGGATGCGGGCGATGGCTTTTAACTCCGGCTTCTGCACACCGAACTGGTCCATGGGAAAATTCACGAACCCTAGCTTCAGTGCCGGCGAGCCATCCTGCACGCGGAAATCGCCATTGGCCGGATCGACGAACAAGGCATCGGCGACCAGCGAGTGCTCGTCGCGTCTGGACTGATCGGCGAGGGCGTCGGCGTGTTGCGGATTCGCCAAGCCCTCGCAATGCACGAGGTTGTAATCGACCTCCTTGCCCCAGGGCGTTGGCGGCATGCCGCCGGCCGGGAGGTAATGATCGGTTCCCACGATGTTGCGGCGGACGACATCAGCACTGTGCTTATACCAGCAATGCGGGTGAAAACCGTTATTGACCATGATGTTATTTTCCACCACGCGGTAGAAGCCTTCGCGATTTTTCAGGCCGCCGTGGAGGCAGAGGTTATTGTAAATGTGGTAGTTGCTGGAGCCGTCGTCGAGATCGATGTCCCAGCCGTGGTCGCAACGCCAGCGGTTGTTGCGAAGGATGGTTATCTTAACGGCGTCCAAGAGCACGACATCCTTGTCGGCTTTCCATGCCTTGTCGTCGTTCAGATTCAGACCGCCCAACCCCCAAAAGCGGTCGCGGCCCCAGGAGTTGAAGGAGCCGTGGTCGCCGGTTTCGTTGACGGTGTCGAAGATGTCGCAGAACTCGATGACGTGGCCTCCCCAGCAGCCGTCGCCGATGTTGATGCCGGCTCGTGGAACATCGTAGAGCGAGCAGTGGCGGACGGTGATGCCCTGCGCCAACTCAATCTGCACTGGCGCGGTCTGTTTCTCGACGCGGCCGGAAAGGTATATCAGGCAATCGTCCACCAGGCAGTCCGCTGGGTAGTTGGCCGTCTTGGGACCGGGCGTGCGGTCGAGTTTTGCGAGCGACTGGGAATGATCGTTCCAATCGCGCGGCACTCGGGCAGCGTCGCGGTCGCCGACAAACGCCACGCCGTTGGCGCCGGCTCTGGCGATGTGACAGCCGCGGACCGTGAATCTGCGGTTATAATTGTTCACGAAGACAGCGTTGCCGCCGACCTGGTCAATGAAGCAATCCTCCAAAGAACAATCTTCCGTGCCGGTGCAGAAGATAGCTCCGCCGCGGTAGGTAGTCCAGTCGCTGCGCACCAGCGGTTCCTTGTTTTCCATGAAGGTCCGCGCGGCGTGGCGGAAGGTCAGGTCTTTGAAGCTGACGAACCGCACCGGTGAGTGCTCCGTGCCGCGGAACTCGATCAGATGCCGCAGGCGGACGGCTTCGATACTTGCCTTGCCCAGTTCAACGCCCGTCGGCGGATAGAAATAGAGGGTGCTGGTCTTGTGGTCGAGGAACCACTCGCCGGGTGCATCCAGTTCCTCGAAGATATTCTCCACGAAGCGGATCGCATGCATGCCCATGGGACGATTGTTCTGCCAGCCGCCTTGATAGGTGATCTTATTGTCCAGGCCCTTGCCGGTGATCACATAGTGCATGCCGCCCCACTCGGCGGCGTGTAAAGCATGGATGAACCCACCGGCCGGATCCTTCCATTGCGCCGCCCGCTGGGGACTGAAGGCATCCTTCGCCCAGCCGTTGAAGTGGTGCTCCTTGGGATCAAAATTCGGATAGCGCGCCATGGGCTGGCGCACGCCATTCACGAAAAGCTGGTCCGTGGTAAAGTCTGTAGGCACCTTCGCCTGCAAGATGCCATCCTTGTACGGTTCCCACTGGAGGTCTTTTAGCCGGACGCCGCCGCTGATCGTCGCCTGCTCCTTCTCATACGCCCGATAGACGACTGGAGCAGCCTTGGTGCCGGAATCCTCGGCGGTAAAGACCAATGTCTCGGACAGATAGTAGATCCCCGCCCTCACGAAGACCGTTACCGCTTCGCGCCCTGCCGCTTTCCGCGCGGCCTCTTGTGCCCGCTGCAACGTCGCAAAGGGCTTTTCCAACGTACCCGGATTCGTGTCATTCCCGGTGGTTGCAACAAATATCTGCGCGGATTGCGCTCCAGTCGGAGCGGAAGCACATAGAGACATCACGATGGTAATCGTCGTTATGGTTGTTTTGATCATTATTGTCTGGTCCTTTCAATGGTTTGCCTTCTCGGTCGTCTGCTTCTCCAGCCAGGGCGCGACTTTCTCGGCCCAACGTGCGCCATGTTCGCGCAGGCCCTTCCCGCTAAAGTGGACCCCGTCGCGAAGATTGCCCCTGAGCACATCGCTGTCGGGGCCTTCCAGGGCGATGCCGTCATCCCATAGTGATTTCTGGCCGGCGCGGATGTCCGGCACCCCATCACCGCCATGCGAACTTACCAGCGCGACAAACCAAGGCGCTTCCCAGCCAATCTCCCGGCGCGAAGTCCTGATGAGTTGTTCGAGATACTGCCGGTATTGCTTGCCCGGCAGCGTGCGATTGGGATCCGGCTGTTCCGCGTCGGACTCACCCTGGTGCCACAGGACGGCACGGAAGCCCTTTGGGCCAAGCTGTTTCATGCGGGCCGTGAACATCGCAAAGGCATCTCCCTTGCTCTCCCACTCACCGCTGGGCAGCTTTCGCACACGGCCTTCAAGCGTTGGCGGATTCGGAAACCTCGCGCCCCTGGGCAGCCACTCGCGGACACTCGTTGCCCCGATGCCGCAGGCGACAATTCCGACTGGCATCTTGAATTTTCCGGCTATGGCATCGCCAAAGGGGGGCATGAAACTACCGGCGTCACCGCTGGCGCCGGGCTGCGGATCGTTTGCCAACTGCCAGTGTTTGCCGTCGAATGCGGCAACGAGTCCGGTAGTGGTTTTCTGTCTCTCTGCGCCATGATTCGACGAGTTGGACTGTCCTGCCACAACAAATATGTCTCCCACCCCGACGTGCCCCACAACAGCTTCACCTAGTACCGTTGGATCTTCGGCCGATTTCCGGAACCGCACCTTGAGCGAGTACCAACCGCCCGCTGCCAGTTTGAGACTACCGCTGAACTTGCCGTCCTCAATCTGCTCGCCCCGGGCCACAACGGTCCACTCGGTCGCCTTCCCCGGCAATCCGGTGCCCAACTCTGTCTTGGCCTCGACAAACGTGGCATTCGTCGGGACAGTTCCCGCAAGCTTGATCTTAGCCCATTCTTCCGCATTCCGCTGGGAGACCTGCCACTCAATTGGACAATCGAGAGCATATTTAATTTCCGCAGACGCCGATTGCAGCGTCATTAACATAGCGGTCATACCACTGATCACAATGAAGCCTTCGATCATAACTTTCTTTCTGTTCTAGTCAACTAATCATTCCCGCCAGTCCCACAGGTATGGCAAACAGGCATTCCGCCAGACGGCGGGTGAGGTGTTTCTTCATTCTGATTCCTTGACTCCAGATGAAGAAGATTCGGCGGCGAGGGGTAAGAGTTGGCAAATGACCTCCGCATAGAGGCGATGGCCGAAATCGTTCGGATGGTTGATGTTGTTGCCGCTCAGATCGGAGAAGGGTTTTCGCTTGAGCAACTCCAACCAGGGCGATGTCACGTCGGCCAGCACTACGTTCGGCGCGGTCAGGTTGCGCAACGCATCGCGATAGCCGATGAATCGTTGAGCGGGGAAACTACGCGGATTGCCGGTCATGGGCGCGACTAGCACGATGTCCGCATGGGGACACGCGGCCTGGACGGCATCGCGCAGTTTGCGCATCACCGCCTCGAAGGCCGGCGCAGGCTCGCCGTGATTCATGCCAAATGCGAGGATGACCAGATCGGGTTTCTCGGCCGCCACCTTGGCAACCATCCCAAGCCCCCACTCTGCTCCCGTTCCAGCGCGGCCGAAGTTCGTCAAGGTCACCGGCGAGCCGAAGCGTTCCTGGAGCGTGTTGGCAACCAACTGCGGATAGCTGGGCTGATAGGGAGGCGCCGCGGTCGGTTTGAAGCCGGAAGCGTTGTAACCCTCGGTAATGCTGTCGCCAAGGGCCACGAGCTTGAGCGGTTGTTTGGCTTTAAGCTTGGCAAGACTGCTGATCAGAAGCCGCGGTTGCGGAGAATCCTGAAAAAGCCGGATGCCGTCATGTTGGTAAGTGACCTGTACCTGCAAATCGTGGAAGAAGCGGCCTTCAGAGAAAAGAACACCCATGAGGGTATTGGGACTACCGGGCGGCGGAACCATCTGGGCCGCCGTCTTGAACGGGATCCGAGACCCCGCTGTCAACTCAATCGTGTCCGAGTCTGGCTTCCAGAGATAGTCCTTCCCCTCTACGTATTTCGTCACAAGATCAGGAGCAGAGACCGTTGGTTTAGCGATGGGAACGAACAGCAGCTTTCCCGAGGCCACGGGTTTACCTTCCTCCTGGATAAAAAGCAACGGTTCGTTTTCCATCACCTTGGTGCGCCAGAAGGGCTGCCCAAGTGATCTCATGGCTTGATGCCCTGCCGAGGTCGAATTCCGGCCATCAGGTTTCACCGGAATATACGCCGGAGGAAGCGCGGCATCCCAATCGTCCCAAGCCTTGTTCAATTGATTCACCATCTCCGGATTCTCCCCGGCGACGTTCTGCTTCTCCCCCATATCATGGCGCAGCTCATACAATTCCGCCTTGCCTGATCCCTTAAAACGCACCGCTTTCCATTGATCGCGGACGACAGCGCACTGACCATTAAGTTTCCAGAACAGGTCACCATGCGGCGCGCCCTCTTTCTCGCCGCGGAGGAACGGCAAGACATTCAGCCCGTCGATATCTTTTGCTGGCAAGGTACCGGCCAGGGCCGCGAACGTCGGCATGAAATCAAGCGTACTCACCGGCTCGACATATTCCTTCCCCGCGGGGAGCACGCCCGGCCAGCGCCAGATGAATGGGACACGCTGCCCACCCTCGTAGATACCCCATTTGCCACCGCGCAATGGTCCATTGTTGCCGCCTTGGGAAATCCACCCGCCGTTGTCGGAGGTGTAGATGACAAGCGTCTTTTCATCCAGCCCCTTTTCCTTCAGCTTGCCCAGGATGCGGCCAATTTCATCGTCGAGTTCCGTGACCAGCGCGCAGAAATTCCGACGTTTGCCATCATTGACAGGCGAGTTCGTAAAATTGGGATCCGTGATTTTTGAGAACCGGGCGGCCACGATGTCCTTCCTGGCTCCTTCCAACGGTGTGTGAGCAGCATTAAAAGCGACCTCCAGGAAGAAAGGTTTGTCGCCGTGCCGGTCGATAAAAGCACAGGCTTCCTCGGCAAATGCCACACTGCTCCGCCGCGTTTCCTTTACCGGTTTCTCGCCGCGGATCAGGCTGGATGGCGTATAGCTCGTTTCATAACTGTAGAATCCAAAAAACTCCTGAAACCCGCGCCGGGTGGGTATGTATTCCTTGTTTTCTCCCACGCCGAGATGCCATTTGCCTACCAGGCCGGTGGCGTAACCTGCCCCCCCAAGCACGTCCGCCAGCGTTTTCAGGTTAAGGTCGAGGCCCCTGTTTTGCGTTTCGGCCAGGCGGTTGTTTTCCAGTCCATTCCTCTGCTGATATCTGCCGGTCAAGATCGCCGCCCGCGAGGGGCTGCAAAGGGCAGCGGTGACATAGCCGCTGGTGAATCGCATTCCTTCCTTCGCCAACCGATCGATGTTGGGTGTCTGAATTTGCGTTGAACCGTAGCAACCAATGTCCCCCCAACCGATATCGTCACCCACGATGAGCAGAATATTCGGTTTTATCGGCGGTACAGAGGCTGCGTGCAGAGAAGCTGCCAATAGGGCGAGGGGAATCATCAACCATCGTGCATGATCTGATCTCATATATATTCTTCCTTGCTGATTGTCTACTCCACCAAGATTGCCAGGTCGATCCACTGGCCTTGCCCGCCCTCGTGAGAGTGGACTGCGATGGTGTTAGTACCTTTCTTTAGGGCTTTTTTCAACTGCTCGGTTACCATGACCATGGAGTAACCCTTGGATCCTGTAACACCCAGAATTTTCTGGCCGTTGATATAAATCTCCGTGTTGTCATTGTGACGTATCACCACGGAGCCGTTTTTCAAATCGCCGCCGTCGAATTCAAAGGTTTTTCTGAAGTAGATCTCCGGGGTTTTCCATTCAGACCGCGTGCCACCACCATGGCCGAATGGTGCAAGGCCGGTCTGCCAGGCATGGTCATCAAACCCTTCCTTCCTCCAGTCATCGGCAGGTTTTACCGTAACGTACTTATAGGGCGTACTCAGTTCCCCGTCCTGCACCGCGCCAACCAGCACTTTCCATTTGGCGACGAGGAAATTGACAGAAGGCTGGGTCGCCATCGGTTCACCACGTTCATAAGCCGCCGAACGTGCGGTGATTTCATGAAGCTTTTTTGCGTCGAACTTTGGTTTGCGATTGTAGAAGTAGAGTCCATTCCTTTCCTGTTCGATGTCGGTCAACTGCGTATAGCAGAAACCGAACAGGTTCGGATTGTCGAGCATGGCGTCGATGATACCCTGGTAGCGGATATAAAAATCGTCGAGGGTTTTTGGACCCGCGCCATAACTCCAGCCGCCTTCGGTGGCCCAACCAATGCCACCGATTTCGCTGATCATGAACGGAACGCCGCGATCGGCTTGTGAGGCGGACGGGTTGAAATACCGCGACGGAGGAAACGGTCCTTCCGGCGGAGCCGAGAAGTAATTCATCCATCGTTTGCGCAGGTGTTCTGGTTCGCCAGTATAATCGTGCGCATCCCTAACTTCAGGGTGTGGCAGCGTGTGCGTCCAGCCACTGGCCTCCAGCGATGGCCGCGTCGGGTCGATTGCCTTGGTGATGTGCCATATCATTTGCTGAAGCTCGCCGGTGCCCTCAAAGTTTTCATTGAAGGCGCACCAGCCGACGATGGATGGATGGTTCCTGTCTCGCAAAAGGATCTCCGTCCATTCGTTGACTACGGCCGAGAAGCCCTCCCTTTGATTGCCATAACCGGCGTTGGGATATTCACCCCATACCATATATCCGAGTTTGTCGGCCCAGTAGAGAAACCTCGGCTCGAAAACTTTTTGATGCAGACGTGCGCCGTTGTACCCGCAAGCCATGCTCATCTCAATGTCGTGCTTCAGTGCGGCGTCCGAGGGGGCTGTCCATAATCCCTCGGGATAGAAACCCTGGTCGAGAATCAGCCGCTGGAAGACTGGTTTGCCGTTGATGAGAATCCTGCGTCCCTCGATGACGATCTTCCGCAGGCCAAAATAGCTCTTCAGCTCATCGAGCTTCTCCTTGTCGCTGAAGAGTGAAAACTTGAGGTCGTAAAGAAACGGGGCGCCGGGCTGCCAAAGCTTTTTCTCCTTGAGGTTGATCACCAGCCGGTTCTGCCAGGGGCCGGTGGTGATATCAGAGCCTACCAAGCGGCCGTCGGCAAAGGCTTCCGCCTTGAGCGTCAGGTTCTTGTCCCGGCCGTTGATTTTTGCCTCGATTAGAACCCGCGAGTTGTCGGGATCGGGGACAACCGAGATGTTTTCTATAAAGGATGACCCGACAGCCTCCAACCACACGGACTGCCAGATGCCGGTGGTGCGGGTATAGAAACAGCCTGCGCTCTGATCGGATCCCGACTGCTTGCCACTTGGCTGGAGGCCCGACCATAAATCATCCAACACCTTGACCACCACTTCGTTTGCGCCATCCTTGAGGAATTTGGTGATGTCGAACTTGAAATCAACATTCTCGCCGACGTGCGTGCCGGCAAGCTGGCCATTGATATAAACCCAAGCCCGGTAATCCACGCCGCCGAAATGAATCCGCACTCGCTTTCCTTTCATGGCAGGCAGCAGTTCGAACGAGCGGCGATACCAGACGTCTTTCATGTGCTCCGTGGTAGCCAAGCCAAGGCCGGACAGCTTGCTCTCGGGGCAGAAGGGGACGATGATCTTGGCGTTGAGATCCTTGCCATAAGTCAGCCCCCGGGATTCGCCGTCTGCCGCCTTGTCGATTTCAAACTGCCACTCGCCGTTGAGCGTCATCCAGTTCTCGCGCAGAAGGTCCGGTCGCGGATGCTCCGGGCGTGGCACTTCTGCCAATGCGTTGAATGCTCCCACGATCAGGACGGCTATCATGGCCGTCAACCCAGCTAAGTTGTGATTTCTAGTCATAGTTGTCCTCGTTGTCCTTATTGTCCTCGTTGTCCTTATTTCATTTTCCCAGCAGGTTGACTACATCCTTGGCCCGCGATTCCGGCGTAACCTTCAGATGCTTTAATTTGCCTTCCTTGAAAACACCCTCCACAGTGGTGTTGTGCGGCGCGTGCAGCCTGAACTCACAATCCCAATCCTTGGGCCAGGCGGGTAAGAGAAAAATTTTCATATCCGCAGTTTGCATCAGCATGTCCTGTAAGCCTATCATGGCAGAACCGCCATGGTCGAAGTCCGGCCGTTGACAGAATCCGTGTGTGTCATAGAAGGTCGGATAACGCATGTTGGGCCAACGGAACTTCTCCACTGCGAACTTGCGGGCTTCTTCCGCTAGCCCAAGGTCGGCGGTATAGATCAGGCTTTGATACCAGCAGAAGTTGCGTTTCTGACGTGGATGTTCAAAACTGAACTCCCAGGTATCGCGCGCCAATTCAAGACATGGCCGGCCGACGCCATAGACGCGAAACGGAAAGACGGAATACAACTCCGGTAGTTCGATGTTATCCCAGGTGGACGCCGATTTCCATGATTCGGCGGGCGCGATGGTCCGATGCCCGCGCCGCTCGCGGAGAGGCAATGGCGGCAAGGTCTTGCGGAACGACTCGCAGAAAGCTCGCTGATCGGCAGAGAGCAATTTTTCAGGTAAGTCCAGCATGGCCTTGCTCAGTGCCATCAGTCCGGAAATGGTACAGGTGTCATTGCGAGTTTCCTGATACATCTCGATGGCATTGCCGGGAAAGATGACCAGACGCCCCTTGTCATCGAGTTCCTTACCCGTTCGCTTCTTGGTTTCGGCCCGATAGAACTGGTCATAGTATTTCAGATAGCCCAACGCAATAGGCAGATAGGGCCGAACATCGGCCCCGCCGTAACTTCCAGATTCCAGCATCATGATGGCGAATTCCATGCCGCTGACGTTGTGGTAGGTAAGATGTCCTGGCCCACCGTGCCCTTCGGGATTGGGTGCCCAGTCCGCACCATAGATTCCCATTCCCTCGGGAAAAGCCAGACCATCCACGTGCCAGAAATGTTTGGCCCAGGCGGTCTGAAGACTTGTATGCCGCCGGTAATACTCCAATCCCACTTTCAGCAGATCAAAGTCGCCGCTCTTCAACATCGGCCAATAGACCAGCCGTTGGTTCTGCGCCATGAACTGGCATTCAAACCAGTTTCGGAAATCGGGGTTGGGTTCGCAGGTGAAATGGCCGCCGTTGAACAGCGTCGGAAACTCGCCAGTCCGGTTGCTCGCCAACAGCGCGCGGAATAGCTGATAGTTACGCCCCGCCTGCCAGGCGGGATCATCCGGCCCTTTGCCAGGATTGATCACGATGTGGCTGCGGTCCCAGAAACCCTGCCACCACGCCGTGGTCGCCTTCCAATCTGCCTGGGTGGTCGCGCGCTTGACTACATCGAGTTGTTTCACCTGCGCCTGCCATTGAGCTAGCGTGGCGTCCTGGGCAATGCGCAGCGACGCGCGCAGGTCGAAAGTTTTGAGCGGCATTGCGGATTTCAGTTTCACAGAGCGGAACTCCCTGCCGTCATAAGTTCCCTTCCCAGTTCCATCGGCCACAAATCCCGCGCCGGAAAGCCGACCGCCCATGGTTCGATTAGCCATTGGATTGGGAAGCAGTTCCGCAATCTCTTCAGCGTGAAACCTGCGGATATACTCGATGCGTCCCTCGTCGATGGCCGGGCTGCGCTCCCACCACTCGATCGCATCACCGTCGATACGTCCCTCTCGAACCAGAGGCCCGTAGGTCTGGCCTGCGTGGTGGGGCGCCATGGCCAAACCGGTCGGAAATTCAACGGATACCGCTGCCTCCAGGGAACTATCCGACTGGCCATCAAGATGCACCACCGGTTGAAAAGCATCCACCCAAACCCGCAGCTTGACCGCATGACCATCGGACGTTTTTCCGCTTAATAGGATTGAATTGCTGGCAAGGTCCAATTCCTGGCGGAACTCCTTTGCCCAGACCAGCGGGGTGAGTTTTACCCGTAAGCGGCCAAGCTTAGTCTGCATCTGGGTGTTAAAACCCGCGCCCCGATAGCTCCAGGAATCAGGGCTGCCGAAATAAATCAGCAGTTCGTCCTTCTCTACCCAGACGTTGAGCCCGATTTTGTCGGCCCCGATTGGCATCGAGCCTCGGGCATCCGCGCTCTGGCTGTCCCAGACAATGTTATAGGACTCGAGCCAGGACTGGCCGGTCGCTGCGCAGGCAGATCCTGCCCCTAACGCAAATGCCGCAATGAGGGCTAGTACCTTGTTCCACGTCGCCAATATCACCAGACTAAGTTTATTCATGCTATTGCTACTATTCTTTATATATTTGCCATGACAGACTCTTCGTCTTGATATTCATTGGATTCTGGTGATACTAATGGGGTTAATTCGGGGGATGCAATCATGGCCAAATGGGCGTATACAATGCTCTTATTTCGGATTATTGGGCCGAAAGCCTTTGTGCAAATTGCGTCGAGGGCCTCGCCGATCGACTGCCACAAAAGTCGGCTCCGAAGCCGGAACCGCGATCAAATGCTTATGGATCGGCATTTCCAAGTAATCAGACTACCACGGATGATTCGTCTTGTTCAAGTGGGGATGGTCAGCCTATAGTAGCAGTTCGATGATCTTGGGATCCTCCGACGCCTGCACCAGGCCGGCGGTCGATCGAAATCTCCATCAGCTTATCGTGTAGGATGCACCGCTCATGACTCGACGTCCCATCCATCCGTGGATTTTCATGGTCCTCATCCTGCCGTTTGGGATGATGTCAGGCTATCTCACGGTTGCCGTTGCCTACCTGCTGACCAAGGCCGGCGTTTCGGTTGAGCATGTCGCTGGGCTAATTGCGATCAGTTTCATTCCGCACACGTGGAAGTTCCTGTGGGCACCGGTCGCCGACACAACACTCGGCCGCAAGACATGGTACGTGATTGCGTGCGTACTGAGTGCGGTTGGCTTCTGGGCAACGGGAGCATTCCCGGCTACTCGAGCGGGCCTTGCGGCGCTCACCGTTGTCGTCGTGGTCGCCAACGTCGCGGTGACGTTCCTTGGGATGTCGGTCGAGAGCCTCATGGCCTACGAGGCACCGGATGAGGAAAAGGGTCGCGCCAGTGGCTGGTTCCAGGCTGGCAATCTCGGCGGCGGCGGCCTCGGCGGCGGCGCGGGATTGTGGTTGGCGCAGCATCTGGCCGCGCCGTGGATGGCGGGTGCGGTGCTCGGTCTGGTGTGCCTCCTCTGCTGCATTGCCCTGTTTTTCATCGAGGAGCCGATGGCCTCGCACCGGCACGAGAACCTTGGCAAGAGTCTTCTTCACGTCGTCATCGACCTGTGGAAGACAGCGAAATCGCGCATGGGCGCGATCGCGTTGATCCTCTGCTTCCTGCCGATCGGTTCAGGCGCGGCAGGGGGATTGTGGTCGGCGGTCGCGGGTGATTGGAAGGCGTCGGACAACACGGTGGCACTCGTGAACGGCGTGATTGGCGGCCTGGTATCCGCGGTCGGCTGCGTGCTCGGCGGCTGGTTGTGCGATCGCATGAACCGCAAAGGCGCGTACGTGCTCTATGGCCTGCTACAGGCATTGTGCGCCGTGGCCATGGCGATCGCGCCGCGCACCGAGACTTCGTACATCACGTTCACCATGAGCTATGCCTTCATCACCGGGCTCACCTACGCAGGCTTCTCGGCCTTCGTGCTCGAAGCGATGGGGCTGGGGGCCGCGGCCACCAAGTACAACCTGTTCGCATCGCTGTCGAACATGCCGATCGCTTACATGACCTCGATCGACGGCTGGGCGCACGGTCGCTGGGGCGCTGCCGGCATGCTCTTCACCGAAGCCATCGTGGGTGCGGTCGGTTTGGTTCTCTTCCTCGGCGTGCTTGTGGTGCTGCCAGCACGGAAACAAGCGTCTCGGAACACCTGACGCAGCCCGTGTAGGAGATGGCGGGTAGGTACCAGTTCCTTGACGGCGAAACCTTTCGGTGAAAGTATTTCGATACTCCGAGGCACGGTTTGCCGCGGAGAATGTATCGTGGATATTATTGGAAGGCGAATGCGGGTTTAGGTAACACCCCCCCCCGAAATCGGCCAAATAAGACGAAAAGGGTTCCACCGACGAATCGACGGTAACCCTTACAGAATAAGCATTTATATTAGCGGATGGCACGAGATTCGAACTCGCAACCCCTTGCGGGGCACCACATTTCCAGTTCCATTGGGGGATGTTGCACCACCGTCCATCGTGCCCTATCTCGTACACCGTTGCAGGTTTACGCAACGAGGCCAATTCTACCCATGTTCATCGTATCTGCCAATGCGTGCGCCTTTGGCTACAAATTGGCTACATGCACGAACACTTCGGTCTTACACAGGGCCGCTGCGCCCCGATTCGCACACTCATCAATTATGGTCGCTGTTTGGTCGGTCTGCCGCGAGTCAACTTGGGGCGATGCCGCTAGATTCCTCGGTAGGACGTGAGACCCTGGTCGCAAACAAACACACCGGTCTGGAATAGACGCCGAGATTCCGCCGCACATGCCTTGCAAATTCTTCGCGCTCACCGCTCTCTGTGATTGGGGCCTCGGTGTTCTTGGAATGCCGGGCCAAGTTCTCAAATGTTGTAACCAATTTCTATCAGGATTCGTAAAATGATCCAAGTCAGTACCAGTTCGCCTTCCAATTTACCGTCACCCCTTGTCACCGTCCCTGATGTGGCCCAGCACCTATCGATGAGTCGCAGCAAGGTTTACCAGATGATGGACAGCGGCCGCTTACCCTACGTGAAGCTGGGACGCTGCCGCCGAATACTCTGGACGGACGTCGAGGCGCTCATCACCCAGAACCGAATCGGTCCAGAATGACCGCCTACTAGCCAACATCGCGGTGACGCTCCCTCACTTGCAAGCGGATGAGAAGGACGGTTTCCACGCTGCCGTTCTTGAAGACTGCTCGGGAGCCGGCAGGAAATCTGGACGGGAAAATGTCGGGCGACCGGAACCTGGACGATCCCGGGGGGTTTAATCCAATGGTGCCCCGGCGCCCTCCACAGGTGCGGCCATCCCTTTTTGCGACGTCTTCATGGACTGGGCTGTTTGTAGCAATCCTTTCTAGACGTTGCGACCTGACTGAATTTGAACTGTTTTTTTCGAGGAGATTGTGATGAAGATTCTGCGCGTTGTCTTGACTCTGGTCGTGGGGCTGTACCTTGCTAGCCCACTGCTGGCTGCCCCCAACAAGAAGGCTGACAAGGTCCCGCCCTGCCCGGCCACGCAGCGAGTCAACCAGATCGTCAAAAATCTGACGCTGACTGCGGATCAGACCGCCAAGTTCGATGCGTTGGAAAAGGAGTTCGGGCCGAAAATGGTCGAGGCCAAGAAGCAGTTGGAGGAGGCCAAGAAGCAGATTGAAGCCTTAAACAAGGGGCTGAGTGAGAAAGTCATGGACGTTCTGACTGCCGAACAGAAGGAGCAACTCAAGCCGAAGAAGGCTGAGAAGAAGGCGACGAAAAAAGGCGCTAAGGTGAAGGATGCCGACGCCGTCGCGCCAGCGGCGACAAAATAGCCAGCCCCCGGCATGCGCGATGGCTGGAATGTAGGATCCCCCGTTACGTCCCTTACGCCGCACCCAAGCGCGAGTTGGCGGAGCGGCTTTTGAAAATCCTGACCGACGCCAAAGATTTGCGCGTGATTGCCGATCCCGTGCCGTTCGAGCATCCGCCTTTCGCCGGTCCTGTTCGCGCAAACCGCGCAGCCGCCAAGGGAGCAAAGCCATGAGACAGGTGTTGCCGGCTCTCATTGCCCTCCTGCTGGCTCCGCTGGCAGTGCTGCACGCTGCCGATGTGTCGAAGCCCGCCAGCAAGCCCAACATCGTATTCATCCTCGCCGACGATATCGGTTATGGCGACCTTGGCTGTTACGGCGCGAAGGTAGTCAAGACGCCGCATTGCGACCGGCTTGCGCGAGGAGGCGTCCGTTTCACCGACGCCCACGCCACCGGCTCCACCTGCACGCCGACGCGCTACGCCTTCATTACCGGCCAGTACGCCTGGCGCAACCCTGCCGGCGCCGGCATCCTCAATGGCGAAGCGCCGCTGGCGATGGACCCCGCCAAACCGACCACGCCTTCCGTCCTCAAACAAGCCGGCTACCGTACCGGGCTGGTCGGCAAATGGCACATCGGCCTCGGCAAAGGCGACCTCGACTTCAACAAGGAAATCAAACCAGGCCCGGTCGAACTCGGCTTCGATTATGCCTTCTTCTTTCCCGCCACCGGCGACCGCGTGCCGTGCGTTTTCGTCGAGAACCACCGTGTTGTGGGCCTCGACCCGAACGATCCCATCCGTACTAGCTACGCCCACAAGATCGGCGACGAACCCACCGGCAAGGAACATCCGGAACTCCTCAAGATTAAGCCGAGCCACGGGCACGACAACACCATCATCAACGGCATCAGCCGCATCGGTTGGATGAGCGGCGGCAAGTCGGCCCGCTGGGTGGATACGTTGATGGCCGACACGCTCGCCAAGAAGGCCGTTGGCTTCATCGAACAGAACCAGGACAAACCGTTCTTTCTATATCTTGCCACGCACGACATCCATGTTCCTCGCGTTCCCGGCGATGCCTATCGCGGCAAGAGCGGTTGCGGCATCCGCGGCGACGTCATCGAGGAGTTCGACGGCACTGTCGGCGCCGTGCTCGACACCCTCGACCGCCTCAAATTGGCCGACAACACGCTGGTGGTTGTCAGCAGCGACAACGGCGGCGTCATGGACGACGGCTACCAGGACGGCGCCGTCGCCAACGCCCACGGCCATCGATGCAATGGCCCGCTTCGAGGCTATAAAGGCAGCCTCTGGGAAGGCGGCCACCGCGAACCGTTCATCGTCCGCTGGCCCGGCCACGTCAAGCCGGGCACCACCTCCGGCGAACTTATCGGACTGGTCGACATGATGGCCACCTTCGCCGCCGTGGTGGGCGTTGAGATGCCCAAAGACGGCGGCCCGGACAGTTTCAACGTCCTTCCCGCCCTGTTGGGCGGCAAGTCGCCGCGCGAACATCTCGTCGTCCAAAGCAACGGCATCGATCGCCAAGCCATCCGCGTCGGCGATTGGAAGTACATCCCCGGCAATCCGGGCGTCCGCACTTCCCGTGGCGTCAAATACCGTGACAACAACTACGGCACCAGCCCGGAGATTCAGTTGTACAACCTCGCCAACGACCTGGCCGAAAAGTACAACCTGGCCGAAGAGCAATCCGGCAAGGTGAAACAAGTCCAGGTCCTGCTCGACAAGATCAAGGCTGATGGTCACAGCGCACCGTGAGCAAGACAAGAAGCTCCAAGACACAGGAGCGCGAACACTAGCGAGATCACAGCTTTCGTCCTCACCACCCTGCTACTGGTGCCGCTGACTGAGACGAACGCGGCGCGACAAGCGGCTGTGCCCGCAAGTCAACCAACTTCGTAGTAAGCAGGTCAGCACGGTCCTGGGAACCGGCTTCCTCGCTGGCGAGCCGATTGCCTTCGGGTTAGAATGGCTGAGTCGGAATCGTTGGAAGTCGCAGCCGTGAAGGCCGATCAGAAACAATTCGACACCCGTAGGAGATAACGACTGTGAAACCCTTCCTCCCTAGCCTTGCCGCCTCGCTGCTGGTATCGCTGTCCGTACTGCAGGCTGCCGAGCCTGCGACGAAACCCAATATCGTGATCTTGCTGACCGATCAGTGGCGGGCCACGGCGACTGGCTATGGGGGGGATCCGAACGTCAAGACGCCGGCCCTGGACCGCTTGGCTGCGGAAGGCATCAGCTTTCGCAATGCGGTTTCGGTTTGCCCGGTCTGCACACCCTACCGCGCGGCCCTGATGACCGGCCGTTGGCCGACTTCCACGGGCATGTTTCTCAACGATCTGTATCTGCCCGAACGCGAACTTTGCATGGCCCAGATCCTCAAGCAGGCCGGCTACACGACGGCCTATATCGGCAAGTGGCATCTCGACGGGCACGGACGCCACAGCTACATTCCGCCGGATCGCCGCAAGGGCTGGGAGTATTGGAAGGCTGCGGAATGCGACCATTCCTACCACCACTCCCACTACTATGCCGGCACGTCGAACGAAAAGAAATTTTGGGACGGCTACGATGCTTTCGCCCAGACCAAGGATGCGCGGGAGTATATTCGACAGCACGCGAGGCAGGGCCAGCCGTTCGCGTTGATGGTCTCCTTCGGTTCGCCGCACTTCCCCCACGATACGGCACCGCAAGTCTACAAGGAACTTTATCCGCCGGAGAAGATCCAGGTGTCGCCCAACGTGCCCGAGGCGATGCGGAAGAAGGCGCAGCGGGAATCGCAGGGCTATTATGCCCATTGCACGGCCCTGGATAAATGCGTTTCGGACGTGCTCCGCGTGCTGAGCGAGACCGGGCTGGAGGAGAAGACCATCGTCTTGTTCTCCGCGGACCACGGGGAGATGATGGGCTCGCACGGCTGCCCGCCCAGCATGAAGCAGCAGCCCTGGGACGAGGCGGCGCACGTGCCCTTGCTGTTGCGTTATCCGGCCGCGCACGGCCATCACGGGCGGGTTGTTCAGACGGCCTTGACCACGCCGGACATCCTGCCCACCTTGCTGGGCCTGGCGGGTGTGGCCATTCCGGCCACGATCGAGGGCGAAGACTTTTCGCCGCTGATTCGCGGCGGCCCGGAGCAACCGGATCGCACCGCCCTATACATGGGCGTGGCGCCGTTTGCCGGTAGCGGCTTCAACAAGGAGTATCGCGCCATTCGTACTGGCCAATACACCTACGTGCGTGACTTGCAGGGACCCTGGCTGCTGTTTGATGACGAGAAAGACCCGTATCAGTTGAAGAATCTCGTAGCCGCACCGGAATATGCCACGCTGTGCCGGCAATTGGACGATCGCCTGCAAGCCACCCTTCGAAAAATCGGCGACCCGTTCCGTCCCGCGGCGTACTATATCAAGCAGTGGGGATTGAAGGTCGCCCCCGGCGACAGCATCTCTTACGCCCCCGGCGCCCAGGCCCAGACGCCGCAACGACAATAAGCGAGGAGCTGGATGAACACGACAAGACACACGCTCGTAGCCTTCAACGCCGCCCTGCTGCTGTCTACGTTGGCCGCACTGCACGCCGCCGAAAAGTCCGCTGCGGCGGACAACAAGGGCAAGAAGCGTCGGAAACAAGAGAACCGTATATAATCCAGGAGCTTTGCCATGAAACTCGTCTGCTCGCTTTCCATCGCCTTTGCGGCGATTGCGTTGTTGACACCCGTTGCCAGCCGCGCGGCCGAACCGCCGAAACCGAACTTTGTCGTCATCCTCATTGATGACATGGGTTACGGCGACATCGGACCGTTCGGCTCGAAACTGAACCGTACTCCACACCTTGACCGGATGGCCCGGGAAGGCATGAAACTCACCAGCTTCTACGCCGCGCCGGTCTGCACGCCGTCGCGGGCGCAGATGATGACCGGCTGTTATGCGAAGCGTGTCTCCATGCCCAACGTGATCTTCCCCTCCTGCCCGATCGGACTCAGTGCCAACGAACACACCGTTGCCAGCCTGCTCAAACAGCAGGGCTACGCTACTATGTGCATCGGCAAATGGCACCTTGGCGACCAACCCCAGTTTCTCCCCACACAACGCGGGTTCGATCACTACCTCGGCCTGCCGTATTCCAATGACATGGGCCGCCCGCCGTTGCCGTTGCTCCGCGACGCCAAGGTTATCGAAGCGCCGGCCAACCAGGACACGCTCACCGCGCGATACACCGAGGAAGCCGTCCAATTTATCACCGCCAGCAAGGACCGGCCGTTCTTCCTCTACTTCCCACACACCGCCGTCCACGTCCCGTTGCATCCGGGCGAAAAGTTCAAAGGCAAATCTGGTAACGGCACCTACGGCGATTGGGTCGAGGAAGCGGACTGGAGTGTCGGCCGGGTACTGGACAGGCTGCGTGAACTCAAGCTCAGCGAACGCACGCTTGTGTTATTCACCAGCGATAATGGCCCCTGGCTGACCCAAGGCAAGAACGGCGGCGTTGCCGGACCGCTGCGCGGCGGCAAAGGCTCGACGTGGGAAGGCGGCATGCGCGAGCCGACCATCGCCTGGTGGCCCGGCAAGATCGCGCCCGGGACGACGTGCGACGCGCCACTCAGCGAAATCGACGTGTTGCCCACGCTCGTCACACTTGCCGGCGGCACCGTGCCGACCGATCGCAATATCGACGGCAAAGACATCTGGCCCTTGCTCGCAGGGCAGACCAAGGAGTCACCGCACGAATCGCTGTTTTATTTCAGCGGCAACAGGCTCGAAGCCGTCCGCTCCGGTCCGTGGAAACTCGCGATCACGCCGCAAGGTGGGCGCAAAACCGATACCAAAGCACAAAACGCCAAGCACACTGACCCACGGCTCTACAACCTCGACACCGACATCGGCGAAACAACCGACTGTGCCGCGGAGCATCCGGAGATCGTCAAGCGGTTGGAGGGCTATGTCGAGAAGATGGATTCCGATCTCGGTGTAAACAAGAATGGCCCCGGTGTTCGTTTACCTGACCGCGTGCAGAATCCCAAGCCATTGTTGAAGCGTATTGACACGGAATACGATTAACCGGAGTCGCATCAAGAGAAGGAAACGCCGTGAAATACCTCCTTTCGGCTGGTATCGCTCTGTTGCTGGTGCCCCTGGCTGCGTCAGCCGTCCTCCGCGCTGCCGAGCAGCCCGTCAGGCCCAACATCCTCTGGTTGGTGAGCGAGGACAACGAATGTTTTCTCGGCTGCTACGGCGACCGGCTGGCCCATACACCAAGGTTAGACAAGCTGGCCCAGCAGGGGGTTCTGTACGAGCGCTGCTTTGGTTGGCCGGTGTGCGCGCCGTCGCGGTTCGCGCTCATCAGTGGAATGTACGCGGTCACCTGCGGCCCGGCGGAACACATGCGGGCGCAGGGCAAGATTCCGGCATGGCTGAAAGGGTTTCCGGCCTACCTGCGCGAGGCCGGTTACTACACGTCGAACAACGCCAAGACCGACTACAACTCGCCGATCAGTATTCGGGAGGCTTGGGACGCCTGCGGCAAGAAGGCCCACTGGCGGAACCGTCCCGCCGAGAAGCCGTTTTTCAGCGTTTTCAATCATGAAGTCACACACGAGAGCTGCCTCTTCCCGAAGAAAGAACTGCCTTTACCATTCCTCTCGATGGACCCGGCCCAGGTGCGGATTCCGCCCTATCAACCGGACACGCCGGAGATGCGGGCGGACTGGGTTCGGTACTATAACCACATAAGGCTGCTGGACAACCAGATTGCGGCCAAACTCAAGGAACTGGCCGATGCCGGGCTAGCCGACGACACAATCGTGTTCTACTACTCTGACAATGGCGGCGTGTTGCCTCGCAGTAAGCGTTTCCTCGAAGAGAGCGGCACGCACGTTCCGCTGATCATCTATTTTCCGCCAAAATGGCGCCATCTGGCCCCCGCGCCGCCCGGGTCGCGGATCAAGGAGCCGGTAAGCTTCGTCGATTTCGCCCAGACGGTACTCTCGCTGGCCGGGGTCAAGGCTCCCGGCTACATGCAGGGCCACGCCTTCGCCGGACCGGCCAAGGCAGCCAACGAGTTCGTCTTCATCACCCGCGACCGCATGGACGAACGCTACGACATGATGCGCTCGGTCATGGACAGCCGCTGGCTCTACATCCGCAACTACCGGCCCGACCTGCCTTACGTCCAGCCTCTGAGCTATATGTTCCAGGCGCGCGGCTACCAGTCGTGGGCAGGCGTGGCCGCGGCGGGTAAGCTGACGTCGGCCACCGCAATGTTCTGGGCCGCGAAACCAAGCGAGGAACTCTATGACATGCTCGCTGACCCGGACAGCGTCCACAACCTGGCCGCCGAGCCGGGGCACCGCCAAACGCTGGAGCGGATGCGCGCCACGCTGGAGAAACGCGTGGTGGCGAACAAGGACAACGGCTTTGTGCCAGAAGGCTCAGCTCTGGAGGGCTATGACGCGTCGCACACCCCCCAGGCGCTGCCCATCGAGCGGGTCTTCGCGCTGGCCAACCGGGCATCCGACCGCAGCGCAGCCAACCTGCCGATGCTGATCGAGTCGCTCGGCGATCCCTGCGAGCCGGTCCGGTGGTGGGCCGCCCAGGGCTGCACGATACTCGGCGAGAAAGTGGGTCCCGCCGAACCTGCGTTGCGCAAGTGCCTGGACGATCAATCCGGCGCCGTTCAGGTTGCCGCCGCGGAGGCCCTGGCCCGGCTTGGAAAGCTCGACGCCGCATTGCCAGTGTTGGAACGGTGGATCCAGAGAACCGACACCCCGCCGTTCGCACTCCAGGCCGCCAACGTCCTCGACCGTCTCGGCGAGGCCGGCCGGCCCGCGCTGCCGGTGATGAAAACGACGCTGGCAGCGGCCCGCCAAGAGAAGGCCAAAGGTGAAAACTATCTGGTTCGCATCCTGACGCACATCATCGATGTGCTCGAAGGCCGCGAGCAACCGTTGATCTATCCGGCAAAGCAACCATTATGAGACACCTGTTTTCCCTCACCGCCCTGCTGCTGGCACCGCTGGTCGCGCTGCACGCGGCCGAAGTCAAAGTGGCCGGGCCAAATATCCTGTTCATCCTCACCGATGACATGGGTTGGGGTGATCTAGGCAGTTTCGGCAACAAGGAAATGGCCACGCCGAACATTGGCCGGCTTGCGAAGGAAGAGACGCGTTTCACGCAGTTCTATGTGGCATCACCGATCTGCTCGCCGTCGCGCGTGGCTTATGCCACTGGCTGCTTTCCCGCACGGTGGCACATTAACGACTACCTTCACGGGCGCGCGGCGAACAAGTTACACGAATGCGCCGACTGGCTGGACCCGAAGGCTCCGACGCTCGGGCACACGCTGCACGATGCGGGCTATGCCACCGCGCATTTCGGAAAATGGCACATGGGCGGCGGACGCGATGTACAGAACGCACCTTGGCCCAAGGAGTATGGCTTCGACGAGCATCACGTAAACTGTGAGGGTTGTGGACCCCGCATCGACACGTACGGTTCCGCAAAACCGGTGCCGGTGGAGGACAAGATGCTTGCCCGATACGAATTCACAGGCTTCTGGGCGGACAAGACCATCGACTTCATCCGGCGGCACAAAGGCAAACCGTTCTTCGTCGAACTCTGGCCGCAGGACGTGCATACGCCGCATGTCCCCGATCCGGAAGAGCTGCCTTACGTCGCTGAGACGCCTCAGCCGCATCACAACTTCAATGCCGTCCTGCGCCGGTACGACCGCGAGATCGGGCGTGTGCTCGACTTTCTCAAGACCGAGGGGCTTGAGCAGAACACGATCGTCGTCTTTGCAAGCGACAATGGTCCCGAGCCATCGTTCCAACGCCATCGCACCGGCGGACTGCGAGGTATGAAGTGGAGCCTCTACGAAGGTGATGTCCGCGAGCCGTTCCTCATCCGCTGGCCCGGTCACATTCCCGCCGGCAAGACTGACTCCATGACGGTGCTCGGGTCCGTGGATCTGTTTCCGACGATCTGCGCGCTCGCTGGCGTTGAGATGCCAAAGGACGCACGCGTCGATGGAATTGATGCCAGCACTGCCTGCCGTGGCGAACCCATGCAGCGAGGCAAGCCCCTGTTGTGGGAGTACGGTCGTAAACCCGATTACCTCTTTCCAAAAGAACCCGGCGCGCGCAGTCCCAACCTTGCCATTCGCGATGGCAACTGGAAGCTCCTCATCAACGCCGACGGCACGGGCACCGAACTCTACGATCTTGCTACCGATCCCGACGAGACCCGGAATCTCGCCGCCGAAACACCCACTGAGGCCAAACGACTCCGTGCCATTGTCTTGGCCTGGAGGCAGACGCTGCCATGATGATCAAACTCCCCCTTCGCATCTCTACCGCCTTATTGCTCGCTCTGCCGACCCTGCTGCACGCCGCTTCTCCACCGCCGGCAAAGCCGAACATTCTGCTCATCGTGGGTGACGATATCGGCTGGGGAGACATTGGCTGTTACGGGTCAACGCAAATCCAAACACCCAACATTGATCGGCTGGCGAAGGAAGGACTGCGATTTACCAGCGGCTATGTCACCGCGGCCCTTTGCAGCCCATCACGAGCGGGCATGTTGACCGGCAGGTATCAGCAGAGGAACGGCCTGGAAAACAACAATTTGGCCGAAACGCAAAACAAGGGTCTTGATCTCAATCTAAGAACGCTGGCAGATGTGTTAGGCGGGGCAGGTTACGTCACCGGCCTGGTGGGCAAATGGCATCTCGGCGTTGGAGAGAACAAAGAATACACGCCGATGCGCCGAGGGTTTCAAGAGTTCTTTGGATTCTACAGCTATGAAACGAGCTATACGCCTTCCAGCCTGATCCGAGGCGAGAAGCCGGTCAAGGAAACGCGGCGGAGCACGGTTGCGTTTGCCGAGGAAGCATGTGCCTTTATCGACCGTCATGGCGACAAGCCCTTCTTCCTGGAAGTCGCCTTCAATGCCGCCCACACGCCGTTGGGGGGCGCCAGGAAGGATATTGTGGCCTCCCGCTTTTCCAAAATTACGGACCCAAATTTTGCCAACTCGCCCGGCAATGATGTTAAGCGGCGCAACTTCTGTGCGCTGGTCGCGGAAATGGACGAGGAAATTGGCCGCATCATGGGCAAGTTGAAGGAAAAGGGGCTGGATGAAAGGACGCTCGTCATCTACATCTCCGATAACGGTGGGTGGATTTCCCAAGGCGGCAACAACGGGCCGCTGCGCGGAGGCAAATGGGGCATCTACGAGGGAGGGCAGCGTGTGCCCTTCATCTGGCGCTGGCCCAGCGTGCTGCCCGCGGGCAAGGAATATGCGGCGCCGGTGAGTACGCTTGATTTCATGCCGACGTTTGCGGCCATAGCCGGCACCCTGCCGCCGAGAGATATTGATGGACTGAATGTGCTGCCATTCCTCCGCGGCGAGAAACAGGGATCGCCGCACGGCGACCTGTTCTGGAAACTTAACGGCCAGTGCGCCATCGTCCATGATCAATGGAAAGCCGTGCGATTCAACAGGAGTCCGCGTAAGCCGGAGTTGTACGAACTAAACCAGGATCTCGGGGAGCAGAAGAACCTCGCCGGGGAAAAGCCGGAGATGGTGGATGAGTTGAACAAGGCTTGGGACAATTGGAATGCCACGCTTCCTCCGGCGTTCAAGAAGTGAGGTGATCAGATGAATAAACGTGACGAAGTGCGATTGATATCGATTGGATTCTTTTTGGCGGCGACTCTCTTGATGGTCTGCACCGGTCACGCAGTGCCGGCCGCGCCCGAGTCGGTGAAGAGGGTGATGTCGTGGGATGTTCCGGTGCTTTCGCAGGCACCGAAGATACACCCCACCGCGGAATCTCCGGTGAAGGGAATGGGTGGCGGACGTGAAGAGTAACGCCGGAAAGTCGGTGGTTCTGTTCATCGGTGATTCCTTCGCTAGCGGCTGGCTTAATATCGGCAAGGCGATCTTGGAGGCAGCGGTCAAATGCCTCCGACTCAAATCATGAAGCTCCATAACATTATCCTGCTCCTCGTCGGTATTCCCTGTGCTCCAATGGCGCTCGCGGAATCACAGGGAACGAAACCGAACATCATCCTTGTCTTGGCCGATGACCTCGGCTACGGCGACGTGCAATGTTACAACCCCCAGCGAGGCAAAATCCCGACGCCATGCATGGATCGGCTCGCTGCCCAAGGCATGCGGTTCACCAACGCCCACTCCAGCTCGGGCGTGTGTTCACCGTCGCGCTACACGCTGCTCACCGGGCGCTATCATTGGCGGACGCGGTTGCAAAGCGGGATCGTGGGCGTGTTCGGCGATCCGCTGATCGCGCCTGGCCGACTTACCATCGCCGGCCTGGCCAAACAGCACGGCTATCGCACCGCCTGCATCGGCAAGTGGCACCTTGGCTGGGATTGGCTGATCGCGAAAGATCAACGCCGTCTCTTCCAAATCGCCAAAGGCCAGGACGACGAAGCGGCGCCGACCGCCGCGCGCCTGGCCGCGTGGCGCGAGGTGTTTTCTAAACCGATCCCTGGCGGACCAACGACGCGCGGGTTCGACGAGTACTTCGGCACCGACGTGCCGAACTGGCCGCCGTATTGTTTCATCGAGAACGACCGCACCGTCGGCGTGCCCACGGAGTTTCTGCCGCACCCGCTGCTGAAACAGAATCTTGCGAGCCTGCCGGGGCCGGCGCTGAAGGACTGGAAGCTCGAGCCGATTCTGCCGACGCTCGGTGACCGGGCCGGCGAGTTCATCGCACGACAGGCCAAAGCCGGACAGCCGTTCCTGCTTTACCTGCCGCTGACCGCGCCGCACGAACCGCTGGCCGTCACCGACGAGTGGAAAGGAAAGAGCGGCTTGATCACCTACGCCGACTACGTGATGGAAACTGACGCCGTCGTCGGCCACGTGCTCGACGCGTTGGAAAAGAGTGGCGCCGCGGACAACACGCTCGTCATTTTCACCAGCGACAACGGCAAAGCCCCCTACACCGGCGCGGCCGCGTTGGAAAAGCTGGGTCACTATTCCAGCGGGCCGTTCCGCGGCTACAAGGGCGACGTGTGGGAAGGCGGCCATCGCGAGCCTTTCATCGTCCGCCAGCCCGGCGTGGTGAAGCCCGGCAGCGTGTGCGGCCAGCTTGTGCATCAGGCCGATATCATGGCCACACTGGCCGACATCCTTGGCGCCAAGCTTCCCGACGACGCAGGCGAAGACAGCTTCAGCCTCGTGCCGCTCTTGAAAGGAGCGAACAGGCCAATCCGTGAGCATGCCGTCAGTTGCGCCGCCAGCGGCGCTCCTGGCATCCGGTCCGGCCCATGGAAACTCATCCTTGCCGCCGATCCAAAAGCCAAGACGGACGTGCAGCTCTACAACCTCGAAACCGACATCGGCGAAACCAGAAACCTGGCCGCCGACAACCCGCTGTGCGTCGCTCAGATGAAGGCGTCGATGGAGCGTCTCATTGCTGACGGCCGCAGCACGCCCGGTGCGGTGCAGAAGAACGATGTCGAAGTCAGCATTCGCAAGAAGGCGACTCGCGAAAGTTTCAAACGCACGCCCAACAAGTAAACGAGAACCCGAACATGAAGCAACTGCTCGTCTTTGCTTGTGTACTCAGTGCGATTGGGAGCGGATCCTACGCCGCCGAACGACCACCCAATGTTGTCTTCGTCCTCGCCGACGACTTGGGCTACGGCGACCTCGGGTGCTACGGACAGAAGTTGATCCAGACCCTTAACCTCGACCGGATGGCCGCAGAAGGGATGCGGTTCACGCAGGCGTATTGCGGCACGAGTGTCTGCGCGCCGTCGCGGTGCGCGCTCATGACGGGCCGGCACATCGGCCACGCTGCCATTCGCGCCAACCGTGAGGTCCAACCCGAAGGCCAATTCCCACTGCCGGCGGGCACGGTCACCGTCGCCCAGATACTAAAGGACGCCGGCTATACGACGGCGCTGGTGGGCAAGTGGGGACTTGGCTTCTGGGGCTCGACCGGCGATCCTCTGGCCAACGGCTTCGACCATTTCTTCGGCTACAACTGCCAGCGCAAGGCGCACGACTATTACCCCGCGTATCTATGGCGTAACGGGGTAAAAGTCGAACTGGGCAGCAGAAAGTATTCGCCCGACCTGATGGCCGACGAGGCGTTGGATTGGGTGCGGCGTCACAAGGACCGCCCGTTCTTCCTCTATTTCGCCGCCACGCTGCCGCACGCCAAGTTCGAGGTGCCCAACCTTGGCCCGTACGCCAGCAAGCCGTGGCCCGAGCCAGCGAAAAAGTATGCCGCAATGGTCAGCCGACTCGACGACGACGTGGGCCGACTGTTGGCACTGCTGAAGGAACTCGGCCTCGATCAGCGGACGATCGTGTTCTTCACCAGCGATAACGGCGCCGACAATCCGGCCCGTGACTTTCTGAAATCCAACGGCGACCTCCGCGGCATCAAGCGCACCATGTACGAAGGCGGGCTCCGCGAGCCGATGATCGTCCGTTGGCCCGGCCACGTCCCCGCCGGCAAGACCAGCGACGCGCCTTGGGCGTTCTACGATTTCCTCCCGACCGCCGTTGAGTTGGCTGGGGCGAAGCTGCCCGCCGGCCTGAACATCGACGGCATTTCCGTCGTACCCGCGCTGCTGGGCGGCGAACTGCCGGTCCGGCCTTATCTGTATTGGGAGTTGCACGAACCGCATTTCATGCAGGCCGCTCGGTTCGGCGACTGGAAAGCGGTGCGCCCCGCCGCCGGTGCGCCGGTGGAGGTATACGATCTGAAGGCTGACCGGCAGGAGAACCACAACGTCGCCGCTGCGCATGCCGACGTAGCGGCCCGGGCGGAGGACATCCTGCGCGCCGCGCATGTCGATTCGCCATTCACTACAGGAACGACAAAGAAGTCGAAGGACAGATGAACAGAAGAACCAGACACACCCTCGTAGTCTTCACGTTAGCCCTGCTGCTTCCCTCCCTCTCCGTGTTGCATGGCGAGGAGACGGTGGTTTACAAGAACGTGGGCAATCGTGAATTGAAGCTCTTCGTCGACAAGCCATCAGCGTGGAAAGCTACGGATCAGCGTCCGGCCATCGTGTTCTTCTTCGGTGGCGGTTGGGTGGGGGGCACCCCTGCCCAGTTCCGCAAACAGAGTGAGTATCTCGCCACCCGCGGTATGGTCGGTATCCGCGTGGAGTATCGAACGATCCCGAACGGCGACAAAGGTCCGCCCGTTGTCTGCTGCGCCGATGCGAAGTCGGCCATGCGTTACGTCAGATCCCATGCGGCAGAACTCGGCATCAATCCCTCCCGCATCGCCGCTGCGGGCGGCTCCGCCGGCGGACATCTGGCGGCGTTCACGGGCTTGGTGAACGGTCTGGATGATCCGCACGATGACCTTGCGGTTTCCTGCAAGCCGAATGCACTGGTGCTCTTCAATCCGGTCTTCAACAACGGTCCGGGCCAATGGGGGCATGAGCGAGTCGGTAAACACTTCCTGGAATTCTCGCCGGCCCATCACATTACCAAGGAGGCCCCACCCACCATCGTGTTTCTTGGGGACGCGGACAAACTCATTCCAGTTCGCGTGCTTCAAGAATTCAAGGCCGGGATGAAGAATGCCGCCGCACGCTGCGAGACGCATGTCTATCCGAATGCAGGCCACGGTTTCTTCAATCGTGACCCGTACTTTACCCAGACTTTGACGGAAACCGACGGGTTTTTCGCGTCACTCGGCTGGCTTCAGGGCCCGGCGACGCTGGGCCCGTCCACACGATAGAGCATCCCTCCAAGAGCATTGATCGATAACACGTTCCTCCATTATCTGGGCGACCGCGAACAATTCGCGGGGCCGAAGACAGTGAACCGCAAACTACGAAAGAACAGATTATGCAAAAACTTCAGATCATCACTGTCGTGGCTGCCGCTTTCTGGGTCGGATGGCCGTGCGTGGCGGCGGAACGCCCCAACGTCCTCTTTATCGCGGTGGACGACCTGCGACCGGAAATGGGCTGCTACGGCAACCCGGTCGTCAAGACGCCGAATCTCGACCGACTCGCCGCGCGCGGCGTGGTGTTCAGCCACGCGTATTGCCAGCAGGCGGTGTGCAGTCCCTCGCGAAGTTCGCTGATGACCGGTCGCCGGCCCGACGCAACGCAGGTGTGGGACCTCCAGACGCATTTCCGCGCAGCCCTGCCCGACGCAGTCACGTTGCCGCAGCATTTCAAGGCCAACGGCTATTACTGCGCCGCGTTGAACAAGATTTACCATCACGGCTTCGAGGACGGCCGGTCATGGAGCGAACCGCACTGGTATCCCAACGGCCAGACCATCGACACCGATCCGGTGGACTGGAATAATCGCATCGTGAAAAACGTCGGCAACGGAGTGCGGGAGTATGTCAAGACGCCCCTGGCCGCCGACAACGACAAGCCAAATGTAGGCAAGCGCGGCAAGGCCCCCAAGGGCGCGGCCTTCGAGGTCAGCCAGAAGAACGACGACGAACTGCCCGACGGCTACACCGCGGCGGAGGCGGTGAAGCGGCTGCCGGAGTTGAAGGCGAAACATCAGCCGTTCTTCTTCGCGGTCGGTTTTCTCAAGCCGCACCTGCCGTTCGTCGCGCCGAAGAAATACTGGGATCTCTACGACCGAGACAAGATTCCCTTGCCGGCCATCGACCATCTACCCAACGGGGCGCCCATTTTTGCCGGGCATGATAACGGCGAGTTACATTCCTATGCCAACGTCCCAAGAGGCAACCCGATTCCCGCCGATTTTGCAAAGGCTCTACGGCACGGCTACTACGCCTGCGTCAGCTACACCGACGCACAAGTCGGCCGGCTCCTGGACGCACTGGATCGCGAGGGGCTGGCCGACAACACGGTCATCGTTCTTTGGGGCGACCACGGTTGGCAACTCGGCGACCACGGCCTGTGGCACAAGCACACGAACTTCGAACTGGCCACCCGTGCGCCGCTGCTGATCAGCCTGCCGAAGCAGAAAACGGCCGGCCGGAAGTGCGACGCGCCCGTCGAGTTCGTGGACATCTACCCGACACTGGCTGAGGTGTGCGGACTGTCCATACCGTCGGGCCTCGACGGCGTGAGCCTACGGCTGTGGCTAGACAACCCGGCCGCGCCGGCGAAGAAAGTCGCCGTTAGCCAGTACCCCCGCGGCGGTGCCCAGACGGGCGACCGTCAGCTCATGGGCTACAGCATCCGCGACGCCCAGTGGCGGCTGACGCTGTGGCGCGACCGCAATAACGCCCAGATCGTGGCGACGGAACTCTACGACGAGCAGAACGACCCGGCCGAAACGGTCAACTTGGCCGGCCGGCCGGAGAACGGCGCGGTCGTCGCGGAACTGTCGAAGCACCTGCCGCCTCCGCTGAAGTTGAAAGTTGCCGCAAAGACTTCGAAAGCTCGGACGAAACCGGCGATGGATCGCGTCGCACTCTTCAACAAGAAAGACAAGACCCTTCACGGCAAATTGAGCTTTGAGGAGTTCATGGCCAACCAACGCGACCCCGAGGCCGCAAGGGGGCGTTTCAAGCAATGGGACGCCGACAAGGACGGCTTCCTGTCGCGCGACGAGTTCATCAATATGGGAGAAAAGTCGAAATGACTAGGTCATACAAGATCATCGCGTTTGCGGCACTGTTACTGGCCTCCCCGGCTGCGATCCATGCCGCCGAGACCAAGCCGAATGTTGTGCTCATCCTCATTGACGACTTCGGCTACGAGTGTGTAACAGCGGACGGCGGCGAGAGCTACAAGACGCCCGTCATGGACAAGCTGGCTGCGACCGGCGTGCTGTTCGAGCAATGCCACGTTCAGCCGCTTTGCACGCCGACGCGCGTGCAGTTGATGACGGGCATGAGCAATCGCCGCAACTACACTCGCTTCGGGCATCTCGATCCGTCGCAGAAGACGTTCGGCAATTTGCTCAAACAGGCCGGTTACGCAACGTGCATCGCCGGAAAGTGGCAATTGAGCAACGGTTTCGATGGCCCCGCGCATTTCGGCTTCGACGAGTACTGTCTTTGGCAACTCACGCGCCGGCCGGGCCGCTACAAGAACCCCGGACTTGAAATCAACGGCAAGCTGCACGACTACAAGCGAAACGAGTACGGTCCGGACATTGTCAGCGATTACGCGCTCGATTTCATCGCGCGGAAGAAGAACGTACCGTTCTTCCTCTACTATCCGATGATGCTCACTCACGAACCCTATGACGCCACGCCCGACAGTCCCGACTATATTGCATCCATCAGCGGCAAGAACCAGAAGCCGCTAGGTCATTTCCCCGACATGGTGGCCTACACCGACAAGCTGATCGGCAAGGTCGTGGCGAAGCTCGAAGAACTGCACCTGCGCAACAACACGCTGCTTCTGGTGCTCGGCGACAACGGAACCGGCCGCGGCACGCCGTCGAAGTTCAAAGGCCGCAACGTGCTCGGAGGCAAAGGCACCACCACCGAATGGGGCACGCACGTCCCGCTGATCGGCAACTGGCCAAGCCACTTTGCCAGCGGCAAAGTCTATCCCGACCTGATCGACGCCACGGATTTCCTACCGACGATTTGCGATGCAACGGCCACGCCGGTCCCGGCGGAATTGAAAGTGGATGGCCGCAGTTTTCTGCCGCAACTGCGCGGGGAAAAGGGAAATCCACGCGAGTGGCTGTACGCCTGGTATAACCCGAGCGGCGGCGCGAAAGCGAAAGCCGAGTTCGCACACGATGCGCAGTTCAAGCTCTATACCGACGGCCGGTTTTACGCCGTCGAAAAGGACGATAACGAGAAGTCACCGCTCGCTGCCGGCGCGATCGACGCCAAGGCCCAAGCGGCGAAGGCGAAACTGCAGGCGGCATTGCTACAATTTGAAGGGCCGCGCCCTGAATACTTCGTGAAACGGTCCCAGTCGTTCGGCGGTGAAAGGGGCGAGGACGCGGAGGGCAACAAGAAGGCCAAAGGCATTAAGTCCGCTCAACCCAAACCCCCGGGCGTCAGTGCCTCCACGCCGGTGCAAAATGGCCAGGACCGGGCGTCACGTTTCGACCAGCGCGACCTGAACCACGACGGCAAGTTGAGCCTGCAAGAGTTTATCGATACTGCATCCAACAAGAAGACCGCGCGGGCCCGTTGCGAACAAGCGGACACCGACAAGGATGATTTCCTGTCGCGCGAGGAGTTCAACACCATGAGAGGGAAGTCGAAATGAGTGTGCCGCACAAGATCATCGCCCTTGCGGCGCTGCTGCTGGTTCCGCTGACTTCATTGCATGGCGCCGAATCCAAACCGAATGTCCTCTTCTTGTTCGCTGACGACCAGCGGGCCGACACGATTGCCGCGCTGGGAAATACGCTCATCCGGACGCCAAACCTCGACCGGCTTGCACGGGCAGGGATCGCCTTCAACCGCGCCTACATGCAGGGAGCTATGAATGGCGCCACCTGTGTGCCGTCCCGCGCGATGCTGTTGTCGGGGCAGTCGTTATTCCACGTCGACGAGAGCCTCCAGCGTGATGAGACGTGGCCCGCAGCTTTCCGACGGGCTGGTTACACGACCTTCATGACCGGCAAGTGGCATAACGGTGCAAAGTCGCTTCCCGCAAGTTTCCAGTTCGCTCGCTCCGTGTTCGTTGGGGGCATGACCAACCCGGAGAGGGCCATGCTCTGCGACCTGGTCGACGGCAAGCTCACTAGGCCGCAGATGGCGCCTAAGCACGCCTGTGAGGTGTTTGCCGATGAGGCTATCAGATTCATCAAGGAACATCAAGGCGGGCCGTTCTTCTGCTACGTGCCGTTCGATGCGCCGCACGATCCGCACATCGTGCCGCGGGATTTCCCTATCCACTACGAATCCGCCAAGATGCCGCTGCCGCCGAACTTCCTGCCGCAGCATCCCTTCGACAACGGCGAGATGATGATCCGCGACGAGATCCTGTTGCCGCATCCGCGTCCGCCCGACGCCGTCCGGCAAATGAACGCCGACTACTACCGGTACATTTCTTATCTCGACGCACAGATCGGCCGCATTCTCGACGCCCTGGACGCATCCCCCTTTGCGAAGAACACCATCGTCGTCTTCAGTGCCGACTCCGGCGTCGCCCGAGGCAGCCATGGCCTTATCGGCAAACAGAACCTCTACGAGTTCGACTCCGTTCGGGTCCCCCTCATCATCAGTGGACCTGGTATCCCGGCCGGCAAACGAACGAACGCGATGTGTTATCTCTTCGACGTACTGCCCACGCTCGGCGCGCGGTGCGGCGTTCCCGCGCCGCCTAAGAGCGAGGGAATGGACCTGAACGCGACGTTGCGAGATCCGGACCATGCGGCGCGGGCGGACCTGTTGTTCGCCTACAAGAAAGTGCAGCGGGCGATCGAGACGCCGGACTGGAAACTCATCCGGTATCCCAAGGTCGACCAGGTCCAACTGTTCAACCTCAAGCACGATCCTTACGAAATCCATGACTTGGCCGGTCGCCCCGAACATGCTGCAAAGGTTGCGGAGTTGACCGAACTCTTGAACAAGAGCATGGTCGCCGGCGGCGATGATGATCAGCAGCGCAAGGAGAAACACAAATGAAACAACTCATTACGAATACCCTCGTCTTGTTGGCCTTCGGCTCATGGGCCGGCGCGGCGGAACCGGCGCCCAGTCATCGGCCCAATATCATCCTCGTGATGCCCGACGATTTGGGCTACGGCGACTATGCCTGCCTCGGCAACCCCATCGTCCGCACGCCGGTGGTGGACGCGTTCAAGAAGGAGGCCCTGCTGTTCACGCAGTTTCACGTGAGCCCGACGTGTTCGCCGTGCCGGGCGTCGCTGATGAGCGGCCGGCACGAGTTTAAGAACGGCGTCACCCACACGATCTACGAGCGCGAACGGATGAGCCTGAGAACCGTCACCCTCGCGCAGATGCTCAAGTCGGTGGGTTACACGACCGGCATTTTCGGCAAGTGGCATCTCGGCGACGAAACGCCCTACCGGCCCGAGAATCGCGGTTTCGACGAGGTGTATATCCACGGCGGAGGCGGTATCGGACAGACCTATCGGGGTTCGTGCGGGGATGCGCCGGGCAACACGAACATCGACCCCGCGCTGTGGCACAACGGCAAGTTCGAGAAGACCAAGGGGTATTGTACCGACCTGTTCTTCGAACAGGCCATTCGCTGGATGGACGGGGCGCGCTCTGGCGGCAGGCCTTTTTTCACCTATATTCCGCTCAACGCCGCGCACAGCCCGCACGTCGTGCCGGAGAAATACTATCAACAGTACCTGGGCAAGCCCGGCGTGGACATGGACACCGCGAAGTTCTTCGGCATGGTCGAAAACATCGACACCAATTTCGGCCGGCTGCTGCAAAAGCTCAAGGAATGGGGCATTGAGGAAGACACGCTGGTCATCTATCTGGGCACCGACAACGGAGGCACGTCCGGCGTGACAATCTTCAATGCCGGCATGCGGGGCGGCAAAGGCAGTGCATGGGAAGGCGGTACGCGGGCGCCGTGCTTCTTCCGCTGGCCTGGCGTGATCAAGGACGACGCAACCTGCGCCGCTCTCAGCGCGCACGTCGACATCTTCCCGACCCTCGCCGAAATCACCGGGACGAAGATGTCTGACGAGGTTAAGAAACAAGTGGAAGGGTGGAAGGCCGCAGCCTGTGGCCGCTATTGCAGAACCCGCAGGCCCCGTGGGCGGATCGCTACCTTGTCACGCATCAGGGCCGCTGGGATCTCGGCGCCCCGCCGAAGAAATTCGGCGTCTGCAGCATCCGCAACACCCGATACAGTCTGGTGCGCGGCAAACAAGGCTGGGAGTTGTACGACCTCCAGCAGGATCCCGGCCAGAAAAGCGATATTGCCAACCGGCATCCGGATGTCGTTAAACAGTTGTCCGCCACCTACGACCAATGGTGGCAAGAGGTCTTGCCTCACTTGGAGAATGAAGAGGCGTACAAGACCGCACCCAAGGTTAATCCCTTCAAGGAACTCTACTGGAAACAATTCGGCGGTGAGCCGGACCCAAATGCGCCGCAGAAGAAATCAACGCGCCGCAGAAACAAACAGCCGTAATAGGGAGGTCCCCCAATGACAACGATCACGCGGCCCTTGATCTGTGCCGGCCTGCTGTTGCTGCTGCTCGAAGTTTCCGCGGAGAGAATCTTTGCCGCTGGGGCTTCGGTGTCTGCCAGACCCAACATCGTCTTCATCCTCGCCGACGACCAAGGCTACGAGGATACTGGGTTCATGGGCAGCAAACAAATCCGCACGCCCAACCTCGACAAACTGGCCCACGACGGCGCCGTCTTGAAATCGTTCTACGTGCAGCCGGTCTGCTCGCCGACACGAGCGGCATTGATGAGCGGCCGGTACGCCGTGCATACCGGCGTGTACACGATCGTAAGGCCGCATGCAAAATGGGGATTGCCGTTGGCGGAACGGACGCTGGCGGAGGCGTTGCACGCGGCGGGCTATGAAACCGCCATTTGTGGCAAGTGGCACCTCGGTGAATTCGATCCGGCCTACCGCCCGACCCACCGCGGGTTCGACCATCAGTACGGGCTTTGGTTCGGCATGATTGACTACTTCACGCATATGCGGGACGGCGTTCTGGATTGGCACCGCGATGACAAACCGTGTAAGGACGAAGGTTACTCAACACACTTGATCAGCAAGGAAGCCTGCCGCGTCATCCGCGAAAAGCATGGAGACAATCCGTTGTTTCTCTACGTCCCGTTTAACGCGGTTCATGCACCACTCCAAGTGCCCAACGAGTACAAGAAACCGTTCACTAGCCTCAGTGGCGTGCGCCGCACCTATGCGGGTATGGTGGCGGCGATGGACGAAGCAATTGGTCAGATTCTGACGGCGTTGAAGGATAAAGGGATTCTCGACAACACGTTGATCATTTTCTCTAGCGACAGACGTAGCATCGACAGCATCGGTCCACAGAAGATCCGCGGATCCCAGACCCCTTCGCGCTCAATCAATTCTGCCGAAACCCTGATCACAATAACCTCGCCACAAAGTCGCTCATGCAAACGCACGTCAGCTATTGTAGCAAGTCATAATCGCAATGCTAGGGCACATTGCAAGAAAAGTGCAGACGCATGAGCGGACAATTCAAGCGTCTGATGGCATCCAAAGCTGCATTCTGTGAATGAATGTAACGTAAGATGCTTCCGTATAGAGCTTTACACCTATCAGCAGGCCGCTGGTGGGAGGGGCATTAATTACAAGTAGGAGCCGTTTCTGTCGTGAAAAATCTCCTGGATCTGCCACCACTCCGTTATTAATGCCAATACGGCCCACCAGCGTCTGCCCACGTTCAACGGCATCCGCCCCGTCGCTTCCACTGACATTCATGCCCATACAGCGGCGACCACCTAGTAGCACTTCCGAGATTGGCTACAAATTGGCTACATGGACGCTGATTTGCTGATATGCGAGCGCAAGAAAGAAGCCCCGCAAGTCTTTGCGGGGCTTGTAGTTAGAGAAGCGGAGGGCACGAGATTCGAACTCGCAACCCCTTGCGGGGCACCACATTTCCAGTTATACTGGACTCATGTATATTACCGTCCATTCTGCCCTAACACGTACACGGGTGCGGGCTTGCGGGACGGGCCAAATTCCACCAATGTCTAATCTGTTCGCGTATGTCCGTGCCTTTGGCTACATTGGAACGATTACGACTGGCAGCAGGCGATCATGCAGGCGCGCCCATTCCCCATCCTCACGGCGGGGTTGATTTCCACATCAGGATCTGCCATCAGGCAAGGGTGACGTGAAATTCGGTTTCCGGCGTGAGCTGGATCGGAGTGGCGAACGTGATCAGTGCGCGGTCGCCTGATTTTGTTAGAGTCGCGGGGATCGCTTTGTTTGCAAGCAGCACGGTGGCTGCGGAAACTTTCACGCCGCCGCCGACTCCGAGCGAGAAAGTCTTGATTTGCAGCTTCCCCCAGCGCAATTGCAGGCCGCACTCGGTGCGTCCGGCCGCCTGTTTTTGCCAGAATGAGCCCCAGCCTTCGGCTGAGGTGAATGGCGCGCGGAAATTCTCGGGTGTCAGACGCGGAGCGAATCCAATGTGGCCTTTGGGTCCATGGTACTCATAGCCGCTGGCGGAGATCAACAACCCGTAACTGGCCATGCCGCGGGAGTAATGGTCGCCGCATTCCACTTCATTCCATGGATTGCGCCGCGACGCGTGGTAGCGGTCATGGATGACGCGTTCTGCCGCGAGACCTTCGAGCACCAATCCTTCGCTGACCATATGGCTCGCCACCTGGTGTTCATAGCCCGCCATGCAGGTATTGAGATAACCCACGCCCGTTGCCATGTCGCCTGCCATAACTTTCGGGAGCTCGCGATCGCCGTGAGGCCACGTGGTCATGATGGTGCCGCCTTCACCCGGCATGGCATACCAACTGCCCTCCTTGAAGATCTGCCGGTAAGGCCCCACATCGGGAGTGAAGTTGTATTTCCAAATCGCGCGCAGCGCCGACTGGGTATAGCGCTCAGGCAGAATGCGTCCGAGGCCGACCTGATTCGCCCAGCCTTGCCCGAATACCTGATCGATGTGGCAACCATTGCCGATAATGAAGCTGTTAGGCTGCGACGGGTCGGGTTTGTGGATGAAGTATTCACCGTTCCAAAGCCGCTCCACCAAATGTTTGGCTCCGACATCCGCGATCGTTCGTGCCGCTTTGGCAAACTCTTCGTCGCCCATATCCCGCGCCATTTCCTCACCGGCGCGCAGCGCGGCCAAATACAGCGAGCTGGTCCATGACATGGCGCCCCACCAAAGACCGGTGTCGAGGGTGGTCGATTGCTTGCCGTCGATGATGCCGTCCGAATTTCCGTCCTCGTGAATCAGCCATTGGAGGATCTTCTTGATCGTGGGCCAATTGCGCCGCAGGAACGCCGAGTCGGTGGACATCTGATGCGTGCGATACGCGGTGAGAATATGGCCCGCCTGCCCATCCAGGACAAAATCGCCGCGATATTCGCCGCGGGTCCAGACACCGCCGGATTTCGGGTCAAGGCCGAGGCCCTCGACAAAATGCTGGGTTTCGTGGGTATTCTGCTCGATGCTGGGAAAGAGGCGTCCCGCGCCTTGGGTATAAAACCACACACTGGTGCAATTGCCCTGACAACAGTAAGTGCCTTCGAAAAACCAGTAGCGGCCATTGTCGAAGCGATGGCACGTGGCGGTGGCCAGTACGGACACATTCATCAACATGCGGTCCAGCAACCAGTGCGGCAACGTGGAATCATACCACGTGTCGCGCCAAAGCCTTGTCCCGCCGGAGAGACGCGCAAAATGCTTGGCGATGTAAACTACCACGTCGTTGGCATCGTGGAAGCGTTTGGCGTAATAGCGTTGGAGCTTATCGATGTCGCGAATCCTGTTCCAGGTATCATTGAGCAATAGCGGCGTGAACCTGGCCGTCGGAAAATGCCATGTTATCACGAACGCTGCTTTGCGTTGTTCGTTAGGTTTCAGCTCCCAGCGCCGCCCCGCGGCGCCAATGAGCCGCCCAGGCAGGGATTTTTCGGCAACGGTCGTTTTCCCCGAGTTCAGGGATTGGAACGTCGCCTCGGGATTCCCGTCGCCGGCGTCGCCGCAGGCGCGGTCAGCGGCTTCGGGAGCGAGCAGCGCGAGGCATAAGGTGCCGTAATCCTCGGCGCCCGCCAGCACTTCCGGCGGAAGGGCCGTGTCGGTGAACAGGATGTAATCCACCTCGATGCATCCCCAGCCCCCGGTGGCGTCGTCGAAAATCTCCAGCCGCGCCTTGCGACCGATATATTGCCTGGTATCGAAGAAATCCGTGCGCAGGCGGTGAGCCGTGTGGCCCGTGGCCGAGCAGACGGTTTTGCCGTCGATGATGAGACGCAGCCCCAACTGTTGGGCACTTTCACCGCCGCCGATCAGGAAACGGATATAATTGCGCTGGATCGTGAATTCCGGGCTGATAAGTTTGCCAGTAGCGGATTCTTTCCCACCCCCTGCTCCAGGGGCCGAGGCAAAGCTGTCGGCCAATGCCTGGCCATGCGCGCCTATCGTTTTCGGCGATTGTCTTTCCAGAAGCTCGCTCAGTTTCGCCGGATGTGTGCCAAACGCCGTTCCTTCTACTTTCCACGCCCCGTAATTGTTTTCCTCAAAATCGGCGAAAACAATGTCAGGACGCTTGGGGGCACGAGAGTCGTTCGCCGTAACGTCCGGATGCACACTGAGCTCGACCCGCAGCATCTTGCCATCACGCACGACCTGATTCCGCCGTACGCCGGCCATCGTCTTGCTGAATTTGCAGACCGCATTTTCGAGCCAGCCGGCGAGTTCGACTTCGAGCGTTTCAGCCGATGTGTTGGTTACCGTGAACTCCAGGATCGTTGCCGGCAGGCCCGAGTCTTCCGCGTCTAACGGAATGAAGGGCGAATACGCTTCCATCTTCACGTTCACCGGACATGCCCGGTCCTGGTAATCAACGGTGCCGATGGGATATTGCCCGCAGAAGGTGACACCGGGGAACCCGGTCTTGTCGAGCCGGCGGACCTCGGTTTTTCCACCCCTGGTAACCTTCACTGCGAATCCCTGCTCCAGCGGCGCGGTAGGCTTGATCGGAGCGGCATAATGGGGACCGCGATACAGGTTGAAATCGCGTGGACTGGGCGCGTTGAAAATATCCCAATGCAACAATTGCCCATCGCCACCAAGGTAAAGCTGGCCAGTGCAAAAACCGCCCACCGGCATGCCGATATAATCAAGCTCCGGATCGCGATAAATGGTGGGCTCGCCACGCGCAGTCAGCGACTGGACCCAACCGGGGGCGAGTTTCTTATCCGCAGGCACCAATTTCTCAAAATCCTCTTTGTTGAAGGGACCAGCCACCGCAGCTCTCCCCGGCAGTGCGGCACCCGCAGCCAACAGGGCTGCGATCTGGAGAAAATCACGCCGGTCACAGCCGGAATTGCAGTCACATCGGGATGAAGAATAGTCATTCATTTTGGTAGGAATTGTCATTGGCTGGCTAACGGAGCCGGAAATTGTTGCGGCGGGGGTGCTTTGCAAGAAAACTTGTCACAGAGGTCTGCGAGACATGTCATGGAAATCAGGAGAGATCATCGGTTCCGGGCCGGTTGTCGGCTCTTTCAACCCGAATTCCGACATGGGAACCACGAAAGGCACAAAAAACACTAATCGAGAAGAGGTTGCAACCATGCAACTGATAGGAAATTTGATTTCTCTCCACTGGCTTGATTGTAATCGAGGAGAATTGGTGACTCAAGGCGGTAGGCAGTCCGGGCTGGGCGGTCGCGGCGCGCACCGTCCAGGGGCCGACGTGCGCCGGGATCGTCAGAAGGTCGCCTCAAACGTGTCCGTGTCGACGAACGTGAGTTCCCGGGGCGTGTCGGAAAGGCTCTCCGACTCGCGGTCCGGGTCGTGGACCCAACCGTTCGCGGCAGGCGGCGGCCGGGGCGTTGGCCGTGCCTTTGGCTGCAAATTGGCTACACGGCAACGCTGCGAGTCTGGGCCAACGAACAGGCTACCCCATTGCAAAGACGTCCGGTAACGATGATGCACGGACTCTGATGGGCCATTTGCTATTCCGACAATGGGATGATAGCCTGAATATGAAGTACGCCGCAACGGCGGCCAATGCCGCCCTCCATGTAAGTCCTCCCGACGTTCCCGTCCGTTCGCTTCGGTCCTCCTCCCGTGAAAGAAAATGGGCCGACAGCCCCTCGCTCCAAGAGAGGTTCCCGTGAGAGTTCAAAAGCATTCCATCAACTGTTGTACGGTGCTGGCCGCGTTCATTCTGTCGTGCCCCACGTTGGATGCGGGCGGGATAGCCCAGGCTTCTGCGAAAAAGGATCCATGCGTTGATCCGCTGGACAATTACAACGTCGTCTGGAATTCGCCCAGCGAGAATTCGCACGGCTCCATGCCGCTGGGCAACGGCGATGTCGGCATCAATGCGTGGGTAGAAGCCAGCGGTGACCTTGTGTTTTACGTCAGCAAGACTGACGGCTGGGATGAGAACGCGGGCCTGTGCAAGATCGGCCGGGTGCGGGTGAAGTTCGATCCGCCGCTGGCGGTGAAGGACAAGTTCCGCCAGGAGCTGAGGCTTCGTGACGGCATCATCGAGATCGCATCGAAGATTCAGACTCAACCATGTACGATCCGCCTGTGGTTGGATGCCGACCAGCCGTTGGTTCGCGTGGAGGCAGAATCGGTAGTGCCGGTTCTTTGCCGCGCTGAACTGGAGTTGTGGCGCGTGCGCGAGCGGCCGTTGGATGCGGCGGCGGACTATGGTTACGGCGACGACAAGAGCCCGCTGGCACAGTCGTACAAACTGACGGTGTTGCCGGACGTGGTAGCGACCTCCGCCGTGCCGCAGGTGGTCTGGTATCACCGTAATACTCGATCCCTCTACCCGGTGTGCCTGGAGGTCCAGCATCTGGAGACATTGAAAGGCCGATTTGCCGATCCGTTGTTGAATCATACCTTCGGCGCCAGCTTACGCGGCAATGACATGGTTCAGGATGGACCCAAGGCCCTGAAATCTCCCCAGCCGGCCAAGCGGCACGAACTGACGGCGTGCGTGTTGGCCCAGCGCGCCGAGACGGCTGACGCTTGGCTAAAGGCCCTCGACCGCGTCGAGCAGACTGCGTTGCGGGGTGGTTTCGACCAGGCGCGACGCACAACGGCAAAGTGGTGGCAGGCGTTCTGGAACCGAAGCTGGGTGTTTGCCGAAGAGGATGCCGGCGCGGCGATTCCAGTGAACGCGCATCCGGTAACCCTGGGCGCCGATTCCAAAGGCGAGACCCGTTTCCGCGGCGAGATCGCAGCAGCGGCTATGCATGACCGCGTGCTCAGCCCGGCGGAGCTGCTTGAGCGCAAGCCGCCGATGCAGCCTGCGGCGATTCCCCAAGAGGTCGCGCCAGCCAATCGGACATGGCCGAAAGGGCTCACTATGGAAGCGTGGGTCAAGCCTGCGCCGCAGGAAGGCGGGCGGATCTTCGACAAATGCACGCCGGGGCACGGTGACGGATTCCTCTTGGATACGAACGGATCGTCGCTCCGTTTGATTCTCGGCCCGGAGAGCTTGTCGGCCAGCAATTGCCTGAAGACCGGAAAGTGGCAGCATGTCGCGGTGACGGTCGACCGGCCCACCTCCGGCGGGTGGATCATCTATGTCGATGGAAAAGTTGTCGCCAAGCGAGACGCCGAAACGGCGCCGCCCTCGGAAGTAACGAGTGGCTACGTAATGCAACGATTCATGAATGCCTGTTCCGGCCGCGGCGGCTCGCCGATCAAGTTTAACGGCTCGATCTTCACTGTGGAAAAGGTTCCCGGTGCATCGCCGGAGACGATGGACGGCGATCCGGATTGGCGGTGCTGGAGTGGCAGCTACTGGTTCCAGAACACGCGGCTGTCTTACTGGCCGATGCTGGCTAGCGGTGATTTCGAGATGATGGAGCCATGGTTCCGCATGTACCTCAAGGCGCTGCCCTTGAGCAAGGCCCGCATGCAGGCCTACTACAAATTTGAAAACGCCGCGTCGTTTCAGGAGACCATGAATTTCTGGGGAATGCCGAACAACCGGGATTATGGCTGGGGCAACGCCGGGCCGGAGCCGGGCAATGTCTGCATCCGTTACTATTTTAGCGGCGGCATGGAACTGACGGCCTTCATGCTCGACCGCTATGACTTCACGCAGGACGATGATTTCGCCCGCAACACGCTTGTGCCGCTAGCCGATCCGATTGTTGCATTCTTCGACCAATACTGGCAGAAACGCGACGCCGACGGGAAGATCATCGCGGATCCCGCGCAGGCGCTGGAGGCCGGGAGGATGGTTAATCCCATGCCGGATGTCGCCGGCCTCCGCTTCATTCTGCCTCGCCTGTTAGCCCTGCCGAAGACCCTCACCACGGAGGCCCAGCGGACGCGTTGGGCGCGGATTCTGCAGGCACTCCCTCCGCTACCCGTCGCCGAGGTGGATGGGGTGAAACACCTGCTCGCCTCGGCCCAAGGGGCGGTCAAGGCCTCCGAGAATCCCGAATTGTATGCCGTGTTTCCCTACCGGCTCTTCGGTGTGGGAAAGCCTGATCTCGATATGGCCCGCGCTGCCTATAATCAGCGCCACTCCCGCATCAACTTTGGCTGGTGCCAGGACAGCATCCAGGCCGCTTGTCTGGGTCTTGGTGACGAGGCCGGCCGACAGGTGGCGCTGCGAGCCAGGATCAATCGAGCCTATCGTTTCCCGGCAATGTGGTCGGGCTTCGACTGGATTCCCGACCAGGACCACGGCGTCAACATCCTGACTACGGTACAGAACATGCTGCTCCAATCCGACGACAGGAAGCTTTACGTTCTGCCGGCCTGGCCCAAGAGTTGGAACGTTTCGTTCAAGCTTCACGCGCCGTACAATACGACGGTAGAGGGCGTCTTCAGGACCGGCACATTGGAGCAACTCAAGGTCACGCCGGAATCGCGGGCCAAGGACGTGATCAAAATGCTGGGGAAATGAAGGGCGCAATAGTGAATAGAACGAAGAAAGCGATCATTGCAGTGATGGTTCTGCTGGGGCTCACAGTGGCCAATACCTGGAACAACCGCCTATTTATTGATGCCGCGTTGCCGGACAGCGAACGGCTGACCCATTGCCGCGTCGGCGGCAATAGCCTCCAACCCGCCGCCTTGTTGGGCCCGGTGGTGTTTCGTATGGGTGGAACGTGAAGGGAAACGAAGAATACCGATGGGTGTGAAGGTTGTGGACATGACTTCCAAGTGGCAAAATCGAGAATCGCAATGCAAACAAACATGAAGAAAATAGTAACAACCGCAATATTGGTCGCGACAATGACGATGGTGGGCCACGGACAGACAACCGCTCCGGCGGCCAAAGGCTCGTTCGAACAATTCTGGGCCGATGCGCAGAAGGAGAAA